>Ga0247843_1002695_pt1 | contig 31299 bp, 25 predicted proteins | sample LaCruzMarch2017__FD_192420 | JGI IMG/M metagenome (GOLD analysis project Ga0247843, IMG submission 192420) | Freshwater microbial communities from meromictic Lake La Cruz, Castile-La Mancha, Spain - LaCruzMarch2017_8m | ecosystem: Environmental > Aquatic > Freshwater > Lake | place: Spain... | reverse complement strand
CAAGAAACATTTTTATCAAGTGTATAGATGAAATGTTATAATTTTATATTTCCATGGAGCTACACATGGGTTAAGAGCTCTTTCGAGAGTTGGATTTCATACTAATTTGTATGAATCTAGTAGCGGTTAGAACAAAATACATTTGAAGATCCTATGCGTTTTTCGAACTGTATTGATATGACAGGTATAACACAACCATTATTTTCCTATATACCTAACGATAAATCTGTGTATTATAAAGAACTATATGAACCAATATACACTCATCCTGAGATAATTGATTAAAAATAAAAATTATGTAATGACAATCATAAGATGTACTTTATGAGTGTTAAAAGTAAAAACATGTAATGTTTTTACTTGATTGTAACACGAAGAAGTAAAAACAAAATTTAAACTAGTTAAAATAAACATTACGCAGAAAGTCGTAATCACATGTGACATTTTCATCACGGTAGCAGCTTTTTTAATCTAAACTGGAGGAAATAGTATTCTTGATAAATATATTCTTTTTAGCCTCTAACTAAATTTTAGTTAGTTTGACACTGCGTATATTTTGTTTTTATAATTATATCAAACGAAAAACTTTCTTACGACAGGAATAAAAGAAATAAGTCAATATCCTTTAGATATAAACTAAACTAAACTTGGTTATCGTTGCGTCTATCTTGTTTTGAATATTGATTTTTACATATTTTATTTATCATTTCAAAAAAATTGTAAATTTATGTTCAACTGTTGAAGGCTCATTCTATTAAGGAGGCATTTGCGTGCGCCCGATTGCTTGGGGAGTTTTCCAGTCGCAAAAAACTTCTATACCAGGATTATTTGTTACATCAGGATACGGATGTGAATATCTATATCTTGGATCGCCCCAAGTGCCTTTGTTATCTATAGGGCCCATATTTTTATATTGTGTTGTATTTAAACCTGTGTAACCGTTTCTAAAGCATAATGTAGTCCGACCTTGGCGTTGGTTTGCGGGCCATATATCATTTGGATATATATATGAGTTAAAGTTTGGGGAAGACTCATAAGACCCATCAGATCTTAATCTAGGAACTGGTGTTGTATCAGCCAGGTACGCATAACAATCATTATTATCCCAACCACAATTAACACCTGTAAAAACATAACCTTTTGCACTTAAATCATCCTTTTGTTCCTGAGTAGCGTTAAAGTTACAACGATTGTCGCAATAAGATACAGGACCTGAATCGTACACATTTGGGTACTCAGGATCATAACCTATCTCCCTAGGTTGATATCTAACGCAATAATATTTGCCATCTATTTCATTCCATCCAAAAAACTTTTGACCTGAATTTGAATTATCTGCTTTTGTTCTTGGATCAGAACCATCCATCGTACATTGATAAATACAATTTGTACCTGCGTTATTTAATACATATCCACTTGAATAATCACCGCAATCAGGAGCATCATTATTTACTTGATATTTTCCTTGATTTATACTTTTATAATTATTTGCCAATTCTTTAAAGTTCATGATACTTTATAATATACAAAGATTTTAATTTTTATCAAAAAATCCTAAATTTTTATAAAATTCATCAATAGACATACCTGAACTTTCAAATTTTTTTTTGTAATAAGTTGATTTATCGTACTCTGTTGAATATTTTATATAATATCCAAATTCATTTGAATAATCTCCAGAAGCCCATCTTGTACTTCCATTTATATTTCTAACAGAATACATAATATATGGATATTCTTTTACAAGATGATCGACATTATTTTGCTGTAAATGAAATTTTATAACCTCTTCAAGATTCCAATCCATTTTATTTTTCATTTTCATAAAATATTCATTTGATCTAATTACAAAATTGTTTAGAATGTTTAAATATGACTCTATGTTATTTTTAGATAATACTACATGTCTATCTGTATATCCTCCATAATGTTCACAATCTGGTATCCAGATATAATTTTCTTGCATAATTTCTACTTTTGGATGAGGCATTTGATACATAAAATCACTTCGTGTGATAATAAACCTGTCATATTTATTTACTAAATCATTATCTATAAGATTTTTTAATAAAAACCATCTAAAAAATAATAATATTCCACTAGATCCTGTATGTTCATTGTAAGTATCTTTAACACCTCCTAAAAACTGATGTTTAATTTTCAAAAATTCACGCCAGTATAAATGCTTTCTATAGGTATTCACTTTGTCTTGTGTTACTATAATATCAAAGTTGCAAGATTTTATTCCATAAATCTGATTTCTCCATAAAATATCCGAAAATTCATTTGTATATACTGCTATTGTATCTTCATTACACTCTTCTAAATTATGCATATTTTCATAAAAGGTAATATTATTTGTAGATTGTTTTGGAGTTTCTAACAACCCATAGAGGCCATTAGTATTTTTAAAACATTCATATTTTGATTTCGTTTGAGATATTATATTATAAGCATATTCAAAAGCGTCTCCAAAATCATCTGGTTCATCATATGTAAATTTATATTTTGCATTTGTATAAAATGGATTATTATAATCGTAGTCAGGTTTAATACCTATGCATACACATAAATCTGCATTTAATTCATCAAGAACATTTTTTTTGAAATTATTAAAGGTTAATTCGCTTGCACGCGTTTCACATAGAATAATAACAAGGGTATTAGACATTATTTATATATAAATAATTATATTTATAAATATAATTATATATTGTTTTTAACAAGTATAAATTGGTCTGTAGCACCATCTGTATATCTATGATTGTCATTTTCAATAATATTATAACCGTCTTTCATTAAATTTTCAATGCTATTTTTAGTAATTCCTGTCCAATCATAAATCATTGTTGGATATATTGGGTGATTATCTCCGGCGCCACATATACCTGTTTTACCAAGTAATCTACAATCATCTATAATTATTATATCATCATATTTTCTATTTTTTAATATTTCAAGCTCAAATAGTAAGGGTACTTCTTCTTCTCCAAAAGCAGTTGTTCCGCCACTATAATGAGCATCTAAATATATAGTAACAGGTTCTTCGATATTATTAAGTAATTCTCTAAGTATTTTTTTAGAGTCTCCATGATACATTTTGACATTGTTATGATTTTTAAATTGTTCTATATTATATTGGTACCATTTATCAGCTAATTCTATAGAATGTATATTTTCATAATTATTTAGCACAGCTTTTATTCCATCACCCAAATAGGTTCCAGTCTCTATATAATGCTTTGTTTTTTACTATTAGTAAAACTATAAAAATAATTAGTTAGATTTGGCATTATTATTTATTAGTGTTAATTTTTATTTTTAAATGATAATACAAAGATATTAAATATACAGATCCTATTTGCACTGAAATAAGAAGATTATGTGTTCCAATTATCTTCAAGAACAATAACGAGGTAACGAACAAGACTAGAAAACTATGGTTATGCAAAATTAGTATTATTTACTTATTTTTTATATAATTAGGATAGATAAACCAGAATAAATGCCATGTCCATTCTAAATATCTACTGCTAAAATAATTTGGTAACTTTGTTGTTATAATCCAATCATATAATTTTATATAAAATTCTTTTGGAAAGTTTCTTATTAAATCTTTATGTACTAAAAATTGAGCTGAACCATTATATCCATATATAAAATCATTACTATTTGGAACCGTAAGAATAGGAATATATTCTTCAATATATTTACTGTACCATAACATAAAATCTTTGAATACTGCTTCACCATGCCATTCTTTAATTGAGTCATGTACATTCCAATTACATCTATCATTAACATTATAATACATTTTATTACTTATAACAGCTTCATTATATTTATCAATTATAGAACCAGAATGATGCCAAGCATATTCATCATCATGCATAAAAAATGTAAAAGTAGGTAATTCATCATAATAATCTATAATGTATTTTAAATATACAGATGCTTCCTGACCTTTATTAACTGGAATATTTAATAAATTATTTGGATTTTCTTTATCGTAAATCATAATATTTACGTTGTTATTATTCTTTAGTTTATAAATAAAATCAGTATTTTTATTATATCTTGAAAGAACAATATTTGTTTTAGATGTCATGTATTTTTTAACTAAAAAATTATATTTAAATCTAAATATGCTTCGTACCATAAATATAAAACATTATGTGTAAATTAGTAAAGTCTATAGACAGTTGTTAACTTTGTTAAGAAAATTCATCAATACAATTTTGCAATGATTGTAACTGAACAATTTCTGGGTGTTCGGTTACAATCATCTTGTAAAAAAGTCCACGGTTTATGACAACCAAATGATACACCGCAACCTAACCAATTTTCAATTGAAAATTTGGATGCTGTATACGGATCAGGTCTATTCAAATGTGTTTTTGTTGATTGTGCAAAAAACACATATTCCGGTAAATTTCTTCTATATTCATCTTCTTTTTCTATAATTTCAATCATTTTACTCTTTCTTCTCAATGACAATCCTCCATTACCCACATGATTACTGTCAGATGACCAAGGAGCTCCAACATAATCATAATTCAAAAATTCGTTTATAAAATCTTTATTTTGTTCGATTATTACACTATCTGTTTGAAAAACAAGAAACAATTCGGTCGGAATATTATCATAAATAATACTTATATCTTTATTCATTAATAATTGGGAATATTCTTGAGCAGACATATTATGATACGGTAAATGAATAATTGTTATTCTTGATTGATATTGAGATAATGAATTCTTTACGATATCATGTACAAATCTTGATTTTTATTTCCGTGAAAAATTAGAATATTCCATTCGTTTGATAAATTTTTTAAAAAATTATTTAATACATAATGAAGTGCATTATGTTTTCGAAATTCTATAATTATTGCTGAATACATTTTAATATATAAAAATATTATTTTAAATTAACAATGTAATTAGAAACTATTTAATTCATACTATTTTAGTATGAATTACATTATTAAATGTATATTATTGACTAGTAGTTCTTGATAAAAAAGGTGGTTGTTTTACAAACATTGAAGCTGATAAAGTTATTTGTGGAGTTTTAAACGTAGATTGTTGACTCGTTGCAAATGTAGATGGTAATGGATTGTTTGTTCCAAACGTATATGGCTGAGTAGTTATTTGAGGAGTTGGTTGAGTAGTTCCAAACGTATATGGCTGAGTAGTTATTTGAGTAGTTGGTTGAGTAGTTCCAAACATGTATGGTTGATTCATAGGTTTAGTAGTTATTTCTTTATGTGAATTTGTAAAATTTTGATCATATAATTTTTGACATAATTGAATCATTTCACTTGACCTATAATTTCCCTGATCATTAATTTTTTCAACTAAATATGATGGAATTGATTCTATTCCCAATCTTGCTCCTACTATTCCACCAACTATCGCGGAGGTAGTTTTCGTATCACCACCAGCCCTAATTGACATGCAAATAGCCGAAATGTAAAAATCTGGAATACATAAGAAACAGTATATACAAAAAATAGTAGTTTGTACTACTGAAGATGATATTGTTTCTCCATCATGTGATAGTTTTTCGCCAAAACTTTTTGCACATTCTGTTGTAATTATTTTAATAATTTGCTTATCAGCAAGAATACAAGCATTTGTGTAGTCAAGCTCTGATTCTTTGATAAACTTTTTTCTCATAACTATCAAGTCTGGTATAGTCAAAATGTACTTTTCCAATTTTGGTTCAATTGACATTATTGATAATACAAGTTGCCGGCAAAAAATACTAGAATTTGTTAAAAGATTATATCTTGCATATGGTTTAATTTTATTTTCAATAGCTAGCCTAGTTGTTTCTGCTATTAATACTGCACACGCTCTAGCAGTTGCGCAATTATTAGTCCCATTAGACTGTAATTCGGAAACTGATTTACAAAGATCTTTTCTACCCATATAAACAGCTCCAATTGGCGCTGCTCGCATACACGCGCCAATTCCTTCTTGTGATGAAACACCATAAAGCAAAATCAACCTTTTTTTAAACGATTCAATATTTAACTTACCGTCCTCAATTGACATTAGCATTTCTCTGGTGTATTGAGTATCTTCTGTGTACTGTCCATATGCAAACAATATTGTTTTTTCATTACCATCAATCAAGCAGTATCTAGGTTTTCCAGATTTACCTAAATCCTTATCAACACCATATAAATTTAATATCTTTTTTATTACTATATCTATATATTCACAACATACATCAATGTTCTGTCCATCTACCAAAAATCCGATCGAGTTACCTACGGCTTTTCCAATAAGAGATCCCGATATATTTTCTATCTTTTTATTATACTTGCTTTTGAAAAAAGGGTTATTATTTTCATATTCCTCTAATTGTTTATCATTTCTTGAAAAAAGTTCGCTCAAGAAAGCAGAAAATTCTATAATTTTTTCTGAGTCTGTGCTAATATCGTTTATAAAAGGATTATTGTCATAGCTTTCTTCTATTGCATTTCGCACAATAATAAGATTAAATGTATCAAGATTTACCAATATCAATCTAAACAAATTTCTAGTATAATTTCTGATGTAGTCAGAATATGGTAGATGTAAAAATATAATAATGGAAATAATTTTTTCAGAAATTCTGTGTGGAAACCATTCTTCCGTATATTTTTTGCAAGAAAAAATACTTTTTATCATAACCAGATTAAAAATAATGTTTCCTTCTGTCTTATTATCAATATCAAGGAGGAACATATCAGATTCATACCTCATTTCAAGATCATATTTTACATCTTCAGTCATTTCAGCTACAATAATATCAAGAGTCAATGTTCTTTTTTGTTCACTTGCTTCTTGATTAAATTTTTGAATAGAATTAAACATGATCTATATTTATTTATGAAAATAGATATAATAATTTAATTTTATAAAATATCTTTAGAGATACGAATGCTTCAAGGAATATCTTGAAAATAGCATTAGATGAGATAAATAGGTTAGGAAGACCGGATTATCTAAAAGAAGCCAGAGGCTGCAACTGTTGATCTTATTCGTATGAATTAGTAAGAATAATATTCTTTATTTTAAATAAAGAATAAGTTTTTAATGAGAAAATGTTTTTAATTACATTGTATTACTAATTTTTTTTGAAACAAATTGATTTAAAGATTATCTTCTTATAGGTAAGAAGTATATTACGGCGAGATAAAGCGGTTAAGGGCGTAGTGACAGGATGACAACCAAATCTTTTCGCAAACCCTAAAAAATACCATTTTTGCTAGAAATTTACCTATTTGGTATTTTCTAGCCTCGATTTACTTCTTACCATGGAGCTACACATGGTTTAGAAGCTCCGTATGTTTCTAGTAGCGGCTAACTCAGTGATACTACATCGGTATTACAAAACCAAAATTTACACGGTATGAAAAGACCAAACCCCGTGGATTTACAAAGGTGAAAACACGCGTTTAAATCTTCAAGGGTGTAAATACATGTTTATTTATTTTCAGATTATTATCTTTGTTTTTATGATTTTACATATTAAAAATATATTAAATTACTTTTATAATAAAGAGAATTAATGTTAAAAATTATTTATTTTTTATTGATATTATTTTTTATAATATTATTATTATTAGTGCATGTCATTCTATTTAAATTTATCTCTGAAAATTCTAAAAATTCTGAAAACTATATGGAGTTTAATTTTATATCAACAACATCAGATAATATACATCTAAAAACTATATGGATTTTGTGGCTTCAAGGGTGGAATGAAAATACTCCAGAACTAATATTAGAGGTTAGAAATTCTTGGACAGAATTTAATAAAGATTGGAATGTAATAGAGTTAGATTCAGTAAATATTGCTGAATATCTAGATTTGAGTTCAAAAAGTCCTATTCGTGTTCTTGCTGAATCAAACATTCCACCTGCAGCTTATTCGGATGTAATTCGTCTTAATTTACTTGAAAAATACGGAGGTGTATGGGTAGATGCAACTTTATTATGCATGCGTCCATTAGATGAATGGATATACGATGCATTGTTACCATCAGGTTTTTGGATGTATCATGGTAGAGATTACGGAAAAGGTCCAGCAAGTTGGTTCATAATCAGCATTCGTAATTCTTATATTATAAAACAATGGGCTAAAGAATGTATGAATTATTGGAAACTTAAAAATTATAATGGAAAGCCACATGATTATTTTTGGATGGATGAATTATTCACTAATCTCTATTTATCGGATAATAAATTTTTATCAGAGTGGAATAATGTTCCTTATTTATGGTGTGACTCGTTTTCTCAATCTCACATGATGAATGGTAAAACAGGAAAAGAATGCTCAAAAATAACAAAGAAAAGTCTTCTTTATAATCCTCCACACGTAATAAAACTTACACGTCATTCGTCATCTGTTAATCTTTTATCAGATACAAATACAAAATGTGCAATTGAAGCATCTAGAGAAAGACGATTATTATTACATGATAAATTTTATGATCCTTTAATAACAAATAATAGAAATATTATGAGTAACTTGAATTTTACAGACAATACTGGTTTACCAGATATTACATCTAAAATAGGAGTATTTGCTGACTGTGGTTGTGAATTTAGCGTTAATTTTATAGTTGAATTATGCAAAAAATATAATATCACTCCATTAATATATGATAAATGCGGATTTTGTAAAAATGTTCCAACTGAAGTATTTTGTCGCCCTTTGCTAAATACCGGACGTGATTTAGGAACATTTTTATGGTTCGTCACAAAATATTATCACGTTATTCCAGATGATACTCAAGTATATTTTTCTGCTGGTAATATGAAAAAGCACAACAGAGGTGAAAGACTAGAAGAATTGTTCAGAGGCAATTTTATAAAATTAGGACAACTTGATTCCGAAAAGAATTTTTCACTATCTGAATATGAAAATACACAACTTTTTAGAGCTGAACTACCTAATTTTAAACAATGGTACATAAAATATATAGGAGAATGGATTCCAAATAAAAAAGTTATTAGTTTTAATGCATTAGTCAGAACAACAGGTGCTAATATTCGAAAAAGACCTCTGACAACATATATTAATGTATATAATGAGCTAATATTAGCAAATAATAATGAAATAGTTCATTATATTGAGAGAGCTATTTACGACCTTTTTAATTAAAACTCACTGCTTATATTCGTATGAATAAGGACGACTCTTGACGACCATATACTCTATCAAGTGCACAACAGGTTAGTCGTTTGTTTATAATTATTTGCCAATTTTTTAACATCCATATATTTTTATATTATAAAAATATAAAATTACAAATTAACATACACTTTTCGATATATTATCCATGATGTCGATGTGATCAAAGAAATTTTCCAAATAATGAGACGATTTTTTAATATATTCTTGTATACCTGGAAGTGACACACTGGGTATACAGGATGAGATGTAACATTTTAAAAACCTACTGTAGATTGATGTTTTGAGAGAAATTTTTCGTAAATATATTATTTTTTCAATCATGTCTTGATTGAGAATTTTCATATAATTAAACTAAAAGTCTACGAAAACTCAATATCAGCCTATACTAGAATTTTTACGTTATGATTAATATTAGTTCTTCTTATTTCAAGGAAATAAACTGTAATACAATGCATTAGGTTCACCAGTAGGACCATCCGTAAATGGATAAGAACTAATCTGACCAGTTGAAGTAACTCCATTACAATAAGTTGGAAAGTTAGCCCAATCTTCAACACAAAACCAAGTTACACAAGTTAAACCATGATCAAACCACGAAGCTGTCTTTCCATTAAATAAAAATGGTGTAGTTGTTAAAAGACCTGGAAGATCTACACCAGGTAATACAAATGTTCTATCAGAACAAGTAGAAGGAATCGAACTAGGATTAGTATTTGCATAAAGTAATGTTTTTGCAAAGTCGGCTGATTCTTTTATATATGTCTTCATATTATCACTAGTATCGTTTGTAGATACATAAGCTACTTCTGTCAACCATATTTGTTTACCCTTATCTATATCATCTTTAAATTCGTCCATATATTGTAAAATTTTATTTTTAACATGATGACTATATTTATAATATGCATGAATACTTATAATTTTAAGTGTATTATTCCACCAATTTGTTTGTTCTGTTGTTCCTGCTAAAGCAGCTGCTTTAAGTAGAGATAACCAGCCATTACATGTGCATCCTTTAGTATCAGTACACTTATTAGGTGCGGTTGTTATACTTGTAGGAACATCACCATCAAATGTTGTTTTATATGCATCACACGTACCCCTAGCGTTTTGTGACATAGCAGGTGATACTACTATTGTATTTGGCTTTAAATTTTCACACTGACCAATAAATTTATCAATAAGATAACTAAAAGTATTTTTGTCTCCTTGTTTTATTATACTATCTGGAGTACATTCTGTAATTGTATCGTTTTTTTCACTAAAACATCCATAATCACCATTATGAATCCAATAACCACTGCTTGTTGCTGGCGCAGTTGCGTCGGAACAAGGTGATTTACTTGGATCTACACAACCCCCTATCATATCTGGTTCATTAGATAACATTACGTAATTATAATCCGATGGTAAAGGAGGTTCACTAATAGATGATCCCCATAACATAGGTAAAAATTGTATATTTAAGTCTGGAGTCCAGTTATACTGTTTTTTTAGTTGTTCTAAAGTTAACATAGACTTCCAGTTCCAGAAACATGTTATTTTACCTTTCAATTTAGCCAAATCAATTATTTTCTCATCTGATATATTTGTTTGTAAAGCAAGGCCAAACATAACCTTTTTTTGATTAGATTTAGAATGAGAATTATGTTTTACTATATATATAATAATACCTATTATCAATAGTAATAAAAATGGTATTATAATAAATAATAAAATTTTCTTCGACATTTTATTATTATATACGAAAAAAATTAAAGTCCAATTTTCATAATTCAGAAACGACACATATGATGTATAATTGCTCCATTTATCAACATCTCTGGTTAGTCATATTCATTATCTGAAACTTTGTCGCAGAATATTCCGACATTTATGTATATAGGACTTTTTGAAAAATAGTTTATATTCATCTTACTCCACAGACTTTTCAAGTGTTGATCGACGCTTACGTACTGGTTCATCTTGTACTAGATCAAGTGTTGATCGACGCTTACGCACTTTTCCCTCTTGTATTAATTGAACTTTCTTGTTTAATACTAAAAATATTGTCTTGATTATACAGACAATAAATACAATGCAAAAAAGTATATACTTAATCAATTCGATAAAAAAATCTACTTCATAATTCATGTTTTCTGTCTTATTCACAGTGAGTATTTGCAAAAAATCAAATTTAAAAATACATACTAATGTTTTATATTATTTTGTTCTTAATAAATGACCCATTAATCCTTGTAATGCAGGTGGTTTATTATCTATGTAACCAATTGGAGGCCATGAATTAAAAAATGGTTGTGGTATTGTTGACATGTCTATACAATGTATATAAGAATCTTTTTTCTTTAGTCCAGTCTCAGCTATTTGTTTAAAATCAAGTTTGTTCTTGAGGAACAATCGATATGTATCTGCATGTTTACTACCTGTATAAATGATAATGTTTGTTGCTTTTGCAGGCTGATCTGTTGTTCCGACATAACCTTTCTCTTGCATTTGTGTGAGGTCAAAATTTTTGAACAATCTAGAGAGAAGATAGACGTCTGCAACTAAACTATTGACACTAATCAAGGAATTATTAATAAGATTAAAAGATTTTTCAAATTCTTCACTTGTTGGTTTATCTTCATCTTGAATTATAAACTTTAAAACATTTTCAGTATGTTTTCTCCATAATAATTTATTTTCGTCCATAAATTTTTTATTTTCTTCCTCGATAAATGTTTCAATTGCAAGTCTAATGCTATTATTATGTTCAAACCGTCCCAATTCTTTATGTGTATATGTATTTTGAGTAGTCTGAGATATTAAAAATTGTAAGATAATATCATCATCAGTATCACTAATGTATTCAAGCATTTTGATAAAATCTGAATTATCTTTTAAAAGTTTTTTGGCTAAATTAGCAAAAGAATATTTATCTTTTGTATCAGTTATTTTTCTAATATTTTGAATCTCAACTCTAAAAGCATTTATAATATTACTTCCTTTAATAGAACCATCGTTATCATTATATCTAGAGTCAAAATAATGAACTCTTGAAAGACGACAGTCTTTGTCGGATCTTGTTATATAATTAATACAATCTTTAAAATTATCAAAAAGTTTAGATAGAGCAAACTTTTTCTTATCACTATCATAAGGATCAAAATCGACATGATATCCTTTTGATTTTATTTCGGTTGCTGGAACTTCAAATAAAAAATCTATAAAACAATCTGTAGTACGACTCAGCTCCTTAAGAAAATATTGAATTGACATTATTTTTGCTCCAGGAACATCAATTTTTCTGTCTTGCAGTCCAAGCTTGTAACAATCTATCTTATCAGAATGATGTTCACCAAAAATATATATTATTTTTTCATATGTTTCACTCCAGTGAACAGTAAGATCCATTGGACTACCTATGTATTCGGGTTTAGGTTTTTGAACAGCAAAATGATTATATATAAGATTCATTAAAACACTTCTACCTTTTCCAGTATCTTTATAGTTAGTAGATATTTTCATAAATTCTTCGCCTATTATTTTACTTTTATTATCAAGAACATTCGTATTATAAGTATTAATAAGTTGCTTACAAAGTTTTTCCATTTATTTATAATATTATTATTTATAATATTATTATTTGTCAGAAAACAAAAACTCGTACAATTAATATAACTAAAATTCAGGTCAATAGTTGTTTTCAACATAAGAAGAACTAGAAAAGTTAAGAACATTAAATTAGGATCAATAATAGGTATTTATAATTCTAAGATTGTTAGTCATTTTTATTTACGGAAAATAAAAAATATTTTAACAATTATTATCTTTATATAATTTCAAATTTTTTCGAATATATCTGAATTAGATAATAGATTACTGTAACATTGCCAATTTTATAAAACGTGTGATATTGTGATGTACTTAGTATGGTCGATTTTTACGTCCAGTTCTGGCAACTGCCCTAGTACTTTTTCCATGATGACCAATATCACCATATTCTGTTGCTGTATCGTATGCTACTTCTTTTGCTGTTTTTTGGCGTGATTCTGATTTTTCTAGTTGTCTATTTATAATATTAATTTCAGATTGACTTAATGAAAAACATTCTTCTCCTCCACCAAGTAGTCCTGGACTCATCATAGTACTCACACCAGTCATACGATCATACTCATCTGCATCATAAATTTCAGTCATTTGAGAGCTAGACCTAGAGAAATTGTTTTCCAAATCAACCCATTGATCAGGAGTTATAGCAAGATCTCCTTCACATACTGCTATCTCAACTATATGAGTACCATCACTTGTTGCAATGTATCTTTTCACATCATGAACCGGCAAAATGTAAAATGTCTTTTGCTTAGAAATCAAAATTTTTAATAAACTCCATACAGGAATATATACATTGTCGCCTCCTACTGTTATAGACGTAATTTTAAGATATAATTCTGTATCTTCACCGTTACGGCGATAAAACCATGTATTGTCATTATGTAAAGATTTTCTCAAAATTGATTTGGATACACAAATTACTCCATAATCAAAATCAGAAGGACTTTTAACATTTGGAGTTACAAACAAAATATTTTCTTCGAGTCCACCAGTATCTTTTGTTAAACAATCTTTAATACTACCTTCTTCAAGATCATACCAGTCATAGCATTTTTTATGTTGAGGTAATATTTGTTGTTCAGGCAATGTAGATAAATTAGGTAACTCCTGTGAAAATGACTCTTTAATTAGATCAAACATTGTCTTTTTAAGTTTTTCAAAGGGTTTTGTATCTATTGATTGTCCAGTACTCATATCAGTATATCCTAGGTGAGTACAAAAAAAAGTTTGAGGAAATCCTATTATGTTAGGTTTAAAAGTATTCAAAAAAATATTATTAAAAATATCTATTACCTCTGTTACAAGTTGATATGAAGTCTTTTTATTTGTAATTGATTGATCAAGTTCTTTCATGTCTTTATAAGTAGTATTGTCAGGATTTAATTGAAGATACAACATTCTTACAACTACTGTAAATAGTAATCTTTTTATCAAAAAAATATTGATTGGTACATCCATCCAATTATACCACATCACGATATGTATTATAGCTAAACATTCTTTATTATGGTTTTCTAATCCTTCTACTACCCGTACTAAAGACTCCAACTCATAGTGAAAAGTTCCTACACTTTCTGGCGGCGGCATTTATTATTTAGTAAATAATTATTTTATTAAAAAATTAATAATAATTTTATTAAAAATGTGTGAATCCTTCATTTACAAACGGTATTTACACCTGTGAGTTTAACTTTCGGTAAAATTAATAATTTATTTTTTATATTCATATTATAAATTAAATATGAATAGTTATGCACATCAAATATCATATTCACAAGAATTACCTCCTTATATTCTAAAAGATGGAGTACCTTTTGGTGTAAAACAAGTATCTTCGTCACCTTTTAGACTTATCAATATATTTAGCGCTTCAAATGGTAAATTTACTGTTTTATATCCTGATGATGATACGATTAAAGTAAGAGAAATACCTAATTATCAAAAAGAAAATATTAACGATCAAGATTTATGGCAGTTTATTCAAATAGGATATACAGGAAATATAGTTTTGTTAAAACACGTTGTTTCTGGAAATTATTTATGTGTACCTGAAAATTCTAGTTCTCCTAAATGTTATAAATATGGGTATATAAACGAGAATAGATATATCTGGAATCTTCAAGATAGAACATTATTTTTTATGGATCCAGATCAAACATATTACGTATATAAAAGTGACACAGGAGTTGTTGTTCCTCTTACACCTTTAACTCTTGAACAATCTAAAACTTCTTTACCAGTAGGTGCAAATATTATTAGTTCTTTACCGATAGGAGGAAAGCCTTTTATGCGAATCCAACCTGATAACACAATTATAATGAGTGGTGTGAAATCGCAATATTATTCTAATAATTTGCCTATTTCTCATCCTTTTTGGTCAACTACAGTTTGGAATGTTGGCAGAGGTATTAATGATCCTGAAAATGAATGGTATTATTTATTACAACGTGGTTCTGAATTAAAACATTTAAATCTTCCTCCAACATCCCAACCTATGGGGTTAGGACTTTTAAAAAACTGGGAACCAGACAAAAGAGCTGCTGATATATATAATAGGTGTAATGTACGCTTACAAGATAGATTCGTAGATATAAAAACGCAAACAAAACCAGAACAAAAAACTCCTCCTAAAATAATGTTCGGTTTTACAAGTGGTGCACAAGAACGTCTTACTGAAGTCCAAGGAAGTGGTTTTCGTGAAAATTTTGAATACTGGCAATATTTAGATACATTTATGTTTATTGCTTATAATCAAGGATGGCCTCCACCAGAATTAAAGAAGTTAAATGTGCCTATTGGATTAGGTATTGATAACAATATTTCTGATAATTTGTTTGAAGTCTTAGAAGGATTTGTAGCGATGCAAGGTTCTGGTATATTTGCAATACCACCTAAATCATATATAGAATCTGCTCATAAGAATGGTGTCAAAGTGTATTCTGTTTTATTTTTTCAACAAAATACTTTTGGTGGTAAATGGAAATGGTGGTCTGAATTCCTCAAAAATCGTGATATTTATGCAAAAAAATTAGTTGATATTGCAGATTATTATGGTATAGATGGATATTTTGTAAATTTTGAAGCAGAATGGGGCGGTAAACCTATAGACATTCCTGGTACTCAATGTTCTATGTTTAAGGGTTGCGACCAAGCTGACTGTAAAGGATATTGGTGTAATTATACAATTGGTGGTTCCAACAATTGTGATGGTCAATCGTGTTCCGAAGGAGATTGGACATACACTGAAGACGGAACACCTACATCTAATTATGGATTCGATGGACAAGATATTAATAAAGATTATTTTACAGACTTTTTAAAGAAACTACGTACTTATAGAAATCAAAAAAATATTAACTGTGATATATGTGCATATGCTAGTATGGCAGCCGGGGGAGATTCACACAATTATACTTCTGGAATAAATAAATTTTTAACTGATTGGTGGTATGATCCAATAACAAAAGAATCAGTTGTTGATTTTATGCTATCTATGCCTCCTGGTGGACAAAATGATCCATCAAATATTAATTATACATTTTCTCATTCAAAGGAGGCTGTAAAAGGATGTGTTGAACAATATGATAACTATGGGTGGCCTATCAATACAGGACCGTCTGTCAATAAACAACCTCTATCATCATCTCTCACTTGTGGCCAATTAAACGGAACTTGTGATATTCAGTTACAAGAAAGAATAGCTAGTTGTTCTGATAACGATTCTAATCAAAATACGTGTGAAACAGCTGGATGTTGCTGGGAAACGAATGATAATCCAGAAAATTATCCATTTTGTTATAAAAAACAAACAACATCAGTCATTTGCCCAGACAAAGATTGTGGTGGAGTTGATAATTCACAGTCTCTAATACCCAAAAAACGATTTTTGGATTTTTTCATCGGCACGACTGCTGAAAAAGGATTTGATAATCAACAAGATTGGACTTATGGATATACAGATATTGATAACCCTGAACCTTGGGATAAGTATATATATTGTGGTACATTTGACAACTGTAACAATTATAAAGAAGCAATCACTCAGCCAATGTCTTCTTTTTTCTTGTGGCAGGCTAATTTGTCTCAAAGTAATATGGGTGCAAATCAGGGAAGGACATATAAAATGAATACAGATCTATATCAATCCTTATATGCCGGAAAAACAGGTCTTGTTGTTCATAATTTAACATCTGATCCGTATACAAAGGTTACTGATATGGGAATAAGTAATTTTGTACCGGAAAAATCTACTCTATCCGAATTACCATTCCATACATCATTTTGTCTAGGTAATGGTGCAAATTTTTATATAGATGGTGAACCTCAACTTTATTATGGATCGTGGACAGATAATATACAGGATCATCTTCCAACATGGAGATGGTGGTCAAGACAAACAACAACAAAAAATGAAACCGGAAAATATATAGAAAGCTTAATTCTTGCTATGGATTATTCTCGCTCATATAATGGAGGGAGTTGTTTAAAAATAGAAAGTATTTCCGGAATGGTAAATACGGATTTTCACTTATTTAAAACACAATTTTATATGAGTACAAAATTAAAATTTGTTGTATGTTTATCTTCAGAGTCTAAATGTTATGACTGTATTAAAATTGGATATACTCTAGGTTCTCAAGGTAATTTGGTAGATAATCCAAAAATTCACTATTTTAATATTACAAAAATAACAACTAAATGGACTCATTTTACATTTTATATTGATTCGAAATCAAACGACTACATTAGCTCTATTTGTTTATGTGCTAAACAACCAACTCCCGGAAAAACATATAAAATTTTTATTGGTTCTATATCCATTATACCAAATGATTTTAAAGATCCGAAAGCACCTTTTATACAAAGCGTTAATACTTATAATGTTAAAGATAATACTTCAAATCACTGTCTCAAATGGAAACAACAACCAAATATTTTATATTATAACATATTCTCTGGAAACTATTACATTGGAAGAATATATGGTAGTGGTACATCTAAAATATCTCATGAATACATACATTATAATGTCGCTAATCAACCAAAAAATAATAACTCTTTTTGGATACAAGGAGTTGGAACAAATGGATATAAATATTCTAATAAACCATTAAGCTCAGTTAAAAAAGTTTTATTTTTGATTTTTATATGTTTATCTTTAATTTTAGCTATGTATTTTATATATAATCATAACACAATGATTCATTTAGTTCGTTATGGTTTAATAGTATTCTTAAGTTTAGTAGTTTTATTTATTACCATATATATTAGCAAACTAAAATTTAATATTGTATTATCTAAACAGCCAGGAAATTATGGAGAACTAAGTGATGATGGAGGATTAACTATTGAAAATTGGCCAAACTGTAAGAAGAAGGCTTTTAATATTAATTTTGACGATAACAGGCCAAAAACATGGACATGGTTTTTGGAGCATATTAAAACTCGATCTATCCCACTTAAGATAACTTTTTTTATCAATACGTTATGGCTAAACAGAGATTTAGAAAAATACAAGAGTTGGATAACAAAATATGATGTTGATTATGGCGCGCATGGACATTGGCATATGAATCATAGTCAAGATAATATACCAACTCCTTCAGGAGTAAAATGTTGGGGTGACGATCAATCAGACGGATGTTGTTCTGATGGTACTCAAAAATATTGCGTAACTGATCAAGATCTTGCTAACAATGATTCTTCTTGTGCAAATTATATTAGAAAATATCTTTATGACGGTGATATGAAAAGAGATCTGGTTTTTGCATATCCTTATGGTGCATTGCCATTTAATTCGGACTCAACTCCTAAAAAATTATCATTTGATGCATTAAAAAATAATTTTATCGCAGCTCGTAATGTTACATGGGGTCAAACTCTCAGTTTTCCAGTAGCTTCTGACCCGATTTCCTTATTGGGTGGGTGTGCTAATTACCAAGGACAACCAGCTGGGTGTGATGATAAGGCTGGTGGATGTTCAATGGACTCATGTTCAGCAAACATTTTACAAAATATTTATGATAGTAATGTAACAAATGCAGCAGGACCTGAATTTTCTTGGCCAGGAGGTATTGATCTAAATTTAGACCCTGCATGTAGCAATTGCAGTATCATTCGTCAAATGGAAATTCGTAAAAAATCGTTGGAAAAAATGTTAGAATCTGAAAAACCATATTGTATCATGATATGGGGTCATGACTTTCACCCAACAGATAAAAATGGTAAAACATATCCATGTGATAAAACTTCTACATTAGGTGAATGTTCTGACAATGATATTTCATGTAAAAATAACGCAAAAGCTATGGCTCAAGAAACAGGTGTTAACGACTGGTTAGATCTTAAAGATATGTATAGATGTCCACCTGATATTGCTAGCGCTGATGATTCATGTGCACAAACATGCGTCAGAGGAGCTGTAATTGACGGAGTGTGTTCAGACACAGATATATTTAAAAATGCTTATAATGATCCAACTGGATATTATCAATCAGAAACTTTTTTACCAAAAGATCATCCCGATGATTGCGCTGCATGTGCTGATAGCTGTTGGAATCCATCTATTGGACATAAATTATTAGAAATGTTGGATTTATTAGCAGATAGAGATGATATATGGTTTGGACATTTTGTGGAAATAGTGCAGTATTTATATAATCGTAGATTTAGCAAGATAAATTTTGTATCAAGTTACAAGAATGTTTCTACATACAACTTAATCACAACATCAGCAATGAAAAAATTTCCTTTAACGATTTCGCTACCACTTGGTGTAAAAGGAAATATAGAAATTGATGGAGATAAACAAAAAATGTATCATTCCAGTTATTCTGGAAAATATTATGTAAATTTTTATCCAAAAGATAATACTAAACATTTGATTAAAGTATCATATTAATTATATTTTTCTCAAACTTTGTCAAGAACTTTATGATGTAATTGAATTACAACCACCCCAAGGATTTGAATTTAATGTGTATCCAGACATTTTATTATATAAAATAAAAATTAATTGTTATTTTTGCATAATTCTTCTGAGGTAATCAAAAGTTTCACGTGAATGTTTCTTTATACAATTTATTTTTATACAATTGAAATCATAAATACATTTTTCGTTTTATAAATAAAAAATGCATCTCGAAACAGGAGATCTTATTTTGTTTACAGCAAAAAGTTCTATAACTGGTTGGTGGTTATTTGATAAAGCCATTGAATATTTTACACATTCGCCTTATGTACATGTAGGAATTATTCTAGTAGATCCTCCATTTTTAGCTTCTAGCGGCACATACCTATGGGAGTGTGGTTATGAAGCATGTGTAAACCCAGAAACAGGAAAACAAAATCTTGGTGCGAGGTTAACACCAATCTCTGTTGCTTTGTCTAAAGATACAAATGCTTTTGTGAGAAAATGCAAAGTTCATATAGCTGATAAAAATCTACAAAAAATACATTCGGAGGTTTTTTTGAAACCATATGACATGTGTATTTCTGATTGGCTTCTTGCAACACTACGCCTTGATATTAGTCCTCAAAAAACAGATAGATTTTGGTGTTCTGCTTTTGTTGGATATATTTTCACCCAACTTGGTTGGCTCAAACCCGATACGGATTGGAGTATTATTAGACCTGGAGATCTTTCTTCTTCGTCAAGTTATTTATCATGGACATCGTCTGTATACAATAAAGATATACCTTATAAACATTCGACTACTTCTGACATTGCTTCTTTAACCTTAAAATTTAAAAAAATAGGTGTTGAATTTGAAAAAAAATCTGACACTGAAATCAGAATATCTCTAAATCAAGGATTTATAGACGTTACATTATCTGAATTTATATTTGATACAAAAGTTGTAGATACTATCAAAACATATCCAAATATGTCTTTTACAACCCAAAAATCTCTTCTTAAATATATTCTTGATATCATAGAGTTTGATAAAACACGTACGAATCTGGTGTATTAATATAAAATTGATTTTATACGTGTTTCTTTTTGACATCAACAAATGTTTTCGATATCTAATTTATTCAGTAAAAATAAAATTAACTCTAAAGATCTTCCAGACCTCGAAGAACTTGAAGAGAACGAAGAAATATATTTGCGATTTTTGTTATTTGACAATGAATTATTCAAAATCTATAGAACTTCTAGTCGTGATTTTGTTAATAATATCAAGATGTGGGCTTGCCAGAGAGATTTAAATATTTCACACGTCAAAAATCTTGAATTATCAATACTAGATCGTGGATACTTATTAGGAACTTTCAAGGTTATTCGAAATAAAAATGGAGAAATTCGACTGATAGATGGACAGCATAGAGTTACCGCTTTACAAAATATAATGGATAATGATGCAAAGTTTGATTGCGACAGTATAATAGAACTTTATGAAGTTGAATCTTTTGAAGATGAAGAAGCAACAAAATTATTTTTAGATGCTAATAACACTTTAAATATTACAAAAAAAGATACAAATCTTGACCTACAAAAAGTGTTACGACATTTTGTAAAAGAATACCCTGGTATTATTGTAGATGTAAAAGAAGGTAGTAGGTGTAACAGACCACGAATTAATAAACGTCTTTTAGCAGGAAAGTTAAGAGAACTGGTAATAAATTATGATTGCGAAAAAATTATAAAAGCTATATCAGAATACAACAAAAAATTAGGAAGAGTTTCTAAAGAAATGCTTATTCGCAAATGCGGAACTTATTCTGACAACATGTATGACATTGCTAAAGAAAATGGATGCTTTTTAGGATTAGTACCTGATTTTAAGTGGATCGACGAGCTAGATTTATTGTAAAATAACACCAATAAGGTGTTATTTTTATAAACTTAGGTTTCCTATTTAATTTTTGTCAATTGGTATTTCGTAAAGATTTGAGTTGGTTTTCAAGTTTTTCAATCTTTACTCGCTGAGATTCAATTTCTGTCGCTTGCCTCTTGAGCATTTGTTCTTGCTCTTGTTGCTTCTTGAACTCGCCAGAAAAACGATCGCATATCTCTCTCAATTCTTTTTCTGAATAGTGATACCGCCTAGCTGCCTCTTCAAAACATTCAAGAGCTTTTCCAGTATCTGGGTTTCCAACTAGACCAAAGTGTTTTAACACACCCATCGCAATCTTAGCATCTCCGTTAGCGTATGCTGAACTAAAGTGCTTGTACGCAATTACCCAATTGTAACGAGACATATACAACTTACCTAAGTGAAAATGAATAGATGAATTGTCGTCGAATCGCAACCCTGGAGTAGACAAGAGCTCTTGAAAGAGCTCAATGCTTCTGTTAGCATCTATAGACTCTAGCCATGTTGCCAACTTGAACTTGCATACAAAATCTCCTAAAGCGGCTCCTTTTTCGAGAAGTAGTCCTGTTTGCCAGTAATCTGAGTCATCTGCATTCCAAATAGCAGTTGTTATTTTTTCTAGTTCGTCTGACGCCGTATCCTTCTTGTCTTCGTTCATATTCACTTGGAAAGTGTTTGTAGTCATTTCTGTATTAATCTTTACTTTCTTCCTAAAAATTCAATTTGAAAAAGTTAACTTTTCTCTACACAATGGAAACTTAGAATCATGAGCAATGATTTTAACAATGCATGTTTCGCATGTAACATGTGAATTATGACACGGCCATTCTAACACAGTTCCTTCTTGCAAGCACACTACACATTCACCATTTGATTGTGAGAGTTGAGGAATTGGAAGATCAATAGGTGACCAAGCAAGACGAATACACTCTCTTTAGTAGAGAATATTCTTTCTCCATGTTCGTAGCCTAAACGAGGGGCTTTGAATTTTTTGCATCGTATCTTAAAGATACGTACTTTGAAGTACTTTTTCCATATGACTCTCCGATACGTGAATTAAACGAACAAAAATTGAAAGAATCATTTTTCATGTCGTTCCGTTTGAAGAGACTACGCGTATACGTGTCGAAATGAAATCTGAAACTGACAGAATTGTTATTTCCGTGTTCTTTTGGCAAGATTCCAACAAGAAATCTGTACAAATCATCTGTAACCACAAGACAAATGTTTTCCATTTCATCAAAAATTACTTTAAAAATCAATTTTACTTAATCAATTAGAATATAAGTTCATTTGCAAGTCTTGTTCGATCAGTAAATACTTATAAAAATAACACAATGTGTTATTTTTATTGATAAATTAGTATATTTACATATTATTTATTATTAATTTTACTGCGTCTTCAGCATTTTCGACTATAATAACTCCTGAAGAGCGCATTAGATTTTCCTCTCGTTCACAACTTTCAGAAGAAATTCCTCGTGTAGCAGAACGAACCACAATTGTAAAGTAACCGAGTCTTGCAGCATCCTTAGCAGTTGCAGAGACACAATAGTCGAAAGCAAGACCTCCAATCACCACATACTTGATGTCAAGGCTCCTTAAATTTCTGTCAAGTGAAGTAATCTCGCTCACAAAGTCCTCAGAACCAAAACCACTATAAGAATCAACATTTCTATTTGTACCTTTTTGCACAACAATATCAGTTGCCTCTTGCAAAAGACCAGGAAGAAACTCGTGACCAAGAGTTCCTATCTGGCAGTGTACTGGCCACATCATTTGTTTGATTCCATTCGAAAGAATGTGCTCTTTAAAGAGCACAGATCCAGGATTATTCACATGAAAGGATATATGATCAATAGGATGACTGTCTTGCGTTAGTACGACACACTGAAGAACTCTTGCTTTATCAAGTGCACTTCGCAAAGTATTGAGTTCATCCACAATCTCTTCCCCTCCGGGGACATATAGTGCTCCACCAACAGTTCCAAAATCTACTTGTGGATCAACTTGAATAAAAGCCGTTTTAAATGACTGCATTATATTATTTTTTAACCAAGATATTCTAAAAATTCAATTTAATAAAGGATACACTTATTGGTGTTATTGTAAGTTTTATTCCTGAAGATTTATAATTCTTTTTTCAATATCCAAGAGATTCTCAAAGAGCAAAGATACATTTTCTTTGAATGTTTCCAATCTTTTTGTCAAATTAACTGTTGTATCTGTTAGATCAACTAACTCATCATAATACGGAGCTAAGATATCTTGTAGTTCACTGTATATATCATCTCTGTCTGACTCTTTTTCAAGAGTTTCTATCTCTTCAGTAAGATATTTATCACTATCTCTGATTTTACACGCAATGTCTTCCAATTCTTTTGACAAGGAGTTATTTTTCGCAATATCGTCTTCCAAGTCATCATCAAAAGATACCTTTTTCTTATCAAGTAGTTTTTCAATTGCGATCATCTTTTTGGCTATCTCAAACATGTTTTCTTCATCCGAACTCATTATTAATGATATTTTTCTAGAATTTTTTTAAAAAATCAATTTTTTCCAGAAATAATTCATCGACTTAATATCGGATATTCAAAACATACTTTATTAATCTTATTTATCTGGTATAAAAATTAACAGCTAAAACTATTCGATGTCCATAACAAATTGCGTTATTTTTTAAATAACTTTGAAAACCTGTTGCATATGTCATACACTCAATACTTTGACTTTTATGCCAAATGTAAGAAAAGATCTTGCATAACTTCTTACACTCATGTAGCATATAGTATTTCATAATAATCTTATTTTACTTTTGAAAATAACGATATTTTTTCGTGTATAATTTCAATAAAAATAATTTAAAGATTTTATTTATTTATACAAATATTATGACTACATCTATTGAAACTTTCGCTTTTCAAGCTGAGATTTCTCAATTAATGAGTTTAATCATTAATACATTTTATAGTAATAAAGAAGTATTTTTGCGTGAATTGGTGTCAAATTCGTCTGATGCTCTAGATAAAATTAGATACCAGAGTTTAACAGACTCTTCTAAACTTGATTCAGAATCGAATTTACATATTGAAATTATTCCAAATACTGAAAATAAAACTCTTACAATTATCGATACGGGTATTGGTATGTCAAAACTTGATCTTATTAATAATTTAGGAACTATTGCTAAATCAGGTACAAAAAATTTTATGGAAGCTCTTTCTAAAGGCACTGATATATCTATGATTGGTCAATTTGGAGTTGGATTTTACAGTGCTTATTTAGTTGCAGATAATGTAGAAGTACACAGTAAGAACAATGATGATGAACAATATTGTTGGACATCTAATGCAGGAGGATCATTTACAATTTCGACAGATGAAAATTATCAAAAAATTACAAGAGGAACACATATTGTTCTAAATATTAAAGAAGATATGCTTGAGTATTTGGAATATACTAAAATTAAAGAAATTATTACAAAGCATTCTCAATTTATTGGATATCCTATCAAGTTACATGTAACAAAGGAAAGAGAAGAAGAGGTTGCTAAAGAAGAGGTAACTGTTGAAGAAGAAGTTACTAAGGAAGAAGAAGTTACTAAGGAAGAAGTAACTAAGGAAGAGGTAACTGTTGAAGAAGAAGTTCCTAAGGAACAAGTTCCTAAGGAAGAAGTAACTGTTGAAGAAGAAGTTCCTAACAAGGAAGAAGTAGTTGCTAAAGAAACTATAAAAATAAAATATGTTGATCAAGAAGTATTAAATAGTATTAAACCATTATGGACACGTAATCCAGATGAAGTAAAGACTGAAGAATATGTTAGTTTTTATAAAGGACTAACGAATGATTGGGAAGAACATCTTGCAGTAAAACACTTTTCAGTAGAAGGTCAACTTGAAATTAAGTCATTGCTATTTGTGCCTAGTAAAGCACCAATGGACTTGTTTGATAATAAGAAAAAGACTAATATCAAATTATATGTACGTCGTGTATTTATTATGGATAATTGTGAAAATATTATTCCAGATTATCTTAATTTTATGAGAGGAATTGTTGATTCAGAAGATCTTCCATTGAATATTTCTAGAGAAATTCTTCAACAAAATAACACAATGAAAGTAATTAAGAAGAATATTATTAAAAAGTGTCTTGAGTTATTTACTGAATTATCTTCAGATACTGATAAATATAAAAAGTTTTATGAACAATATTCAAAGAATCTTAAGCTAGGTATTTACGAAGATTCTACAAATAGATCAAAGATTGCCGAATTACTTCGTTATAATACATCAACATCTGGAGATGAAATGTCTTCTTTAAAAGACTATGTTACTCGTATGAAAGAAGACCAAAAACACATTTATTATATTACAGGTGAAAACTTAGAATTAGTAAAGAAATCCTCATTTGTAGAAAAAATTGTTTCAAAGGGTTATGAAGTTTTATATATGATTGAACCGATTGATGAATACTGTATGATGCAATTAAAGGAATTTGATAGTAAAACTTTGGTATCCGTTACAAAGGAAGGACTAGAATTACCAGAAGATGAATCCGAAAAGAAACAAATGGAAGAAGACATTGTACGTTATACTTCTTTGTGTAATAAAATCAAAGAAATATTAGAAAATAAAGTTGAAAAAGTTGTAATTTCTAATCGTCTTACAACATCACCTTGTTGTGTAGTATCATCTCAGTATGGTTGGTCTGCTAATATGGAACGAATTATGAAAGCACAAACATTAAAAGACACATCTTCGATGAACTATATGATTGGTAAGAAACATCTTGAATTAAATCCTAATCACGATATAGTTAAAACTTTATTAGAAAAAGTTGAATCAGAAAGTGATATCAAAGATGTTGTATTATTATTGTACGATACTTCGTTGTTATCTTCTGGTTTTACATTAGATGATATGACTAATCATTCTGATCGTATTTATGATATGATTAAACTTGGATTACAAGTAAAAATGGATTAAATAAATGTATGAATCAATTTATTATTTTCGAATAATAAATGTAAGATTATCTAGAGAACTAGATGATGAAATTAGGACAAAAAGCTATTTTTTTAGAAAATATTTATGGAATAAATATATTATTTGATTACCCACATATAGTGATCTGTTTATTTTAAAGTCTGATTTTTTTAGGTATTTCTTTAGATAGGGTAGACAAAATATATCTGATTTATGAATCACAATTTTGTTCAAAAATCTATCTAAAAATAATTCGTTAAACAGTATTACCACTATTAGTATGGTCAGAAAAATAATCACCTTTATCTTATAATAGAGTGAAATATTTTTATGACTTATTTTTAGCAATATGATTTTGATCTGACCAGAATAAACATTTAGTAAAATTTATATCTTCTATATTGTAGTAATATTTTTACAATGATCTACAGTAAATTTTTAATCTTTTTGATTGTACATACCTGCTGAATACCGTACACAAGACTTAGCTCCTTAAGAAAATATTGAATTTACATTTTTTCTATAATTTCTTGTGAAGTAGACTTAGTTGCAATCAGTTTTGTATTTTTTATTTACATCTCTTTTTGCAGACTGATCAATTCCAAAACCAAGAATTCCTCCTAATATTGTTTTCGAAAAGAGAGATAAAATATTATATCCTATTTCAAATTTTTCATAATTATAATCAGGATTTTTGTATACGCTAAATATTTGATATAATTGCCAAATACCAAATGCACTATAGAATATTACTTGAGTCCATATAACATATTTAACAAAATTAGGTATATTAGCACAAGTTGCTTTTTTAATATCTTTTATAGTTTGTTCAAATCTTGATATTATTATACCAAATACTCCCATCAATAAACCCCATCCAATTAGATTATAAGTAATTAATTTTATTATTTTCTTTTTGGAAGGTTTTTCTTGTAAAGCAAGTTCTGTTGATTGTCCTTGTAACATTACTGTTACAGTCGCTAGATTTGTTAATAATAAAGTATCTTCGTTGCTAACACCGACAGATCTTGCTATAATATTAATCATTAATGTAGCAGTAATTGAGTATTCAATCCACCTAATATAGTTGTTTTTATTAAGTATCATTTTATTATAAATTCCGCCTATTAAAGGTGTTTTGTCGAAACTTGAAATAAAATAAAAAGTATGAACAGCACATGTAATTGCAAAAAATGATATTAATAAATTTCTCAAATCGGATTTAAAAATAGAATTAGGTTTTTCGACAAGAGTATTTGTAACATATCCATCCACATTTTGTAGACTCGTACTATAAATTTTTAAATCAGCTGGTATATTATAGTTATCTATCTTTTTTTTAATCCATATTCCACAAAATGTACCGTGTGCAACCATACAAAGGGCATTTATAATTCTAAGATTGTTAGTCATTTTTATTTACGGAAAATATTTTTAAAATATTTTGACAATTATAAAATATATTCATATTATAAATTAAATATGAATAATTACGGACATCAAATTCACAAGAATTACCTCCTTATATTCTAAAGATGGAGTACCGCTACTAGAAACATACAAATTTATATGAATCCAGCTCCGTAAAGGAACTTCTAAACCATGTGTAACTCTATGGTAAGAAGTAAATTGAGGCTAGAAAACTAATCTCCAAAGTAGATCTAGGTAAATTTCTAGCAAAATGGTATTTTTTAGGGTTTGCGAAAAGATTTGGTTGTCATCCTGACACTACGCCCTTAACCGCTTTAACTCGCCGTAATTTCCTTCTTACCTATAAGAAGATAATCTTTAAATCAATTTGTTTCAAAAAAAATTAGTAATACAATGTAATTAAAAACATTTTTCTCATTAAAAACTTATTCTTTATTTTAAATAAAGAATATTATTCTTACTAATTCATACGAATAAGATCAACAGTTGCAGCCTTTAAAAATACAATTGTGTTATAATAATATTCTGATAAAACCCTTGATCTTTTTATACCAGATTGAGACAAAATGTATGAAGTTAATCTTTGATGACGAATTTCTTCTTCACATTCATGAAAAGGTATGATATTATTGATATCTTTCATTTCGAGACCATGTTTTCTCAAATAACTCTCAATTATTTCTTCTTTCTGCATTTATGCTTTTTTTATTGTTTAATAAAGAAATTTTCAATTTAAACTTAATTCCAAAATTAATAGATTTTTATGGACGTAGAAAATGAGTGTAAATTAATAGATTTTTAAATAAACTAATCTTACAATTCTTGTTTTGAGTAATTATAAAAATTATTTTAGTTATAAAATTGTATATAATATAAAAACTTTGATATAAATCATTGAAGAACATATCCGACGTTATACAAAATATATTAATGAAGACTTATCAGCTACATATAAAGATCATTTACATAAATCATTTGAATGGTTTGCATGTATAGAACTTAGTAAAAAATATAATTCTATCTTTCTTTCTTGGAAAGACGTTCCTCCAGATTTAAGAGAAGAAAAAGGTATGACCCGTGATATCGGAATCGATGCTTGGAATATTGAAGGAAATCGTGTACATCAAGATAAATCAATTGCAACTATCTATTTTCCGCTACTAGATTCATACGAATTTATATGATTCCAACTCTTTCGAGCTTCTAACCCGTACGTAGCTTTACGGGAAAATATAAGAAATCACATTATTTCATTGACGCACTTAATAAAAATGTTTCTTGCACCATTGACATCACGATCTATAATCAGATCGCAATTAGAACACTGATGCCCGACATCATTGACCGATCCGCATCGAGTGCATGTCTTGGATGTGTATTCTTCTGTGCATACAACTAATCTTGTTTCTTTCTCTATTTTACATCTTTCGGGATGGTTATATTTGTTAACCCGGTACAATTCCCAAAGGCACCGTGTGTAATCTCTTAATATACAAAGCGGCAAAATAATAAACATTTTTTATTCTAATCCTAAAAACTTACGCCAATCTTACTAGTTATAAACATACCACAGCCGGAGCAAATCTGCACATAGAATATATGAGTTCTTTTTGTGCAACACAATAAATAAGCGGATAAAAATAAAAAGTATCGAACTAAGCCAGAACAACTTTGTATAATTATCCATCTATACAATATAAAAATAATAAAAGTTTTTTATTATTAATATTTAAATAATAGCGCTATTATTTAAAATATAATAATGACCCTGTATAACATAACAACTGTATGTATTGGCCCTAAATTTGAACCCATTAAACCCGATTGGCTACAAAGAATAGAACAAACATGTAAAAATACTGCTATCCATATCTGGAATCAAGTTGACGGTAGTATTTTACGCCATGGTTTACAGTATGCTTGGTGGGACGTTATCCGTTTAAAAAAAAACTTAGAATTATTAATGAACGAAAAGAAACCGGTTATGCATATTGATATGGATATTATTGTAGAAAAAGATTTAATAGATATTGTTAATTTGCCGTATGATTTTATTATTTCAACCGAAATCGGCGGACCAAATGCCTTTCCACCCGAATGCAGTAATAAACTTGGCTTCGGTGTATGCAGCGGCCTATATGTTATAAAACCAACCGCCGCGAGCTTTATGTTTATGACTTTAAAAAATATGATGGATTATAAATTTAATAATTATAGTGACCAAGTAAATCTGATGAATTATATTACAACGAACCCACATCAAATTATTACCGAAGAAGTTGTGTTTGGCGGAAAAAACTATACGAATACTATTATTCTAATTGACAGCATTAAAATTTGTGTCTTGGATTTTGCGCTGGTTATTCGCGACCCGATTGTAAATAATGGGCAATATGCAAATCATATTAATATCGATAATGTGGACGGTGTAGAAAATTTTAAGAAATATTTTTACGAAAATTTGGAAAAATTACCTCTAACATGTCGGTGTGGGAAAACGCACCTAGGCGATAATAATATATGCAAGCATATCGAAATGCGAAAATAATATGTGAAAATATATATATATATATATCTTAAAAATAAAAAATATCTAATTCTCAAATAAAGGAATAACAGGATATTCACAAAAGAGTAAAGAAGATCTTATTAATATGCTTTCTAATTAATTTAAACTGTATGAATTATATCTGTTTTAAAAATTAAATTTTTAAAAAGTAATTTCAAAAATATATTTTATCTTACATTTCTAGAACAATTATGATTGAGTTTTAAAAGGAATTTAAAGTCAAATAGTGTATAATTATACAAGTAATGTATGACGAATACATAGAATTATATAACATATATACCAAAAAGTATGGAGAAAAAACAGCCATATTTCTCATGGTAGGATCTTTTTACGAATTATATGACATTATTAATACGGAAACAGGAGAAACAAAATGTAATGTTAAAGAGATTTTCTTTATATAATAAAATTATAAAATCAAGCTTTATTTTTTCATCTCTTTTAAAATTCTTGTTTTTGAGTAATTATAAAAATGATTTTAGTTATAAAATTGTATATAATATAAAAACTTTGATATAAATCATTGAAGAACACACCCGACGTTATACAAAATATATTCATGAAGACTTATCAGCTATTGAAATTGACACATCTACATATAAAGATAATTTACATAAATCATTTGAATGGTTTGCATGTATAGAACTTAGTAAAAAATATAATTCTATTTTTCTTTCTTGGAAAGATGTTCCACCAGAT
>Ga0247843_1002693_pt1 | contig 31352 bp, 36 predicted proteins | sample LaCruzMarch2017__FD_192420 | JGI IMG/M metagenome (GOLD analysis project Ga0247843, IMG submission 192420) | Freshwater microbial communities from meromictic Lake La Cruz, Castile-La Mancha, Spain - LaCruzMarch2017_8m | ecosystem: Environmental > Aquatic > Freshwater > Lake | place: Spain... | reverse complement strand
ATCCCCTTCCAGCAGGGCGAGCCCCTCGCCCACTTCTTCGAGCTTTACCACCGCCACCCGGCCCAAGCCCTCAACCTCATCCTTCACTCACGTCCCGTCTTATGATCCCTCCAGCCAAACGCCCTGGTTGATCCGGGAGTTTCCTGATTTCTCAGTTGCGGGCGCGGGGGGCCTTGTGTAGAAATTGTCGTTACCGCTCCGCGGGCCACTCCTATGGGCAAAATCTATAACAATATTGTTGAAACCGTTGGCCGGACCCCTTTGGTCAGGCTCAACCGGATCACGGCCGGGCTGCCGGCAACTATCGCGCTCAAGTGCGAGTTCTTCAACCCGCTTGGCAGCGTGAAAGACCGGATCGGTGCGGCCATGATCGAGGAGGCCGAAAAGAAGGGGATTCTGAAGCCGGATACCGTCATCGTCGAGCCAACCAGCGGAAATACCGGGATCGCGCTCGCTTTTGTCGCGGCGGCCAAGGGATACAAGCTCATCCTGACCATGCCGGAAACGATGAGCGTCGAGCGCCGGACACTACTCGCCATGCTCGGGGCGAAACTCGTTCTCACTCCGGGCTCGGAAGGAATGAAGGGAGCCATTGCACGCGCCGAGGCGATCGTCAACGAGACCCCCGGTGCCTGGATGCCCCAGCAGTTCAACAACCCGGCGAATCCCGCCATCCACTCAAAAACAACGGCTCAGGAGATCTGGGACGATACGGACGGCAAGGTGGATATCCTCGTCGCGGCGGTCGGCACCGGCGGCACGATCACCGGCTGTGTCGAAGCCCTGAAGGCCAGGAAGCCTTCCTTCCAGGCGATTGCCGTGGAGCCAAAAGATTCCCCGGTTATTTCGCAGACGCTGGCCGGGCAGCCGGTCAAACCGGGGCCCCACAAAATCCAGGGGACCGGAGCTGGCTTTGTTCCGAACAACCTGCACCTCAAAAGCTCATCTGGCGAACCGCTCATCACCGAGTGCATCCAGGTCAGCAACGAAGATGCTTTCGCCACGGCGCGCCGGCTGGCCAAGGAGGAGGGGATTCTTGCCGGGATCAGCTCCGGCGCGAATGTTTATGCCGCCATCCTGCTGGCCAGGCGTCCGGAGAATGCCGGAAAGCTCATCGTCACCGTCGCCTGCTCGACCGGTGAGCGTTACCTCAGCACCGCACTCGCAGAGGAAGCCCGCGCGGAGGTCGGAGGGTGATGGCAACAGAAATTCCAACTGACGATTCGGTCGTCGAGCACGACGCGGTTGATGCCGGGCTTTTCTGGCACGAGCACAAGCGGAAGATTCTTCTTTGGGCGGCAGCTGTTCTTGTTTTGGGAGGGGGCTCGCTGGCGTGGTATGTCTCCTCAACCATGAACAACATTGCTGCCGGGGAGGCGCTTGCCGTGGCGAACGATGCCGCGGCTTACGAGTCGCTGATCGGAAAGTATCCGGGGACGATGCCGGCGGCAGATGCAGGCTTGCTCCTGGCCGCCGCCCTGCGCGACGCGGGAAAAATCGAGGAATCAACGGCTGCGTTCAGAGACTTCCTCAAGGTTTTCCCCGGGCATCCGCTTGCGGGAGGTGCCCTGCTTGGAGTTGGCGAAAATCAGGACGCGATGGGAAAAGCTTCCGAAGCTACCGAGACCTTTCAGCAGGTCGCAGAAAAGTATCCCAAAGGCTATGCGGCTCCTTTTGCGCGGTATGCCCAGGCGGAAATCCTCCTTCGTGAGTTTCGTCGCCAGGAGGCGAAGACTTTGCTGGAGTCCATCCAAACGGATTTTCCGGATTCGATTGCGGCCCGTCTTTCTGTCGCTCAGTTGGCCCGGATCGGCACCGCGTCTGCAAAATAGGAATCTGTCCGGTTTTGGCCCGACCCGAGGGAATCGCTTGCGCTGGCGGCTGGAATGGGGATTATTTGGTCGTATGAATACCGGTCGCGGTTCGGCAGGAAATGTGATCGCTGCGCTTTGCAGTCTGATTTTTCCGGGCCTCGGGCAACTGGTGCAGGGGCGGATTCTGGCCGCGCTCCTGTTCTTTGCCGGCGCGGGAGTGGTGTGGTTCGTGAGCTTCGGCACACTCGGCTGGGTGATCCACCTCTGGGCCTGTATTGATGCTGCTGTCTGGAAAGGAAACACATGATCCTGAGATCCCATGCACCGGGGGGAATGGCCTGCGGAATCCGGCTGATTGCCGTCGCTGCCTCGGCCGCGTTGTTCCATTGCCAGGCGCTGGCGCTGGAGGGGGATCTCGTTCCGCGGGACGCTGCGGCTTTGCTGAAGGATCCGGCGCTCGGTGAGGAATCCGAGCGCAGGGCGCTCGCGGCCGCACGCTACCTTCAGGCGATATTTGAGGAGGAAACCCAGGGGCCAGATCGGGCTCTCAACACCAAGCGGGAGGTGTTATCGCTGGACCCTGCATTCACGGACCTGGCGATGGATGTCGCCCACCAATACCTCCGCCGCGGGGAAGTTCCGGAGGCGACCGCCGTCCTCAAAGATGCAGCAAAAAACTGTCCTTCGCGAGTCGAGCCACCGGTCGCCCTTGCGGGCATCTACCTTCGGCAGCTTCAAAAGCCGGATCTTGCGGAACGATACGCCAGCCAGGCTCTGGCTTCCTGCCCGGATGACCAGGCCCCGTATCAGATTTTGTTCGAGATCTATAAATCCACAGGCCAGAACCCGCGGATCGACGGGCTTTTTTCCAAGGCCCTCAAGAGGACGGTTCCCTCAGCTGACTTCTGGCTGGATCTGGCCGATCTCAAGCTTCGCGACCGCATCCAGCCGGGGTCTCCGACAATCAAGTCCCTGCTCGATCGCGCCCAGGACGCTGCCGCCGATAACCCGGAGTCCCTCGTTCGTGTGGCCGGGTATTTTGCTTTGACCGGCGAACCGGAGAGGGCCATTCCCCTTTACCAGCTCGCTCTCAAGCTTCGCACCCCCCCTCTTGATGGAGTGAGGGACAAGCTTGTGGACCTGCTCATTCAGAAGGAGAAGTGGCCTGAGGCGGCTGCGGTTCTCGACGAAATTATCAAGGCGAATCCGCTGGACTTTCGGGCATACGACCGCCTTGCGGGAGTCTACCTGAACTCCAACGAGCTGCCCCGTGCGCTCTCCAACATGCGGCAGGCTTTGCTGGTCGCACCGCCGGATCCCCGAAGATATGATCAGGTCGTGAGGCTCTGCCTGCGCATCGGGAACGGAGAGGAGGCGCTCAAGACAGCGCAGGACGCGGAAGCGAGATTTCCCGGAGTCCTGGAATTTTCTCTCTACAAGGCCCTGGCTTTGAGCGGAGTCGGACAGCATGAGGAGGCGATCAAGGTTTTCGAGCGGATTCTCGTCGAAGGAGGACACCTCGGACCGGGGTTTCTCGACGCGGATTTTTTCTTCAGCTACGGGGTGGCAGCCGAGCAGGCCGGCCGGTTCGTCAAAGCGGCTGAGCTTCTGAAAAAATCCATCGAACTCGATCCCTCGAACTCCGCCCGCTCGTGCAACTACCTTGGCTACATGTGGGCAGACCGCGGGGAAAACCTTCAGGAGGCCGAGCAATTGATCCGGCGGGCGCTGGCAGCGGATCCGGAGAATGGCGCCTATCTTGACAGTCTGGGCTGGGCCCTCTTCCGCCAGGGGCGGTTCGCGGAGGCTCTCGCCGAATTGCTGGCGGCTTCCGAACGTTTGAGCCAGGAGCCGGACTCTGTGGTTTTTGAGCACATCGGCGATGTCTGCGAGAAACTCGGAAAATCCGCAGAAGCTGTAATCTATTGGCAAAAAGCACTCCGACTGGATCCGCAAAATCCCGGGCTTGTTTCCAAGCTCGACGCCCACGCATCACGGGTCGTGAAGACACCCTCCGGACAGGAGGGTGGCCGATAGATTCCTACTCAACAAATTCGATCTCTTTCACCGGTGGGATCAGCCCGCGCGCGTTGGCTTCCCCGAGAAATTTCCGGATCGCATTCCGTCCGGTGTCCCCGTAGTCGAGCGTGTAGTCATTGACATACATGCCGATAAACTCATCTGCCAGCGGTATGTCCATGCCCCGCGCGTGGGACATGCTGTGCTCGACCGCCGCCTGGCGGTGGTCGAGTCCGTAGCGGATGCTTTCCCGGAGAATGTCCGAAAGCTCCGAGCGGACCGCTGGAGGAATGTCCTTTCTCACGACATTGCCGCCAAGCGGGAGGGGGAGGCCGGTGTCCTCTTTCCACCATGCCCCCAGATCACGGACGAGATAGAATCCGTCGCGGGCGTAAGTCAGCTGTCCCTCGTGAATGATGAGTCCCGCATCCACCGCCCCGCTCCGGACAGCATCAAAGATTTCATCGAACGGGACCACCACATGATGGAAATCCCTACCCAAAAACAGCTGTGCCGCCAGATAGGCGCTGGTCATCTTTCCCGGTATGGCGATCCGGCGTCCGAGGAGCCATTCCCGCCTGCCTGCATCATCCGGAAGTGATGGAGCCGACGCGTCCAGCGTGACGAACATGGGGCCGTATCCATCCCCCATGCTCGCCCCGCTCGGAAGCGGCGCATACCGGTCGAGCAAATGCGCCAGGGCATGGATTGAGACGGCCGTGATATGAAGTTCGCCGCGGGTGGCCCGCTCGTTGAGCGTCTGAATATCCTGCAAAATGTGCTCAAACCGGTATCCGCGCAGATCAATCTTCCCGGCCGCCATGGCATAGAACATGAACGCATCGTCGGGGTCCGGCGAGTGGCCGAGGGTCAGGGTGAGTGATTTCCAATCTGTCATATTTCAGCGAGCATCAAAGCATGTCGCCCCGTGCCTTGCCAGCGGGACTTTGCCGGTCTCTGCGCATGGGGTATTGATTCCCTCCCTGAGCCATGAGAATTTCTTTACTGGGTCAGCCTCCGGAAATAGGGTTCCCAATTTCCCGCCTTCCATATGATGCCCATCCCCTCGAGTCAAAAGGTTCTGAAGTATGAGGATGCTGCCGGGCGGATCGATGCCCTGCGCAGCCAGGGTCTTCGCATCGTGCAGTGCCACGGGACATTCGATCTCATCCATCCCGGACATATCATCCATCTGGAGGAGGCCAAGGCGCTGGGGGATGTGCTCGTGGTGACGATCACCGACGAGAAGCACGTTAACAAGGGTCCCGGGCGGCCTTGCTTCAACGATGAGCTGCGCGCCCGCACGCTCGCGGCGATCTCCTGCGTGGACTGCGTGGTTTTGATCCCCTTCACAGCGGCGGTTGAGGCAATCCGGCTCATCCGGCCCGACATCTATTGCAAGGGCCGAGAATACGAGGATTCCAGCAACGATGTCACCGGTAACATTCATGACGACGTGTCGGAGGTTCACGCTCACGGCGGCGAAATCTGCTACATCGGATCGGTGGTGTTCAGTTCGACTAAGCTTTTGAACCACCACTTCGACCACCTCCCGGACTCCATCAAATCCGTCTGCCGGAAGCTTTCCGGACAGGTGACGATCCGGGAGTTTCAGGATATGGTCGGGAGTTTCGGAAGCCTGCGAGTCCTTGTTCTCGGGGATACGATCATCGACCAATATGCGTATCTGAAGGTTCAGGGATTGACGTCGAAGAACCGGATGATTTCCGGAAGGTTTCTGCGGCAGGACACTCACTTGGGAGGCGCAATGGCGGTCCTGCGACATGTCAAGCAATTCAGCGACAATGTCCGCTTTGTCAGCCTGCTTGGAGCCGAGCCCTGGGTGGATGAGCTCCTCGCCGGCGCGATCGCCGCGAGGGAGGATGCCACCGTTCGGGATCCCGATTTCACCACTGTGGTGAAAAAGCGCTACGTGGAGCCCCTGCTGCAGGGGAATGAAATCTCAAAACTGTTTTCGATCAATTATATCAATGAAGCGGCCCCGTCCTCGGCCGCCCGGGACAAGCTGTTCGCAACCGTGCGCGCGGAGATGCGTGCGTGCGATGTCGTGCTTCTCGCGGATTTCGGGCATGGATTCACGGATTCGGCGCTGCGCGAGCTCATTCAGGAGGAGGCGCCGTTCCTGGTGCTGAATTGCCAGACCAACAGCAACAACCACGGGTTCAATATTATCACCCGGCAATACCGCCGGGCGGATGCCTTTTCCCTCGATCTGCAGGAGATCATGCTGGCTTGCGGAGAGCGGGCGCCCGACTGCGAAAAGGAGCTGGCATCGATCACCGGAAGGTTCGGATCCCGGTATGCGTGGCTTACGCGGGGAAGCGTGATGACCATCGGCCTGTCGCCCGGAAGCGATCCGGCCTACATCCCTCCGCTCGTGACCGATGTGACCGATACCGTCGGTGCGGGAGATGCCTTCTTCTCGCTTGCGGGATTGGCCGCAGGTCGGGGGCTGCCGCTCGACATCGCAACATTTCTCGGACAGCTCGCTGGCGGCCAGGCCGTCAACATCATCGGCAACGAGCACCCGATCTCAAAACCGGCCCTGCTAAAGGCCGCCATGTCGCTTCTGAACTTCTAACACCCATGAACTGCATCGTCACCGGCGCGGCCGGATTTATCGGGAGCCACCTCGTCGACGCCCTGCTCGCCGACGGACACAACGTCATCGGGGTTGATGACCTGAGTACCGGTCGCGAGAAGAATCTCAGCCAGGCATCAACCAATCCACAATTCCGATTGGTCTTGGGGGACATTCGCGAGGTTGATCGGCAGGCGCTCCGCTGTGAATCGACTGACTGGTTTTTCCATCTTGCCGGACGTGCGGACCTGGTTCCCTCGATTGTGAATCCAGAGGACTACTTTCAGGTCAATGTCGAGGGAACATTCCGGGCGCTCCAGCTTGCACGCGAACTGGGCGTTCGCCGGTTCCTCTACACGGCCAGTTCGACCTGTTACGGCATCCCCGATGTGTATCCCACACCGGAAACGGCCCCCTGCAATCCCGAGCACCCGTATGCGCTCACAAAATTTCTTGGCGAGCAGATGGCGATGCACTGGAACCGGGTCTACCAGCTTCCCGTGCTCTCGCTGAGGCTCTTCAACGTCTATGGACCCCGCAGCCGGACCACCGGCGCATACGGGGCGGTCTTCGGTGTGTTTTTAAGGCAGAAGCTTGCCGGGGTGCCCTTCACGGTCGTGGGCGATGGATCCCAGACCCGCGACTTCACGTTCGTGTCAGATGTGGCATCGGCATTTTTGGCTGCGGCTCATTCGGAGATCAGCGGCGAAATTTTCAACATCGGCTCCGGGCAAACGTATGCGGTCAACCGGCTGGTCGGACTGCTTGGCGGTGAAAAATCCTATATTCCACGCCGTCCCGGCGAACCCGACTGCACGTTTGCGGATATTTCCAAGGTAAACCGGATGACCGGTTGGACACCTTCTGTTCCGCTGGAAACCGGAGTCGCCCGGATGCTTGAGGTCATCGACGATTGGCGGGATGCCCCGCTCTGGAACGAAAAATCCATTGCCTCCGCAACGGTGGACTGGTTCAAACATCTCGGTCACACGCAATGAAAACTATCAATTCCGTTCTGGTCACCGGCGGCGCCGGCTACGTGGGCTCTGTCCTGGTGCCGCTCCTTCTGGAAGCCGGCTACCGCGTCCGCGTTCTCGATCTGTTCATCTATGGCGATCATGTCTTCGATGAGATTCCGGCGTCTCAACGAGGTTCTCTGGAGGTTTTCAAGGGAGACATGCGCGACCAGACCCTTTTGCGGCGGGCTCTGCATGGATGCGATGCCGTTGTCCATCTCGCCTGCATTTCCAATGATCCCAGCTTCGAACTCGATCCGTCACTCGGCCGCTCGATCAACTTTGATGCGTTCATGCCACTGGTGGATATCTCCAAAGAGAGCGGAGTCAGCCGGTTCATCTACGCGTCCTCCTCCAGCGTCTATGGAGTGAAGGACGAGCCGAACGTCACCGAGGATCTGCCTCGCGATCCTCTTACCGACTATTCCAAATTCAAGGCCATGTGTGAGGATGAACTTGAGAAGCGCCGTGCTCCCGGATTTACCACGCTGACGCTGCGTCCCGCCACCGTATGCGGATGGTCGCCCCGGCTCCGCCTGGACCTCTCCGTGAACATCCTCACCAACCACGCGGTCAACAAGGGCAAAATCACCGTCTTCGGCGGCAGCCAGCTCCGGCCGAATTTCCATGTCCGTGACTGCGCCGAACTCTACGTGAAATGCCTCGCGTTTCCGTCCGATGTCATCGACGGCAAAGTTTTCAATGCTGGCTATCAGAATCTGGCTCTTGGTGAAATCGCCGAAAAAGTTCGTGAAGTTGTTGGTGGCAATGTCGAAATCGAAACGACCCCAACCAACGACAACCGGTCCTACCACATCTCCTCGGAAAAAATCGCCCGCGAGCTCGGATTCACGCCGCGATTCACAATCGAGGACGCGATCCGGGAACTTGCCGAAGCTTTTCGAGGTGGAAAAACGGAGGATCCCCTCAATAATCCGCTGTATTTTAATATCAAGCGGATGCAGGAAATCCACCTCGCTTGACAGATAACGGTGTTAAACGTAGCGTTAGACAAACGTGAAAACAGTTACCGCGCGCGAGTTTTACCATAGTTCAAAGCTGGTTGATGAACTCCCAGAGGGAGGACAGCTTGTCGTGACCGCCAACGGAAAACCGAAGTTTCTTGTATCCCGCTGTGGTGACCGTCCGAAGATGACGAGGGAGCTTGCGGAGTCGCTGGCCGACGACTGGGGAACACCTCCGGCCTTCGATTCCGTTGCGTTCCTCAGAAGTCTTAAGAAGTGATTGCCTACGCGGACACGTCTTGGTGGGTGGCCTTCAAAAATTCGGGGGATTCCCAACACGAGGCCGCCGTTTCGTTGTGGGATTTGTCCGATGACATTTCCGTTATCTGGACACCTTGGCAGCGGGTGGAGGTTTTTAATGCGATCCGCCAGGTTGAAAAGCTGGGCTTCTTGCGCGCGGTGAAGTCCGGCGTTGTCATCCGGGCTCTGGAAAACGAGGTGCGCCTCGGCTACTGGCCGCATGTGGAATTCGCATGGCAGGACGCCATCCGCACGGCAAACGAGTTGAGCGCCGGGCATTCCCACAGCCTCGCTATCCGCGCGATGGATCTTTTCCATGTCGCCATCGCCTGCGAAACAGGTGCCGAAAAATTTCTCACCTTCGACGGGGATCAGGCCGCCCTAGCGGATGTCGCGGGGTTGAAGGTGTGGAGGGGAGACCGATGAAGAACGCCGCCAAGCCAGCCGATGCGAATCCTCTTGATCGCGCCGCGCGCCGGATCCGGCACCGCCTGATCCGAATTTCACACGAAGCGAAATCCGCCCATCTTGGAGGTGCCCTTTCCTGCGTCGATCTGCTCGTGGCTCTGTATTGGGATGTGCTGCACATCGATCCTTCCAATCCGGAAGATCCGGCTCGCGACCGTTTGATTTTCAGCAAGGGACATGCGGTGAGCGCGCTTTATACGGCTCTTGCGATGCGTGGTTTTTTCCCCGAGGAGAAACTGACGGATTACAACCGTCCGGGTTCAGGTCTTCCGGAGCAACCATCACCAGGTTGCGTTCCTGGGGTGGAATGGGCCACCGGCTCACTCGGTCATGGGCTTGGGGTGGGGCTTGGTATGTCACTCGCATCAGCGATCAACGGAATCCCGTATTCCACCTATGTGATCATGAGCGACGGCGAGTGTCAGGAGGGTAGTGTTTGGGAAGCCGCGATGCTCGCTCCGCGACTGGAGATCGCTCCTTTGACCGTCCTTGTGGATTTCAACGGGTGGCAGGCCACGGGCAGGAGCCGGGAAATCATGCAAATGGAGCCTCTGGCGGCAAAGTGGGAAGCCTTCGGATGGAATGCGTGCGAGGTCGATGGGCATGACATCCCAGCTTTGATCGAAGCCCTGCGTCGTCCAGCGAATGGAAAGCCCAAGGCAATTATTGCCCGGACGGTCAAGGGGAGGGGAGTCTCATTTATCGAGGACGACAACAACTGGCACTACCGCTCGCCTTCCGCAGAGGAGGTCGATCATGCTGCCATCGAACTCCGTATTTCCGAAAGCCTCTAATCGCCGTTACGTTCACCTTTCAGCTTTCTCTCTTCCAGCCATGCGTAATGCCTTTTCCGACGAAATCCTGAAGATAGCCCTCGAAGACCCAAGGGTGGTCGTATTGAGTGGAGATATCGGAAACCGCCTGTTCGACAAGTTCAAGGCCGCGATGCCCGGACGGTTCTACAACTGCGGGATTGCGGAGGCGAACATGATGTCGATGGCCGCCGGCATGGCATCGTGCGGGCTGCGTCCGGTGTGCTACACGATCACTCCGTTTGTGACGACGAGATGTCTTGAGCAGATCAAGCTGGATGTCTGTTACCACAGGATGCCGGTGACGATTGTCGGCACTGGCTCCGGGATTTCCTACGCCTCGCTGGGCTCCACCCACCACTCCTTTGAGGATATCGCGGCTCTCCGCGTTCTTCCCGGCCTGAATATTATCGCTCCTGCTGATGCTCCGGAACTCCGCTCCGCACTACGGTGGGCCTTTACCCAAGATGCCCCGACCTACATGAGGATCGGAAAGAAGGGGGAGCCTGTCGTTACGGATCCGTCCCTTCCCTTTGTTGAGGCCAAGTGGAATAGGATTCGAGATGGGGCGCAGGCCACATTGCTTTCGTGCGGAACTCTTCTGCCGGAAGCGATCGCGGCTGCCGACATTCTGGAAGCCCGGGGAATCTCCACGAGTGTTTGGAATTGCGCCAGCATCAAGCCACTGGACGAATCGGCACTGACATCGCTGCCGCCAACCGCGGTTTTCACACTTGAAGAACATTCAGTTCTCGGCGGGTTCGGTTCGGCTGTGGCCGAGCATTTTTCCGGGGCAGGAAATCGCCGCGTCATCCGGTGCGGAATTCCCGATGAGTTTCTGCACGACTGTGGCGAACAGAATGAAGCCCGGATCCACTGCGGGCTGGATGCAGCCGGGATTGCGGCGAAAGTTGCCTCCGTGCTGGCAGAACCCCGATGATCGCCCTCGATCTCGACAATACCATCATTTGCTACGACGAGGCTTTTCGCGCAGCGGCTGAGGAAGTCGGGTGCCTACCCGCATCCGGCGGACAGGCGGACAAATCATCGGTGAAAACAGCGGCTCTGGCTGCCGGAGGAAACGACCTCTGGACCAGGGTGCAGGGGATCGCCTACGGTGAAGGGATCTCCAGCGCCACACTTTTTCCGGGATGCATGGAGTTCATCCATCGCGCCTTGCAGACCAATGTCCCGCTGGCCGTTTTCAGCCACAAAACCGAATACCCCGCCATCGGACCGCGTGTGAACCTGAGGATCGCAGCGATGCGATGGATGGAAAAGCAGGGGCTGCCTGCCGGCGATCAGCTGCCTGTGAACTTTTGTGATTCGCGGGAGGTCAAAGTCGCCCGCATTGCCACATCAAATTGCAGGGCGCTCCTCGATGATCTACCCGAAGTCCTTTTGTCGCCCGGCTTCCCCTCCGGGACACTCTTCGTCCTTTTCGACCCGTCCGGTTCGCATGCGGACTGGTCCGCCACTCCACGCGTCGCCTCATGGCAGGCCGCGGCAGATCTTCTTCTTGGAGGAGCAAGATGACCGGTTTCTTCGACCCTCTTCGAGTTGCCTCCGAACTCACTGGCACGGCCGGGTTTCCCCGTCCTGAAACGGTGACCCCGCTTCCGGGCGGAAGAAACAACCGGGTCTGGAAAGTGGAGTGCGGCGCCAGCAGGTTCTTGCTCAAGCGCTATTTCTGGAGTGAAGCGGATCCCCGTGATCGCCTGGGGCAGGAGTGGGCGTTTTTAAGTTATTTGCGGTCGATCGGATGTGACGCCGCTCCTGCACCCCTGGCAAAATCCTCCAAGGATCGCAGCGCACTTCTGGAGTTTATCGATGGAACCCCCGTTCTGGATGTCACAGCCAGTGACATCGACGCCGCCTCGGACTTTTTTCTTCGGATCAACGCAGGACGCGACCACGCAGGCTCGCTGCCTCTGGTCTCCGAGGGCTGCCTTTCGCTGAAGGAACATCTGGAGGTTGTCTCAGTCCGGGTGAACCGACTGGAAGCCATCGCGCCGGATGATCCCGAACATGCTGCGGCCTTGGATTTCGTGAAAAATGCGATTAACCCGCTCTGGTGCCGCATTGAGAAACGCATCCGCTCGTGCGCGGATCGGGAGTTGACGCGCCTTCTCCCGACTGAGGAGTGCTGTCTTTCCCCGTCTGATTTCGGGTTTCACAATGCGCTGCGCGAGGCGGATGGCAGATTGCGATTTCTTGATTTTGAGTATGCGGGGTGGGATGACCCGGCAAAAACGATCATCGACTTTTGCAACCAGCCCGACCGGATTCTCCCGGATGACCTGGCGCGGGCGTTTCGCAACCGCGTGGTAAACGCTTTTCCGGAACCATCCTCCTTGCTCCGGCGGATTGACCTCTTGGAGCCACTTTACCAGCTCAAGTGGGCCTGCATCTGCCTGAATGGATTCCTCCCGGGACGAGGGTTTCCGGATCCGCGACCGGATCGTTCCCCGGTGGCCCATCTTGATCGGGCGCGCATCATGGCCGGGCGCGCCTCTGCGCGGGAGTGATGCAGTTTTCACTTTCCACTTTTCACTTTCCCTTACACTCTCTTACCCCATGGGACATCTCCGGAATTTCGTCACACCCCTTCATAAAGCCACCGCCCGCGATGTGCTCGCCCGCATGGTGGATGACAAGGTCAACTGCATGCTCAAGGCCAAGGAATACGAGGCCGATTACTGGGACGGCGACCGTCGTTTCGGGTACGGAGGGTACAAATACCTCCCGGGCCGCTGGAAACCGGTTGCCCAAGGTCTTATCGATACCTACGGTCTCAAGTCCGGTTCCCGTGTTCTGGACGTCGGCTGCGGCAAGGGGTTTCTCCTCCACGAAATGCAGCTCATCGAGCCAGGGCTGGAGCTGGTCGGTTTCGACGTTTCGAAGCACGGGCTGGCAAGCACGTTGCCAGAATGCAAAGCCACGTTTTTCGATTACCGCGCCCAGGATCCGTATCCGTTTGGCAATCAGTCGTTCGATCTCGTTATTTCGCTCGGCGCGCTCCATAACCTGCGCATCTTCGAGCTCAAGACCGCGCTAGCCGAAATTCAGCGTGTCGGAAAGCAGGGCTACATCGTGCTGGAGAGCTACCGCAGCGAACTCGAGCTCTTCAACCTCCAGTGCTGGGCGCTCACCTGCGAGTCGTTCTTCGACACGGCCGAATGGATCTGGCTCTACAACCACTTCGGCTACACCGGCGATTACGAGTTCATCTATTTCGAGTGAAAGCCGCGATCCTCACCCAAACAAAATCTCCCCTGGAGATTGCCGAGCTCAAAATGCCGGAGCGCCTCGCCTTCGGCCAGGTCCACGTCCGAATCCACTACAGCGGGATTTGCGGTGCCCAGCTCAACGAGATCGAGGCAGCCAAGGGAGAGGACAAATTTCTTCCGCACCTGCTTGGACACGAGGGTTCCGGGACCGTGCTGGCCGTCGGCGAGGGGGTCAAGCGGGTCCGGCCTGGCGATCATGTTGTGCTGCATTGGAGGCAAAGCGCCGGTCTCCAGTGCGAGCCACCGAAATACGGTTGGAACGGCCGCACTGTCAATGCCGGGTGGGTCACTACGTTCAATGACGAGGCCGTTATTTCCGAAAACCGGCTCACCGTGATCCCGCAGGATTTTGACCTCCGCCTCGCTCCGCTTTTCGGCTGTGCGGTGACGACCGCCGTCGGGGTGATCAACAACGACGCGCAGGTGAAGATCGGTCAGAGCGTCGTGATTTTCGGCATCGGCGGCGTCGGTTTGAATATCGCCCAGGCGGCCCGGATGGTATCCGCGAATCCCGTGGTCGGAGTGGATCTCTTTGACAACAAGCTTTCCATGGCACTCGAGTGGGGGCTCACTCACGCTTTCAATTCCCGCACCGAAGGGGAGGGGCTTGAGCAAAAAATCCGAGACATCGTGGGACCGGGTGGAGCCGATGTCGTGGTGGATACCACCGGCAATGCCCGCGTCATCGAATTGGCCTACAACCTCACCCATGCCGACGGACGAACGATCCTCGTCGGAGTTCCCCGCAAGGGCGACAATGTTTCGATCTACACCCTGCCGCTGCATTTTAAAAAAACCCTGAAAGGGTCGCACGGAGGAAGCGTTTCCCCCGACATTGAAATCCCCCGTCTGATCCATCTTGTCCGCACCGGGACCATGCGGCTCGACGGTTTGGTCACCCACACCTTTCCGCTGGAGCAAGTCAATGAAGCCATCGCAGCCCTCAAATCAGGCGAAGCGGCCCGCGTGCTGCTGGATATGGGAAATTTCTAATAGTAAGCGTTCGGATAGGCGGGAATCCCCTCTTTTGCATTAAGGTTTGACAAATCAGTAGGAAATCTTACCGTTTCGGTATGAATGCTTTGCTGTCTGAAAAAGGCCAAGTCACAATCCCCAAACGGATCCGCGACGGGATGGGTTTGGTTCCGGGATCTGTTCTGGATTTTGAGGAGGAGAACGGTCGGATCATCGTTCGCAAGGTGCTCGCCGAGAATCCCATTTCCTTATGGCGGGGTAGAGGCCGATTGCCTGCCGGAAAGTCTGTTGACGAATATCTGGCAACCGTTCGTGACGGAGAATGAAAACAGCACTGGATACCAGCGTGATCCTTGATGTGCTGACCGCCGATCCGGTCTGGACAAACGCTTCGGAAGCTGCTCTAAAGCTCGCTTTGATTCAGGGGCCGCTGGTGATTGGAGAATGCGTCCTTGCGGAAATCACACCTGCTTTGGAACCCTCCGAGTTGGACCAATTCCTCAAGGATTGGAAAATTCTCTTCCTGCCGTCCGTTTACGAATCCGCCCGGGAAGCCGGAGAAATGTATCGCCGATGCCTCCTGCGGACATCCAAGAAAACCCGCGTGCTCCCCGATTTTCTCATCGGTGCGCACGCAAATTTTCATGCCGGCCGTCTTCTGGCCAGGGACCGAGGCTATTACCGTGACTATTTCTCCAACCTCATACTCATTGAACCCTGACCCGTCCATTCCACTTTCGCCTCTCTTCGGATACGAAAGATTCAGGGTTTTGGATTTTCCCCAGTAGGAGGAGCGAAGGGAACAGAAGGAATCCCCTTGACACCCCATCGCTCATGTAAGACAATCTTACCATGACGACGGTCCTGTCATCGAAAGGCCAAGTGGTTCTCAACGCAGCTCTGCGACGGTCGCTGGGGCTTTCCCCCGGAACCGTTTTTTCCGTCCGCAGCGAAAACCGGGCGATCGTTCTGGAGCCTATCGCTCCCGCCCGATCAAAGGCCAGGTTCGTCAAGGCGACCGGCAGCGGATTTTCAGTTCTTGAAGCAAGTGGGGACGTGCCTGAGCTCACCAGCGAGCGTGTCAAAGAAATGCTGGCGGATTTCCCGTGAGATTCCTTCTCGACGTCAACACCCTGATTGCGCTCGGCTACAAACACCATGTGTTTCACAAACGTGTCTCCGGCTGGGCTGCGGGCAAATCCCTTGCCACCTGTAGTATCGCCGAATTGGGATTTGTGCGGATCCTTGCCCAACTTCCTGAGGTGGATGTTTCCGTGGCAACCGCCCGGGAAATCCTTGCAACAATAAAGCGGGAGCGTCGCATCACGCAGATCCCTGATTCTCAATCAGTCGAGGACCTTCCGCTGTGGGTCCATAAACCCGGACAAATCACCGACGGGCATCTTCTTGCCCTTGCCCTGTCAAACAACTCAGCCCTCGCCACCTGCGATGCAGGGACCCCAGGTGCATTTCTCATTCCCTGATTTTCCCTTCATAACGCCGCCTTGCCCCATCAAGTTCGCGAATTTCTTTTGACACGCACGTCGGTTGATATCGAAAAACAATCAGGCCCTGACCGCGTCTGTCTTCGACTCCAGATTTGACGATCGGAACCAGATAGAATACCATTTTCCCATGCCCGAGATCAGCCGTTTTTACGGAATTCGTATCACAATCAATTGGCTCGACCATGTGCCACCGCACTTCCACGCGGAGCACGGAGATCATCGGGCCAGCGTCTCAATCTCCACAGGCGAGATTATTGATGGGCAACTTCCCCGCACAGCCGCCCGCCTTGTTAAAGTGGGCGATGGAGAGAAAACTCGAACTGGAATCGGCATGGCAGGCAGCGCAGGCCCACTGCCAGCCGCAGCATATCGCCCCACTGGAATGAACAAAACACGCCTCACCAATATGCGCTACAACGGCGATGGACGTTATGCGTTCGCCTACGAAGACGGGCTCCGCGCAGAACTGGATTTTAACGGTTTTCCCGGAGAGCCTTGGACGGAATGGACGCGCAGCTTCCAGAATGATGCGTTTCTTGGCATGGCTTACCTTGACCACGGAGTCATGACATGGCCGAATACTTTCGACATTTGTCCGGATGTGCTGCGTCTCTGGTGCGAAGCAGGTCAGGTTCTCCCGCGCGAGCGAACCGACTACATGCTGGCCAGTTAAGCGCCACATGAACGCTCGCTTCCGTTCTCAAGTTTCCGGTCTCCGGTCTCATACTTCATCCTCCTCTCTCCCTTCCCATGCCAGATCCTCTCATCACCCTGTTCGTCGCCTGCTACAATGAAGTCGAGAATATCGCCGGCACTCTGGACGTCGTGCGCGCAGCCTGTTCGGAAGCCGGTATCACTTACGAGGTCGTCATCATCGACGATGCCTCGAGCGACGGCTCGGTGGAGGTCATCCGGAAGTATATTCTCGATCACCCGGAGATGCCGCTCCGGCTGCATGTGAATCCGAAGAATATGGGGCTGGGGGAAAATTATGCCGAGGCCGCCTTCATGGGGCAGGGGGAATACTACCGGCTTGTGTGCGGTGACAACGTCGAACCGGTCGAAAGTCTAGCAAAAGCCCTGCGAGAAATTGAAAAAGCCGACATCATCCTTTCCTACCGTCCGGACGACGTCGTTGGAAAGGCGCTTTCACGCCGGTTGCTCTCCGGGCTTTACACGAAAATCGTCAACTTTATCAGCGGCTACAACCTGCATTATTATAACGGCCTGCCGATCATGAGGCGCCGGGACGTGATGCGGTGGAATCCCAATTCCCACGGCTTCGGCTTTCAAGCCGATCTCGTCACGCGCCTTCTCGACAGGGGAGCCACCTACATCGAGGTGCCGGTCACCGGCCATGAACGCCAGACCGGAAAGGCGAAAGCTATAAATTTTCTCAACTTTTGTTCTGTGGCGCACTCCCTATTGAATATTCTCATTCGCCGCCTTTCAAAAATATTCTATGGCCGCTCATGAGAGTAAGACGTTATGGACGCTAGAGGCAGTAACTTCGAGTCCACGCTTTCCCTGTCTATCAAAGTAAAGGAGTAAAAAATGACTACCCGAAAAAAATTAAAAGTTTTGGTTATGGAACCTGCAAATCAGCATTTGCCATACGAAACAGCACGCCCGAATGGTTCTCTCGGTCCGGCCTATCTTGTGGGCGCACTGCGCGCCCGTGGGATTGAGGCTGACTATCTTGATGCCGCAGTAGGTTGTGACAGATTGGCGCTTCAAGAAACTTTCTTTAGGCGTGTGGATCAAGAGAATGGCAACGTCAGATGCGGCATGAGTCAAGCGCAACTGGCCGAAATAGTCGCGGGGTATGACATTGTTGCCACCTCTTCGATTTTTACCGTTCAGACCAGAATGCACTTTGAAGTGGCGAGTATTGCTAAGAAGGTTTCAAAGGAGAACAACCACCCCATTCTTGTCATTTCAGGCGGGGTGAACGCCCGTGCTCTTCGAGAACATTTTCTCTCGAATTGCTTTGATGTGGTTGCACTCGGGGAAGGGGAGCAAACCATAGTTGACATAGTTGACCAATACAGCCGGAACAATCCGGATTTCTCTCAGGTGGACGGAATCGCGTATCGCAGTGGCGGCATAACGGTCACACGGCCGCCGCGCAGAATCCAATTAGGAAAGTATATAGACGATTTGCCTGTTCCGGCATTAGATGCCTTGCCGCTTGACATCTACCGAGATCTGGGCATTCCGCACTCCGGACGTTCTGCACCCGGGCGGACATTTGCCGCCATCCAAACGGCTAGAGGATGCCAGGATAAGTGTACGTTCTGTCATATCTCGCTGGAAAAACTGCAGCCTGAACTTGTCGGCGGAGTCGGTCAACTTCGCATGTTTTCAAACGAACGTGTGGGCGAAGACGTCAAACGGGCGGTTGATCTCGGAGTTCAACGTCTGTATTTTGAAGATGACAACCTGTTTTTCAATAAACGCCGTTTGACCGAACTTGCTCCCTATCTGAAGCACGACGGCTTGGATTACAGCGACGTGAACGGAGCCAATCTGCGCTTTTTGGTAAAACAGGAGAAAAGCGGTTCCTATACGATCGATAACGAATTCATTGAGTTGCTGGCGGGGTTTGGTCTTCGCGAGTTGAGCCTTCCTTATGAAACTAGGAGCCGTGAGATGATGAAAAAGTATGCAAGCGGAAAATACGACCCGGTTGTGATGGATCCGATAGGAATAGCAAAAGCAGTAAAAAAGGCAGGCATCCGTCCGACAGCAAATATGATGATTGGCTTCCGCGACGAGTCTTGGGAATCGATCCTTCAAACAAAAGAGTTCGCCAAGGAACTTATCGACGCGGGACTGGATTCGGTCGGTTTTGCTATCCCGGTTCCATATCCCGGCACAGTCGACTTTGAAACGCTTATGCAAGATTCTGTGTTGCGTGCGGATTTTGACCAGAATGTGCTGGCATATACTGATTCAATGCATACACGAGGGCGTCCATTGTTTCCAACAGCGGTCCCAAGCGAAAGGCTGGTGGCTGCTGTTCGCGACTTTTGGTATGAGATCAACGATTCAAGCTATACCTCAAACAAAGATGCACTTGCCTCGTCACCGACTTCTTAAGGAGAGGAACTGCCTTGCCTGGAGAAACTTTTTCTCATGCAGATGAGCATGTTTTTGATCGAAGAACTACTATTTTTGCCTGTCGGGTTGCACTTGCAATGATTCTTGTTATCGGGGGAAGCGGCATGATCGGGAGGGGAGTCGTGTCCGCCGCCGGACGTCTGGGGATTCCCTGCGAGTCAACTACAAGGAAGCCTGGCCAAGGGCATTTTCTCGATCTGAGCCTCATCCCGGACAGCTGGCAGATTCCAAAGAATGTTGAGGCCGCTGTCCTCTGCGCTTCTGTCACGGGACTGAAAACCTGCGAGAGCGATCCGGAAGGAACGCGAGCGATCAACGTATCCGCCACGAAGATTCTGGCGGATCGCCTGGCTGAACAGGGAACGAGGGTGACATTTCTCTCCAGCAATCAGGTGTTCGGACCTGATGCATTCCAACCGTCCGAGGACGATCCTCCCGAACCCGTGACTGAGTATGGTCGGCAAAAACTGGCCGTCGAACGCCATCTCACAGAGAAGATCCCCAGCGCAAAAATCATCCGGCTCACCAAGGTAGTGTCTTCTGAACTCCCTCTCTTCGCCAAGTGGGCGGAAGACCTCGGGCGGGGCAGACCCGTCCGCGCTTATTCAAACCTCCATCTCAGCCCTCTGGCTCTCTTCCCGACTACGGCGCAGATTCTGGAGATCGCCTGCAGCCTGCACTCCGGGATTTTTCATCTCAGTGCATCCGACTCGATTTCCTACCTCGACGCAGCCCAATGGTTGGCATCCCGATTGGGGGTGTCATCCTCTCTTGTCCAGAGTGATGACGCTCCGCATCCCAACACCCCCGATTCCTGCCGGCTCGGCTGCGAGCGAACGCATCGGCTCATCGGGTTTGTGCCTCAATCGGCGCGCGAAGCCTTTGGTTGACTTCGCGTGGGGGAAAGGCATATTTGCATCACATAACAAGCAATATGACGCTCAACCAATTGGCTGCCGCGACAGATCTCACACAGATTGAGGCAATTGAAAAAGGGCTCCCTTCATCCACCATCAATGATTTGACGGGAGGCTTGCATATCTCCCGAAAAAGCCTCGTTTCGTGCCTGGGGCTTGCCGAGCGCACGGTGGCGCTGCGCGCGCGTGGCAAACAGCGTTTTTCGGCGATGGAGTCGGAGCGGTTTCTGCGGGTCGCGAGGGCGTTGCGCTTGGCCCGCGAGGTTTTTCAAAAACCGGAAGATGCCTCCGGGTGGATGAAGTCCGCCGATATTTCCCTCGGTAATCGAATTCCTCTTTCCCTGCTTGCTACCGATGTCGGGGCACGCAAGGTGGAAAACCTCCTCTTGGGAATGATCCACGGCGTCCCGGTGTGAAAATTTACAGGCTCGCCCTTGCACGTTATGCTTCGGACAAGCGTCAGGCGTTTAGCGGACTGAGTGGGTTCGTCGTCGATGGACGATGGCATTCGAAACCCCGGCTTCTCGACTATGCATCGCAGAGCGTTTCGCTGGCAGCCCTCGAACGGCTTGTCCATTACAAGCGTTTCGACGGTCTTGCGGCTCATGTGCTTTGCTCGGTTGACTTGCCGGATTCCTGCATCCTGCTCGTGGATACCCCTCCCGCAGGATGGAATGCCTTGGAGTCCGGGCCTGCTGTCCGCGATGTGGGAAATTGTTGGTATGACGAAATGAAATCCGCGGCGCTGATGGTTCCCAGCACAATCATCCCTGGAGAATTCAACTTCCTGATCAATTCCCGCCACCCCGATTGGCGGTGGGCATGGGTCTCAAGGCCGGTCGAGTTTTCATTTGATCGCCGACTCCTTGAACTGTTTGCATCCAAGTCAGTTCGTCCCGCATGAACTTGCCCGGCCTTTTTATCGTATCCTGACCTTCGGAAAGGGGAATTTACACAAGATCAAATCCCTGTTTTTTGATTCGAGTTCCACACCCTTCCCTTTCACTCTTCCCTTAATTTAAGTTTCAGGTTTCACATTTCAAGTTTCAGGTTTTTCTTCCCCCTTCCCTTTCACTCCTCACTTTTTACTTTGTCCTCCTATTCCTGCCATCTTTGCGGATCTCCTGCCCTTAAAGTTGCCCGGAGAGGCCGCAACTGCCTTCGAGTCACTTCCGATTGCAAACCATGGCGTGGCGGCGGGGAGTTGGCGACATGCCGGTCCTGCAGAACGGTTCAGACGGTCATCACGCCGGACTGGCGCCGGGAGGTGGCGCAGATTTACAAAGACTATCAAGTCTACCACCAGGGTGGCGGTTTGGAGCAGGCCGTATTCAGTTCCGCCGGCAATGGGGACACCCGTTCAAATCTCCTTGTTGCCCGCCTGGCTGAAACCATTGACCTCCTGTCCCCCGGCCACCTGCTGGATATCGGCTGCGGAAATGGAGCTTTTCTCAAAACCTTTGGAGCGGCATTTCCCTCATGGAAGCTTTCCGGCGCGGAGTTTGACGCGAAGCATTCGTCCGAACTCGCGGCGATCCCGAGCTTTCAAGAACTCCATACGGGTCCACTGGACCAGATTGAGGTACGATTTTCCCTCATCACTCTTGTGCATACCCTCGAGCATATTGAAAACCCGCTCGATTTTCTGAAATGCGTTCGCCGGCTTCTTTCCCCTGGAGGGACATTGTTTGTCCAGGTTCCTCACTACCCGGAGAACCCATTTGAGCTCATGACCGCCGACCATGCCTCGCATTTCGAGGTTTTTACGCTTCAAAATCTCCTCTCCCGATCCGGCTTTTCCCCGTTGTTCATGTCAACTGACTGGGTCGGGAAGGAACTATCAGTTGTCGTTGCCCAAGGGGACGGAAACGAAGGAGACTTCCGACCTCCGGCCTCGGACCTCCGACTTCCCCACTGCCTTGAATGGCTCGATGCCCTCTTGGAGAGGGCTCAAAGTGTGCAGGACACCTCCTCCTCCTTCGGGTTGTTCGGATCGTCAATAGCCGCGACCTGGACCGCAGCGAATCTGCCCCGTCTTCCGGACTTCTTCGTGGACGAGGACCCCGCCCGCATCGGACGAACCCATATGGGGCGCCCGATTCTGCATCCTTCCCGGGTAGCGGCCGACTCAGATGTCTTTGTTTCTTTACCCGAGGCCTCTTCCGAGTCCGTCAGATGCCGTCACATCGGAATGAATTCCGGTCGCTGGCACGGCTGAACCGAAAAACCGCAGAAGGCTTGGCCGCAGATTAACAGGATTCACACAGATTGAAGGACGGGGTCCACCCCTTTTCCCGAGAATCGGCTTGATATTCTATGCTTCCGGCAGGATACATCTCGACATGGACATCACCGCGATACTTCACGATTGCTCCCCTGACGGGGAGACGGGTTACGCTGCGACTTGCGCCGAGTTTCCCGAGGCCAATGGCCAGGGGGAGACTCCGCAGGATGCCATTGAAAATCTTCGGGAAGCCATCCGGGATATCATCGCATACCGCCGTGACGAGGTTCGGAAATTGCTTGTCGCCAGTGACCGTATCGAAGTCATAGCCGCATGAAGCGGGAGGCGCTTTTGGCCCATCTCACCAATAGCGGATGCCGTCTGGAGCGGGAGGGCGCAAGCCACTCGATCTGGAAAAATCCATCAACAGGTGAAATCCAAGCTGTGCCCCGGCATCGCGAGGTCAAGAAATTCACAGCCCGATCCATCTGTCGCAAACTCGGCATCCCGATACCCAAAGGTGCCTGATTCTCCAACTGAAAATGCCCGCACTCAGTAAATTCCGGGTTCTCCATTTTGACTCCTTCCACCATGCCCCGCGGGCATCAAACAAACCTAAAGGATTCTCAAAAACGCGACAATACGCGGGACTGCCCCTACCTCTTCGTGATCGGGATGATGGCGGCGGTCGAACAGGGGCACCCTGCTCGACGATTGACTATGATTTTTGGGTGGATCTGCCGAAGCGCCAAGTTGTTCGACAGTAGAGAACACTTCGTCTTTCAAAAAAATTAAAAAAACGCTGAATAACCATCCTTTTCCGCTTTCAAGTTTCCGCTTTCAGCACTTCCGTGTTTTCGCTTTTCTTCCTTCATGATCACCCCTCTCACCGCCTGCCGGATCTGCGGAAACAGCACTCTTCTCCCGGTCCTTTCCCTCGGAGATCAGTTTTTGACCGGGGTTTTCCCAAAATCACGCGAGGAGCGCATCACCTGCGGTCCGTTGGATCTTGTGAAATGCCACGGTGAGGAGGCCTGCTCGCTTCTTCAACTGGGCCACTCCTACGATTCCGCCGAGATGTATGGCGCCAACTACGGCTACCGCTCGGGGTTGAACCAGTCGATGGTCGATCATCTGCGGGCCAAGGTGAACGGCTTGCAGCGCATCGTTTCTGTCGGGGCAGGGGATGTCATTCTGGATATCGGAAGCAACGATGGCACGCTCCTCTCCTGTTACCCGGACGGACCGGCGCTTGTCGGGATGGATCCAACCGCAGCGAAGTTCAGGCGGTTTTATCAGCCCCGGATCCAGGTCATTCCCGACTTCTTTTCGGGGAGCCTTTTTCTAAAGGAGATGCCCGGGGCGAAGGCGAAAATCATCACATCGATCGCGATGCTCTACGATCTGGAGAATCCGATTTCATTCGTGAGGGAAATCGCTTCCATTCTTGCTGCAGATGGTATCTGGCATTTCGAGCAGAGCTACATGCCCCTGATGCTCCGAGTAAACGCCTACGACACGGTTTGCCATGAGCACGTCGAATACTACGGGCTGAGCCAGATCAAGTGGATGCTCGACCGGTGCGGCCTCAAGATTCTCGATGTGGAGATCAATGACGTAAACGGAGGAAGTTTTGCCGTCACGGCTGCGCTGGCAACCTCGCCCCTCACATCCAATGAAGCAAGAGTTCAAGAAATTCTTCAATCCGAGAGCGGTCTCGACACAATGCTTCCCTACGAGACTTTTTCGAAGCGCGTTGCCGCGCATCGTGATGAACTCCGTGCCATGCTCTCCGGGATCGCCGCTTCTGGTGCCACCGTGCTCGGATACGGGGCGTCCACCAAAGGCAATGTGATCCTGCAGTATTGCGGTCTGACCTCCTCTGAGATTCCCGCCATTGCGGAGGTCAACCCGGACAAGTTTGGCTCGTTTACTCCCGGCACCCTGATCCCCATCATTTCCGAGGCGGAGGCCCGGGCCCGCAAACCGGACTATTTTCTGGTGATGCCGTGGCATTTCCGGAGCAATTTGCTTGCCCGGGAAAAAGCCTTCCTCGAAGCAGGCGGGAAAATGCTTTTTCCGCTTCCGGAAGTTGAAGCTGTCTCCCTGTGAACGCTCTGGTTATCGGGGGGCTAGGTCAGGACGGCCGGTTGTTGCAACAGCATCTTACGGCGGGCGGGATGAATGTCATACCGCTGGGCAGGGGCGATCTCGATCCCGGCGACTTTTCCCGGATTCGCGATCTCCTGAGAGCCGGCTTATACAACGAGATCTACTACCTTGCAGCGCACCACCATTCCTCTCAGGACGCTGCGGCGCTTGATGAACTTGCTCTGTATCGCCACAGCGCCAGTGTTCATATCGAAGGGCTCATGCACTTCCTTGAAGCAATCCGCATCGATTCACCCGCAACGCGTCTTTTCTACGCAGGTTCGGCTCTGGTCTTCGGAAGTCCTCCCGGGGATTTGCAGAACGAGGGAACGCCATTCGACCCCCGCTGCATTTATGGAATCACCAAGGCGGCCGGGCTCCGGCTCTGCCGGCTCTACCGCGATATGCACGGTGTTTTTGCGTCGGGCGGCATCCTGTTCAACCACGAATCCCCGCTGCGTCAGCCGAAGTTCGTCATTCCAAAGATTGTCAACGCAGCCATCGCCATCGCGCGTGGTTCACAAGAAAAGCTCCGCCTCGGCGATCTATCCGCGCGTGTTGACTGGGGCTATGCACCCGACTATGTGGATGCGATGGCGCGCATTCTCCGGCTTCCGGAACCCGGTGATTATGTCATTGCCACGGGTGAAACCCACAGCGTTCAGGAGGCGGTTGAAATTGTATTCGGTCACCTCAATCTGGACTGGCGTGAGCATGTTGAGGAATCACACGGAATTCTGACCCGCAAACGTGCTGTTCTCTGCGGGGATTCCAGCAAGCTGCGGGCGGCCACCGGGTGGCAGCCAACCGTTTCATTTCATGATATGCTGGAAATTCTATTGGAAGCGCACGCGAAGGGGTTGGAAAGCAAATCCTGTCATGCCTGAAAAAGAGTTTTATGTTTGGCTCGAATCTGCCGTGATTCTTGCGTGGCGGGAAACTGCCGGGGGAGTAACGATTTCGTTCCGGGTGGATCTGCTGGCTGAGATAGATGGGGTGGGGCATTGCGTAACCAGATACGACTGTGCGCATGGATCCCCGCACCAGGACATTCTTGGAATTCGTGCGGGAACACTTGCAAAACACTGGTTTTTAAAGTCAAGTAACGAAGAGGTCTTTCAACATGCCATCCGTGATTTCAAAACCCATACCGAGGAATACATCCGTTTCTTTCGGAACAACTGATTCCGGCTTGCCGTTCGTGGAAACCCGGACTGAAGCGGAAAAACCTTTCACCGTTGAAGCCTGCGACCGCATTTTAAAGGAGAACGGGTTCCTCCCGATGACCCCAGCCATTCGGAAAAAATTCGGCAAGTTCCTCCGGGATTGACCCTCAGCCCAAGCCGCCTGACCTTGAGCAACAGGCTCCTGATCTTCGTCCCCACCTACAACGAGCGGGATAACGCCCCGCGCATGGTGGAGGAGATCCATGCCCTCGGTCTGGATGCCGATGTCCTCTTTGTGGATGACAACTCGCCGGACGGAACCGGTGAATTGTTGGATGCCCTCATGCCGAAATTCCCCCGCCTGATTGTGCATCACCGCAGCGGGAAACTCGGGATCGGAAGTGCCCACGCCGAGACCATCCAGTGGGCGTATGATCACGAGTACCAGCAACTGGTCACTCTCGACTGCGATTTCACCCACTCGCCCGCGGATATCCCGGCCCTGCTGGCCGAGGCGGTGAATTGCGATGTCGCGGTGGGCTCGCGCTGGGTCAGAAGCAACAGCCTCCCCGGATGGAACTTCTTCCGGCGCAGCATGACCTGCCTCGGCCACCTGCTGACAAGGTTTGTGCTGGGCCTCCCCCAGGATGCCAGCGGCGCGTTCCGTGTCTATCGCCTGGACCGCCTTCCCAGCGATGTCTTCGAACTTGTGAAGTCCCGGGGGTATGCGTTCTTTTTTGAAAGCCTCTACATTCTCAACCGGAACCAGTTCGTGATCGGCGAGGTCCCCATCAGCCTGCCAGCCAGAACCTACGGAAGCTCTAAAATGTCCGCCCAAGCCGCGCTTCGAAGCGCCTGCCATGTCTTCGAACTGCTTTTTGACAACATCCGGCGCCCCGAGCAGTTTCTCATCGAAAAAAATCCTCTCACTCTGGATTCCAATCTGACCGATCCCCAAAACTGGGACGACTACTGGACCCGCTCCAGCGATGCGGGCAGTGTCGGTTACGAAATCATTGCGGGCATCTACCGGCGTGCCGTGATCAAGCGCAATCTGGATGCCGCAATCCGGCGGACATTTCCGCCCGGTTCCAAACTCCTCCACGCTGGCTGCGGAAGTGGGCAGGTGGATGTCTCGATTCAAAACGGGATGAAAATCTCGGCCCTCGATATTTCCGTCAATGCTTTGAAGCTTTATGCGCGAAACAACCCGAATGCTGAGCAGGTCCGGCATGGCACGATTTTTCAACTGCCGTTCGAGGACGGAAGTTTCGACGGGGTTTACAACCTCGGCGTGATGGAGCACTTCACCGCCTGCGAGATCCAAGCCATCCTGCCGGAGTTCCGACGCGTTCTCAAACCGGAGGGGAAGATCGTCATTTTTTGGCCCCACGCAAAAGCCACGAGCGTCCTCGTTCTCGGCTTCTGCCACCTTTTCATGCGTTCGGCCTTCAGAAGCAAAAAGCAGCTTCATCCGCCGGAGATCTCCCTTATGTCTTCTAAAAGAATGGCAAGCGACATCCTCAAAGCTGCCGGGTTTGTCTTGTCGGATTACCGCTTCGGTCCCTCGGACCTTTTTGTGCAGACCGTCATCACCGGAATGAAGTCCTCCTGATGCCTGGTCAGCGACTTTTCATAAACCGAAGTTTTCATGTCGAGACGAAAGAAGCGAGCATCCGAAATATCCGGGAATATCAGTGAAACGAGCGGTTCCTCCGTCCGCCTCAAGCTGGCAGGCCCCTTCATTCTTCTCTTTTTTACAACCCTGCTTTGGCACGGGTTGCTTCTCACGAATGACGGAACGATCTGGGACAGCTGGTATGTTTTAGGCTGGCTTCAAAACAGGAACTGGCCTGCCCTCCACGAGTTTTTCGATTCCGTGGGGATGCCGGTTTATGGCTGGCTTTACCGGCCGTTTGCTTTTGCACCTGACATTGTCGGGGCATTCATGGCGGCGACATTTCTTTGCCTTTTTGCTCAGTCTGCTCTGACCTATGTTTTAGCTAGGCGTCTCGGCGGCCTTAATTCCAGCGAGGCGCTTTGTCTTGCTTTGCTTGCGCAAGCGATCCCCGTGTTCACAGCCGGACAGGATTTCATCATGTTTTTTTTCGTGTTCATGCACACGGTATTCCTGCTTGCCGCATGGCTGGCTTCGCTCGCCAGTGTGAGCAGCGGGCGAAAGCAGATGGTTCTGAACCTTTCATCCGTGGTGCTTTTTCTAGTCTGCTTTTACAACGCAGCTTTGCTGGTTTTTTACGCCGGTTTTTTTATTTTGCTGTTTGTTCAATACACAAGGGGGCTTTCTTTCTGGACCGGAGTGTTGCGGTTCGCCCGGGCGCGCTGGTATTTTCTCATCCTTCCTCCCGTTGCATGGATGTTGCGGCATCGACTGACTCCGCAGTTTGGATGGTATGAAACCTACAACAGCCCGGTAGAGAACATTCCCCTGATCATCCCGTCGTTGCTCACGTTTTTCACAAATGTAGTGCCATTCCACTTCATGCAGTTGGGGCGTTGGGTTTCTGGCAATCTTCCCGTTGTGTTTGCCCTGATTGCCTGTGTGTTCGTGTGGGTAAAGTTCGGACCAAAATCATGGTCTGTAAAAAAAGGGGGGGCAGGAACGCCTGCGATGATCGCTTTTGGAGTTCTCCTCTTGTTTCTCGCTATCTTCCCCTTTTCTGCCGCTGGAAAATTCTTCTCGCCATCCCCAGTGGGAGAACCCAGCCGCTACACCATCCTGACGGGACTCCCTCTTGCCATTCTGCTGTTCGGGATTATTCGGTTGCTGTTCCTGCGGCGACCGGGAGATTGCAGCCGTCTTGTTGGACCTCTTACGGCTGCATGTGCGGTTGTGCTGGGATGCCAGATCCCGCCTGCTTACGTTGCCGAGCGTGCGGATTGGATATTCAACCGTTCAGCTCTGGCCAACGCCGCCGGTAATGAGGAGATTCGCAAGTCCTCGGTGGTAGTTTTCCAGAATTTCTCGATGACCAACGAAATTGTTTACGGAATCTATGCGTTCGCGTCAGCATTCGGAGACACCTCCCGTCTTGTCACGAATCAGGTTCCTCAAAACCGCCAGTATTTCACTCCGTCTGAGATTGCGATGACACTTCTGCGCACGACAAATCTTCCGAATACTTTGAACCGGGTGGATCCGTCCGGCCAGCAGACGTTGCTTGTCGCAAACAGGAATCGCGGGGGACTGACAGATTGGGAACTTATAAGAAAGTATCTTTCGTTGCGGTATTTTGGATCTGCTGTGGAGATGGATGCGTTTCTTTCTGCCTTGACCAGTCTGCAAACGGCCGTCCTCAAGCCATCAACGCCGCTCCTGCCTGCTCTGCCGGGAATAGAGCCATCCCCCTCGGTGCCCGAAGAGTCGGGCGATCAGCCGTTCAGAAACTCGGCGAACATGAAAATGATGCCTGTTCCCGGTGGGTGGTGGGCGGCAGCGCACGAAACCACCCAGGCGCAGTTTGAAGCCGTGATGAAAACGAACCCAAGCCTCTTCAAAGACCCGCTGCGACCGGTTGAAAGGGTTTCATGGAACGAGGCAAACGAATTCTGCAAGCGACTGACTGAATCCGAGCACAAGGCTGGGAGGGTGCCCTCAGGCTACTCATACCGCCTGCCGACGGTGGGAGAGTTTGAGCAGCTCGCAAAGGGGACTTCCGATGCCGTCCTTGCCGGCAACGAAATGTATTGGCACACGCAACCCGTGGGCAGCCTGGCTCCCAATCCTTGCGGCCTGTTTGATGTTGTGGGAAATGTCTGGGAATGGACGGACGATTGGGCGGACAAGGGCCACCGCATGAAATACTCGATGGGAGGTGCATGGGACAATTATGAGCAGGAGTTGTCACCGTATCCTGGTAAGACAGACAAGATGGATTTCTTCTCCCGAACGATTGCCCAAAGATTATTCGGTCCCCTGCGGCGGGATTACCCGGATCAGGCATTCTGGGACCGGGGGTTTCGCTGTGTGTTGGCGAAAAAAAATGACGTGAACTGATTTGCGGACTCTGGCCCGACTACGGGGGCAAGTTCACGGTCAGTTTTCAGGAGGAGCGGAGGTTAAAAGCTAAAAAAGGAACGAGGTGACGGCTGCTTATAGGAGACGGCGGAGGAGTTCCACATCGACTCGATCCTGATCCCGTGTGGCCATTCGGGTCAGGCCTTGCCTGTTGACATTTGGCATTTTGGGAGTTGGAAGGTTGAAGAGTTTTCAGTTTTCAGGAAGAGGGGGAAGATTGAAGAAGTCGAGGGTCGAGTGGCGAGGGTCGAGAGCTGAAGCGTGAAAGGTGGTGCGCGGTCAGGGGAGTCGGTGCTGCCATATTTCCGGGTTTTGGGAACAATGGAATACGGAGTAGATGATAATCGCTCCATCGGAGGCTTCGTAAAAGATTTCAAAAGGAAAGCGGCGGATCAGTGCGCGCCGGTGATCGTCCACGACCACTGGAAACATTCGCGGATGCCGCCGGATCAAGAGAACGCATGCTTCAACACAGCGAAGGAAATCTTCGCCGAGTCCGGGTTCCCGCATCTCATACCAGTCGTAGGCTTGCTCCACGTCGGACGCAGCTTCTGGAGCAAAAATCACCAGCCCTGTCATGCCTGGTGGGTTCGAGCCCGCGTTTTGACCTGATCCCAAGTGCATCCCGAGTCCGGGTGCAGCAGAAAACGCTCCTTGCGTCGGCGCAGTTCTTCCCGCTTCTCGTCTGGAATGGCTCCTGACAATTCCTCCAGAGCGATGCTGTCCCAAAGATCCTCAACGAGTTGCAGGCGCTCCGCGCGCCCCAGTTTGAAGATCGGCGCGAATTCCGTATTCATGCGGGAAAGCTACCGGTTTTTCGATCCCTTTTCAAGAGACAGTTTTCATCTGAATCCTTGGCATCACTTTCGATTGTGTCGCACCCCCCATTCGGGTCAGGCCTTGCCTATTGACATTTGGCATTTTGGGAGTTGGAAGGTTGAAGAGTTTTCAGTTTTCAGTTTTCAGGAAGAGGGGGAAGAGTGAAAGGGAAGGGTGAAAAGTTGGCAGGCGTCAGCGGTCAGTTGGCATGATGATTGGAAGAGAAAAGCTGAAACTTGAAAATTGAAATGAAAAGCAAGCTGCGGGCAGGTCTATTTCTGAATCACGTTGTAAGCGTCCAAGCCGCCTTTGATAAGAGCTGGGTCGATACGTCGGTCAAAGGTTGCCAGCGAAGCACCCTGCTGAAGTGCCAGAAGGTAGTAATCGGTGAGGTGTTTATCTTAGAAGAGGACCATTGTCAGCAGCCTTCGGCTTCCAGCATTTGATACACCATTTTGGAAGTGACCTTGGCCCCGCGGGCTTTGAGGCAGGGAAGTTCATTCGGCCCGAACTCGATGAAGATGGCATCCTTCGAAGGGGTTTTGGCAGGAAAAAGCTCGCGCCGCAACGCGCTTTCCACCAGCGCCCTGAGAGTTGTCCGACGACGGGCGGCGGCAGTCTTCGCCTCGATCAGCAACGCATCCGGAAGCTCAAGCGTGGTTTTCATATGGGTGACAATATGGTTTTATGGCTCGCTGAGTCAAAGACAAGTCGAACACAAGGGGTTAGCAACTGGAACACAAGGGGTTAGTCCCGCGTTTTGTCGTGTTCTTGCTGTCGAGAATTGCCTTCCTAGGGGAAAAATGCCCGCACGGCTTGAAAGCCATTGCATTCTCGACATGTGGATGCCCTTCGGAGAGTTATGCAGACATGGGCATGTTTGACACGATTCATTTTCCGAAGCCGATTTCCTGTCCGGAATGTGGTGCGGAGATTTTTTCGGTGCAGACGAAAGAATTTGAAAGCCTCATGGGCAATTATTTCGTGGGGAGCCTGCTGAGGGGCGTTTCGATACTCAAGGGCTGTGAGCGCCGGTCTGAAAGCCGGGTGATCTGGCCGGTTTGAAAACCGGATACTTTCCGGCGGGCGTTTTCTTCAAAAGCTTCGCACAAGGCTCTTCTTCCTTGGTTTTGTTCTTCGTTTTCTT
>Ga0247843_1002690_pt1 | contig 31392 bp, 30 predicted proteins | sample LaCruzMarch2017__FD_192420 | JGI IMG/M metagenome (GOLD analysis project Ga0247843, IMG submission 192420) | Freshwater microbial communities from meromictic Lake La Cruz, Castile-La Mancha, Spain - LaCruzMarch2017_8m | ecosystem: Environmental > Aquatic > Freshwater > Lake | place: Spain... | reverse complement strand
ATTGAAGAAATTGTACGGGCGGTGCGAGCCGCGGTGCCTAGCCACCTCAGCGTGAGCGTGAAGATGCGATTGGGATGGGACTCAAGCGAGCCCCTTCTCGAGAACGCGCAACGGGCCGAAGGCGCTGGCGCCTCCTGGATCACGATCCACGGGCGCACCAAGGTGCAGGGTTATCAGCCGCCCGTACACTGGGGCCCGATCGGCGCCGTGAAGAAAGCGGTGAAAGTTCCCGTGATCGCCAATGGCGACATCTGGACCATTCGGGACCTCAAAGCCTGCCGCGAACAAACGGGCTGCGAACACTTCATGCTCGGCCGCGGCGCGCTCGCCAACCCGAACCTGCCGCTGCAGGCGGCTAGAGAGCTAAATATTACCGCGCCTGCAGCTCAAGCCCCGAACCCCACCCCTGAAGAATGGCGCGAGCTCCTCTGCCGCTTTCTCGAAATCTCCGCGCCCCTCAGCGATAACCCCCTCTATGCACTCCGGCGCGTGAAGCAGTGGCTGCGTTTTGCGTCCACGTTCGGCGAGTTCCGCGAGTTCGATCTTGTGAAGGTGATCGAGGACCACGAAGGCCTCGAGCGCGCCATCCCCCGCCTCACCTTCGCCTCCGTCTAAGACGCTGAAACTAAAGGTCATTAAGGGCTAATCTTTTGCCCCAGGCATGCCGAAAAGTAGGCATAGGACCGGTGCTCTGATGACAGACCTTGAATCAAAATTTCTCGCCATCCTCAAGGCCGCAGTGAAAAACCGCGCGCCCGACATTCACCTCGCCACGGGCCAGCCGCCTGCGTTGCGCTCGAACGACGGCCTAATCCCCGTAAACCTGCCGCCCTTCACCGCAGAAGAAATGCACGTGATCTGCCAGTTCATGGTGACCGACCCTAAACAAAAAGCCACCTTCGCTGAATCCCAGGACCTCGATGGCTCTTTCGAAGTGAAAGGCCTCGGCCGCTTCCGTTTCAATACCTACAAAACCACCAACGGCCGCTGCGCCGTGCTGCGCGTGATCACCCAAAAAGTTCCGACCATCGACGAATTGCAGCTGCCGAATACCTTGCGCAAGATCGCCGACGCCGCCAGGGGGCTCATTCTGGTAACCGGCGCTACAGGTAGCGGAAAAAGCTCGACGCTCGCCGCGATGATCGACTACCTCAACGAGAACCATGCGCTGCATATCCTCACGGTCGAAGACCCGGTGGAATTTGTGCACCAGCAGAAAAAGAGCCGCGTAAGCCAGCGCGAGATCGGCAAAGACACCGCTTCGTTCGCCGTGGCGCTGAAAAGCGCGCTTCGCCAGGACCCGGACGTGATTCTCGTAGGTGAGATGCGCGATATCGAGACTCTCGACATCGCGCTCAAAGCCGCCGAAACGGGCCACCTCGTGTTCAGCACCGTGCACACCTCAGACGCCATGAAAACGATCGGCCGTCTCGTATCGCTCTACCCCGCTGATGAGCAGGCGAGTGCGCGCATCCGCATCGCCGATAACCTTCATGCCGTGATCTCGCAGCGCCTTGTGCCCAATACCGCCGGCGGCAAAGTTGTGGCACAGGAAATCCTCATCAACAACCTCGGTATCCAGGAGTGCATCCTGAACGAGAAGAAAACGAGCGAGATCCCGGGCTTCATCGAGAAGGGCCGCGAAGTTTCTGGCATGCAGACGTTCGACCAGCACCTGGGCGACCTCGTGCGCGCGGAGCTGATCGATATGGACACGGCCATGGCCTACGCCACGAATCCTTCCGACTTCCAGCGCAATTTAAGCTTCCAGGGCTCGGCCGGATCCCTCGGCGACGAAGGCCTCTCGATGTCCTCGAACGATGGTCATCAGGGAGGCATCACATTAGAGAGCGATTCGAGTGCGCCTCCCGCAAACTTCAAGCCCGCGCCGGGCAAGGTCGGAGTCGCGCCGATTCCTTCCGCCGTGCATAAAGCCGCACCTAAATCGATCGACATCACTGATGAAGGCGACGAGCCGACGCATCCGAATATCCCGAAATTGCCGAACGTGGCGTGAATTCTCGAGAAGAGGCCTACACGATTTTCTAGGAAACGGGAGGTGTCGGAGACGTTGCTTCTTTCGTGCAGATTCCGGACTGGGACGCAGAGAGGGAGCTTAATCGCGAACTCGCAAACCACAGGAATCTCTCCTTGGCGGCTCAATCCACTCCTCTGTAGATATATTGGGCAGTCTGAATCTTCGGTAAACCTTTAGAACGGGTACATAGGTGACACATACTCGCCTCTGCCGACGCTTGATGTAGTTTCCGCCTTCACATTTCTGCACCGCGCCCGGATAAAATCTGAAACACGATCGCTCCCGCAAAAAGAAAAACAAGCGTGGGGCGAAGTCAGGCGTTCGTATACGCTTCGTTTACGAAGCTTTTGTGAATGGAAATGAGCGAGATCTTTCTCGTTCGCTCTGCTCGCCAAAGAGATTATTTTCTGCATGCGCGACGGGAAATATTTCCCCTGGCTCTTGACACGTTTTCCGCCGCTGCATTTCCTCGCCACACCCAGAAAATATAGGAATCCGGGCCGCTCCCGTAAAAAGAAAATCAAGCGCAGGGCGAAGTCAGGGGAACGTATCCGCTTCGTTTATGAAGTTTTTTGAATGAAAATGAGGGAATTTTTTCCCGCCCCCTCTGTTCGCCAAAGGCAGTAGATTCGCGCTCGTGACGGGAAATATTTTCGCTGGCACTTGACGCTTTTTCGGCCTCTGCATTTCGCCGCCACGCCTGAAATAAAAAAGACGCGCGGCCGCTCCCGTAAAAAGAAAATCAAGCGCAGGGCGAAGTCAGGGGAACGTATCCGCTTCGTTTATGAAGAATCTTCGCGCACTCCGCCCGATTGACAGAATCGCAAAATCGCCCGAAATTAAGCCAGGTGTATGTTCTACGCATGAAGCAACTCCACCTCATTCCTGCGGAAAAACCAGAGCACGGCGGTGAGCTCCACAAGGGCGTGAGAAAGAATTTACGTCCGCTCGCGACAAACCGACCAATTCACCTCATCCTGAAAGCAAAAATGCCATTTCACGGCGACGTAGGTGCGGTCGTGCTCAGTGAAGCCAGGAGGCTCGCGGAAAAATTCCTGGTTAAAGTTTACGACCACGCCGTGGCCGATGATCACGTGCACTTAGTGCTGAAAATCCCGCATCGCAGAAACTACGTGAAGTTCATCCGTTCGCTGACGGGATTACTTTCTCGCCGCTACGGCAAAGGTTTCTGGAGCCAGGTGCCGTATACGCGGGTCGCTTTCTGGGGCAAAGACTTTCGGGCGCTCGAGAAATATCTCGAGAAGAATCGTCTCGAAGCCGCGGGAGAGCTGCCTTACAAAGACCGTTTCTTCCGCGAAGAGGATCTTTTCGAGTAGCGCCCTCGCGCGCGCGCACTCTCCGGGCCCCGCCCACTCGCACGCCCGCCTGCTCCCCAGAGACCAAGCCCTCTCACCCGGCACGAAGGAAAAATCGCCCCGAGCGATTTTTCCTCCTCCAGTGCATCCAGCCCGTAAGCCACTACTTGCGCTTCAGGTTCGCTTCGCGCAGGCGTCGGCACAAAGTCTTGAGCAGCGCCTTGGTCCAGGTGGGCTTGCTGAAAACGAGCAGGTCGAGCGTGCCGAGCGGAATCTCGATCAGCTCGCATGCATCGAGGGCTTTCACGTCAGCCGAGCGGGGTTCACCGGTGATATGGGCCATCTCGCCCACGAATTCCCCGGCCAATACTTCGCCAAGCATAACGACCTGCCCGTCGATCGTGCGGGAAGCTTGCAGCTTGCCCGACTTCACAAGAAAGGCGCGGTCAGCCGGCTGGCCTTCCTTGAAAAGAATATCGCCGCTCGCGAGCTTGAGCGTGCCGAACGCGTTCGACTTGATCGTTTCCACCTGCAGCATATTGCGCACGGCCGAGAGAAAAGCTTCTTTGTCGAGCGGCATGCTGAGAAATTTCATGCGGCCCTTCGCGCGGTCTTCGGCGAAGTCCGGAGCATCAGGAACGTCGCTGAGCACGAGCACGGGAGTGTTACCCAATACCTTATCCGCCGCAAGTCGCTGGCAAAGCTCGATGCCCGACATTTTCTTGCCGAGATCAAGGCCCGTCACGAGCATTCTCGGCGGGGCGTTCTGCATTTTGGAAAACGCTTCGTAGCCTTCCGACGCGGTATAAACCACCGCTCCCTCAATATTCGTCTTGAGCAGGTTGGCGACTTCCGTGCAGAGCGCGTGCTCGGCTTCGGCGACAACAAAAACTATTTTATCAGCCAACTTTATCCTCCCGCGCGAAGTTCACGAGCTCGGTTTTATCGTCTTCGATCTTAACAAAATGGGGGCTAAGCATCCAGGAACCTGGATTTATATATCGGCCGCCCAGAGGCAGCTCCGCCCACCCGGTATGGTGTGTGTGCCCGAAAACCACCGCGTCGAAGCCACGCGCCTCGATCCGCCCTGCGCTCTCAAAAAAACTGAGCGGCTCCCCTTCGATTCCTGACATTCCCCGCTTCCGGGTGAAGCGCGAGCGAAGACGCTCGAAACGAATCCACGAACGGTAAAGCGATGGATGAAGAGCGAGCGCGAGGCCACCGAGCCAGGTGCAGAAATCATAGAGGCGCGGGCTCAATACAAAGAAAGGATCATAGAGGTGCCCATGCTCCACCCGCACCCGCAGGTTGCCGCATCGCACGTTGAGGAAGGGCGCGAGCTTAAAGCCGCCCCAGTCGATGAGGAAGTGCTCGAAGACGATATCGTGGTTGCCCACCACGTAGTACACCGCGCTGCCTTTGTCGATCGCGCCGCGCAGGGCCTGCAGCACCTCGGGCACGTCGTGCGTGAAGCGGCCTAGTGATACCTGCGCCACGTCGAAACCGTCGCCGTTCACGCAGATATCGTAGCCGTTCGCAGCGGCCCAGTGGATGAAACTCACCGTGCGGCGCCGCACGCTGGAAAAGGGATTGCCGAGGTGGAGGTCGGAGATCACGACCATCCTGGGAGAATCGGCGCGGGTGATCATGCAGCGCCTTTGTCGAGGATCTTCTGAAGGCTTTGCTCGTCTACCGGGCCGGCCTTTACGCTGCCGAGCAGGCGCTCATTCGTGAGGCGGATGCGCGCGCTAAGCGACTGAAGGAGCTCGAAGGCGAAGGTCGGATCGCGGCGGATCTTAAGCAGGAAGCCTCCCGGCTGAATGCAGAGAAGCCGAGTTTTGCCTTTCGCGATCGCCGTAGCGGAGCGCGGCAGACTTTCCAGCAGGCTCATCTCGCCCAGGAATTCCCCGCGAGAAAGCTCGCCGAGCGCGAGGCCGGCTTTGCTCACGAGCACGTTCCCTGAGTGCACTACGTACATTTCGAACGAGGAATCGCCCTCGCGGAAAATGCACTCCCCGTCCTCGTAATCTCTTATGCTTTCGTGGGAAAACTTGTCTTTGAGCATCTACATTCTTTTCGGCAACTCACCGATCCGTACTTAGGCCGTACTTAGGCCGTACTTAGGCCGTACTTAGGCCGTACTTAGGCACGTTTTCCAATGCACTGCATGAGGTTTTCTGTGGATCGTTCCGGTAGACTAAGGACAATGAAGAGTGTTTTTTGGCTACTGCCGCTCTTTTTGCTCGCTGCCTGCTCGCACGCCCCGAGGATGACTCCTCTGGAATCGGCTAAGCCTCGGGCCAAGGGCCCCCACTGCCGCTCTCTGAGCGACAAAGACCGCGAGCAGATCCTCCAGATCGCCGCGCCCGACAACTTCCCCGCCACACGGTACAGGCGAGGCCCTAGCTCCCGTAAAGGCATCGAAAAAGAAGCAGACTGCTCCACCTTCGTGCACGAAGTCTATAAACGCGCCGGCCTCCCCTATGGCTTTCGCCCCACCGCCAGCCTGGGCGAGGCGCGCGAGTTCGATGTGCTGCCCGAGAAGGAAGCCCTTCCTGGCGACCTGATGCTCTTCCCGGGCCATGTGGGCATCGTGGATGAGGAAGGCAAGATCATCTCGGCCCTGCGCACCCGCTACCGAAAGCGGAAAACCTCGATCGCGAGCATTGATCGCAAGCATTTCCCCTCATTCAAGGGTAAACGATACGTGCTTCGCTATCGATGCCTGCCAGGCGAACGTCAAGTGGCGAGCAAGAAAGACCAATGACCGAATCCTGCGAGCTCTGCCAGGCTCCCAAAGCCACCAAAACCTGCGGTGAATGCTCGCGATGCGTGTGCAAGAACTGCGTGGAGTTCCTGGAGCAAGACAAATTCCGCTTCCATCCAGAGCCGCCTGCGTTCGCCACAAAGGGCGTTTTCTGCGTGGACTGTTTCGAGACCCTGGTGCGGCCCGAGGTCGAGAAATACGACGAGGTGGAGGCCCGCTCTGAGCTCGTGAAGTTCGTGCGCATTTCCTTCCGCGGCTATATCCCGACCTTCCGCAAAGCCAAATTTCCTGTCGAAGTGAAGGACGAAGCTGGCCGCGGTCAGGCTCTATTGAAGCTGAAGTTTCTGTGCGCCTGGGAAGGCTACGACACCGTGATCGACATGGAAGTGGAGCATTCCAAGACGCGCAACCACGGCTGGGAATCCAAAGTATGGGCCGCGCGCGGTACTTTCGTCGATCTCGACCACGCCAAGTTCCGCCCGCCTGAAGAGAGCACTTAGCTGGTCTTCCTCAGGATCCAGAGCGGATTCTCTAATTTCAGCAGCTCCCAGCCAAAATGATCCGCTAGCCATCGCACGGTTTTCTCCCGGTAGAAAACGACGTGGGTCGGATCGCGCCGGTAGGTCCAGCCTTCAAACTTTTCATCGGCGGTCGAAAGCCGGCTGCTCACTCCGATCAACCCACCCGGCTTGAGGAGCTGATTCATACGCTCAAATTCCGACATCGGCTCGAAAAAATGCTCTGCAGCTTCGGAACAGAGTAAAAAGTCATAGCGATTTTTAAGCAGATCAGCGCGCGGAAAAAAAATCGGGTCATAGGACTCAACCGTAAACCCAAGAGGAGATAGAACTCTTTTCATGCCCTCCGTGGGGCCGCAGCCAAAATCGAGCCCGGAGGCACCTTCAGGCAGTAATTCTCCTATAGGAAGCGCTGTTTTTCCTAAATAACTTAGGTACTCCGCGCCGTCGTTTTCATGGGTGCGGTACCTTGCTTCTTCGGCCACTCGGCTGGGCCTTTGCGCGGCATCGAGCCAAACTAAACCGCAGCAGTCACAGTCCCAATATTGCCGCGCATCTTTGCACTGGAGAAAGCGCCGGCCGACTGACGTACAAAGTGGACAATTCATTTCGAAAAGGATACTTCAAAAGTGCAACAATATTCGAAGATTTCAGTCTTCCCCCGAGGTATTCGTGGCATTGAAAAATTATGTGGAGCAATACGCCCGCAGTTTCCATCTCACCGAACGAGAGATGGAAGTTCTCTACCACCTGGTGAATCGCATTGTGAGCCCCGCCGAACTCGGCAAGAAACTAAGCATCAGCCTGCACACAGTGAACAATCACCTGAAAAAAATCCTCGAAAAAACCAGCTCCGATTCCAAGACTGAACTTCTCGCCGACTTCCTTCTCTTTCTCGAAAAACAAAAAATGACTCCCGACGTTCCGCTGATCCGCCCTCGCGTGCTGATCCTCGACGACGAGAGTGATCTCACCAAAATGCTGCAGCATTTTTTCCAGCTGCGAAATATCGACTCTTACACCTTCAACGATCCGATACTCGCGCTCGACGCCATCCGTAAGCTTAAGATCGATGTAGTCGTTTCCGACATCCGCATGCCTAAACTCAACGGGCTTTCGTTCCTGCAGGAGATTCGGAAATTGCATTTCTACGAACCGGGCGTGATCTTCATCTCAGGGTACCCAGAGGAATACGGAATCGAAACCCTGCTCGACATGGGAGCATTCGCCTTTCTCGAAAAGCCTGTTGACCTCGAGCGCCTCTACCGCCTTGTTTGGGAATACGTCTACGGCTCGCGTTCCAAAGAAGGCAAGCAGGACGCTCCCGTTACCGTGTGCCTCGGCAGCATCCCTTTGGAGGCGCAGCACCTCGGCTTTGGCGGCATCTTCCTCAACCATGAGCAGCTACTGCAGCATCCCGGGATCAAGCTCGAGACCGGTGGCATGATCGAGATCCAGTTCCAGCTCCCTGATTCCGACGCTCACCACAAAGCACTTTGCGAAGTGGTTTACAAAAAACCGGGCGACAAGAGCGGCGGCTACGGCCTCAAGTTCCTCGAAATCCCGCTCGCTTCCAAAAAAGAAGTGCTGGAACTCGTGCGCACGAACAATATCCTGAGTTTTATTCCCAAAGGTAATTAGTCCCCGATCCATTTATGTAGCGTAGCTGCGTCATTTCCGGAGCAACTCTTCCACTAATTTAGGCAGCTCCACCGCCGCCATACCCACCACGTGCTCCTGAAACGCGTAGCTGATCTGCGTTCCCTTGCTGTTCACCTCGATCCGCCGGCAATGAGGCGGAGTCAGCGTCACAAAGCCCGCCGCGGGATGAACCTGGCCCGACGTTCCCACGCAGAGAAACACATCGCAGTCACGCAGGCGCGCGAAAGTTTCGTCGAGCCCGAACGGCACCTCACCGAACCACACGATATGAGGGCGGAGGCCTGCCGCCTTCTCGCAGTCGGGGCAATGCGTCTGAACGCCAAGCTCGGCTCTCCACTCCCCCACCCAGCCACAAACCTCACAGCGCGCCTTGAGCAGCTCGCCATGCATGTGCAGCAGCAACCGCGAGCCCGCGCGCTCGTGCAGGTCGTCCACGTTCTGCGTGACCAGCAAAAACTCGCCCGGCCATTCCTGCTCCAAGCGCGCTAGCGCAACGTGCGCGGCGTTGGGCACTACCTCGGCGAGCTTCGAGCGACGAAGGTTGTAGAATCGATGCACGAGCAAGGGATCGCGCGCAAAACCTTCCGGGCTCGCGACGTCTTCCACGTGGTGGCCTTCCCAGAGTCCGTCGGCGTCGCGAAATGTGGGCAGGCCGCTTTCGGCTGAAATCCCCGCGCCGGTCAATACCACCAAGTTGCGCTCCTTTGGAGTGACCAAGTTGCGCTCCTTCGGAGCGACCAGCGAGCGCATCACTTCCTCCGGTAGGTCTTCGAGTGGCAGAGCAGCTGGTAGCCGATACGCTCGTAGATCTTATTGGCAGCGGGGTTCGCCATGTCGGCGTAGAGCGAGGAAAACTCTTTTCCCCGCCGAAGGATCTCATCGCCCACGCTCGCGACCACGGCCTCGCCGTAACGGTGGCCCCGCTCTTCTTTCGGCACGTATACCGCGCCAATTGTGGCACCCTTTTTCCCCTCGCGCACGATCGCGGCCATGGCTACCGGTGAGGCGTCCATCATCCAGAAAAAGAAGGGGCTGTGTTCGGCGCGCTGGCGCAGGTCTTCCTTGTCTCGGGCGCCAAACTCGCGGCCTTCGACTTCTTCGTGAAACGCCGTGAGCCATTTGACTACACGGTAGATATCGTCGCTACGCTCAAAGTTGCCTGGCACCGGCGGCTTTTTCGGCGAGCCCTTGAGCTCGAAGATACCCATGTCGGTGGGCGCGTGAAAATGGGCAGAGCCTGCACTTTGCACAAACCAATCCGCCACGGAATCGGGCCCGATCACGCCGGGGTAGTCGAGGTCGGAATAGAAGGAGGCTAATTTGGCGCATTCTTCCGGGGTCAGATCGCCGAGCACGAGATTGCGCCCGTCCATTTGCAACGCGGCGGCACCAGGGCGCGAGCCGAAGGAGAAAAGGCGGAAACCTTTCTTGAGGCGAGCTTTGCGGATCCGGTGCGAGAGGCCGAGCAGAATATTGTATTTTGACTCGTGGTTTTCGAAGGTCTCCTGGTGCTGAGCCAGGAAGTCGCGGATGGAGGGAGTGTCCATGGGGGCAATTGGAACACGAAGACTCAACGGAGGAAAGTCAGCTCGTGTTTATTGTGATGCAAATGCAACACGCGCCCGAGCTTGCGAAATTCCTCCACCACCCCTGGGTCGGCCTCGCCCTGGAACTTCAGGGTGCAAACGAAGCGCATCCCTGGGTCGCAATTTATCCAAGCCTGAACTAGTTCGAGCAGTTTTTCAGGGGCGCAGATCACGTCGGAGCAGAGCCAGTCGCACATCGGGGTATTATCCGGCAATACTTGAAATGCGTCCCCTTTCTTGAAAGTGACACCAGGCATCGCAGCGATGGATGGCTCGAGTGGAGCTCGATCCACGCTAAGTACATCAACTCCTAACGAAGCTAAAACCCAAGTCCAACCGCCGGGACAAGAACCAAGGTCAATTGTATTTTCGGTGGGCTCTGGCCATTCCTCAAGAATACCGAAGGCCTCCCAGAGCTTCAGATAAGCTCGGCTCGGAGGATTTCCTTTGTCCTCCAAAAAATCCACCACGCCCAAAGGATGAGCGCGGTCAAAGGAACGGCACCAGTAGATGGCTTTGTCGCTCTCGAGAAAGGTGAACGCACCCGCTCCCTCTTCGAGCTCGAGCTTTTGCGGAAACTTCACGGGAGAAAATTTAAGCGCGCGCAGCTGCTCAAGGATCAGATTGCCCCTACCTCGATGCTCCTGCTCAAAATGCAGCCACTTTTTGGCCAATGGCCTCATTTTTTTTACGGCGTCGTTGATCGAAGCAATGGGAAGCTCGTGCACGTCGAGCCAGGTAACGGCCGACCATGCGATTTCCCGCGGCTCGCCTTCGAAAAGAAAGAAATCGCCGCTCTGCTGCAACGCCTTAATTTTTTTATGCGCAAGCTCGCGCTCCGTCTCCACGACAAAGCCCGCTGGCGCGATAATCGCCCAGAAGCGGCTCACGGCTCAGGCCGCCGGGCGGCGCTGGCCGCTCTTCCAGCCGTAGACGGAAGCAAATAGTGCCAGTAGCTCGGGATCAGAGCTCACCTCAAAAAGATGGAAGAGCACTTCGTTGAGCTGCGGGCTGCCGAGCTTTCTTGCCGCCAGAAGAGCCTGGCGCCGGATCATGGGGTTCGGGTGCTGCGCGAAGGTGGGCACGGCTTCAAAAAGGCGCAGGAAAACGATCTTGGTGCCGAGGAAAAGAGGATCAGTGCGGCGGTAGTAGGCAGCGATCTCCCCCATCGCGTGCAGGGCAGAGGCCACATGGGCCACGCTTCCGCCTTTCACGCGCTCTTCCAGTTTTGCGATCACCTTTTCATCGAAACGCTCGCAGGCCGCCTTGATCAGCGCATTGGCGGAAACGCGGTTGTCCTCGTCGCGAATCAGGGGGCGCAATTCCGCGATCTCGCGTTCAGGGAAGAATCTAGTGAAGAGTTCCACGGCATTGGCGCGCACTCTTCTGTCTTTGACCTTTACCGCTTCGAGGAACATCTTTTCGAGCTCCTTGTCGACAAGGGCGCGCGTGAGAAGGTGGGGCGCGAGCGCGAGCGCGCCAGAGAGACGATATGCATCTTTATTCTTTAGCTCCAGCGCCAAAAGTGCCCGGAAAGCTTCCACGAGCACCGGGCCGCAGCGCAGGCATTGCACCTGGCGCAGCTCATTCATCGTGTTCACGTAAGCTTCCTTGCTCCAGACACCGCTTACGAGCGCGCGAAGCACGGCTTCGATCGAGGCATCGCTGCGGTGGTAGGCCAGCTCTTCGCTATGGCCTTGCCGGCAGTCGCTGATGGCTTTCTCGATGCCGAGGCCAATGCGTTCCGCGCAGAGCGTTTGCATCGCGGGGCTCAGGCCGCGGCCCGGTTTCTTCTGCGCGAGCTGCTGGCGGAGCAGCGCGGCGGCTTCCTCAAGCGGCGCGCCGAAGAAGGAAGGGCTGCCCGGAAGGACTGAAGCCGAATGCACTTTGCCGAACGACAGAGCCGAAGAGATCGCGGCGCCCAGGGTGGTTTGCGCGCTCTCTTCGAGATCGCGCAAAAGGGCGAGAGCCACGCGGGCCTGGTGGCGAGGATCTCCCTCGGAAAAGGCGAAAAGCAGCTCCAGGCCCTGTAAGCCACAAACCCTCCCGCCGTAGCGGGATACGAGCGCAGCACTGTCAGCGAAAAAGGCTTCGAGCTTTTCGCCCTCTAGCGCTCCTTGAGGAATCAGCACAACACAGCCGCAAACGCCTTCGAAGCTCGTAGGCTCGGGTGCCGGAGGCGCGCGCTCGTTGCGGAGAACCTTGGCGCGCCGGTTCTCGCGCACGACGCTGGTCGCCGAGCGGCGCGCATGGTGGCGCATCCGTCCCTGGAAAAAAACGCTGAGAAAAATCGAAAGCGAGAGGAACAAAACATCGAAAGGCAAGCGGGCAGATTCCGCTTTTATGGCGAGGGCAAACCGCGCGCGCCATCCTACCCCGCTGCCGATGCGAAGGCTCGCGTCCGCCGTCTCGAACTTGCCCCATACCCAGCCATCTACTTCGCTCATAGCTTCTGCCAGCACCGGGCGAGTCTCTACGAGCTGGCCGCCCTTTTCGAGAGGCTTGCCGAGGAGCTCGAGCTCATAAGAATCGATCATGCTCATCTCGACGGCTTCCTTCAAGTAGCTTGAGAGCTCGCGCGCGCGCCCGTCTTTGAGCAGTGGCTTGCTCACGCGTAGCGCGTGCTGGAGATAAAAACCACGTAGCTCGCGTTTGGCGGAGGCACCGGAGAAAGTCTGCCAACCAAGGTGCCCACCCAGCGCGGCCAGGTACACGAGGATGATCCAAAAACCCATGCTGGCGCGGAGTTGTTTTCCCATGGATTCTTTTCGGTTTTTTGGGCCCGAACCTTTCCCTTTTTCCCCGCACAAAAGCTGCTTTTTTGCTCAGAGGTTGACTGCTTTACTGGGTGGTATAGCTTAGGGTGATGAGAATCGCCGCGCTTTACCTGTTCCCCGTAAAAAGTCTCGCTGCCGTGAGCTTAAATTCGTTCACCTGCCATGAAGCGGGCCCGTCTTTTGACCGCGAGTGGATGCTTGTGGACGCGAAGACCAATATCTTCCTTACCCAGCGTGAACTGCCGCGCATGGCGCTCGTGCAACCAAAGCTCGATTTTGAGCAGGACCTCCTCCAGTTGAGCGCGCCAGGAATGGCGGAAAGCGTAGACATCCCCCTTTCGATTCGCGACAAAGTTCCGACCCGGGCGCAGGTTTGGGGCGACGAGCTACCGGTGACCGATATGGGCAACGAGCCTGCGGGCTGGCTCTCGAAATTTCTGAGCAGAGACGTTCGCCTCGTGCGGTTTCTGCCCGCGAGCCGGATCAAAGGCGGAGACGAGGCCAGGGAGATCCGCTTTGTCGACGATTATCCGCTCCACATCGCGAGCCTCGCCTCCCTCGAAGACCTCAACAAAAAGCTCCCCGCTCCGATCGAGATGCTGCGCTTTCGCCCGAATATCGTGCTGAGCGGCGCCGCGCCCTGGGCAGAGGACGGCTGGAAATCAGTAATGATGGGCGGGCATGAATTCCGCGTGGGACGCGCCTGCACCCGCTGCTCTATCACGACCGTGGATCCCGCTAATGCGGAAAAGGGCTTGGAGCCGCTCAAAACCCTCGCCGGTTTCCGCCGCGACGCTAAAAATAAAATCGAGTTCGGCACTTACCTCCATACGGTGGATAAAGCGGAGCTGAAGGTCGGCATGAGCGTGACTGTAAGCTAAAACGCGTTGCTGCCACGCGCCCCGTCGCGGTACAACTTAGCTATGCAACAGAACCAGATGAGCCCCGAAGCAGCCCTCCACTACGCACGCGACAAAGCCGAATGGGCCGGCCTCCGCTACTCGCGCGAAACCACGACTTTGCGAATGGTACGCAACGGCCTGCCAGAGAAAAACGAGAGCCAGCTCGAGGAAGGCGTGATGTGCGAGGTTCTGGTCGACGGCCACTTCGGCCACGCGGCCACCGCCGATGTTTCCCCTGAGGGCCTCAAACGCTGCTTCGACCGCGCTCTCGCCACCACGCGCGCTACCTCAAAACATAAAGTAGCCTCATTTACGCCTGCACAGCGGCCAAAGGCAAACGGCAAGTTCGTGAGCGCGCGGGAAAAAACGCTCGACCAAACCTCTCTCGACGAAATCACCGCCTGCCTGCTTGCCGGCTCAGAAGCCATGAAGGTGAACCAACTCATAGTGAACCGCGCCGCGCGCGCGATGCTCGTCGAGACGCAGATTGATTTTTTCTCTTCGAACGGCTCCGAAACACGCCAGAATTTTGATCTCATGGACGTGCACCTCTCCGCTACGGCGGCCGAAGGCGTAGAATCCCAGACGCGCAACTGGAATTTTGCGGGCCAGTTCGGCGGCGAAGCCTTCGACCGACTGCTGTTCTCGCGCGAATCCGAGCGCGCCGCGCGCGAAGCTCTAGAGCTTTTGACAGCGCCCAACTGCCCGAGCGGCACGCTGGATCTGGTGCTCATGCCCGACCAGATGATGCTGCAGATCCACGAAAGCATCGGGCACCCTCTGGAACTGGATCGTATTCTCGGCGACGAGAGAAACTACGCCGGCTGGAGCTTTGTAAAAAAGGAAGATTTCGGAAAATTACAATACGGCTCCAAGCTCATGAACGTGACCTTCGATCCCACCCGCCGGCAGGAAATGGCGAGCTACGAGTTCGACGACGGTGGCAATAAGGCGACCCGCGAGTTCCTTATCGAGGGCGGCGTGCTGAAGCGAGGATTGGGCTCGCTGGAATCGCAGCTTCGCTCCGGGATTCCGGGCGTTGCCAACTTCCGCTCCGCCTCCTGGAATCGCGCGCCGATCGACCGCATGGCGAACGTCAACCTCGAACCGGGCACAAGCTCCTTCGATGAGCTGATCGCAAAGGTCGAGAACGGAGTCTGGATGGAAACCAACCGCTCCTGGTCGATCGACGACTACCGCAATAAATTCCAGTTCGGCTGCGAGCGCGCCCGCCTCATCAAAGATGGCAAGCTAGGCGCGGTCGTGCGCAACCCCAACTACCGCGGCGTGACGGTCGACTTCTGGAACCGGCTCGCGGGCGTAGGAAACGCGTCGACGATGACCACGCACGGCACTCCGTTCTGCGGAAAAGGGGAACCCAGCCAGGTGATCCGGGTGGGCCACTCGTCCCCCGCCTGCCTGTTCAAGGGCGTAGAAGTTTTCGGAGGTCAAACGTGAGCAAGCAATTCATCTCTTTGGTTAAAACCCACTTCGATGCCTGCAGCAGCGCGCTCCTCTCGTCTCTTAGCACTGGTGAAGAGCTCACCATCAACGTAGCGGCGGAAGACACGCTCTTCATTCGCTTCAACGGCAACCGCGTGCGCCAGAACACCGACGTGGAACAGATCGCGATCTCGCTCAAGTTGCAGGTGAACGGCCGCACGATAGAAAAATCCCGCAACGTGAGCGGGAACGCGGGTGTGGACCAGAAGCTGCTTGCATCCCTTCTCGAAAGCTGCCGGATAGAAGCCAAGATTCTGCCTATCGACCCCAATCAAGTTCCGATGCAGAACAATGGCAACAGCAGCGAAGAATTCCATGGTGGCCTGCTTTCGCCAGCCGAAGTAGTGGCCGCCGTAGTGGGCCCGGCTGAAGGCTCTGATCTCGCCGGTCTCTACGCCGGGGGCTCCGTGATCCGCGGAAACAAAAACTCCAAAGGCCAGATCCACTGGTTCGCCACCGAGACGTTCTTCCTCGACTACTCCCTCTATAACGGCCCGAAAGCCGCCAAAGGAGTCTACGCCGGCACGAAGTGGAGCGCGACCGAGTGGGAAGCAAATCTCTCTCGCACCAAAGAGCTCCTCGCCCTGCTCAATAAGCCCAAGATCGAGGTAAAGCCCGGCCAATACCGCACTTACCTCGCCCCAGGCGCGCTCGAGACCCTCGTCGCGATGACCGGCTGGTGGGCAACGTCGGGCTCGGCTTGGAAACAAGGGCGCAGCCCCTTCAAGAAGCTCGCCGAAAAAGAAGCCAAGCTCTCTCCCCTCTTCCATATGGCGGAAAACTTCACGCTCGGCCTCACGCCGCGCTTCAACTCCCTTGGGGAAGTCGCTGAAGCTAAGTTGCCGCTGATCGAAAGAGGCGAGCTCAAAAATCTGCTCGTGAGCTCGCGCACGGCCAAAGAATACGGCCTCACGGCTAACGCGGCCAACGAGCAGGAAAGCCCGCGCTCCTTCGACGTGGGCACTGGCTCGCTCGACGAGAAGAACGCGCTGAAGGAGCTAGGCACCGGCCTCTATCTCTCCAACCTGCACTACCTCAACTGGAGCGATCCCGTCGCCGCCCGCATCACCGGGATGACCCGCTACGCCTGCTTCTGGGTGGAGAACGGCGAGATCGTGGGCCCCATCAAAGACATGCGCTGGGACGAAAGCCTCTACGATTGCTTAGGCGAAAAGCTGCTCGCGCTTACGAGCAAAGCCGAAATCCACCCCGCGGTGGAAACCTACGGGCAGCGGAGCCTCGGGGGTTCCCGCGTGCCCGGTGCCTTGATCGATAGATTTACGTTCACCCTCTAAGGGGACCCCGACCAGATTTCGGGTAAGTAACTAGGCGCGTTCGCTAAGTGCTTTTTTGATTTTTTTCTGCCACGCAGCCGCCTTCGCGTAGATCTTCTTCGCGTCGAGGGTGAGGAACTTTCCATCGAGGAACAGTACTTTACCTTCCACGATCGTGGCGGCAACTTCGCAGCCCTGCGCCGAATACACGAGCTGGCTCACGAGGTCGTGCACGGGCTGGAGATGCGGGAAGTTCAGATCGATCACTGCGAGGTCGGCGCTTTTCCCCACCTCGATGCTTCCGGTTTTTTCACCGAGCCCGAGCGCATGGGCGCCGCCCCAGGTCGCCGCCGACAAGGCCTGTTCGGCGAGGAACACGGAGGAGTCAGCGTTCACTAATTTCTGCAGTTTGGTGCCGATGTCCATCGCGCCGAACAGACTAAGGTCATTGTTTGAGGCCGAGCCGTCGGTGCCGAGCGATACGGGAATCCCGCGGCGGAGGTAGTCCACTACGGGCGCCACTCCTGCGCCAAGCTTGGCGTTGGAATCAGGGTTATAAATCACGGAGGCACCGCCTGCCTGCAGAAGGTCGCGGTCGGCCTCGTTGAGGTGCACGCAGTGAGCGCAGGTAACCCCAGCCCGGAGCAGCCCTAGCTTCTGCACGCGGGCTACGGGGCTCATGCCGTGCTGCTTATAGCTCTCCTCTACTTCTTTGAGCGTTTCCGAGAGATGGATGTGGATAGGCGCGCCGTTTTTCGCGGCGGCATCGCTCACCTTCTGGAGAAGCGCGTTGTCGCAGCTATAGGGTGCGTGCGGGCCGTAGCCGATTGTGAGGCGGGAATGCTTCGTGTATTTCTTTCTCAGCTTATCGACAATCGCGAACTTATCGGTGCCCACCACTTTGTCTTCCGGGAGCGGAAAGCTCGCCATGGCCTGTGCCACGATAGCGCGCAGGCCAGCTTTGTCGATCGAGTCGGCTTCCTCCGCGCAGTAAAAATACATTTCGTTTACGGTCGTGACCCCAAAACGGATGCATTCCAGCAGCGCGAGCTCGATGCCATCGCGCACGAACTGTTTTGACACGAGCTTGGCCTCAAGCGGCAGGATTCTCTCGAACAGCCAGTCGTGGAAGGAAACGTCATCGGCCACGCCGCGGAAAAGCGTCATTGGCAGGTGGGTATGCCCGTTAACTAGGCCAGGCATCAGCAGGCGCTTGCTCGCATCGATAAATTTTCTGCAGGCTTTGCGATGAGAGGCCTGGAAGCGGGAAACCTCCGTTACCACACCGCCGCTCACGCCCACGAACGCGTTTTCGGTCACGTTCGCCTTGCCGCCTTCCATGGTGAGCAGGTAGCCGGCGTGCAGGCCGAGGTCGAAGCGCTTGCCGGTTTTTTTTGCTTTCATCTTAGACCGAGCTCCTCTTCGATCGTGGCCGTGAGTGCCCTCACGATCGCGGCGGCCGAAACGCGGCAGGTTTCGAGGATCGTATTGTGGTCGAGCGTGCCCTCGCCGAGGCCGGAACCGAGATTTGAGATCAGGGAAAGCCCCCCCACCCTCGCGCCGGAATGTCCGAGCGCGATCGCCTCCCAAACGGTGCTCATTCCGACCGCGTGCAAGCCCCAGGCGGAAAAAAGCTGGATCTCGGCTGGCGTCTCGAAGGAAGGCCCGAGCAGGCCGAGATAGACGCCCTCGTGCACTTGCATGGGCGCGCTGCCAGTCGAGTGCGAGGAGAAATTCTTCCGTAGCTTGTGGCGGAACTCGCGATCATAGAGGTTGGCCATGTCGGGAAAACGGGGGCCGAGCTCCTTGCCGTCAACGCCCACGGGGTTGGCGCCGATCAGAGGATTCATTCCGGTCAAATTCACATGGTCGCGGATCAGCATCACGTCGCCGGGTTTATGCTCCCGAGAAAGGCCGCCCGCGGCATTCGTGAGCACGAAGTTTTTCACCCCGGCCATCCTCGGCACCATCACGGGCTGCACCACCAGGTTCGCGGCGTGGCCTTCGTAGCCGTGCACGCGGCCCATCTGGAACGAGAGGCTATGGGAGCCTTTGCGGAAAAAGCGGTAGGAGCCGGCGTGGTCCTGCACGGTGCTGGCTGGAAAGCCGGGCATGTCGCGAAAGGAAAGGTCGCCCGCGTGCTCCCAGCAGAAATCGGTGAGTGCGGCTCCATAGCCCGAGCCAAGCACTACGTGGTAGCTCGGAACTGGAAGGGAGCGGCTTTCGAGAAATTTTTTGTACGCGGCCAGTGCTTGCATCATTTATTCCTTGGCTCTATTTATCCCGAACTGCGCCACTTATCCAGCGCATGCTGTTATGCATAAAATGACGAGTTCTCCGTCGATCAGGGCGGGATAGTAAATATTTAATATTTACATTAGCCGTTCCGTTGACAGTTGCCCTGCCAAAGGATTGGTCACTGCCTATAAGATCGACAGTAAAACCCTCTTACCCTCACGGAATATCAAGACATTAGGCCCGCGGCCTTGTTTTTGCAGCGTTTTTCCCAAGGATGCGGGTTTTTTATCAAGAATTTCCTAAAGTTTTCACCAGCCTGGCGCTGCTTTTGGCGCTCGCCCTTTCCCCTGCCTCCTTTGCCGCGCCCAAGAAGAAAAACATGAGCGGAGCCAGTGCGCCGCGAGGCGCCGCCGCCGCCGCGACTCTTAACCAGCATGACCTGCAGGAGATCAGCCGACAGGTGAACGACAAAGGCAGCGACGAGAGCCTGAAAAATTCCACCGTCTTTGCCATGCAGGCGCTGATGGACCTTTCGCAGACGAAGCTGCCTAGCGCGATGAAGAACGGCTACCAGGCCTATGGCAAGTTCCGCAATTCCGAGAACCTCGACCGGATGAAAGACATCAACGCTCTCAACGCGAATTCCCTTGCTTCAATCGGCTCCGGCACTCTCACCCTGCCGACCAAAACGAATACCACTTTCCGCCGTCTCGATGCCTCCTTCCTGCGCCAGGGCGAGGCCGGTAAGGTCGCAGACCTATTTGAAAAACAGTCGGGCATGAAACGCGAAGTTTTCCTCACGCAGATGGCGGAGACGAGCGAGTTCAAGATCCGCCGCTCAGACCCCCAAATGATCGATAAGGCTTTTGGCCAGCTCGAGAAGTTCATCGACAAGATTCCCAACAAGGAGTTCCGCAAGAACGTGGAGAAGAACATCAACATCGTGCCCGAGACGATGCGCCGGGGAATGGTGGCCCAAGCCGTTACCAAGCTCGCTGGATTTTTTGCCGACGCGGGGGGCGCTGGCGTACCGGCGCTCGACTCCACGATCACCGACAAGACTCCCGCGCTGCTCGCAAACGCAGGCGGATCCAGTGCTCTGGAAACTCCGGCAACGGCCGGCGGCGACGACAAAAAAGACGAGAGAAAACCGGCCGCTTCCGGGGATCTTGGCCTGCGCCAGCCCCTGACCGCGAAGGAAAAGAGCCTCAAAGACGGCAATGCGCTTGGCTCCGTGGTGCTTTCGGCGCTCCAGACGCAGGTGCACAAGCCTAAGGTGGAGGCTGCGCCGGAGCCCGTCGTAGAAGTGCAGGCCGCCCCACAACTGACTGACGGGGAGCAGACAATCTTCCAGCAGGTTACGAAGAGGTATCGGATCCTCACGCCTCTGATCAGTAGTTTGCCCTAACCTTCGGTTAGAGAGCCTGCCCTTAACGGTGGACAGGCCCGCCCATTCAAGCAAAACTATAGATAAGCCGTTAGAGAAGTAGGCCGTATCCGAACGGATACTGGGCCGACCGAACCGGAGGTTCCATGCTTTTGAAGAATATCCCCTTTGCCCTCGCGATCACCCTGGCTGCTGCCTTGGTCGTAGGCTGCGGCGAAACCACCCCCACTCTCACCAAAGAAGAAGTGGCCTACGTTCGCCAGAAACGGCTGCAGGAGATCTACGGCGGCGGCAGTAACCCTACCACCAGCACCCAGACGATCCGCGTGACCACGACCGTGACGATTTCGACTACGGTGAACGCGCCTTAATTCTTCCGATTTCAAGGGCTTGCTGTTCGAGACGGAATCTCCCCTGGAGGTTCCGTTTTTATTTTGCTTCGCGTTATTTTTGCTTGGGAAAGCTAACGCATTGAGTTAGACCCCTCTTCTCGATGGGGACCAACTACACCAAAGCACTACTGTTTGCTCTCGCCTTTGCCACTTCGCCCGCACTCGCGGCCGACTTTGACTTGGGCGTCGGCTATTCGCAAAGCAGCGACTTCTGGGAAACCGTGCATGACGTGCAGAACAAGACCGGCAACCTGACCGAAATCCAGACCGTGCTCGACGGCAAGTATGGCAAGCCTGACGTCGCCTTCTCCTACCTCGACGCCGCCTACGCCTACCCCCACGGCTGGTTCGACTCCGACACCTTTTCCCACGCCTGGATCGGCACCCGCGCCGAAGCCCTGGCCGGCGGCCAGATCTCGAACCCGATCTTTCCCGAAATCCAGGCCTACGCCAACAGCATCGGCATCGCGTCTTACGGCTTTCGCTCCCGGGGCGACGCCATGGCCCGCGGAGCCTCCTTCTGGAGCTGGCGGCTGTTCGGCGGCATGGGCCCGGAAAAACGCCTGCACGCGCAGGGACCGGAGCTGATCGAGGCCATCCCCGTGCGCTCGGGCACCCTGCTGATCCTCGGCACCGAGCTGCAGCTACTCGACCAGACCGAATACGGCGGCGACTTCTGGATCACGACCAACGCCATGATCCGGCCTACTTACTATAAGAGCTCTACGCCACCTGCGGCCTCCCGCATGGATGAGCAGCGCTCGTTCGCCACCTGGCGCTACCGGATCCAGAATGAGTGGCTGAAACAAGTCGAAACCCCGCTCAGCTCGCGCACGCGTTTTGGCATTATTTCAGTTGTGGGCCAGAACCCGGTGCCCTTCACTTCGCTGCCTGTCTCCTGGGACTACCAGCAGAAGCTGCAGCTCTTCCCCGGCATCGGCTCCACGAGTGGCCTCGGCGGTATCGTGCGCCTGCTCAATGACCGCGCATTGCCGAACCTGTGCTTTTACGCCGGCGATTTCGGCGGCGTGATCGGCGGCGGCATCGACTTACAGTTAGGCCCCGTGCTGCTCAATGCCTCCACTTACGGCCTCGAAAACTCGCTCACCGTAACCCACGACAATACCCGCCTCTGGCAGGCTTCCCTCGGAGTGGCCCTATGAGATTCCTCCTTCTTCTCCTGATCTTTGTCGTCGTGGGCTGCGCGCCGAAAAGCATCGAGGAATACCACACCGCCCAGAGCGAAGAAGAGATCACGCGCCTGCTCAACGAGCGTGAATACCAGAAAGCCATCTTTCTGGTGGAGAGCAAGCATGGAAAATTTCCGGAAGACAAAAACATCGCCTTCCTCCTCGGCCAGGCCTATCTCGGCAAGGTGGGTTTTGAACCTCTGTTGGTGGCAAGCCGCGTGAGCGCGGAGCAGAGCTTTGGCTCCCGCGAAGCCAAGCTTCTCTTCCCCGACTGCAAAGCCGGCCGCCTCAAGGAAGTAAAAGGGGCCGAGGTGCTTTGCCTGCTCAAGCGAATCTACCTGCACGTGCCCGGCGCCGACCGCGAAGAGTTTACGCGCGCGCGTGAGCTCTTCCGCCGCGCGTATCCCAATCCGGCCGCTAGTCCGGAATGGGTGAATGTGCTCATCGGCATGGTGGAAACTTCTTCCGTAATCCAGCGCATCGGCTCGATCTATGTGTTCGTGCTCGCGCTTGACCAGAACGGCCAAGGCGCAAGCCGCATGCCCACCGACGAGGAGCTACAATGGCTCGTGCGGCAGCTGAAGCGCGCCCTGAGCGAGAGCAGCCAGGCTCTCAATCGCGCCGACCACAGCGGCAAGAAAATCTCACAATTCCTTACAGGCTCACAGGAGGCGGAGCTCTTCCAGAAGGCGCGCTCCGCGATCAAATGGGCCGACCGCCTTGGCCTAGGTACGCTGTTCGACCTCTCCCGCGGCAATATGGTTACTCCAGAGGGCGAGTTGAGATACGGCCCGCTGCTCGACAAGATTCGCTCAATGCTCGATGAGCAGAACGAAGCCATCAAAAAACTCTAGCCCCTTTCCTCAGGACGGGCATAAAATCTGCGGATGCGGATGAATGGACTCACCCTCGTAGCTTTACTTTTTTCTTTGCCTACCATGGCGCAGGCTGCCGTCGACTTCTCTACCTACATAAACATTTATTATCTAGCGGAAGAAAAGGTGGCAGCCTTCGATCGCGAGCTGGAACACGCCGTGGCACCGGGCTTCCTCGCCCGCTCCAAAAACTACCGTGAGCTGCTCGCTTTGCGCATCTTGAAAGACCAGGAAGAGAAGGCTCTTCGGAACTCGATCACGCTGCTCGCGAACGGGCCGACTGCGCCCTTTGAAGAGCTGTTGAAGTACTTGCGTGCGCTGGATCCAAGCGAACGAGTCGCGCTCAATGATGTGGTGAGTTCTCTGCAGCTTCCTAATTCGCGTGCGCTGCCCGTTTTCTACGCAAATCTATCCCAGCTGCTCGATGCGCGCAAAGCGGCCGCATCTTTTGCCGCCGTACACACCAAGGCCGCCCACAAAGACATCGTGCTCACAAAGCGAGTTACCTCTCTCTCTGCTGAACTTGCTCTGAAGCCAAGCCCGCTCGTTGACCGCATCCGCCCGGGCGCGGGCCCGGAAGGAACGCTCAATGGATCTCAGTTCCCAGCTGGCACCTGGGCGCTTACTTTTGACGACGGCCCCCACATCACGCGCACGAAAGAAATCTTCGAGCATCTGAAATTCTATAAAAAGAAAGCCACGTTTTTCTGGCTCGTTGAGTGCCTCGAGACCGTGCCTGGCATCGCGGTCGAAGGGATCAATCTTGGCTTTTCGGTGAACAACCATTCCTGGACCCACCCCAACCTCAATAAGGCGAACGCCGAAACGCAGAAAAAAGAGGTCATGCACAGCACGGAACGCAATGAAGAATACTTCGGCCAGAGGCCCCGCTTTTTCCGCCTGCCCTATGGCGCCGGCGTTTCCAATAAAGCGCTACGCCAGCAGATCGCCGACCAGGGGCTAATCCACGTGGCCTGGAATATCGACACCCTCGACTGGCAGGACAAAGACCCCAAAGTAATTCTCGAACGCACAAAACGACTCATGGCGGTCGAGAAACGCGGAATCATCCTGTTCCACGATATCCATGCCCAGTCGGTAGAGGCGAGCAAACAGCTGCTGAGGTATTCCGCCACGCTTGATGGCAGCGCCCAGGCTCATAAATGGGTCACGCTTCCCGAGATCGTGGACCAGCTGAACAAGAATGCCGACTCCCTCTCAGATTTGCGGAGATCCAAGCCTGCCCGCAAACGCGCCGCCGTTTTTCCGCTGGACCGTAAGCCCGTTCTTCGCTAAATTGCTCTTATCACTCTCGAAAGGAGGACCGAATATGACCAATTTTAATGTTGCATCGATCGCGTCCTCCGAGACCATCTCGGCCTGACGCTCCAAAGAACAATCTTATTTAAAATTTATTGTGGTTCCGGTTCATCCGGCCATGGAGTGTATTTGCATGAATAGCCTTGAATCCTGGGGCTTCCGCCCTGAATTTGCCCATCCCCTCGCCGCGGATGAATCCTACGCGCGCGTGGTGGAAGAGCAGAAAACTTATTACCAGGTGGTGACAGAACACGGAGAACTGCAGGCGCAGCTCACCGGCAAGCTGCTGCACCCGAGCGTCGGCCGCCTCGAGCGCCCCGTGGTGGGCGACTGGGTGGTCGCGCGCCTGATGCTCGGCGAGCAGAAAGCCGTGATCCAGCGGGTACTGCCGCGCTTTTCCTTGCTGCGACGAAAAGCGGCCGGGGAAACGGAGGCGATCCAGCCGATCGGCGCCAACGTGGAGCTCACGGTGATCGTGACGTCGCTCAACCGTGAGTACAACGAGAAGCGCCTCCAGCGTTACCTCACAGTGGCGCAGGAAAGCGGGTCGCGCGCAGCGATCCTGCTCACGAAACGCGATCTCAATCCTGAGAGCGAAGCTACGGCTTTGCTGCTCACAGAGAAGTACAAGGTGCCCTGTTTTGCGATCTGTTCCTTGACCGGCGACGGCATGGAACAGGCGCGTGCGCTTCTCATTTCGGGCGAGACCTCGATCTTCGTGGGCTCTTCCGGTGTAGGGAAAAGCACGCTCGTGAACCAGCTGCTCGGCCGCGACATGCAGCCAACGGCCGCGATCCGCGAGGAAGACGCGCGCGGCCGTCATACCACCACCTCACGGCGCCTGATCGCTATGCCAAATGGCGCGCTCGTGATCGATACGCCCGGCATGCGCGAGATCCAGCTCGAGGCCGACCACTTAGAAGGCCTCGAACTCTCGTTCGGCCATATCGAGGGTCTATCGACGGGCTGCAAGTTCCACGACTGCGCGCATGAATCAGAACCCGGCTGCGCGGTGAAGGCGGGCCTCGCGGATGGCTCGATCTCACAGGAAGACTACGAGAGCTTCCTGAAGCTCAAGCGCGAGCTCGCGCACCAGGCGAGGAAGGCCGACAAGGCGCTCGCCTCAGACGAGAAGAAGAAATGGAAGCAGATCTCTAAGACCGCGCGGGAACACAATAAGCGAAAGGGGCGTGAGTGATTCGCGTAGAACGCGTGACTGCCGCGCACTGGCAGGCCCTGGAAAAGCTCTTTCAAACCTCCGCAGAATGCCGCGACTGCTGGTGCATGAACCACCGGAGCGATCCGGCGGCATGCCCCACTGGCGAAAACGCCCGGCTTGCTCTGCGCGCGGCTTTCGAAAATGGTTCTGCATACGGCCTGCTTGCTTTTGACGGCGAGCGCGCCGTGGGCTGGTGCGCGGTGGATCCGGTGGCGACTCAGGTCGGGCACGATTATTTTCTGCACACTCCGGGAGGCAGCGACTGGATGATCCATTGCCTGTACGTGGAAGAAAGTGCGCGGGGCAAAGGCGTGTCGGGCGCACTGGTAGAAGCGGCCGCTGCCCTGGCAAAAGAGAATATGGCCGAAAGGATTCTCGGCTTTCCGATTCCGGAAGGGTCTGCGGGTAAATTTCCGAAAGACCTGGCGGAGTTCTCGGGGAGGCTGAGCACCTTTCGCAAGCTCGGGTTTGAGCCACGGGAGCGGCTGGATGATTTTTACCAGGTGGTTGCATTACAACTCTCCACGTGGAGAGTTCGCACTGAACCGATCGTGGTACGAACTTTAAACTCTCCGGGCGCACAGAAATAATAAGCTGAAATCTTCAGCACTTGACGCGCAGTTCCCCGCCGTACGACGGGTAAATCAATCCCCCACATTGATCTGCAGCTGTTGCGTGGCGCCCCCACGCTGGATGGTAAAGCCTACCCCGCGCGCCTTTCCCTCTTTGATTCCCTGAAGCTTGCCGATCGCGGTTGTCGGATCGAGCAGCGGCTCGCCATCAATCGCGACGATCACGTCGCCGTCCTTGAGGCCGATCGTGTCGAAGATCGAACCCTTCTCGATCTGCGAGCACCGAAAGCCACTCGGCTTGCCGTTGACCATCTCAGGAGTGCACAGGGCCTGGGTCAGGATCTTGCCAAAATCTTCGCCGAGCGCTTTATCAAGCGCGGGCTTTGCCACCTTGATCACGCCCGGCCGCTCCATCTCGACTCCAGGTGCGAGCGGCTTACCCTCCACCACCGGCACGATCCGGCGCGGGCCGCCCGGAGCGTCGAGCGGCAGCTCTACGAACTCCATGCGCTGCGTGTCCTGGTTGTAGAACACGACCTGCAACTCCGAGATCGATTCGACCACCGCGCTGTTCGTGATGTTCTCCCCCACCCTCACGGCGATCACCTGGTTCACACCTTTGTCCTCGACGCTCGCAACGCTCTTGCCCGGATCTTGCAGCACGATCACGCCGAGCAGGGTCAGAGGAAGATTCGTTTTTACCGGCTGGCCGCTGCGGTCGCCGGGGCCGTCGTCGTTATTCGGGATCAGTCCTTGGCGATTGAACAGATTCGCCTGGCGATTGGGCATGATCACCACCGAATACGCGAGGAAGTCCTTCTGCATTGTTACGCTTCCGCGCGCGCGCGGGGGTTCCGTGGGCGGAAAATACGGAGTAAGCCCCGCGACTACGAGCTCGGCCGCGAAGTAGCCGCAGATCACGCTCGCGATGGAATTGTAGAGAAAGCTCTTCCGATAGAGCTTCTCCCAGTCGACGAGCGGAAGCCGGAACTTGCCGCTTGAGACGGTACTCGATTCGCCAGGCACGGAAGCAATCGCGCGTGGCCTGCGGAAACGGGCGAGCAGAGAAGCAAAAAATTTCACTCTCGCTTCTTGTCGCCGGTCTTAGGAAGCGCTCCAGGCGCGTCCACTTTGATGGGCACGGGTGGAGTTACCACCTCGTCTTTGAGCTCAAGCTCCGCGATACGCAGATGCTCTTCCGGAGTCAGCTCATGCTTACGCAAGGGCTTCACGCGGTAGCCGTCCTGGTCGAGCGCCCAGTCGCCGGGTGCTTTGGGCTTATAGAGCGGGCGGTCGATCAGAATCATCCGGTTGTAGAGGCCGGCGCGCAGGTTATCGAGGTAGCTCTTGCGGTCATCCTTGAACTTGGTCCAGGAAATAGCGGAGTTGCCGAGCGCGCTGAGCTGGCCTGGGCGGTCATACACGTAGAGGTCACCAGGCCGCGTATCCTGGCTGATGAAATCGCGAATATGGCGCACCTCGCGGGTCATCGTGAGCTGGGCGGTGAGCGGATCGTGGATCGCGTACTCACGGTGGTGATAAACGAGCACGGCGAACACCATGAGCAGATAGCGCGCGTCGACGAAGCGCTCGAGGTCGCGCAGGAAGTAGATCGCGAGCAGGCAGAGCGAGAACGACACGGGCAGGAAGAGGCGCACCTGAGTCGGATGATCGGCGCGGCCAAAGTGGTGGCTCAACAGTAGAATAAGCACGAAGCTCGTGAACACGAACGGGATCATGCCGACGCCCTTCATGCGTTTCAGCGCCATCACGAGACCGCCGACACCGAGCCAGTGGAGCAGGATCGGGTACGGGCCGCTGCCGTCGATGAAGAAGCTCTGCAGGAAGATCGGCGCGTATTTGGCGGCATGCCAGAGGGAGAACGGGGCCACGCCGGCCGGATTCTCGAAGCTGCCCCAGGTGAGAAAGCGTTGGGTGAGGAGCGGCAGAATCATCAGGCCCGACATCGCGATCGTCTGCAGCGGCAGTTTTTTGAGGATACCCTTGCCCTCCAGCAGAAAGAGGCCTGCGGCCGTGAAGGGAATCGCCATGATCGACTCGTAGCGAACGGAGGCGTAGCACACGAGCCCAAAAAGCAAACACTCGAGAGTTGCGGCGTCCTTTTTCTTCTCGTATTCCACGAGCAGAAGAAAAGCAGCAAAACCAATCGCCAGCGACACAAGGTCGTAGCCGGCGCTCGTCGCCACGATCGACAGCACGGGGCTCATCAGCATCGCGAGCATCGTGGTGCTCCGGGGCAGAAAGCGCTCCGGCAGCTCCCGCAGCGCCCACTGCAGCACCATATAGTAGAGCAGCACGAGGAAGGTGAAATTCACCACGAAAGGCGCCCACCACTTCACACCAACCACGTTCTGCACCAAGGATGTGAACAGCGGGAACAGAATCGGCCGCGACGGCACGCTCACGTCGAGCGCGTGGTAGTTATGGTAGTAGTACTGCCACATCTCCGTATTGCTCGCCTTCCCAAACACGGTGAGCATATTCGCCACCGACAACAGGTTGGTCTCGTCGGAGAGCACCTTGAAGTCGACCGCGGAGCTGAGGAAGATCACGCACGCGCCAAGCAGGGCCGCCAGCCAGTTACGCCAGTTCGGCACGAAGTGCAGGTGGAACGGGCCGATCACTGCCCAGAGGGAGTTGATCCAGAAACAGAGCGCAAGCAGCGTGATCGGCCCCGCGAAATTTAGGAAGCCACCGATCAGGAATGATTGGGTCGCGGTCATAGCTTTCCACCCTCTTTTTTGTTATTTGGCACCATCTGCGCGCAGGCGGGCGGCAACTCGGGAAACTCGCGCCCTGCGAATGCCGCCGCTTTTTTCCGGCCTTCTTCTTTCGCCTCTTCCGAGAACCACCAGGCCAGCTCTTCCCCGCAACCCTTGTTCTTGGGGTCGAGCGGCTCCTGGGCCGTGCAATGTGCGCTGCCGGGCGGGCAACGGAGGCGCGCGTGGAGGTGATCGTGGTGCGCCCACCATGCGCGAACCTTGTAGAGCCAGGGCGCGTCCGCAAACTTTTCGCAAAGATCGCGCTTGATCGTCGGGTGCACGAACACGCGCTCCACGTCTTCGGGCTCCGCAGCGAGCGCGACAAGCTTGCGTTCACGTTCTCCCCAGGCCGGGCTCAGTTCGTTATTCTTGAGGTTCACAAACGCCGAGGCCCCGCGGCTTTCGCGCTGTTTAAGGGTAGGTTTCTTCACCGAGAGATCGTACCAGAGGTCTACGTCGAGGCCGATCTGGTGGCTCGCATGGCCTGACGGCATCGGCCCTCCGCGCGGGCGCCCCATGTCTCCCACCAGCAAGCGCGGCAGCTTGGCTTCTTGCAGTTTTTTGCCGAGCCCTTCGATGTAGTTCACCAGGCGCTCATGCCCGAAATAGCGTAGCCGGGAGGGCCGCATCACGGAGTAGCCCGCTCCGTCGAGCGGAAGAGTTTTCGCGCCGCCAAGGCAGCCCGCCGTGTAGGTGCCGATAGGATCGGGCTCACCGGCGAGCGGCTTCTTCACTGTGCCCCAGAGCTCGAACTGCTTTTTGGCCGAGATGCTCCCCGCCGCCGCGGACGTGAACAGAAAGAGGCCGAGGAACGCGATAGAGGTCTGTCTCATAGCTGTCTCGTTGTACTTAGGTTAAAATAGTAACGGGGGCGTATGAATATTCGCAAGCAGCTCAGCACGGGCGAGGTCAAATTCCCTGACCCATGGCTATTGCCCGAAGAATCCGACGGGCTGATCTACATCGGCGGGAATCTCGGCGTCGATACGCTCGTGCAGGCCTATTCCCTCGGAATCTTCCCCTGGCCGCTCGAAGAGATCTATCCCCTCTTCTGGTTCTGCCCCGAGCCCCGCGGCGTGATCGACTTCAATGATCTTCATATCCCTAAAAGCCTGCAGCGCCTCCGCCGCAAAAACCTCTACCGCGTCACTTTCAACCAGGCCTTCTCGCGCGTGATGGAAGAGTGTGCCAAGCAGCCGCGCCCGGGCCAGGAAGGCACCTGGATCGTTCCGTCGCTGCTGCCCGCGTACGAGGAGTTCCACCGCCAGGGCTACGCCCACAGCATCGAGGTGTGGAAGGGTAGCCCCGAGGAAAACTGCCTTGTCGGAGGCCTCTACGGTGTCTATGTGAATGGCGTATTCTCGGGGGAAAGCATGTTCCACCTCGAGCCCAACACGAGCAAGATCGCGCTGGTTGAGATGATCCTTAAGCTCAAGGCGCTCGGCCTCGAATGGATCGACATTCAGATGCTCACCCCCGTTACGGAGCTGCTCGGCGGCCACTACATCTCACGGCGCGACTTCCTGCTTCGCCTGCGCGAAGAACACCGCAAATGTCCGGCCGCTAAACTGAAACTAGGCTGAAGCGCTCGAGCCAGCCTACTTCTTTCTCTTGGCTTCTTCTTTCATCTTCTGCACGCGCTCCGCTTCCGCTCTCTTCTCGCGCACAGCCCGCTGCTTCACGGCTGCAGTATTGGCCGTGAGCGTAGCCGGGTCAGTGAGGTAGGTGTGAAGTTCTTCATAGCCGGCTGCCTCAGCAACTTCGTCCACAAGGAGGCCTTTTCGATCTTTCATGTCGAGACGAGCGCCCCCTTCTTCCACCAGAGCTTTGGCGTATTCAATGTCGAGCCTATTTCTCGCAATGTACATCAGAGGCGTATCACCCCTTTCGTCGAGCACATCCAGATTGGCGCCGCTCGCAACCAAATGCAAAAAGATCTCTTTGCTTTGATCGTCCTTCTCCATCAATGCGATCTGCAAGGCGGAATGTTTGAGCATGTCTACATCATTGATATTGGCGCCATTCTCGAGCGCTTCCTTCACATCATTAAGGCGGCCATTCAGCGCGCCGTCGAGCAGCATCTTCTGGTAGTTGATGCCGTTGCCAGCGGGCTTGGTGCCTACATTTTCTTTGGGTTCCTGAACTTTCGGCGCCGGAGCTGCGGCGACTTTCAGCGCAGGCTCGGGCTTAGAGACACTGCTGTTGTCGGCGCGAAGATGCGTATTGGAGCCTTCCACTCTCGCGGCAAGGGGGCCGAAGAGGCCGCTCTTGCTGTCGAGCTCGGATTTGTATTTAGGCAGATCAAATTTTTCCGGCTTTGCTGCCGGCTTTCCGCCCGCGAGCACCGTAGAGCTGTAACCACGGCCTACGCTCACGAACACCGAATCGTTGGAAAAATCTGCCTCCGCGGGGCCGAACATAACGTTTCCATCGAGCCCTTTGAGCTGTGTCTTGCCTTCAGAACGGAGAACAACGAATTCCGTGCCGCGCACGCCGATCGTGCCTTCCGGGGTAAAGAGACGGAACTTCACTAAACTGCTTTTCACTTCGCTCTTAGGAACCAGCACGCGCACGGCGCCCGAGAGCAGGCGGTGAATCAACGTATTGATCTTGGAATCTTCCTGAATCCGATAGGTAGAGCTGATGCCAATACGGATGAGAGTTTCGTCCTCGAGGCGAATGTCCACGGCAGTATTTGCGTCCGTAGTCACTTCGTCACCGCTTTGCAGTGGATCGCCCTTTTTCAGGCGCACAATCGTGCCAGCTCGTGAAACCTTCACGAGCGAACCGACCGCCACTTCTTCAATTTTTCCAGGGGCAGCCTGAGCCAAGCCCGCGCCCGAGATGCAAAAAATAAACAATGAAATCAACAACATACGTACAGCAAGCATATTCCAACCCCCTAGAGCCCTCTTTATCGTCCCTTTACCCCATCCGCTTCAATACCTGTGATTCTCCAGCGATTTTGTCTCCCTTTAATTCTCCAGCGATAATGTCACCCCCCTAACCCTGTAAGCTTCAGCAATCAAAGAAGGATTGGTGGAGCTTATGGACAGAGCTGAGGGGATTCTCA
>Ga0247843_1002689_pt1 | contig 31394 bp, 33 predicted proteins | sample LaCruzMarch2017__FD_192420 | JGI IMG/M metagenome (GOLD analysis project Ga0247843, IMG submission 192420) | Freshwater microbial communities from meromictic Lake La Cruz, Castile-La Mancha, Spain - LaCruzMarch2017_8m | ecosystem: Environmental > Aquatic > Freshwater > Lake | place: Spain... | reverse complement strand
GAATATCGGTAAAGGCAACAACAACTGAAATGCTTGGTTTTACTGGCCGCGGTGAAGGCATCGCCGCGCAAGCCACTGCAACTTTTGAGAAAATCTGAACATGGAAACTATCTTACCTGCCGCGATTGCCGAGCTTGCCGCGCGTGTTGTTGCCGAGAACAAAGCTGCTGGTCGCATGATCGCAATCGCGGAAAGCTGCACCGGCGGCCTTGTCGCTGCCGCGATTACCGAAGTTCCGGGTAGCAGCGCTGTCCTTGGTTATGGCTTTGTTACCTACAGCAATGACGCGAAGATTAAGCTTCTGGGTGTTAATGAAGACATCATCGACGCATTCGGCGCTGTTTCCGTCGGCGTCGCATGGGCCATGGCGCAAGGTGCCCTGAAAGAAAGCGGCGCGGACGTGGCTGTCGCGATTAGCGGTGTTGCCGGACCAGACGGCGGGAGCGCCAGCAAACCGGTTGGCACTGTGGTTTTTGCAGTGGCGGTTAAAGGTCAAAACCCCCAAGAGGTGATGGGTGACCACAAATCCTTTGGCTCAGATAAAAGCCGCGCTGATATCCGAGCCTTTGCAACGCTTCATGCGTTGGAGCTGTTGCTTCTGCCTGCACCATAAAGCGCGTCGGCACGTTCCACAAACGCCGTTGTCATCTTGCGGAGAGCCGAGTCAAAAAACTGACCGGCCAGCGCCTCAAACACGCGGTTGCGAAACGAGAATTCGACGGTAAATTCCACAATTGAGCCGCCGCCTTCGACATCCTCGAACCTCCAGGCATTGTGTAAGTGCTTCATGGGCCCATCGAGATAATCCACGATGATTGATGACTTAGGGGTCTTCACCACGCGGCTGCTGAACGTCTCCCGAAGCGATTTAAATCCGACAATCATGTCCGCGAGCATTTCGCTTTCTTCATCCTTCCGGATGCGGATTGCGCTGACCCAAGGCAGAAATTCAGGATAGCGGCTGACGTCCGCCACCAAATCATACATTTGCGCCGCATTATGCGGCAGGCTGCGGCGTTCGTGGTGGTGCGGCATGTGTGAACGGAACCCTTAACGCACCTTGGCGAGTTGCACCGCACGCGCGTCGCGCATCCTGGCGAAATCATCACCCGCATGATAACTGGACCGCGTCAGCGGGCTTGCCACAGCCAATAAAAAGCCCTTGGCACGCGCAATGGCGGCATAAGCGTCAAATGCACCTGGCGTAACAAAATCCATAACCTTGGCATGCTTTGGAGTGGGCTGCAGATATTGCCCCATCGTCAGGAAATCGATATCCGCGCTGCGCATGTCGTCCATCACCTGATGCACTTCCATCCGTTCTTCGCCCAACCCGAGCATCACGCCGGACTTAGTGAAAATCGAGGGATCGTGACGCTTCACCGTTTCCAGCAAACGCAGCGAAGCATAATAACGCGCGCCGGGCCGAATGGTTGGATACAGGCGCGGAACAGTTTCCAGATTGTGATTATACACATCGGGGCGGGCGGTAACGATTGCCTCAATCGCCGCCTGCGCCTTGTTGCGGAAATCGGGGGTTAGGATTTCGATTGTGGTGTTGGGCGTAGTGCGCCGCAATGCCTCAATCACCTTTACGAACTGGCTTGAGCCACCGTCGGGCAGATCGTCTCGGTCAACAGACGTAATAACGATATGTTCAAGGCCCAACTTGGCCGCAGCAATCGCCACATGCTCTGGCTCAAGCGGGTCAACCGCCCGCGGCATGCCGGTTTTCACGTTACAAAATGCGCAAGCCCTGGTGCACACATCGCCCAGGATCATCACAGTGGCGTGTTTCTTGGTCCAGCATTCACCAATATTGGGGCAGGCTGCTTCTTCACACACCGTGTTCAAATTGAGATCGCGCATCAAGCGGCGCGTTTCATCAAACCCTTCACCGGTCGGCGCTTTAACCCTGATCCAGTCGGGTTTGCGTTCCCTAACCGGACGTTCGGGTATATTGATCAGCGCGTTCATGATGCTCGAATAGACGTCGCGCGTCATCTTGCCAACTGCAACTTGCCTGCTATGGGTTGCAAAATCCGCAAAGGAACAAAGATGATCGCTGATACCCTAACTTCGCCGGTGATCCTGTTTTTTGTACTTGGCTTTGTTGCCTCTGCTCTCAAATCCGACCTGACTATTCCAGAGGCTTTCGCCAAGGCGATGTCCATCTTTTTGATGGCAGCAATCGGGTTAAAAGGCGGGGTTGAGGTATCCAAGAGCGGAAACACCGCAGAAGTCATGGTTGCTGCTGCCGCTGGTCTTGCTTTAAGCTTCCTTTTGCCCGTTTTGGCATTCGCTTTGTTGCGAAGCGTTGGCAAATTATCGAAAGTCGACGCTGGCGCGGTTGCCGCGCATTATGGTTCGGTCAGCGTTGTTACCTTTGTAACCGCGATAGAATTGCTAACCGGCGAAGGCTTAAGCCCTGCGGGATATATGGTCGCCGTTCTGGCGCTGATGGAGACACCGGCGATTATAAGTGGCCTGATGCTCGTCCGCAAGGGTGAAAATATGTCTGGCGAGCGCAGCACGACACCATGGCATGAGGTGCTCACCAATGCTTCGGTGATGTTGCTGGTTGGCAGCTTTGTCATTGGTGCGATTGCTGGAAGCGACGGATTTGCAACCGTCAAGCCGCTGTTCGATACCGGCTTTCGCGGTGTTTTATGCCTGTTCCTTCTGGATATGGGCCTGATTGCTGCACGTCGCCTGATGCAATCGCGCAAGATGACGTTGCGACTGGTTATCTTGGCGATTTTGTTGCCCTTGGTAAATGGCACGATTGGCACCGTCGTTGGAACGGTCATTGGCCTCGACATTGCCTCAGCAGCGGCACTTGGGATATTGGCGGCAAGCGCTTCTTATATCGCGGTTCCCTCCGCAATGCGCCTTGCCCTGCCCGAGGCTGATCCCGGTATTTATCTGAGCATGTCACTCGGCGTCACTTTTCCGTTCAACATCATCTTTGGCATCAGTATCTTCGCTGCCCTCGCCCAAGCTTTAGGATGACCCCATGATACAAACCGTCCCGCGCAAACGTATTGAAATCTTGGTCGATACGCCGCTTGTCCCGCGTATTGTCGGCAAGTTAAAGGCCGTGGATATTTCAGGATGGAGCGTCATTCAGGTGGACTCTGGCGGAGGACGTGCGGGCGAGTGGCAGCATGACGACGTCACTGGAGCCAGTGCAAAGACTATCGTGCTTGCCATCGCGTCCGACACAAAAACGGCACAGTTAATCGATGCAATTGCGCCCTTGCTTGATAGTTATGGCATGTTGTTAACAGTAGGCGACGTTCAAGTTGTCCGTGGGGAGCGTTTCTAATGCCTGAGTTTGGCGTTCTGGTTGAAGGATATCGTCGTTTCAAATCCGACGCATATGTCCGTCAGAAGGCGCGCTACGACGCGCTCGCAAGCGATGGGCAGTCACCGCCCATCATGATTATTTCTTGTTGCGATAGCCGGGTCGACCCTGCGACGGTATTTGATACCACGCCGGGTCAAGTTTTCGCCCTGCGCAATGTGGCAAACTTGGTTCCACCATATGAAACCGGCGGCGGGTTGCATGGGGTGTCAGCGGCGATTGAATTTGGCGTTTTGGGCCTTGAGGTGCGTCATATCGTCGTTCTTGGGCACGCGCAATGTGGCGGTATTAAAGCGTCATTGGAGGGCTGCGACCTGAGCAACGCCGGGTACAGCTTCATTGATAGCTGGGTGGATATTGTCCGCCCTGCCCGCGACAAAGTGCTTGCGTCCGCGTCGCAAGACCCACAACGTGATCTGGAGCTGGAGGCGATCCGGGTCAGCCTTGCCAACCTTCGTAGTTTTCCCTTTATTGCGGCACGCGAGCAATCGGCGCAATTGAAGCTGCACGGCGCCTATTTTGGCATATCCGACGGTAATCTTTACGTTCTAAACAATGAGAACGACAGTTTTGAGGTCCAATGAACGAACCCGATAGTTTCCCCGCTTTTTACGATGATCTCGCGTTAAGTTTTGAAGAAGCATGGGGCCTTATCGTTGCTGGTGTGACCGATCGCAAAAGCCCGTGTCATATGCCCATAGTGGGCACGGTCGATGCATTGGGCATGCCACAATTGCGGATCATGATATTACGCGACGCATCACTAGATGCGCGCACCCTGCGGTTTCATACCGACTCGCGTTCGATTAAAGCCGAACAAATTGCTCAAAACCCTGCGACCAGCGTGTTGATTTATGACCCTGAAGCAAAGGTTCAAATCCGGATGTCGGGAAAAACACTTTTCACGGCCATTGGCGACGTTGCCGACAGGGCTTGGTCGGAATCAACGCCATTTGCGCGGCGCTGTTACATGGCCGAGGCTGCACCCGGCACACCCTCAGAAGAACCTTCGTCAGGTTTGCCCGATTGGATAGCGGGCAAGCAACCTGAGGAAGAGCAACTGGCGGACTATCGCGTTAATTTTGCCGCGTTGTTGGTTGAGATTGAGACAATCGAATGGCTGTATCTTGCCAATGCCGGCCACCGGCGTGCGCGCTGGCAATGGGACTCAGCCCAGAATTCATGGGCGGCCCGCTGGCTTATCCCATAAGGCCGCACATATTTCCGAATAGACCGTGATCTCCTGACCGCATGCCGTCCCGCGCAAAGCATATCCTCGTCACCTAAACTTGCGAAGCCGCTGCTGCAATTGATGACGAGGGGCGGTTTCAAGCCACCATCAACGTGTCATCTTCTTATAGGTTGCACGGTGTGGACGGGTGGCTTCTTCGCCAAGGCGGGCAATCTTGTCCTCTTCATAAGAGCCAAAGTTGCCCTCAAACCATTCGACATGGCTGTCGCCTTCAAAAGCCAATATATGTGTGGCCAAGCGGTCAAGGAAGAAGCGATCATGGCTGATAACCACCGCGCAACCGGCGAAGCTTTCAAGCGCTTCTTCAAGAGCTGACAGTGTTTCGACGTCCAAATCGTTGGTCGGTTCATCAAGCAGAAGCACATTTCCGCCTTCTTTCAACATCTTTGCCATATGCACGCGGTTGCGTTCACCGCCGGACAGCAGGCCAACCTTTTTCTGTTGATCTGTGCCCTTGAAATTGAACGCCCCGACATATGCCCGGGTTGGCGTTTCGTGCTTGCCCAGCTTCATAAAGTCCGCGCCGCCCGAGATTTCTTCCCAAACATTTTTGTTGGGATCGAGGTCATCGCGGCTTTGGTCAACGAAACCAAGCTTCACAGTTTCGCCAATATCCACTTCGCCGGAATCCGGCACTTCCTGACCAGTAATCAGGCGGAAAAGCGTTGATTTACCCGCGCCATTCGGCCCAATAACGCCAACAATACCGCCCTGCGGGATGGTGAAGGACAGATTTTCGAACAATAACTTATCACCATAGGCCTTGGTAACATTCTTGACCTCGATAACCTTGCTGCCAAGGCGTTCGGGAATTTGAATGACGATCTGTGCCTTTCCGGGCGTGCGATTTTCCTGCGCTTCTACCAATTGGTCAAAGGATTTGATACGCGCTTTAGATTTGGTTTGTCGGGCCTTGGGGCTTTGCCGGATCCAGTCCAGCTCGTCCTTAATCGCCTTCTGACGACCGGCATCTTCACGCGATTCCTGTTCGAGCCGCTTGCCCTTCTTTTCCAAATAGGTCGAATAATTGCCTTCATAAACAAAGTACCGACCGCGATCGAGCTCAAGTATCCAGCTAACGACATTGTCAAGGAAGTAGCGGTCATGGGTTACGAGGATGACGTTGCCCTTATAGTCGACCAAATGTTTTTCCAGCCACGCCACCGATTCTGCATCCAAGTGGTTGGTAGGTTCATCGAGCAGTAGGATGTCAGGCTTTTCAAGTAACAATCTGGTAAGTGCAATCCGACGCTTTTCACCGCCCGAAAGGCTGATCACTGAGCTATCGCCGGGTGGGCACCGCAGCGCGTCCATGGCAAGTTCAAGCTGGCTATCTAGCGACCAACCATCGACGGCATCAATCTTTTCCTGAAGCGCACCCATTTCTTCCATCAACGCGTCAAAATCGGCGTCTTCGGGCGGGTCGCCCATGATCATCGAAATCTCGTTAAAGCGGTCTACCAAGTCCGCCACGGGACGCACGCCGTCCATTACGTTTTCACGCACTGTTTTGGTAGGGTCCAGTTCCGGCTCCTGCGCCAGATACCCAACGCGGATATGTTCACCGGGCCATGCTTCGCCCGTAAACTCAGTGTCCATTCCCGCCATGATTTTCATCAGGGTCGACTTACCCGTGCCGTTTGGTCCGACGATGCCTATCTTTGCATCCGGATAGAATTGCAGATTGATATTGTTGAGCACCGGTTTGTTCGCGCCGGGGAAGGTTTTGGTCATTCCCTTCATTACGTAGCTATATTGCGCTGCCATGGGGATCGGTTCCTGTGTTGCATTACTTTGATTTGGCCGCTTCCCTAGCTATCTGCACCTTTCCTCGCAAGGCGGGATTGCAAAACTGTGCGATGCGGTTAAGCCTAAACGGCATGAAGAAAAATATCGCTCTGTTCGCCGCAGCCTCCTCGCTGTTTCTTAGCCCCGCTGCACACAAACTAGGTATCGTGGATTTGCAGCAAGATGGAACGAAATATTTCGACCTCCACCACACGCCGGATGATACGTTGGGCAAGTTTGATAAGGCCGAATTGCGCCAAAACGTGGCAGCTTGGATCGCAGCCTTGGCCTATCTGGCAAATTATGAAGGCGAACTAAAGCCGGAATTGGCGCAGTGAGAAAATTTGTGTTGCTGATAGCTGCGGTCGCAACGCTTCCTGCTTGCAATGATACGCCAGCTACTGCCGATACAGCACTATCGGAGGGCAGTACGTCTGCGGCCTCGCAGCAAGAAGACTTGGCCAAACAAAAGCTGACCATCGAACAAGCCGCCGAAGAAGCCACGCAGTTGATTGAGGCGGATGCAAAAGCCGAGATCGACGCGGCGACCTCTGAACCTGCGCAATAGTCTGCGGCATTAGGCTATTTTTCCTTGCCCGCGTCAAACGGCTAAACCAGCAAGACAATCGTAAAAGCAGCTGTCCCCATATACGCCCCGAACGGCAGATGTCGGGCGGTTTTTTTAGATAGCGCATAGGCACCCGCAACAAACAGAAACCCAAAGATAGTTGCCAAAAGTAAAGTCATCGGCAGGCCCTGCCAACCGAGCCAGAGGCCAATGGCTCCGAACAATTTGGGGTCGCCTCCACCCATGCCGTCCACCTGACGCAGCCTTCGAAAGGTTTGCCGGATCGCTTCCAATGCCAGAAATCCGAAAATACATCCCAAAATGCGGTCAGGCCAGTCAATCGCGGGTGTCAGAAACGGACCAGCGCAAACGCCTGCTAACGACAACATCAAGACCAATCGATTAGGCAACCATAGTTTCTGATAATCGAGGATGACGAGCGGTAGCAGTACCCAACCGAACACCGCCGCCGCCACTGCCTGACCACCGGACAAGAATAAGACTGCACATAGGCCAGTCGCGGCGGAGACAAGTTCAATGTAAAGCGCGCTTATTCCTATGAATTGACCACAATATCGGCATTTGCCGCGAAGCCATAGATACGACAATATGGGAACAAGGTCTTTAGCCCCAAGCGTGGTCTGGCAATGGTCACAATGCGACCGTCCGTCCGACACCAATTCCCCACGTGGCCAGCGACTGCATAAGGCGGCAACAAAGCTGCCCCAGATTGCGCCGAATAGCATAGCCAGCATCAGTTGATACCAAAAGGGCAAAGCGAATAAATTATCGCCCAATGACGCCAGAAACGCGCTCAGAACCGGCCCTTTTGGACCAAGCGGTACCCCCGCGCAACTGGCCGGAAACCCGCGATATTTAAAACTGCCGCTTGGTCGCCCTGGTCGGCATCGAGCGTAACTGCTATGATATAAGATCCGTCTGCCGACAAACGAATGTCCGCCCGCTCCATCCCGGATTGGCTGACCAAAGGCAGCAATAATTGCGCACCGTCGCAGCGCGGTTTACCAAGCATCCCATTTTGTAAGTTAAGTCCGGGTAGCGTTTCCGACAGGGTAAGCCGGACTTGCCCGCTGGCATCCATGCACCGGCCAGCGGCAAAGCGCGCAGAAAAACCTTCAAACTGAATATTTTCAGCAGGAAACGGCGCGAACAGGGCACCTACGCGCAAAGTAGCGGACAAATTGTTAACCGACACACCACTAATGCCGCGCGATACAGACCCGTTTATGCCAGGCACAAATTGCGCGTTGCCCCGTGACAGCAATATCTCTGCCCGGCCCATAAACAATGGGGATAACAACAAACGTGCATTGACATCGCCTACTGGCATTTTGCCAAGGCGCAGGTCGCGGATGGACCCATCCCAAATGATACCATCAACCTTGCGTGCAGTTACCCCGTCCCCAGCGACGATAGTCCGCAAGGGCATGAACAGTATCGCAGCAAAAGCGAGCGCTACGACCGAAGCAATGGCGAAGCGCCGTTTCATGGCGCGTTCATCTGCAACTGCGCCTCAACCGTTACGGTGCTGTTCGCGCCGGTACGTAAGGCGACACTGCGCACAGCAACATTCTGGCCCTCAAGCTCCGTCAGCCAAGCAAGCAATGCTGGCGCACGCGCTTGGTCAATCCGGAAGCTGATTTGTCCTGCTGCTTTATTGGGCGATTTGACGAGATCGAAACCCTGTTCCGCCGCATTTTGGGTAATCAGTTGGTCAATATCCGCCGTCACTGCAGAGCGCGACCCCGTCTGCTGCTTCTGCGCGGCATCGACCGTGGCGATTATCCGCCCGCGCCGTTGGACCGCCACGTCATGATCTAGCTTTGCCTGATCAATGGTTGCCAGAACGGGTAGTAACATTCCGAAAATCGCCACCACAAAAGCGGTCAGTGCGCCCGCCACACCAACGAGCCATTGCTCGCGCCGCGTTAGGGCAGCAAACCATAAGCGTAACGCCGCTATCATGGCATCCTCACTGTCATATCAACCAATGTGGCACCCGTTGTGTCCTGCCGCGCGGTTGCGGTAATGCGGAACCCGTCTTGCTGAATGGTCACAAGCGCATTGTTGATGTTATCGGCGGTCGGTGCCGCCAGAACAACGGTCAAAATACCGTCCGGCGTATATCGTAATTCCCGCACGGACACATTCGGCGCAGCCTTCACACTGCGCCACACAGCAGCGGAAAGCGGCGCAAAGCGGCTTTGCGTTTTGCCCTGACGATTAAGCGACGCGGCGAGCATGCTTTCGGCCTGATCAATGTCCTGAATAGCCGGATCAATCTTCTGTGCCGCAGCCAATGCGGCGTCATTTTCAGACGCAGTTGCAGTCCAATATTTTGCCAAGGTCGCAATAGTGAGCATCATTGTCACGATAAGAAGCGCGGCCAAAAGCCGCCTTACCCAAATCTTTTGCTCTGCGGTCACCCAAACCGCCTGATCTCGCTTTGCGAAGTTGCCTTCACGCAAATTGAGCAATGGCGCAGCGCTTGCAGAAAGCAGCATGGACCGGATGGAGTCGCTATCCATATTTTCTATCTGCGCGTCGCCAATGAACAAATCGCGCAACATGGCTTCGTCAGGTATAGCAAATTGCGCGCCGCGCAGGACGGACAGGCCGTCCATTTCGGCCCTGAACACGCCATCTGAATGGATACGCACCAACGATGCAAAGGGCAGGACAATGTCGGGGTTTAGCCCGCGCGCGCCAAGCCTATCCAACCCGCGCTGCATTACCTCCGGCGCGATTGTCGCTGTGGCAATAACGTCGTCATAATCTGTACCAGCGCTGATGTGCACAAGGCCAAGTGATTGTTCGGCTGCACGCAGTTTCGCCACCGTTTCGGCCTGACGCCCTTGCAGATCGGGGAGCGTGAACCAGTGACACCGAACATCTTCAGGCGCGACCACTGCCATAACAGTCACATCGTCAACCGTCGGCACGAAGTTGGAAAGTACGCCAGCATCCTGCCAAACGCCCTCAATGACTCGAAACACCGACGGGTCGTCCTGCTCAGATGTTGGGAACCGCGCAATGACCAATGTCATTCCTCTTCCCCCCAACTGCGCCAGATAACGCGCGCAGGCGCAGGCGACGCGACAATCATCGACTGTCCGGAAAGCTTGAGTTCGCCAAATGACACATTTGTGTTCAAAAGAAAGTAATTGCTCGTCAGTTTTACCTGCCCTTGAACCAGAGAAGACGGTTCCAGCGCGGCAATTTCAGGCGCCGCCCAGAATCGGATGAGGCTGCCATAGCCATTAGATGGCCGCTTGGCGAGATAGCTGCGCGCTAAGGTCAAATTCATCTTGCCGGGCGGGAATAGCATGGCCAACAACGGCGCTTGTTCGGGCAGCAAAGTGTTGACATTCAACGGCGATAAAACCGGATCGGGCAGCGCGCAGATCCAACCCTGCAACGTGGCATAGATAGCAGGGGTTACGCCCTTGACCGCGCGCAGCTCGCTTGGATGCACATACAGCCTGTTCGCCGTAAAATAAGGCGTCGCCGCAGAAAGATACCCATCATCCTCCACGCCATTTGGCAAAGGCATGATGTCGCTGTCCGCCCAGTCGGCTGCTGCCGCCGCAATAACACGAGCAGCGTTTTCATTTGTGCCCAACACCACCAACAACGACGTCATCTGGTCTTGCCCCGTCGCACTCGCCAAGTATCGGCCGTCAATTTCGGTCACAAGGCTGTTAAGATTAAAACAATTGCCAGCATCCCGCACGGACGCCCTGGCAGAGCCGATAGGAATAGGAATAGTTTGTACCTTCCCCAACCAATCCCCCGTTAACGTCGTTTGCGCGACATCGCGGGCAACCAGGTCCTCAATACGCGCAGCGGCAATCGCCTCGGTCGCGTAGGTAAACATGCGCGCTTGGGCAAGCACGTTGCCATTGGCAGACAATTTGCTCGACAAGCTAAGCCGGTCAAGCGTCGTAGCCGCAATCACCGCCAGCACTGCAACCATAAGCAAGACAGACAGCAAGGCCGCGCCGCGCTCTGAAGGTTTTTGCTGCATCATTCTGCAGCGCCTGTGTCAACGCTCGGCGCTGCAACGCGTGTTTGCGAACCGACCAGAAAAAGCATGCGTTGGGAAGGCTTACCGACCAAATTGACGTTTAAGGCAACAGCGCGCGGCAAAGCATCCGCATCGGTCGCCGTCCAGTCGTCGCGCCAAGCGCCTGTATCATCCCGAAATTCGACCGCTGCAGACGTCACATCCTCCAACAAGACCGCAGCGTCTGTGGGCGCGGATCCATCCAGCATGGGCCAACTCAACCGCTTAAGCGACCCGCCTTCCAGCACATAAGCCACGCGTTGCAGTCCTGCCCTTGGCGCACGATCAAAGTTGGACCACCCGGCCCGGACAAAGCCAAATAGCGCGCCGGGAAAGCTTGCCTCACCTTGGGTAAAGGCAGGAATAGGTTCGCCGGATTGATCTCGCACGGGCCGCGCGATCGCTTGGGCTAGGTCGCCTTCCAAACTATTGGCCAGGCGATGCGACAATGCCATTTCTTCAAGACGCTTTTTCACGGCAATTTGGGTATCGCTGCCGGAACGCAAAAGCATGACACCAGCCACTGAAATGAGTGCAAAAATCGCAAGCGCCACCAGCAATTCGATAAGCGTAAACCCGGCCTCTGACTTTCGCAATTCGGTCATTGTTCAATGGGCCTCGCTATCGTCATCTGGGCCTTGCGGAGTGCCGCGTTGCCTGTTCCGACCACGTTGATCTCGACAGTCACCAAACGGCTGTCATCGGTGGCGCGCGTTGTGGCCATCCACTGCCAATTCTGACCGCCGTTTAATTCTTCGCCGCGCGTTTCTCCCAGAGATGGCGGCGCGGGGTTGGACGATATTTCTACGGCCAAGTTGCGCGCCACTTGCCATGCCATATTGCTATCGCCCAGATTGGCTGTCGAGCGTACCGAATATCCCTGCAAGCGCACCATCGCTAACGCCGCAAGGCTGAAAATCGCCAAAGCAACCATGATTTCCAGCAGCGTGAAGCCATTGCGAGGCAATGAAGCCTTAACGGACAACGCGAATGTCCCCGGTTGCGGCGAGCTTTAGCGTGACCGTTACATTGTCATGTTTGATTGCGATATCGGCGGCGCTTGACGGCAGGCCCGTGCTGTCAAAGGCTACACGCATCTGCCGCGCGCCGGACATCTGAACCGTTGTGCCACTTTTCCAGTCGGTTGCTGAAAATGGGGCCTCGGACATCGGCACCCAGTTGCCATTATTACGCGTTTCAAAGCCATAGCCCGACGGGCGCACGGTCACCGCCATGGTGCGCGATTGCAATATGGCATTATCGCGCAAGGCGGCAACGCGGGCGGCAAATTGCTCCGCCTCATCCCGAACACCGCGCTCGGGCGAGCGTACGGCCATAACAACGGCCGTGCTCGCAATGCCGATTATGAACAATACCACCATAAGCTCCACTAAGCTGAAGCCACGCGCATTATCCTGAACGATGTTACGGACGGACGGCTTAGTCGCCGTAAATGTCGGCATTATCATTCTCACCCCCAGGCGCGCCATCGGCACCCAGCGAATAGATATCAAAGGCGCCGTTCTTTCCAGGCATGCTATACTGATATGGGCGGTTCCAAGGGTCCATCGGCAGTTTCTTGATATAGCCTTCACTCCGCCCTCCGGTCGTCGGCGGCGTCACCAACGCCTGCAAACCAGCACCTCCATCAGGGTAGGTCAAATTATCCAAGCGATAGGTTTCCAGTGCCTGTCCCAAAACGGCGATATCTGCCCGTGCCTTTTGCACCATGGCCTTGTCCTGATTGGGTAGCACGTTGATGGCCACGACCGTTGTCAGCAGCGCCAAAATAAATAAAGTCACCATCATTTCAACTAGGGTGAAACCGTTGCGTTGCGCCTTAACGCCCTTGCGGCGGAACCTGGCGGGGGCGCGACGGGTATCGGTCAAAAGAGTAAAAAATAGGCGGAGCATGTCTACAGTCCCGTAAGGTTTTGGAGTTGAAGGATAGGCAGCAATATTGCCAATATGATGACAGCGACCACGCCGCCCATCGCGACAATGATCAAGGGTTCAAGCAACGACAAAGCGGTGCTGGTAAAGGTATCAAATTCGCGTTCCAGATATTCGGCGGCACGTTCGAGCATGATATCCAATTGCCCTGCGCTCTCGCCGCTTGCCGTCAGATACACGAGCAAAGGCGGAAAAACCCCGCTGCTACGCATCGCGCCGGACAGGCTACCCCCGCTACGCACGGATTCCACGATCTCGTCATTTGCCGCAGATAACACTTTATTGCGAATGGTGCCGCCCGTCAGGCGCAAGCCTTCCAACAAGGGCAAGCGGCTTGCAACCATTGTCGCCAATGTCCGTGCCATGCGTGCGGCATGCAGGTTACGCAAAAGCTTTCCAAGCAACGGAATGCGCAAGACATTGCGGTCCACAGCCAAACGGAAGGCGGGCTGTTTTAAGGCTTGCGCAAAACCCAAAGCAGCCAGCGCGGCAACGATGATCAGCGCCCAGTAATAGCTCGCCAAAAATGCCGAAATGCCAATCACCATGCGCGTTATCAGCGGTAGTTGCTGATCCACATTGTCGAATTGTTCAACCACGCGCGGCACGACGGACACCATCAACCCCATCACAACGAGGATCGCGACGAACGACAGGATCGCCGGATACGCCAGCGCACCGATCAACTTACCCCGCATCTCCGCCTGCCGTTCCAGAAGCACAGCAAGCCGTTCGGTGATCAGCGGCAATGTGCCCGCGCCCTCCCCGGCGGCGATCATTGCGCGATACAAAGGTGGAAAGCTGCTGCTTTCGCGCCGCATAGATTCGGACAAACGCTGGCCTTCAACGACGCCTGTGTGAACGGCTGTCAATATCTCACGCACGTGGGGTTGCTCACTTTGACGACTTATCGTCCGCAACGCCTCTTCCAAGGGCGAAACTTGCGCCAAGGAAGACAATTGCCGGGTGAACAATGTCAGTTGCTTTGCGTTTAACCGAGGCTGCCGTTTTAGCGGCAGGTTGGCAAACACCGGTGCACGCACTTCGGCAGGCGCAACGCTTACAATATACAGTTTTTTCAACACCAATGCTTCGCGTGCCAGATCATCATTCGCCGCAGATATCCGACCGCGCCGCTCGCGCCCGTCAGGGTCGATGGCGTGATAAGCAAATTCAGGCATCAACGATGTCTTCACGGCGTGAAATGCGAATAGCCTCCTCTGGCGTGGTGTCCCCGCTACGCACCAATTTACGCGCAGCGGCACTCAAATTAGGCTGGTTCACAAAAGCATGTCGCGCCAATATGGCTTCATCGCCGCCGTCATTGATCAAGCGGCGGATGGTATCATCCACACGGACAGCCTCAAACACGCCAATGCGGCCCAAATAGCCAGTGTTGTTGCATTCAGGGCAACCGACGGCTTTATAAACCGCCGTGCCCTTGTCAAAACCAAGCAACGACGCTGCATTGCCGTCGGCCTGCATTGTTTGGCGGCAATGCGGACACAGGCGGCGCACAAGCCGCTGCGCGATGACAGCACGCAGGGTCGAGGCGAGCAAGAAAGGCTCAACCTTCATATCGCGCATACGCGTAATTGCACCAAGCGCATCATTTGTGTGCACCGTGGTCATTACCAAATGGCCGGTAAGCGCCGCTTGCACAGCAATATCGGCGGTTTCACGGTCCCGGATTTCGCCGACCATGACGACGTCAGGATCCTGCCGCAAAATCGCGCGTAGGCCAGCGGCAAAGGTCATACCTACTTTCGCATTCACCTGCGTCTGGCCAATGCCTTCGACCGCATATTCGACGGGGTCTTCAACCGTCAGTATGTTGCGGGAACCGTCGTTCAGACGCTTTAGACCTGCGTATAAAGTGGTGGTCTTACCCGAACCCGTCGGACCAGTGACCAGAATAATACCATTGGGTTCAGCCAATGCTTCGCGCAATATTTTTAGCGTCTCTTCAGACATGCCCAGCAAATCGAGCGAAATCCCAGCATTTTCATTGTCGAGAATACGCATCACGACGCGCTCACCAGCGCGGCTTGGCAAGGTGGACACACGCACATCGACCATCTTTCCACCAAGCGACAGGCCAATACGGCCATCTTGCGGAATGCGGCGTTCGGCAATGTCGAGCCGCGCCATTACCTTGATACGGCTGACGACCACAGGCGCAACATTGGCGGGGAGCCGAAGCCGTTCCTGCAACACGCCATCGGCACGCATGCGTATAACAAGACCAGTTTCATAAGGTTCGATATGAATATCCGAAACACCTTGCCGCACAGCCTCTGCTATGATGCCGTTAATCAACCGGATAACCGGAGCGTCATCAGCGCTGTCGAGCAAATCATCGACACTTGGCAGCATATCGGATAACAGATCGCCGTCATTATGGCCTATCGACCCCGCCATTGCCGCTGCACTTCCGTCCATCGCATAATGGTCGGAAAGATACCGGTCAAAGGTCTGGTTATCGGCTATCTCAACATCGAACGGCATCGCCAGATGGCGCCGCACTTCAAGCAGCATAAGAGGATCTGCGCCTTCACGCATGGCAACGATTAAACGAGCGTTGCTCTCATGACGCAAAACCAGGCCGTGCGCCTTAGCAAAGGCATAAGGCAGATCCAGCAATGGCGTGATCTGGGCAACAGTAACGGGCGCGCCAGTTTCTGCGCCAGTCGCGCCCGGTCGTTCCAACGTTCCTTGCGAAACTGTCATTATTGTCCATCCCCAATATTAGCGGATATGGCGCTCGCAGGCACATCTGCGGGTTTAAGCGGACCATCTGCTGGCGGCCGCGTCAGACTGCCGTCTGCGCCGATCATAATGTCGTTTGCCCGCGCATTTGGGTCCGTGGGCGGGGTGGCGCCCATATAGTCGCGGAGCAATTCATCGATGCTCGGCTCCATATCCGGATTACGCAGCCGCTGCATGTCGCGCACGTATTCATAACGGCGCGCAGTCAATCGGTCACCATCTTGCCGGCTCCGCAAGATTGTAGGCCGGATGAACACCATCAGGTTGGTTTTACTGCGGCTGCGGCTGCGCGACTTAAACAGCTCACCGATAAGGGGAATGTCGCTGAGCAATGGAATACGCTCAATCGTGCGGCGCTCGTCATCGTTAAGCAGCCCGCCTATTGCCAATAATTGGCCGTCGCCGACAGTCAATGTCGTCTCGAATTCGCGTTTGTTGAGGACAAGGTCGTTGGAGCGCGAAGATACAGGGCCAGCAACGCTCGACACTTCTTGTTTCAGGAACAGCTTCACATCGCCTTGCGCATTGACCTGCGGCGTGACCTCAAGCTTTATGCCGACTTCCTGTCGTTGCACGGTACGGAATGCATTTTCGAAGTTTGCGGACAATTGTTCGCCCGTGCTGACTGGCACTTCTTGGCCGACCAGAAACTTCGCCTTTTGGTTGTTCAACGTCACAATATGCGGCGTCGCCAAAAGGTTGGATTGTGTGTCTGCTGCAATTGCGTTGATGATTGTTCCAAAAATCGTATTCTTACCGAAATTGAGCGCCACGCCGCCAAAGCCGCCCGTTGCGCTTAAAATAGATGCCGCAGCCGCTTCTTGCAGGCCGTTACCCAATGCGCTGCTGGTCCCGGTGGTGGTAGTATTGCCATTGACGGTAGTGGTCGTGCGCGTCAACTCCTCGGCCCCAATAGCCCCAGCTATTGTCAGGATATTGGGCGAAGCATTGGAGTAATTGGTCGCCACAAATGGCGCATCCTTGCCCCCCACGAGAAATTGTACGCCAAGCTTTTTAGCGGCCTCATTACCGATTTCCACCACAATAGCTTCCACCAGAACCTGTTCAGGCCGTGTGTCTAATTGCCGGATCAATTCGCCTAAGCTGCGCTGCACGTCCGGATTGGCAGCGACAATTAGGGCATTTGTGCCTTCATAACGCGTCACAACAATAGGACCGCGTCCGCCAATGCTGTTTGTGCCACCGCCAGAAGATGTCGCAACGATTGGCGCGGATGGGGCAGCTGGCGCTCCGCCATTTACAGGTGCGGCCACTGAAGGCATGTCGCTGCCCCGCGCACCACCGCTTTGTCCACCAATCAGCGACTGGACGGTTTCTAGCAATGTTTCGGCGTTAGCATGTTCAAGCCGGTACACCCGAATTTCGGACCCAGATTGCGCACGGGCATCTAATTGCTTTGCCATTTCGGCAAAACGAGCAACGGATGTCGGGTCACCGCGCAACGCAATGGCGTTACTGCTGTCGATAGCCGCGATGGAGACAGAAGTACGCGCGCCTTCGCCGCCACCCTGACCAGCCAAACCTTGCAATGCCGTCGCAATTTCGCGTGCGCCTGCATTGTCTAGCGTCACAATCTGGGTGGCTGCACTGTCGCGGTCAATTTGGCGGATGAGATCGCGGATCCGACGGATATTGTCGGCGTAGTCCGCCGCCACAAGGCTATTTGCGCTGCGGTTCGCCGTAAGCGAGCCTTCACGGCTGATTAATGGACGCAGCGTTTCTACCGCTGTGGCCGCGTCGATCGACCGCAAGCGGAACACTTCGGTTACAAACTGGCTGGCAGACTCGGCCCGGCTGCCTACGCGCGTTGGCTGCGTTGCCGCGCCGTCCGAAGGCTGAATGCGATATCCGCCGCCGCGCATGGGAATTGCGACAAGGCCATTTGCGCGCAAAGTCGACAAAAACACCTCGAAATATTCCGAACGCGACAATGGGCGGTCACTCACAACCGAAACCTTACCCGTAACGCGGCCATCGACAATGAAAGTTTGCCCAGTAACGCGCGCGGCGTCTTGCACAAAAGCGCGGATGTCGGCGTCGCGGACATTCAATGTCTGCTGCGCGGTCAATGGCGTGGTAAAAATAAGCGTGCTGGACGCCAACCATAAGGAGAATTTACGGATCACTATTGTTCCAGAATTAAAGCGATGGGGACTTTTGAACCGCCGCGTTCAACTTCGACGCTTATCCGCGCTCCGGGGCGAAATTGGGCCATGACATCAGCGGCGGATGAAACGGGACGACCATTGACGGCAACAACAATATCGCCAGCCTGAAAACCGGAGAGCTTAAGCATCGCCCCGTCATCCTGGGCTTTCAAAACAAGGCCGGTTACCCTGCCCCCTTCGTTGCGTGGGACAAAGCCAATGGCCTTTTGCAGCGTTTGGGCATTTAGCCCACCCGCGGCGGAAGAGGTAGCTGCTGGTTTAGACGCATCTCCAGAGGGGCCGACCGTCTCCGCCGGAACCGACTGATCCAGATAAAGTGACTCCTTCACTCCGCCGCGCGACAATACCACATGGTCGAAAGCAACCGAGTCCAGCGTCACGCCCGGCGCAACTTCTTCACCCACGGCAAAACTATTTTGGAGACCGTCCTCACCAGCAAGGATGGCGGAACCGCCTCCTGAACTTTCATTTGCGCGCACGCCAAACAAAACGAGACTTAAGGACGTGACATTCTGGGTGGGTGTTGCGGTCGTGTCAGTAAGATAAAAAGGGTCAAAACCCCTAAAAAGCGCTGCCCGAGACGATGGTGAAACAAGATTGACCGATGGCGCGTGCCATCCGGCAAGCGGATCAACCGGTATGACAACGACCCAAAAAAGCCGCGTCAACTGAATAGCCAAAAGAACGACAATTAAGGCAATGAGGACATTACCAATAGGCAGTAACGTCAGCACACGAGATTGCACCCGAACCCTTTCAGCCAATGTCACTTCCACAAAACTCCCCTGGCGGCACCGCCCGTTGATGCGGGCCTAAGACACCGTTGTGACTTAAAAGTGAAATTAAAATGACAGTTTTGTGACTGTCATAGCGTGTGGCTTTAACGATACATAAAACAACGGCGGCATGTTGATTATAACATGCCGCCGCTAATCAGACAAAATTGTATGAGTTAGAAGTTTAAACTAAGTCCAATAGATGCGCTCGTACCAAGTTCATACTGGTTGTATGCGATACGATTATTACCTGACTGTTGAAACTCATTGTACTTTGTGCGTGTGAGGTTTCGAAGTTCAACTTTTAGATCAACTTGCTTCCCTGCTACCTTTATTCCCTGCCGACCAACGACATCAAGCCTAAAGCCAGGGCGCTCTATCACATCTGGTTGTGGCGGCGACCCATTAACACCACGGCTTGTGACACGATCACTGGCATAAGTGAGCAGGAACGTGAGCTGTGACAGCTTATCCGTATCTTCAATACCGGCTTGGAAATTGACGATGTGGTCGGACTGCCCGGTTAAGGACGAACCATCCTGGAAGTAATCCAAAGCACTGGTCGAGAAAGCCCCAAAAAAGCTTGTTATGTCACCAGCCTGCACCGTTAGCTCTGATTTTGTGTAGGTATAGTTCGCTACCAACACCAACCTTCGCGATGTGAAAAAGTCATTGCTGCTTAAGTTGCTAAGATCAAAATATTTCTGGACGTCGACTTCTGCTCCATAAAGAGACGCCTCGGGTGCATTCGCGAACGAGGTCGCGAGATCGCTTGCAACAAACGCCTCAATCGGATTTTTGATCTTCTTATAAAAAGCAGAAAAAGAAAAGCGCTGCTCTGGCGCAAAATAATACTCAAATCGAGCTTCGCCATTATACAGCTGGCTATCTACAAGCAGAGGATTGCCACGGTAAGCACGATTTGTATCAGGATCAAAATAGGGCTGATTAATCAGTTCGCGAAATTGCGGACGTGCAATTGTTTTCGACGCGCTAAAGCGTGCTTTCATTTGCTCCGTCAGGTCAACCGTTAGCGTCGCAGCTGGCAACCAATATTCACGCGACAAGTCGGTAGCCGCACCAGACGCGCCGGGTACTCTGAATACCTGAATAGGAACAACGGACTGCTCCGCCTTTTCCCACCTAACGCCCGCATCGATATTGAACAAGTCGCCGATCTGGGCATTGATTTTTCCATAGCCAGCCCATGTACGCAACTTGGCTTCAAAGGCTGGGTTGCCTTCATCAGCTTCAAACAATGAAATCTCGTAGAAGTCGATAAGCTCTGGCGTTAGTAAAAGGTCAGCACGCAGCATACCAACACCGGCAGGAAGGGCTTCTGCGTCATAGAAAAATTCGCGGCGCGAACTAACCCGGTCAGTGTCCGAGTAAGCGTTACCGACCGTGATGCCAATATCAGGCGTGAGCTTGTACGTAATGTCAATACCGCCAGAAATAAGTTCTTCTGTTAGTTTCGAAAAAATCAACCGCGCATCACCACGGTTACGGTTTAATACGTTAACGAAAAAAGCGCCGGTCGGATCCGAAGCCGCATTTGTTCGTACATATTCGGTCGACAATTCATAAGGCGCGTCGCGTTGTGATTTTGCATAGGACCCGCGCACATCAATCCGCAAATCAGGTGTGACTTTGAATTCGCCAACCAGTTGCGTATCAACCAGCTGCCGTTCATACCAAGCTGTCTTCTGCCGCATCACGTCTGCAGTCCCTTGGTCGATATTCCCGACACTTAACCGAGCCTGTTTAATGGTGTCATGTATATACAGATTGGTCCAACGGAGTTTGCTTTCACCAAATTCAAGTCCCAAGCCAAGAAGACCATTGGCGACGATACGCTGATCGGTGCTCACTTGATTAAAACTCGAATCAACGGTCGAGACGTCTGCACTCGACGAACGTTGCTGAACGGTGTCGCGCGTCGACCACTTATTGCTAAAACCACCACCGGCAATTACGCCAAGTTGTGACGCACCCACATCAAACGTTTTCCCGCCTGAAAAAGACAACGACGCATTAACGGGTAATTTTGTGTCCCGCTGTAAAATGGCATTACGGCCAGTCACGAGACCCTTACCGACGTTTTGTACGTTAACTAGATTAGAACTGAGCCGCTCACCGCCTGCTAGGAAGCTCTGAAGCGCAGGCGTAAAATCCCGATTTCCATTGGTGTAGCCCGACCAGTCGGACGAGCTACCATAATACGTGTAGCCCAGGCGACCGGTAGATTCAGTGTCGCCGGAGACCGTTCCGCCGATTGTGAAAAACGGGTCGCGCGGTGTCGCCTTGGTTGTAAGGTTGATGACACCGCCACCAAATTCACCAGGGTAATTCGCAGAATAGCTTTTTTGCACCAATGATGATGCGATGACGCCTGTGGGGAAAAGATCAAGCGGAACAACGCGTTTGAGCGGCTCGGGGCTTGGAAGTGGTGAACCATTTAGCAACGCCAGCGAATAACGATCGCCAAGCCCACGAACATATACATAGCCATTGCCGACAACGCTAAGGCCAGTGACCCGACCCAGCGCGCCCGCAATATTGCCTTCGCCGGTCCGTGCGATGTCAGCGCTCGAAAGCACAGACACAACCTGCGGTGACGACTTGGCAATGTTGCGGTCAAGATATCCGCGCACCACGATCTCGCCACCTGGTACCGATATTTCGGTTTCCTCTTCAGGCTGGGCCAATTCCGTTGCCGCAGGCTCTGCAGCTGCTTCTTGCTGGGTTTCAGCTGGAGTTGGCTCAACAGTCTGCGCAAGCGCCATATTTGGAGCAACGAGCGAAGTTGTAAAGAGCAGCAGGCTGGCACGCCTAATTGAATAAGACATTGGAATTTCCCTATTTCCTATTGAAAAAGGGTGGAGCGGGCCGATGCGGCCGCGCTCCACCCAAATCATGGCTCGCAGCTTAGTATGTAGGCAGCGAGGTGCAAAGGCCAGTCACGCTAGTACCCAAAGTAGCGGTGGAACTGTTGCAAGTCCAGCCAGCGTACCAAGCGGAACCGGCAGTCCCATCCTTAACGGCACCAACATAATTTGTAGCTGTAAAGAAGGATTGGACAGTTGACGAGAAATTAGCGAACGTGGTTGGGTTTGTAGCCACGATTGCTGTTTCATTCGCGCCGTTGATGAACAGCGATGAGAAGCTCGTCGTGAAGGCATCATTGTTGTTGTTTGAGCCTGTGCCAAAGAACGTCCCTACCTGTGTAGCGTTATAGGACCCCGAACCCAAAAACTTAGTTGCGTTGCACTGCAACACCACCGAGCGCGCGGTAAGCGTAGCCGGCGTAGTGCCAGAACCATTCATACGAATACATTCGTTATTTGGTGTAGCAATGATGCCATTTATCAGGGTCGTGTCCGAGTTTCCACGGAACAATGTAGAGGCCAGATCATTGGAGTCGTTATCTGACGACGACTGTGACTGCAAAGCAGTAAAGTTTACAATCCGCATTATACTCCGCGGTAAGTCCGCTTCAGCGCCGTTGCTATCGAACTCCATCAAAGCATCGCCCCTGCCAGCTCGCTGAATAAGCAAAGCAAATTGAATATTCGCTTCAGCGCCGGTGTCGATATCAAGGCTGTCATCGTCTGCACCGGTTGAAACATAATTTTTCATGTTGACGGCGCCACCGAAGAATTCAACGCCATCATCGGAGCTGTTGTGCGATTGAATATTGTTCAGGATCGTTCCTGTGCCAATACTGCCGGTCGTGAGCGCCTGCAATTCCTTATTTTGTCCAAGAACAAAGCCCGAGTAACGGATTTGAACAAAGCTCATTGAGCCAGCGTTGTAGCTGTTGTTTGTTCCACCATAAAGGGCCTTATCTGCGGCGCCCTCAGTATCACGCTCGCAAGTGTTTAGAGCGACAGTCCCAGTAAGGCAATCCGTCGTAATTCCGCGGCCCAACAACACAACGCCGCCCCACTGACCTTGCGATGCGTCAGTATTAAAACCGGCAACATTGTCTTGGCTGGTGAAGATAATCGGTAGGCTTGCAGTGCCAACAGCCGAGATTTTGTTACCACGATTTACTGCAAGCCAAGACTGACCAGTTGTACCGTAAAGAATTACGCCTGGATTGATTGTCAAGGTGACATTAGTGTCGGCGGTGAGTGGCGTCGAGGTACACCCAACGGTCGTCGAAGTGTAAGGCGAGCCGACTGTTGGCGCGGCGAAGCCACCGTCGCATCCGACGTTAACGCGTCCATTCATCGAATAAAGCACGCCAGGAAGCTTTGGTAAGGTGCTCGACACCTTTATAAGGCTTGGCAGCTGGCAAACGCGATATGTACCGGTTGGGCCAGAAATCGTTCCAGCGTTAGCCAAACCCTGTGGGTCGGCAATCGAAGGACACGCGCCAGCAGCCGTAACCAATGATGGCGGCGGCGGTGGCGGCGGAGGAGGAGGAGCGGCTGGGTTGTTGATGGTGATGTTACCACCGGTGCCGGGCGACGCGATGTCGTCTGCGCCACAACCAGTGACAAGAGCCGCAGCTGCCGTAGCATAGACAATCCCGCGCAATTTTGGGTTTAACATTCTGAATCTCCGCAACAAATAAGACTTGCCCGATTATAGGCACTTGCAACGGACCAGTGACGAATCAACATAGGCCCCACCCGTTGACAACATTCGTCTAGGCGACACCTATGACAGAGTTGTGCGCATAATGTTGCATTTAGAAGAATATTTTGTGTCAGCTACATGACAAGGTCGCGCACCAGTCGCTTTTACAGCAAATTTCCAAAGCAAATAAAAAAAGCGAGCCTGTCCGACTCGCTATTTTTTTGTGACAACAATTGAAAACTTGAGTAACTGCAGCTTAATGCGAAGCCACGCGCGTTTGCAGACTAGCCATCGCTTCGCGTGCTGCAACCTTAGAGTTCATCACGCGGCCATCGGCTAAAACCAAATCCACGCTTTCACGGGACTGCATTGCTGCCTTAAAATACGCAGCCGCTTTTTCGGTCTGCCCCATTCGTGCATAGGCGCGTCCAAGATTAGGCAGTTTTGGAAGATCGTTCTTGCTGAGCTCGACACTCGCCAAGATTTGGGACACCGCGCGCGCATTATCGCCGCTCATAAGAGCCTCATATTCAACGGAGCTCTTTGGCTAGGACATTTCGCCAACTGCATACGGCTTAGCCAGTGCTGCGACAGACAAAGTTCCAGCTATTAATGTGCCCAAAAACATCATTTTCATAGCGTTTCTCCTTTTTCTGCGGTCAGTGTTGCACTTTAATGACAGTACTGCAACATAAATGTCAAAAATGTGTAATGATAGGAGGATTGTCGAAAAATACGCTGCTAGAACAACATAGACTTATCGAAACTATAATACGAAAACAGTACAATAACTGTTTTCATAGGCCTTTTACTCCATGCACCTCGCTGGTAGACGCTTGGGAAAGGTCAAATGATGCGGGCCTTTGGCCGCGTCAATTTTGGCGAAGCTGGCGACACCTGCGATTATGTCTCCGGCGTCGATCATTACGTCGAGAAGTGGAGGGGCGACGGTGACGAATGCACAACGCACCTAGGGTCAGAACCTAATAAATCCACCTTCGCAAGGACAATTCCCTGCTTATTTTCTATATACTGAACGCGCGCAGCAAAATTATCAGGATATCTTGCTTGAGATGATTAAGCGCCTTGGTTACGACAATGCAAATTATTTCCCCGATTATGCCAAAGCAATAGCAGCGGCGCGCGGCGAAGTTGCCCCTGACAACCAAACATTGCTGGCGGGTGCACCGCAGCAATTCTTCATAACGTTAAAGGCTGGTTTCTCATGAAGTTTAATCTATTAATCGGCAGCGCGCTTCTTGTGGCTGCGCTACCGTCGGCGGCTTTGGCAGAGCCGGTGCTGCTGATTTCCATCCACGGGCTACAACCCGATGACGTTATACAGGCGGAAGAACGCGGGATATACATCCCGAACCTTAAACGCTTCATCACGCAAGGCAGCTATGCCCAAGGCGTACGCGGCATCCTGCCAACGGTAACTTACCCAAGCCACGCGACGCTGATCACAGGTGTCAGCGCATCGCGGCATGGCATTGTCAGCAACAACAGCTTCGACCCTCTGCAAATCAACCAGGGCGGTTGGTATTGTTATGCCAGCGATTTTAAGGTCCCGACCTTGTGGGATGTCGCCGCGAAGGCAGGATTGACCACCGCCAACGTGCATTGGCCCGTCAGTGTCAACACCAACGCAATAAAATGGAATATCCCGCAAATCTGGCGCACGGGCCATTCAGATGACGTCAAGCTTGTGAAGGCGCTTGCCACGCCAAGTTTGATTAAATCCCTGGAAAGCCAATTGGGCGAATATGCCCCCGGCATTGACGAAAACATAGAAGGTGATGAAAACCGTGGCCGGTTCGCAACGGCGCTCATTGCGCGTGAGAAACCGTATTTCACGACGATCTATCTGACGGCGCTTGACCATGAACAACATGAACAAGGTCCCGATACGGCGGCTGCGCATGCGGTTCTTAAACGGATTGACGCGGTGGTGGGCAAGATCATCGCAGCACAATTGGTAGCCCGGCCTGACAGCTTCATCGCCGTTGTTTCCGACCATGGCTTTTCAAAGGTCGATACCGAAGTCAATCTCTATCGGGCATTCATTGACGCTGGCTTGATTGTCCTCGACGCCAACGGCAAAATCAAGGACTGGGAAGCCAGTCCGTGGAATTCGGGCGGATCGTCAGCAATCGTTTTGAAGCGGCCATCCAATCCCGCGTTACGCGCGCGCGTCTCAGAACTATTGGAGCAGTTAAAAGCCGACCCTAAAAATGGCATCGCCCAGATCGCCACTACATCGGAGATCGCCGGGTACGGAGCGAATCCGCAGGCAAGCTTTTACGTTGGCTTTGCCCCGAATGCCTATGCTGGCAATTTCAAAGGCGCGGCCGCGCCTTTGGTGAGCCCGTCGGGCAGTAAAGGCATGCATGGTTATTTTCCCGACATGCCGTTCATGCGCTCCAGCTTCATGATTATGGGCGCAAGCGTTCAAAAAGGCCGCAATTTGGACGAAATCGACATGCGCGCAATTGCCCCCACACTTGCCAAAGCCATGAGATTGACGCTGCCGGATGCAGAGGTTCCCGCCATCAAATAACCGCGCCTGCATAAGATCGATCGCAAGAAAACTGTCATCGTTCTGAAATGCGCCTGACCCATCAGCCATCTACGCCAAACAGGTTCTAAACGCATCTGGTGGGGGTAAAAGCAGATGACACATACAGTATTTAGTGAAACGGACGCAATTGACGCGCCACGCCTTGAGCAGGATAATAACAAACCAAAGCTGCCGGTCTGGTTTGATAAGCCCGAGCCGCGGAGCTTCCAGCCAAAGATGAAACTGCGCACGGTGTGGATATCGGACATCCATCTTGGCACTGCAGGTTGTCAGGCTGATTTGTTGTGCGATTTTCTGCATTCCATTGAGTGCGAGACGCTGTATCTGGTTGGCGATATTGTTGATGGTTGGCGACTGCGTAAAGGCTGGTACTGGCCGGACCAACATAATGAAGTCATTCGCCGTGTATTGAAAATGGCGCATCGGGGCACCCGCGTTATTTACATTCCCGGCAACCATGACGAGATGTTCCGTGACTATACTGGCCTCAGCTTTGGCGGCGTAGAAGTCCAGTTGGAGGCGATTCACACCACAGCTGACGGGCGCAAACTGCTTGTCACGCATGGCGATGCTTTTGATGGCATTGTTCTGTATGCGCGCTGGCTCGCTTTTTTGGGTGATCAAGCTTATACATTGCTGTTGCGAGCCAATATCGTCCTCAATGCCGTCCGGCGCAGATTGAACATGCCTTATTGGTCGCTATCATCTTACCTAAAAAAGCGTGTTAAAAATGCGGTCCAATTTATTGGGCAATATGAAGAAGTTGTTGCGCGCGAAGCGTTGCAGCGCGGCGTCGAGGGTGTAGTTTGCGGTCATATCCATTGCGCCGAAATTCGCCAATTTGGATCCATCACTTACTATAATGACGGTGATTGGGTTGAAAGCTGCACCGCGTTGGCGGAAGCCAAGGATGGCAGCATGTCCATCATTGACTGGGCAGCCCATGTACGCGACCGCACAACGAAGAAAGTGGCTGTCGAAGCATGAGGCTCGCCATCGCAACGGACGCTTGGGCACCACAAGTCAACGGCGTTGTCCGCACGTTAACCGAAACGATAAGCCGCCTGAAAGCCCGCGGACATGCAGTTGAAGTTGTTGCACCAGACAGATTCATGACCATTCCTTGCCCCGGCTATCCAGAAATCCGATTGGCACTTGCGCCGCGTTTCGGTGTGCGCAAGGCGCTCGGTACATTCCGGCCAGACATCGTCCATATCTCAACCGAAGGCCCCATCGGCTGGAGCGCGCGCGCATGGTGCATGAAGCACGATGTCCCATTTACCACGGCTTTTCATACCCGGTTTCCCGAATATGTTGCCGCACGCACGCGGCTTTCGCCGGACTTCATCTGGCCCATTATGCGCATATTCCACAAGGGGTCGCGCGCGGTTCTGACGGCGACAGAAAGCCTGCGGGCTGAGTTGGAAGGCCGCGGCATAAAGCCTACACAGCTGTGGTCGCGTGGAATTGATCATGCCGTGTTCCATCCCGATCAGCCCAGCCATCCAATCTTACAGCATCTTACAAAGCCGATCATGTTGTCAGTCGGACGCGTGGCCGTAGAAAAGAATTTGGAAGCGTTTCTTGACGCCGATGTCCCGGGAACGAAGGTCATCGTCGGCGACGGCCCTGCCCGCGCGCATCTTCAAGCGCGATATCCTGACGCCGTCTTTCTTGGGACGCGTCATGGCGCTGAGCTTGCCAGTATTTACGCCTCTGCCGATGTGTTCGTATTTCCAAGCAAGACCGATACATTTGGACTTGTCATGCTTGAGGCGCTGGCAACGGGCGTTCCGGTGGCCGGCTATCCCGTTCAAGGTCCATTGGACATTATCGGTAGCGAGGGTCGCGGGCCGTATGGCACGTTAGACCGCGCGGCTGGTTGCCTCAAGCCCGATCTAGCCGAAGCAATCAATGGGGCGCTTTCGCTCAGTCGTACCGACGCCGCAAACTACGGAGCCCAATTTTGCTGGGACAAATGCACGGACCAATTTGTGAACGGCGTTACAAAAGCAGGTAATTCTGCCGCATTAGCCGCATAGGCAAACGGCAGTCAATGCCCCGCGGTTCGGTGGTGATTTCGGAGCCAGTCTTTTGGGTTGCACGCCAATAGTCAAGTTGGACACACCGAACTAGCAAAGGGAGGATTCGCAGGCAGTGTGTCCGAACAGCTAACAGCCAAATGCAATCATTGTTCCCGCATTAGGCTGCGCTGCTGATTAGGCGTGTACGCGCCGGAAAACCGTTCGTTAAACAAAACATGATGCCCACGTGTTAGTGGCCCGACCACAACGGTCGATGGAGCTGCGATAGTATCCGACTAAAATCAAAAAAATATAATCTCAGGAAGAAAAAATGGTCGGGGAGACAGGATTCGAACCTGCGACCCTCTGGTCCCAAACCAGATGCGCTACCAGGCTGCGCTACTCCCCGACATGGGATCACTGGTATAACGATGTCCGCGCGGCTGGCTGCCTGCCAACTTCGCAATGCGACGCTGGTGGGCCCGGAGGGACTCGAACCCCCGACCTAGCCGTTATGAGCGGCCAGCTCTAACCAACTGAGCTACAGGCCCTGACCGGCTCGCCAACTACCTGCGCGCCGATAGCCGAACTTAGGGAGAATGCGCAAGTCTTTATCTTACATACAAGACGCAATTTGGTTGGCAATCTTGTTTTCGTTCGTTCTCAGCGGTCCTGCACCTCCAATGCGCAAGCAATAAGCGCGATATCGGTAGCGCAAAAGCATCAATTTGGAGCCGGCTCACTATGCGACAATTGCAATGCCGTATAATTATATTATAAGCAATGGACAGAATAGAAATGGAAATTACCATATCATGGCCAATACGAACCTTGACGCGATAGATATGAAGCTTTTGGCCGAATTGCAGGCTGACGGTCGCATAACCAATGTTGAACTCGCAACCAAGGTCGGTCTGACCGCGCCCCCCTGTTTACGCCGTATGCGTGCGCTCGAGCAATCGGGTACGATCAAATCCTATCATGCCGATGTGGACGCAAGCGCGTTGGGCTACACCATTACCGTTTTCGCTATGGTCAGCCTGAAAAGCCAGGCTGAGGATGACCTAAAGGCGTTTGAACGCCATGTCCGCGCACTGCCGGATGTGCGTGAGTGCCACATGCTCAATGGAGAAATTGATTTTATTTTGAAGATCGTGGCACGCGATCTTCAGTCCTTTCAGGAATTTCTGACCTCGAACCTAACGTCCGCGCCCAATGTGAGCAGCGTCAAAACATCGCTGACGATCCGCACGGCCAAAGACGAGCCCGGCGTCCCTATTCACCAAGTATAAAAAAGGGCCCGATTGCGCAGACCCCTTTTTACTTTATCTGACCAAATTTCAGGTGGCCGGCGCTGCCGCAACCGGCGTTGCCGCGGCATTTACCCGGTGGTTAATGAACGCCACCCAATATTCGGCGATTGCCTTGCGGTTTGCACCCATGACCATATCAAAGTCAGCCTTCGCACCCACATAATCGCCAAGCATCGTCTTGGACATCGCAAGGCGGAAGCGCGTGCGGTCGGTCTGGTCGCCGCCGTCCTTGTCCAATACGGGTGCCTTGCTCAACGCCGATTCATACAGTTCCTTCGCGGTCTTATAATCCTTGTGCGAGAAGAAAGAGTCGCCGGTAAGTGATGCCAACATACCCCTTGGACTTGCCTTGGCGGGCGCGATTGTGCCAGCCAGTGTGCGCGTGTCTTCCGCCAGACGCGCCTTTGCTTCGTTATACCGCTCGCTGAAAGTCACATTGTTACGTGAGATCAAACCCTTGGCGAAGCCTTCGTCCAGCAAGGAAACCGCTTCTGCCGGGTAACGCACACCGATATAGCTGAGGCTGTCGAGATATCCGGCATATTCCTGTTGAAAGCGAATACCATCGGTGGCGCGCATCAAGCGCATGATGTCGAGTGTTTCTTCCGGATTGAAGTCCCGCGAGCGGTCAAAAAACGCAAGCGCATCATGCCAATAATCCGGGTTGTTTTCGGCTATGATCAAATCCTTGTAGAAATTGGCTGCACCTGCATAATTCTTCGCCTTGGCAGACAGGATGGCAGCACGCACAAGATAGGTCTTGTTTACAGGGCCCGCTGCCTTGCTAGCGTCAATCGCCTTACCAATCCATGTAATTGCCTCAGCATCTTTGTTTTGTTGCGACATCGCGTTGGAAATCAACAATTCGATATTGTTGTCGCGGTGCCCCAAATTATAGGCGTCGAGCATATTTTTCTCGGCATCCGCAAATTTCTTGCCATCATATGCAATGGCACCCTTACGGAATGTGTATTCCCGCTTCAAATCGGCAGGGGTTGACGCAGATGCAATCAACAAATCGATGCCCTGCTCCTGAAACGCCAGATCCTTCAACACCGCGCCGATGTTAATGGCCAATATGCCCGCTTCGTATCGGTCATCATCATTGCCAATGGCAGCAACAACCTTTGAAAATTCTGTCTTGGCGGCTGCGGCGTCCTTGGTTTTGTTTAACAAATCCGCCACGGGGACATAAGCGGCGATGAAAGTTTTGGAGTAATTTTTCTTTGGCGCTGCGGCCGCTTCCTTACCCTTTTTTTCCTTCTTGGGCTTTTCATTGGACTGCGCAAATGCCGCAGGTGCAGCTGATACCGCTACCAACGATAAAGCGAGGGCAAATTTTGAAACCAGTTTCATGTAACTCTCCGCAAATTATTAAGCCTTGGGCCTTCTCAAGCTTGGTTTATAGGACCTTGCTATCGTCTGTGCAATTGCCATAGCGCCATCGCATGAATTCCCGTTGAACAAACCGGAGCAAAAAACAAGTGGGTGAAAGCAGTGCAGTCATCATTGGTGCGCGTGGTGGCATTGGTGCCGCGCTGGCAGAGCTTTTGGAAAAAGATCCAAATTATGCCCAAGTCATCCAGTTTCACCGTGAGAGCGCACCACCCCTCGATATAGTGGACGAGGCCAGCATTGCGGCCGCCGCCGCTTCTCTGACGGCTACACATCCTCCCATAAGCTTAGTCATTCTTGCGACCGGACTTCTGCATTCGGCCCAGAAAGGCCCGGAGAAGAGCCTTCGCGAGCTTGATCCGGACTGGATGATGGAAAACTACCGTATAAACGCGGTCGGTCCTGCGCTCGTCGCCAAACATTTCCTGCCTATCATGGCCAAGCAAGGCCCGATCTGCTTTGCGGCCTTGTCCGCGCGGGTGGGTAGCATCTCTGACAATCGCTTGGGTGGATGGCACAGCTACCGCGCGTCAAAATCAGCTCTCAATATGTTTATCCGCAATATCGCTATCGAATGGCAGCGCAAAAATCCGCAGTCCGTTGTCGTCGGCCTTCATCCCGGTACCGTCGAGACGGCGCTCAGCGCTCCGTTCAAGGGAAATCCTGCCCATGAACGCTTCACCCCGGCCCGCGCCGCCGGAGACATGCTTCATACGCTCCATGGACTGAAACCAGAACAAAGCGG
>Ga0247843_1002688_pt1 | contig 31397 bp, 31 predicted proteins | sample LaCruzMarch2017__FD_192420 | JGI IMG/M metagenome (GOLD analysis project Ga0247843, IMG submission 192420) | Freshwater microbial communities from meromictic Lake La Cruz, Castile-La Mancha, Spain - LaCruzMarch2017_8m | ecosystem: Environmental > Aquatic > Freshwater > Lake | place: Spain... | reverse complement strand
CGATGGCGCAGTAGCGATGATCAAAGACACCAAACATCTGGTCTTGGTCGGTAGCGCTGCGCCCGTGGCATTTTTTGCCTACCCTAACAAGCCGCGCATGATCAAACAGCCTGACTGCGAAGTCCTGACTCTGGCGACACTGACCCACGATATCGAGGCCAGTTTGCAAGCGCTCGTCGATGCGCTTGGCGCCCAAAACACAGCGCCTGCCCAGCTCTCTACGGGCCCCATCATCACGGACTTGCCGACAGGCGCGCCCATCGTCGAACACATTGGCACGGTTATTGCTGCCTTACTGCCTGAAAACGCCATCATGGTGGACGAGGCCGTGACCACCGGTCGCCAGTTTGCCAAAGTCACCCCTCAAGCTGCACCACATGACTGCATTGACATCACAGGTGGCGCAATTGGCTGGGGCATGTCGGCGGCGGTCGGTGCCGCGGTCGCTTGTCCGGATCGCAAGGTCTTCGCCTTTCTCGGTGATGGCAGCGCGATGTACACCGTTCAAGGGCTGTGGTCGATGGCCCGTGAAAATCTCGATATCACAGTGGTGATTTTTGCCAATCGCTCATACAAGATTCTGCGCGGAGAGCTCGCCAACATGGGTGGCCCAGAAGCCGGTGACAATGCCCGTCGGATGCTCGACCTCGATCAGCCGTTTTTAGACTGGGTATCGATCGCGCGCGGACATGGCGTACCGGGTGTACAAGTCAACACGCTCGAGGGCTTTGCGGATGCGATGCGTATCGCTGCCAAAGAAAAAGGTCCCCGGTTGATCGAATTGGTGATGTAACAAGATCAGAACCACCCGCATACTAGGAGTTCAAAACATGAAATGCTATTGCGTGATGAATTTCAAAGAGCCACTTGGCTTGATGGAAATGGAAACACCCACCCCAACTGGCACCCAGGTTCTGGTCGAGGTGCGCGCCGCAGGTGTTTGTCATAGTGATATTCACTTTTGGGAAGGCAGTTATGACCTCGGCAATGGCCGCAGCTTGTTACTCAAGGATCGGGGGATCAAACTGCCAATGACCATGGGCCATGAGACCGCGGGCACGGTCGTCGCCATGGGCCCCGAGGCAACAGGCGTCGAACGAGGTCGCAACTACCTCGTCTATCCTTGGATCGGCTGCCGTCAATGTCCCGCCTGTCTGGACGGCTTGGAGAATCACTGCTCCAGCCCGCAGTACCTCGGCGTGCAACGACCGGGTGGTTATGCCGATCATCTCTTGGTGCCACATCCACGCTATCTCATCGACATCGGTGAGATGGACCCTGCCGAGATCGCCCCTTATGCATGCTCAGGTCTGACCACCTACAGCGCACTCAATAAAGTCGGTGCTCAACTCTATCAAAAACATCCCATCGTCATCTTGGGTGCAGGAGGGTTAGGATTGATGTGTCTCGCGTTGGTCAAAGCGTTAAACGGCGTTGGTGCGATTGTGGTGGATATCGATCCTGCCAAGCGTCAAGCTGCGCTCGAGGCAGGCGCACTGGCTGTCGTGGATGGCGCCGCACCGGACGCCGCACAACAAATTATTCAAGCCAATGGTGGCAAACTGGTTCAGGCGATGATTGATCTTGTCGGCGCCCCCGTCACAACGTCCCTCGGGTTTGATATCTTGATCAAAGGTGGCAAGCTCGTCATCGTTGGTTTGTTTGGTGGCGGCGCTTCTTGGCCCATTGCCTTTATTCCGATGAAAGCTTTGCAGATTCTTGGCAGCTATACTGGTTCGTTGGACGAGCTGACCGCGTTATTACAACTCGTCAAGGATAAAAAGATCACTCCGATTCCGGTGCACACACACCCACTTGCGGACGCTGACAAGGTGTTGACTTCTTTACGCGAAGGAAAAGTCACTGGTCGCGCCGTTCTCACGGCATAACGGATTCTCCACACGCACGCGAGCTTTAGTTCGAGGGCTTCGCAGCCTGGAAACGTTGTAAGGCGACCAAGACCTGGCGTGTCGTCAAGGGACGGCCCGCCAAATGTTCAGATAAGCGCTCGCGCAAGGTTGCGCGCAGCGCGGGCTCAATCTGCAAATCATCAAAATCTGGTTCTTCGACATCCACACCGTAGCCTGTTTCTTTGAGCAAAATCCACTCGAAACGTCGCAAGGCTCCCGCTGCCGCTTGGCCTTGTGCAAGCCGCTGTAAAGCGATCACATACGCGTCAAACAAGCCTGGATGAGGATCTTCGCGAGGCAGTAAACGAAATAACAACTCATTCATATACCAGCATGACATCATGGCTGCGCCTGGCAAGGCATGCACGCCCGCACATTCGGCGCGTGTCAGTGTTTTAATTTCGCCGGAGCCTGTCCATGACAACAATAACGGCTGAAACACAGACAATGCGGGTCGCAACACGGAGTGGGGACGTTTAGCACCTTTGGCGACCATACTGACCCAGCCGTGGTCTCTAGAAAATGCTTGAACAATCAGAGAGGTTTCACGCCAGGCTGTCGCATGCAACACATAGCCCGGTGTTTCGAGGACTCGAAGAACGCGTCTACTCATATCCTAAATCGCGCAGGCTGCTTTCTTTTTCAGCCCACCCCTTGCGCACCTTGATGTAAACCTCAAGGTGCACGGGCTTGTCCATCAGCTTGGCCATGTCCTGGCGCGCCTCAGAAGCGATGCGCTTCATATGATTACCGCCCGCACCCAGCAAGATGGGGCGATGGCTATCACGCTCGACGATGACACAGGCGTTGATGTGGGCACCCTTGGCCGTTTCTTCCCACTGCTCGATCACCACGGTGCAACCATACGGGAGCTCGTCGCCAACCAAACGAAAGATTTTTTCACGAATGAGTTCGGCTGCGATAAAGCGCATCGGTCGATCCGTCAGCGTATCGGCATCAAAGAAAGGTTCGTTTTCGGGTAGACGCTTAGCGACTTCCTCGAGCAACTGATCTAACTGATGGCGTTTGGTCGAGCTGACGGGAACGACCGCATCGAACTTGAATTGCGAAGCGATATTGGCGACAAACGGATAGAGTTCATCACGATTTTTAAGCTGATCGATTTTACTAATCACCAAAAGCGTCCGCTCTGGATGGTGCAATAGGGACAATAGTTTGGCATCACCCGGCGACCACTTGCCCGCCTCGACCACGAACAACACCACGTCCACATCCGCCAGCGTCTGTGTCACCACACGATTCATCATCTTGTTCATGGCACCGCCATGACGTGTTTGAAAGCCTGGCGTATCCACGAACACAAACTGCTCATGCTCGCGGGTGAGCACACCCTGAATTCTATGACGTGTGGTTTGGGCCTTGCGCGAAACAATCGAGATCTTGCTGCCGATCAAGGCGTTGGTGAGCGTTGATTTGCCAACGTTAGGTCTACCCACCACGGCGACAAAGCCGCAGCGATAAGGGACTTCCGATGTAGGACTTGAAATCTTGATGTCTATATTTTCTGTCATTTAAGTTCCTGAGCAACCGCAACCGGCAGCGTCAATTGTGCCGTTTTGCGCGCTCGGGTTGAACGCTTTTTAACTGGGGTGGGACTCGCAGTCTCCGCAGCCTCGAGTGCAAGTTTAGCGGCTGATTGCTCGGCTGCACGGCGGCTTGAACCAGGGGCATTGACCTTGATTTCAAGAGTGGGGATCGCGCACTCGACTTCGAACTGTTGGCTATGCGCCGCGCCATGGGTCGCCACCACACTGTAGATGGGTAAAGCCAGCTTGCGACTCTGCAGAAACTCTTGCAAAAGAGTCTTGGCGTCTTTACCCAAGGTCAGAGGATCCACGCTTGCCAGGATCGGCTTGTACAGTCGCTCGATTAATTCTTGAGCTGCAACAAAACCGCCATCGAGGTAAACCGCAGCCAAGATCGCTTCGAACGTATCTGCCAAAATAGAGGGACGTCTAAAACCACCGCTTTTAAGTTCCCCCTCTCCCAACCTGAGGTATTTGGACAAGTCGAGTTTTTGAGCAATGTCGGCGAGTGATGATTGTTTGACCAGGTTGGCACGCACGCGAGACAAGTCTCCCTCATCGAGGGTGCCGTAGTGGTTGAACAGCAAGGCAGCCACTGACATATTCAGCACAGAGTCGCCTAAAAACTCAAGGCGCTCGTTATGGCGGGCACCATGACTACGATGCGTCAGCGCCTGCTCAAGCAGAGCGGGTTTGACGAATTTATATCCAAGCGAAGTCTCAAGAGCGGCCAGAGGCATGTAGCGGGAGTCATAAACGGGTGACAAGGATCTAAAAGAATTAATGGAAAGGTCCGATGCGTCCTAGGTTTCCAAAATTCATCCAGATAAAGAAAGCTTTACCAACGATATTTGCCTCGGGGACGAAACCCCAAAATCGACTGTCCAGGCTGTTATCGCGATTGTCACCCATCATAAAGTAAACACCGGCCGGCACGGTACAGCGCAGACCATTTCTGAGATATTCGCACTTTTCACGATGTGGAAAGCTCGAAGTTGGCCCTAAATCCTGCCATCTCCGCTCATCCAGCAATATTTGATGAGGCTTTTCACCAAGGTACTCCGTAAACTGTGCCGTATATGCCACACGGTCTGGTTCGAAATACTCACCGTCACGCTTGCGCGGCACTTCTTTACCGTTGATATAGAGGCGCTTATCGAGGTAAGCCACCTCATCGCCGGGTAAACCGACCACGCGCTTGATGTAGTCAACCGACGGGTCAACAGGGTAACGGAACACCATCACATCACCACGCGCGGGCTCTCCGATTGAAATAACTTTTTCATGCAGCACGGGCAGACGCAAACCGTACGAGAACTTGTTAACCAAAATCAAATCACCCGATTGCAAGGTCGGCAACATCGAACCGGAGGGAATACGGAAAGGCTCAACGATAAAGGAGCGCAGCACGAACACAAACAAAATGACCGGAAAAAAACTGGCGCCGTACTCAACCCACCAGGGCTGCTTACCGAGCTCTGTTCGCATCTGCTCTTCGCGGCTGCGCTTTTCCTCAGCAGGAAGGGCTACCCAACTCGGTCGGGCCAAATCGATCGCCTGCATCATGCGAGCATGACGTTTTTGTCTCAGCGAAAACTTATCAATCGCCCAGATCACACCCGTGACCACAAGCGCGATAAATAAAATCAGGGCAAAGTTCCAGCTCATCAGTTCAACCTTGCATCAGTGTTATTTGTCATCGACTTGTAGAATCGCCAAGAAAGCTTCTTGAGGAATTTCTACGCTGCCCACTTGTTTCATCCGCTTTTTACCGGCTTTCTGCTTTTCGAGCAGTTTTTTCTTGCGACTAATATCGCCGCCATAACATTTGGCCAACACGTTTTTACGCAACGCCTTGACGTTTTCACGTGCGATGATTTCGGCACCAATCGCAGCCTGGATCGCCACATCGTACATTTGACGAGGGATCAATTCGCGCATACGTGACACCACTTCGCGTGCGCGATAACGCGCATTGGAGCGGTGACAAATGTTTGACAAGGCATCGACCTTGTCGGTATTGATCAGCAGATCAACCTTGACCACATCCGCAGCGCGATACTCTTTGAACTCATAGTCCATCGACGCATAACCGCGGGAAACAGATTTCAGCTTGTCAAAAAAATCGAGCACGATTTCAGCAAGTGGAATTTCGTAGTGAAGGTGGACTTGCCGACCGTGATAACTCATATCGAGCTGCACACCACGCTTGTTATTACAAAGCGTCATGACCGTTCCGACATATTCTTGGGGCATGAACAGCGTCACATTGACGATCGGCTCGCGCACTTCGATAAACTTGCCGACATCGGGCATACGAGATGGACTTTCGATGTGGATCACAGAGTTGTCCCGCATCACGACTTCATACACCACGGAGGGCGCAGTCGTAATGATGTCCATATCGAACTCCCGCTCAAGCCGTTCTTGGACGATTTCCATGTGCAGCAGTCCGAGAAAGCCGCAACGAAAACCAAAACCAAGCGCTTGCGATACCTCGGGCTCATACATCAGAGCGGAGTCATTGAGTTTGAGTTTTTCAAGGGAGTCACGCAACTGGTCGTACTCACTGCTTTCGACAGGATAGAGTCCCGCAAAAACCTGTGGCTTGACTTCTTTGAAGCCGGGCAACGGCGCGCTAGCAGGATTGGTCAACAAGGTAATCGTGTCACCGACCTTGGCATCGGCGAGTTCTTTGATGCCGGCGATGACAAACCCTACCTCGCCTGCGGAGAGAAACTTACGGGGCTCAGATTTGGGGGTAAAAACACCGACTTGTTCGCACATGTGCACCGCACCTGTCGCCATGAAGGAAATTTTATCCTTGGGCTTGAGTACGCCATTGATCAGGCGAATCAGCATGACCACACCCACATAGTTGTCGAACCAAGAGTCAATAATCAATGCCTGCAGAGGCGCCTGGGGATCACCCTTAGGTGCAGGAATACGCGCGACGACCGCTTCGAGAATATCGTCGATGCCCATGCCTGTTTTGGCGCTCGCCAGGATTGCATCCGTCGCGTCGATGCCGATGACTTCTTCGACCTCGGCACGCGCGCTCTCTGGGTCTGCCTGAGGCAAATCCATTTTGTTCAGTATGGGGACGACCTCGACACCGAGTTCAATTGCTGTATAGCAATTGGCGACAGTCTGAGCCTCTACGCCCTGAGAGGCGTCAACCACCAGTAACGCACCTTCGCATGCGGACAGGGAACGACTCACCTCGTAAGAAAAGTCGACGTGGCCGGGCGTATCAATCAAGTTGAGATTGTAGATTTTGCCATCTTGCGCCTTGTAATGCAGCGCAGCTGTTTGAGCTTTGATGGTGATACCGCGCTCACGCTCGATATCCATAGAGTCCAGCACTTGCGCGGACATTTCACGATCGGCCAAGCCTCCACAACGTTGGATCAGACGATCCGCCAAGGTGGACTTGCCATGGTCAATGTGGGCAATGATGGAGAAATTGCGAATATGCTGCATAACACCTGAAAAGTAAGCGGGCTCGCAAGCAAAAAGGGGCGCTCTGCGCCCCTTTTGCGGCAAACCGCTATTCTAGCCTTTCTTGGCTTTATTTGGCGGCTGGCACAGCAACCCAGCGGGTTTGATCGCCTGTCCGAACCATCAAACCGACAGGACGCGTCTTGTCAAGACCGGCAATCACCTTGGCAAACTGCTCAGGACTCGTAATGTCGGTGTTATTGACCGCCAAAATAAGGTCGCCTTCGGTAATGCCCACAGTCGAAGCTGGTGGATCAACCGCAGTCACCTGGACACCGCCCTTGATCCGCAGCTTTTTCTGCGCCTCAGCGCTGACTGGAACAATGGTCATGCCCAGCACAACACTCTTTGACTCCGCAGGTTTTTCCTTTGAAGCAGGCGCCTCAGCAGTCCGCTCGGCCTTTAATTCTGTCACGGTGACATTAAGCTTGACCGTCTTGCCCTTGCGCCAGACTTCGACGGGAGAAACAGCACCTGGCTTTGTTTGACCCACCAGACGAGGTAAATCAGACATCCGGGTGATGGCTTTACCGTCGAACTTCAAAATCACGTCGCCTGGCAAAATACCACCCTTTTCTGCTGGACCATCAGGCTCAACACCACTGACCAGCGCACCCTCGGCTTTAGGGAGACCGATGGCTTGGGCCACATCCTTACTCACCTCGCCAATCTGCACACCGATACGTCCACGTGTGACTCGACCTGAAGATTTGAGCTGATCCACAACCTGCATCGCCTCGTCAATCGGGATCGCTAAAGAGATGCCCATAAAACCACCACTACGGGACACGATCTGAGCATTGATACCGACAACTTGGCCCTCTAAATTGAGCAAAGGACCGCCAGAGTTACCTGGATTGACCGCTACATCAGTCTGAATAAAAGGCAGATAATCACCAGTCTCACGACCCAAGGCACTGATGATGCCCGAGGTCACCGTCGACTCGAGTCCGAAAGGCGAACCAATCGCCAAGACCCATTGACCTTTTTTGAGGATTTTGGCATTACCAATCGGCAATGTTGCCATTCCCTTGGCATCAATTTTGAGCAAAGCGACATCCGTACGCTGATCGCTGCCCACGACTTTCGCCTTGAACTCGCGACCATCTGTCAGCGTGACAAAAATATCCGTCGCGTCCGCTACCACGTGATGATTGGTAAGCAGGTGTCCATCCTCTGAGATAAAAAATCCCGATCCTACACCGCGTGGCACAGAGCGCTCTTCAGGCTCGGCACGTCGTCCGCGTGGCGCTTGTTGCGGTCCTTGACGTCCACCAGGTGGTGCGAAGTCAGGGCCGAAAAAATGACGGAATAACTCATAAGGATCTTGCCCGGGTGCGCCACCACCGCCACCTGTACGCGAGGAGACTTTAGCGGTTGTGCGGATATTCACCACAGCAGTTTCTGATTTTTCAACGATCGTCGTAAAGTCGGGCAAACCAACATTGCGCGCTTGTGCAGGCGAGACTTGTAGGCCGCCGAGCACTAAGGCCATGGCGACCATCAACGTTGTCGCGATGCGGCGCATACGATCAACAGACTGATACAGATATGAATGTGACTGATCTTGCATCATGAACTCCGATTTAAACGCTCCAACTCACCGCTCGCAGCGCGTTAACGTGCGGGCTTGGATGGAACGTATTGAATAGACTGAGCCAACTGTTCAAGGGTTGCGGCCGGCACTTCACCCAATACAGTCAACCAGAAGTTTTCTACCTTGATCCCGAAGATATTCACTGAGCCACTTCGCGCAGCGCCTTGGGGTTCATACTCAGACCGTTCTGGCTGATAAGGTTCAATAAAAATTGAAATAGTTGCGAGACCATCTGACAACACGAGTTGGTTCACGCGTTTGTTATTAGAAAAAGTTCTTTCAAGTTGCGATGTTGGCATGTAACCCGCAGGGGCCGGAATCCGCCAACCTTGGGCTAATAAATCCACTTTGACATGTTGCGCGCGCACGCTTCGCCAATCTGTCGTGACCCACGTCGGTGTCAACATCGCTTCAGTAATCTCGGCGCCAATCGTGACCTGCACGAACGCCACCTGTTCGATCACGACACCTTCGTGGCCCACCATTTGGGCCTTGAGCAGCAAATTAGATTCAAGATCTGAGCACAAGCGATAACCATAACGATGTTGATCACGCGGCGTGATTTCAATGCCACGACAAGGTCGACCCGCAATACGCAACAACTCAGGCGCAAGTCGCACGGTGTAATTTTTTTCTAATGATTGGGCGTGATTGAGTAACAATCCGGGAAAGCGATCACCACGTTGTCGCTCAAGCAAAATAAGCTTGCGATCAGGCATCAAACCTTGTACTTCGTCGTTAAAACGTAAATACTCTCTGGGCGCGCCATCCAGAACTTCGATGCGTTCCTTCTCATTTTTTCCATCGAAAAAATGCGTGATGCGTGATGACTCAAAACGCTCACCCTGCTGAAAAGCAAACACACCCACATAGTTTAACGTCCGCGCAGCATCCTGAATTTTGCGCACAATCTGATTGACTTCAGACTGATCGGATGAGCGTGACGTGGGGGGGGCTTGAACCGGTGCGGCTTGTGCGGATGGACCGACAGGTGATGCCTGGCTGAGTGCGCTCGCACCCATTAGTATGACCATCAATGCATGACTCACCACCCGCGACATTACCGCATAGCTCCAAACGACACTTGACGCACATTCGCAGGACCGGACATTTCGCGATGCGTATTCACATAGTCGCGAACAACGGGCGCGTTAAACGCAACCTCAATCGGACGCACAGGTTGCAGGGGTGTGACTTCTGCGACTTGTTCGACAGGCAATGAAAGTTCAGGCAACAAAAATGGTTTAGCAACCCAAATGACCGAGGCCACTGCTGCGGCCATGGCCAAGCCAGGCCAAACCGTTCGACCCCAGAAACGCACCCCCCCAGCTCCCTTGATGGTAGACCCTGAAGAAGCAGCAGGCTTGGGGACCGCCACAATCGCAGGCTCCTGAGCAATCGCCTGAGCGATACGCTCCTGTAAAGAGTGCTTGGCAGGTAAGGCCAGAGCAGGTGTTCGCAACGTATCCCCGATCAAGTGATAAAGCTCCCAAGTCGACTGACCTTGAGCGGAGAAGACATGTTCAGGCATGTCAGCACCCTGATCACCATCCATCCAGGCTGAAATCTCACTCTGGGGCTGTTGGGTTGACTGATTCATGTTTGAGATCTCGTTAGACTGTTTCATCGTTTGAACTCCTCACCAACGTCGATCGCCGGTATCACCCAGCAAAGGACGCAACTTAATTGCAATGGCTTCACGGGCTCGAAAAATGCGAGACCTCACCGTACCGATCGGACAACTCATACTTTCAGCAATATCTTCGTAACTCATTCCATCAATTTCACGCATCACGATCGCATTACGCAGATCTTCAGGCAAATCATTCATCGCCTTATTCACCGTTTCGGCAATTTGCCGACTCGCCATCTCAGATTCGGGGTTGCTACTGTCTGTTAGGTTGTCAGTTGCTTCAAAAGTTTCACCATCTTCGTTTTCTTGTGCAGAAGGCGTACTTGGGCGACGATTATTTTGTGCCATCCAATTGCGGGCCGTATTGATCGCAATGCGGTAAAGCCATGTATAGAAAGCACTTTCACCCCGAAATTGGGGTAAGGCGCGATACGCCTTAATAAAGGATTCCTGAGCTACATCCTCGATTTCACCGGGATCACGAATCATGCGAGAGAGTAAGCGCATGATTTTTCTCTGATATTTCAGTACCAACAGGTCAAACGCCTGCTTGTCTCCGCGTTGTACGCGCGCCACCAACTCAGCGTCTACGTCGCGTTCACTCAAGCTGAATCCCCTTTTGAATGTCGATGGGCACCCTCAATCTGTCGGGTTGCCTGGAGGGCGACCTCGCGAAAGACTGTGGCATGCGTGCACTGTCTCCAGACCACCACTAGAGCGGTCTTTGACATGTTATGGGGACGATGATGAAATTTCAAACCTAAGCTCAGTCCAAAAAGATGATACCAATGCTGAGTGACAATAACCTCTATGCTATCAGTCAGACCAGAGACTTCTGAATAAAATGCCAATTGCCACGGTTTTTCAGGGGAAATCACGAGAACGCGTCCCTCAAAAGCTTTCTGCCTGGGGCGCAGGGCAACATAATGCACCAAAAAGGGGATAACCCCAAAAAGGAATGCAAACCACGGCGCTAAGCCAAGCCATAAGGCAGAACTAACAAAAGCAAGGGAGGACGTCACGAGCATGAGAAAAACCAATCCCGCCACCCAGCGAGGCTGGGTCAGCGGGACGAGAAGCTCTGAACGACATAACGTTTCAGACGGTAAAGTCTCAGACGTCAAATACGGCGAACAGCCATTGAGCCGTTCGTGCCGCCAAATCCAAAAGAGTTGGAGAGCGCCACATCGATCTTTAGATCACGCGCAGCATTCGCGCAATAATCCAGATCGCACTCGGGGTCTTGGTTAAAGATATTGATGGTGGGCGGGGAAATCTGATGATGCACCGCGAGAGTCGTGAACACGGCTTCAATACCACCGGCTGCACCCAACAAATGACCCGTCATCGACTTGGTCGAATTGATGACGAGCTTTTTAGCATAGTCACCAAACGCCAACTTCAGCGCTTCCGTTTCATTTTTGTCGCCAAGAGGGGTCGAGGTCCCATGCGCATTCACATACTGCACCTGGTCAGCGTTGATCCCACCATTGCGTAAGGCATTCGCAATACCACGACGGGGTCCATCACGATCAGGCGCCGTGATGTGGTGCGCGTCAGAGCTCATGCCAAAGCCAGCAAACTCACCATAAATCCGAGCACCTCGCTTCTTGGCATGCTCGTACTCTTCGAGAATCAACACGCCGGCACCCTCGCCCAAGACAAAACCGTCGCGATCACGATCCCAAGGACGCGAAGCCGTTGTTGGATCATCGTTGCGCTGGGACAAGGCACGCATGGCGGCAAAGCCACCAATACCAAGCGGAGATACGGTCGATTCGGCCCCACCGGCCATCATGACGTCGGCATCGCCGTATTCGATCATGCGCGCAGCATCGCCAATGGAATGCAGACCCGTTGTGCAGGCCGACACCACCGCATAAGAAGGGCCTTTAAAGCCCAACATAATGGAAATCTGACCAGAAATCAGGTTAATCAATGAAGCAGGGACAAAAAATGGGGAAATACGGCGTGGACCACGCTCAAGGTATTCGGTCTGGGTTTCCTCAATCCGCTGCAGTCCGCCAATGCCAGAGCCGACAATCACGCCCACACGCTCTGCGTTAGCCTCGGTAATTTCCAATCCAGAGTCTTTCCATGCTTGCAGACCAGCTGCAATGCCGTAATGAATAAAAGTATCCATCGTCCGCGCTTCTTTGGCGGGGATGATCTGGGTCACATCAAAACCTTTTACTTCGCCTGCTATATGGGCATTAAACGCGCTAGGATCAAAGCGAGAGATCCGTCCGATTCCAGACCGACCGCTAACGATATTGTCCCAAGCCGTTGCAATGTCGTTGCCCACCGGGCTCACAATGCCTAGACCTGTAATCACGACACGTCGCTTCACGGAGCACTCCTCAAATATGCAATACGCGGCCAAGAAAACTGGCGAAAAGAAAACTGACGCAACTGAGCGGGAGCCAAAGGCCCCCGCCGTGCGAGATAAAATGTCCTAACCGCCTAAATACCAACAAAAATTACTTGGAATTCGAAGAGATGTAATCCACAGCCTGTTGGACCGTTGTGATTTTTTCTGCTTCTTCATCAGGAATTTCGGTTTCGAACTCGTCTTCGAGTGCCATCACCAGCTCAACCATGTCGAGCGAATCGGCACCGAGGTCGTCAAGAAAGGAAGATGCGTTCTTAATCTCGGCTTCGTTAACGCCAAGTTGTTCAGCGACGATCTTTTTGACGCGCTGTTCGATGCTTTCCATGCAGATCTCCAAAGGGAAAAGTCCGGCGAATTATAGCCAACCGGGAAAAAAAAAACCTATTACATGTACATGCCGCCATTGACGTGCAATGTCGTGCCTGTGATGTAGCTTGCTTGAGGTGACGCTAAAAACGCCACCGCGTGCGCGATATCGCTGGCCGAACCGAGTCGTCCAAGCGGAATTTGTCCCAAGAGCGCCTTGGTTTGGTCCTCATTCAGGGCACTTGTCATGTCTGTTTCTATAAAACCGGGGGCAATGCAATTGACTGTCACGCCTCGGCTGCCAAGCTCGCGTGCCAACGCACGGCTCATCCCAGCGACACCTGCTTTGGCGGCTGCATAGTTGGCTTGACCGGGATTGCCGCTTGAGCCCACGACCGACGTAATATTGATGATGCGACCCCAACGGGCCTTCATCATGCTGCGCATGACGCCTCGGGACAAACGAAAAACTGCACTGAGGTTGGTTTGCAACACGGCATCCCAGTCCTCATCTTTCATGCGCATCGATAAGTTATCGCGTGTGATACCGGCGTTATTGACCAAAATGTGCGGGCCACCCGACTCTTTGGCCAACGCATCCAGCAACGCTTCGCATCCTTGCACGTCCGTGACATTGAGTACAACACCTTGGCCACCGTGAGGCGCCAACATCTCAGTCACGCCAAGCGCTCCAGCTTCGGTCGTCGCGGTGCCGATCACGCAAGCGCCGCGGGCTGCCAGTTCGAGGGCGATGGCTCGGCCGATGCCGCGTGAAGCACCCGTCACAAGTGCGACTTTATCTTTGAGGTCCATATCGGTCGTCATCCTTGATGTTCGAATTAAGCGGCAGCAAGCGCATCTAGCGCCGCCTGCATGGACTCAGGATCGGTAACGGAGAGCGCTACCAGCTCCGGATCGATGCGTTTTACCATTCCACTCAACACCTTACCGGGGCCACACTCCACCACGTGGGTGATACCTTGGCCGCGCATCGCCTGCACAATCTCCACCCAGCGCACTGCATGCCAAGCTTGTCGAACCAAGGCATCGCGAATGCCAGCGGGATCTTGCACAATGGCGACATCGACATTATTTATCACTGGAACCTCAGGAGCCGAAACATTCACTGCAGCGAGAGCGCCCTGAAGCACGTCGGCTGCAGGTTTGAGCAGGCTTGAATGAAATGGTGCGGAGACGGGCAAGAGCATGGCGCGCTTGGCGCCAGCCGCCTTGGCCGCCTGGATAGCACGCTGCACAGCTTCTGCATGACCCGCGATCACCACTTGAGAAGGCGCATTAAAGTTGACCGCCTCGACGACTTGTCCCTGTGCAGCTTCGGCACAAGCCGCACGGACAGCATCGTCCTCAAGACCCAGCACAGCTGCCATGGCGCCTGTGCCGACCGGTACGGCCGCCTGCATCGCATCGGCCCGAATACGCACAAGTCGCACCGCATCGGCCAGCGACAAAGAACCGGCAGCGGTCAGCGCCGCATACTCACCAAGACTATGACCGGCCATCAATGAAGCTTTCGGACCGCCTGCCGCACGCCAAGCCTCATACATCGCAACACCCGCTGTCAACATCGCTGGCTGGGTATGGGTGGTCAGATTCAGTTGCTCAGCGGGTCCCTGAGCCATCAACGCACCCAAGTCCTCACCCAGCGCGGCAGAAGCGTCTGCAATGACTTGCATGGCGGCTGGATGCCCAGACCACACATCCATCATCCCGACAGATTGCGAGCCTTGACCTGGAAATACGAAAGCAAATTTCATGATGTCGCGGATTTAAAAATTAAAGAAACATTGAAAGTTGAACCTTACTACATACGCACGAGTACCGAACCCCAGGTGAACCCGCCCCCTACGCCCTGCATCAATACAAGTTGGCCAGGCTGAATGCGACCATCGCGGCGTGCCACATCAAACGCGAGAGGAATGCTCGCCGCCGAGGTATTTGCATGATGATCGACGGTAATCACAACCTTTTCGACGGGAATGTCTAATTTTTTAGCTAAAAAAGTCAGGATTCGGAGATTCGCTTGATGGGGAATCAACCAATCGATATCCGCGAGTGTGACGCCAGACTTCTCGGTCACTGAACGCGCTGAACGATCCAGAACCGTGACCGCCTGTTTAAAAACAGCCTGGCCATCCATGCGCAAGAAGGGGTCGCCCGTCACCTGACCAAAAGCAACATTACCAGCGGCGCAGAGAATATTCATCTGACTGCCATCGGCGTGGAGTTCTGCCTCAATGATGCCGGGCGCTTCGCTGGCCTTGAGTACCACCGCACCCGCACCATCACCAAACAATACGCAAGTAGAACGATCGCTCCAGTCAAGAATGCTAGAGAACACTTCGGCACCAATGACCAAAGCACAACGCGCGCGCCCTGCCCGGATAAAACTATCCGCTGTCGTCAAGCCGTAGACAAAACCACTGCAAACAGCCTGAACATCAAAAGCGGCCGCGCCTTTATTACCAAGATTCGCTTGTACCAAACAAGCCGTGCTCGGGAATACAAAATCCGGTGTAGACGTTGCCACAATAATCAGATCGACTTCATCGGCCGTCACCCCCGCATCGTCAAGAGCACGACGCGCAGCCTCAGTCGCCAAGGCGCTGGTCGTCATACCTTGATCTGCCAAGTGACGTTGACGAATGCCAGTACGCTCAGTAATCCATTGGTCTGAAGTTTCGATTTGGCGCGTTGCCAGTTCTGCGGCTAACGCTTCGTTGGTGACCACTCGAGGAGGTAAAAATCCGCCTGAACCAATGATGCGCGCAAAAGGCATGACCTGGGTCATTCGGAATCACCCAATTGCGTCGAAGACACCGCTTCGACTTGTAAATGAGTCAGTTGGGCGATAGCTTCAGCCGTGCGCTTGAGCAATCCTGTGCTGACGGCCTCACGGGCGCGCTCCAGCGCGCAGCCAAACGCGAACGCATCTGCAGAGCCATGGCTCTTGATCACCACACCGCGCAAACCAAGCAAGGCTGCGCCATTGTATTGCCGATTGTCAACACGACGTCGGAATCTGGACAACACAGGCAAGGCGATCAACCCCAACAGTTTAGTGAAAAAATTACGACTGAATTCTTCTCGTACCATGACAGACATCATACGCGCCACGCCTTCGGCGGACTTGAGGGCGACGTTCCCCACAAAGCCATCACAGACGACCACATCAACCGTGCCTTTAAAAATATCATTGCCTTCGACATTACCGTAGAAATTCAAAGAACTCTGTCTCAGTAACTCACCGGCTTGCTTGACGATATCATTGCCTTTGATGACCTCTTCGCCGATATTGAGCAAACCAACCGAAGGTGCATGACTTGGGTCTCCCGCTTGTGCGAGTGCAGTCCCCATAATGGCAAATTGCAATAAGTGCTCTGCCGTGCAGTCAACATTCGCGCCTAAATCCAGCATCGTGGTCGCGCCACCTTTTTGATTGGGCAACGCAGAGGCGATCGCGGGACGATCAATACCAAAAAGTGTTTTAAGTACATAACGTGAAATCGCCATCCATGCGCCCGTGTTGCCTGCTGAAATGCAGGCATCGGCTCGCCCGTCTTTCACGGCTTGCGCAGCCACGCGCATCGAGGAGTCTTTCTTGCGACGCAAAGCGACCTCGACAGGGTCGTCCATCATCACCACCTCGGTGGCTGGCACGATCGTGTATCGATCTGGGGCTATATCTGGATAGCGCTTTGCACAAATAGCAACAGCCTGCTCGATCTCCTCGGGCAGGCCTACTAGCAACAAATGCGTATCAGCAAAGCGTTGCGCAAAGGCAAAGGCTGCAGGGACCGTGACGGGAATACCCTCGTCACCACCCATGCAATCTATCGCGATGCGAATGACGGTAGCCACGTGATAATGGTGCGCAGCGCGTTTGAATAAGAGACGCTTAGACGAGGTAAGCCCGTCAACCGCGTATTATTCGTCAGTCTTGGTCTTGAGGACCTTGCGGCCACGATAAAAGCCTGTTGGGCTAATGTGGTGGCGCAGGTGTTGCTCGCCCGTATTTGGCTCAATGGCCGTTGGGGGATTCACTAAAAAGTCGTGCGAGCGGTGCATACCGCGCTTGGACGGGGATTTTTTGTTTTGCTGAACAGCCATGACAACTCCTGTGGATCGGCGAATTGTACGCCAACCGTCTTGATAACAATGACTAACCCTTGGTTTTGAGCTGACTCAACACCGCAAAAGGCGAGAGGGGCTCTTCCCTACCGGCCTGCTCTTCGGCTTGCGCGTCTAGATCAAGCGTTTCCGGACACACTTCGTGTCGCGGCACATAAGGAACTTCTAAAATTAATTCATCTTCAATCAGAGCGCACAAGTCAAACTTGGGCGATCCAACAATCTTTTCAGGCTGACCTAAGTCATCTTCGTCGATCTCATCATCGCCGAGGTCAGACTCACGTCGCACCAACTCAAAAACAGTCTGCCGATCAATCGGCAACACGAGTGGTCCCAAACAACGCTGACACTCGAGTACTAAATTCGCTTGAACAAGAACGACAAGTTGTGACCGATCGTCTTTTGTTCGCCTACCCTCGATCACGTACCGGACAACACCAGGCACGGTCGGCGCAGTTTCCAGAACAGTGAGTTCTGCGACCGGCTGCTCTGGCAACCCTTCGAGCAAACGATCCATGCGATGCACACTGAAGGCACCTTTTAGAACCTGACCGCGTCGCGCAAAATCAAACGCATCAACGATCGGCGGAGTACTAAACCTAAATACGGCGTTAAGATCTTCTGACAAAATTGCCTGCCTTATAGTGCATACCAAAACGCTCGTGAGAGCGCAGACCGACAGACTGCAACAAAAGAGCAGCAAAGCAAGTGATAATAGCGTGTTTTCAATAGTATCGTCAATTACAAACACGGCCAAAACAACATTGACACACCCATTGATCCTTGCTTCAAGTTCCCCATATCGGCGAGAACTCCTCTCCAGGCTAAAAATTCCTTTTGTTTCGATTTCGCCTGACATTGATGAAACTCCTAGCGTTGGCGAAACGCCCAGAGCGCTCGCCTTGCGCTTGGCGCAAACCAAAGCGCAAGTGATCGCAGCGCAACACCCTGGCAAGCTCGTCATCGGCGCCGATCAGGTGGCCTCTCTGCACGGCAACCCTTTAGGCAAACCAGGCGATCATGCAAGCGCACAACGTCAGCTCAGAGCCCTCTCCGGCCAATCGGTCGTTTTCCATAGCGCTATGGCCTTAGTGAGAGACCAACACATTCAAACGGTTGAGGTGCCCACGACCTGTGTTTTTCGACCCCTATCCGATCTCGCCATCGAGAGATACCTGCGCATTGATACACCCTATGACACCGCAGGCAGCGCCAAAGCTGAGTCTCTTGGGATCGCGCTCATGCAAAGCATGGAAAGCTCGGATCCAACCTCGATCATTGGCTTGCCCTTAATCGCACTGACCCGCTTGCTCACTGAGTTTGGGCTCGACCCTCTTGAGCATGCCGGCCTTCCCCTTTTATCCTAACTATTTTTACAGCCCACTGATGTCCAACTTGCACTCCAACTCCGTACCTAAAAGCCAAAGTCGCCTGGGTACGTTGCACCTGATTCCTGTTGGTCTGGGCGAGGCTCCGATTGATCAATGGCTCCCTGCGCAGGGACAAGCTCAGGCGGGCGCGCTCAAGATCTACGTTGCCGAAAACGCCAAAGTCGCTCGTGCTTTTTTAAAGCTCACGCCTCTGGCTCATCCCTTGCAAGACATCACGATCCATGAGCTTAATGCCCGAGTCGACGATGAGGCACTGGAGCAGTGGCTCACACCGCTTCAGGCCGGCCAGGATATTGGCTTGGTTTCCGATGCAGGCTGCCCTGCCGTCGCCGATCCAGGTGCCCGTGCGGTCGCTCTCGCCCATCGCTGGGGCGCCCCCGTTAAACCCTGGGTCGGTCCTTCCTCAATTTTGCTGGGGCTCATGGCAAGCGGCCTGGATGGGCAGCGCTTCGCTTTTCACGGTTATGCACCTGTGGACCCCGCCGAGCGCGCCAAACAACTCAAAGCTTGGGAGCAAAACTCTTCCAAACAAAAACAATCTCAATTATTCATCGAAACTCCGTACCGCAACCAAGCGATGTTTGCAAGCCTACTCGAACATCTCAAGGGCAACACTCGATTATGCATTGCGCGCTCGGTCACGACACCAGACGAGTGGATTCGTACTCTGATGATCGCACAGTGGAAAAACCAACCGAGCCCCGCCCTCGACAAGCACCCGACCCTTTTTATCTTTCAGGCCGCATGATGCAATTGTTCGCCTCTTTCGCACCTCTTGCATCGCGTCTTTTTTATCAACGCCTGTGCCTTTGCCTGCTGGCAATCCTGTTGTCAGGCTGCGCGTCTCAAGTGAGCGGCCCCTACCGTTTCGACGACTCAATGAAGTCGCGCGGTCAAAGCGGTCGCATCGATGTGATCGTGCTGCACTACACAGCCTCGACCAAACCGAGCGCACTCATGACGCTCACCAACCGCGATGTCAGCGCGCACTACGTCGTGACCGATGACAAGCCTCCGGTCGTCTACCGTTTGGTCAACGAGGACAAAAGCGCCTGGCATGCTGGCGACAGCAGTTGGTATGGTCGAACATTTCTCAACCAACGCTCTATTGGGATCGAAATTGTGCATCCAGGTTGGACGCGTAATAGTCACGGAGACAAAGGGATCCCCTACTCCGATACACAAATTGCCGCGGTCATCGCTCTCATTAGGGAGGTCGCTCAGCGCCACAATATCCCAGCCGAAAATATTGTCGGGCACAGCGATGTCGCACCGATGCGCAAAATTGATCCCGGCCCTTCCTTTCCTTGGAAAAAGCTCGCGCAAGCCGGCGTAGGACGTTGGTTTGACGAAGCTGCGGCAGCCAAGCATGAGGCCAACTTTATTCGTCTCGGTTACCCAGATGCGGGATGGTTTCAAAAGCAGCTTAAACGAGTGGGCTATCAGGTGCCCGAGTCAAATTATTTTGATGCAGGAACCTTGGCGGCCATTGGTGCCTTTCAAATGCACTATCGTCCCGACCGCGTGACGAGCCGACCAGACGCTCAAACCGCGGCGCGACTGCTGGCTTTACCCACCACGGGCTCTGGTCTTTAATGACGCTTTACTTTTAGCCACGCGCGACGCACACGCCACGCTAATAAAAAGGCCAAGACAGCCGCATAGATCAAGACAGTATCAAAATCATTTTTGCCTTGTTTATGCCACCAATAGTGCAAGATCGCTAATACACCAATCAAATAGATTGAGCGGTGTAAATGCTGCCAGCGTCGACCCAGACGTCGCATCCAACCGTGGGTCGAGGTGATCGCCAACAGTGACATGGTCAAAAATGCCGCAGCACCAACCAAAATAAAAGGACGTTTCCACACATCCGCGAGCATGGGAAGCAACTCAAAACTCTGATCCCACCAGGCCCAAGACAACGCATGCAGCGTGGCATAAAAAAATGTAAAGAGTCCACACATACGCCGCCAGCGCAACAGCGCCGGTTGATTCAGCCATTGACGCAAAGGGGAGATCGCCAAGGTGACCAACAAACACACTAAGGTCCAGGTGCCGGACGAGCGCGTCAGAAACTCAACAGGGTTCGCCGTGAGCGCATTGTGATATCCGAGCATGACCCATCGGAGCAAAGGATAAAGCCCTGCGATGAACAGCAGAGGTTTCGCTCGATCAAAGGTCTTGGCTGAGATTGCCTGCACGCCCAGACTCAATAGTTTTTACGCAAATCCATACCCGCGTAAAGCGACCCAACCTCATTGGCATAACCATTGAGCATCAGCGTTTTACGCTTGGGTGAAAATAAGCCGTCTTCGCCGATACGTCGCTCAGTCGCCTGACTCCAGCGCGGATGCGAGACCTCGGGATTCACGTTGGAATAAAACCCATACTCGGAAGGCTGTGACTGCTCCCAGCTACCAACAGGCTGTTTTTCAAGCAAACGAATGGTGACAATCGACTTAACAGACTTAAAGCCGTATTTCCAAGGCACAACCATACGAACCGGTGCACCATTCTGATTGGGCAAAACTTTTCCGTACATCCCCATCACCAACATGGTCAACGGATGCATCGCCTCATCGATCCGCAGACCGTCACGATAAGGCCAGTCCACCGAGCGTGTGCGCAAGCCCGGCATATTTTTTGGCTGCATGTCCGTGATGAATTCCACAAACTTCGCATTACCCGTTGGCTGAACTTGCTTGATCAACTCGGACATGGAATAACCGATCCAGGGAATCGCCATCGACCAGCCTTCGACGCAACGCATGCGATACGTACGATCCTCAAGCGGTGCGAGTTTGAGCAAGTCATCCATATCAAAAGTTTTAGGCGCGGCACACTCACCCTCGACCCGCAACTTCCAAGGCGTAATCTGCATTTTGTGCGCAAACTTGACCGGATCTCCTTTGTCCATACCAAATTCAAAGAAGTTGTTATAAGTCGTCGCGTCTTTTTCAGGCGTGATGGGTTCCATCAAGACAAATTGGGTCGAGCGCTTTGCGTCCAGCTTACTCAGGCTAGCGGCTGAGCTCATCTGGGGCAAGCCCGCCAGCGTCCCTGCGGCCAAGGTTGCACCAGCCGCTTTCATCCAGGTGCGTCGACTTTCCCAAACCTCTTCAGGCGTGATTTCACTGGCGCGTATACGTGGGTAGCGATAAACAGGCATCTGGAACTCCGACAATGGACGTGATACTGAAGATTGAAACACACTTCAGCCGCAGGAAACACCTAATAAGAGTGGGTTTAACAAATACGGGCCAGGCTTAAGCGATACGTTCGCGCAGCCATTGATGCAAACTCGCCACATCCGGGGCGATCGTATGGTGGGGGCATGCTCTGAGCTCTTGTTCAGGATGGGCGCCATAAGCAACACCGATTCCGTGGACCCCGGCATTCGCCGCCATCGTCAAATCATGCGAAGTGTCACCAATCATCACCATCTGCTCAGGCTCAACCATAAGCTCATCAATGAGCTCTAACAACATACCCGGGTGAGGCTTGCCAAATGTCTCGTCCGCGGTACGGGTCGCCGCAAACACGCTATGCAGAGAAGTCGCAGTGAGCGCTCGATTCAACCCCACACGACTTTTCCCAGTGGCGACGGCAAGCGTCGCACCCGCAGCCTTCAAATCGCTGAGCATCTCCGGCACGCCGTCGAAAAGTTTCAGTTGGGTGTCTTTGGAGAGATAGTGGAAACGATAGCGCTCGAGAAACAACGGCTCCATCGAAGGCGTCAAATCTGGCACTGCGCGACGCAAGGCAGGCTCGAGTGACAAACCAATCACCCAAGCAGCCTCCGCGGCAGTTGGCACGCGTAACTCAAGATCCCGGCAAGCGCCCTGAATCGCCGCCACAATACTGTGGGTCGAGTCCATGAGGGTGCCATCCCAGTCGAATACGATAACTGAATAGGGTTTCATCGCGCCTCCAGTTTTTGGAGGATTTTTTCACAACTTGGTGGTAAGGGTGCCTCAAGCACCATTGGCTCTTGCGTCAAGGGGTGAGGCATTTCCAATCGACAGGCATGCAAAAACATTCTTGTGAACCCTAGCTTGCTGAATATTGCGCGCGTCTCGTCGCGCCCGTATTTATCATCGCCCACGATCGGAAATCCGCTTGAGGCCAAATGAACCCTAATCTGATGCGTTCTACCGGTGCGTAACTCGGCATCTACCAAACTATAGCCATTGAAACGACGCTCTGCACTCACAATGGTGTGGGAGACTTGACCTTCGGCCTCAACTTTAACGCGGCGCTCCCCAGTCTGGGTCGTCCATTTCACTAACGGCAGACGGATATGCTGCCTGGCATTGACCCAGTCGCCTTCCACCAGCGCTAAATAATGCTTTCTACCACCACCCGTTCTAAACATTTCATGCAAAGCCAGTAAAACATTTCTTTTTTTGGCAATCATAAGCAACCCAGAGGTATCGCGATCCAGGCGGTGCGCGAGCTCTAGAAACTTGGCCTCGGGTCGTGCCGACCGGAGGGCTTCGATCACGCCAAACGACACGCCGCTGCCACCATGAACGGCCGTACCCGCTGGCTTATCAATCACCAGCAAACCGTCATCCTCATAAATAATCGGAAATTCAAAGCCAGGCACAATCCGCTTTTCATCTGCCGCAGGCAAACGCATCGGTGGCACACGCACCATATCGCCAAGTTTGATTCGGTCATCAGGCGCGACCCGTCCCTTGTTGACGCGAACCTCTCCTCCTCGGACCGCCTTATAAATGTGACTCTTTGGCACGCCTTTGCACAGACGCATCAAAAAGTTGTCCAACCGCTGACCGTCGTGCTCTTCGGTCACCTCGATCATCCGGACGACGGGCACGACAACAGGGATTTTAGGCGCGAGAGACAAGTTATTTTTAGTATCGTGAGTTGAGAGCGAACGGGCCGCTGTTTTTCGCGCGGATTTCAATCCATGTTTAGCAGCAATTTTCAAAGGGGTGAGGGAATCTTTGCGCATCAGCAAAAGGGGCTTATAATCAAACAAGCCTGAAAAGGGTTAAGAAAGCCGGGTTTAAAACCCTTCCTTCGTTGAGATGCAACTTCATGTCACGTCTCCGTCTGGATCGCGCACTGCACTATTTTGATATTGTACCGCTTGCTTTCTTGCCCTCTGGGTTGCTGGTCGTCGGCTAAACTGGGATGCACTTCAGGCGCGTTGTTGCGACGTTTTCACGTTTCGCCCGCGCCAGTAATGTGAAACCCCATCATGCCGCGCGCGATACTGAATTAAGAGCAAGATTAAAAGCAAGAAACCGTCGTATCCCTGCACCAGGCGTTTGACACATATCCGCCTGATGTTCTCAGCATTTTTTTAGTCAACCACTTCTGTCAAATACTTTTGTGATCCTGACCCTCCTGCTGAATGAACCTCGCGCCTCTGGGCGCATAGTGCCGGTCTAAAGACCTTTTCTTCGTGCGTCCCGACAGGGCGCGCGTCCTCTTTGCCTGCTTCAGTGTTTCGCAGCCAACAACGCGTGGCTGCGCGTCGATTTCCGGCGCGCCATTTAAATGGAGAAACTCCCTCATGAAGCGCATGCTGTTTAACGCGACGCACCAGGAAGAACTGCGCGTTGCCATTGTCGACGGGCAAAAGCTCATCGACCTCGATATCGAAATCGCCGGACGCGAACAGCGCAAAGGCAACATCTACAAAGGCGTCATCACCCGCATCGAGCCCGGTCTCGAAGCTTGCTTTGTCAATTACGGCGAAGACCGTCACGGTTTTCTGCCCTTCAAAGAAATCGCTCGGAGCTATTTCAAAGAAGGCGTAGAGGTTCGTACTGCACGTATTCAAGACGCGCTGCGCGAAGGTCAGGAGCTGATCGTTCAGGTTGAAAAAGAGGAGCGCGGCAACAAGGGCGCGGCACTCACCACCTTTATCTCCCTCGCAGGTCGCTATTTGGTTTTGATGCCTAACAATCCACGTGGCGGCGGTGTTTCGCGTCGCGTCGAGGGCGAAGAGCGTCAAGAGCTACGCGAAGCCATGGACCAGTTGACCATCCCGCCCGGTATGAGCATCATCGCTCGTACAGCCGGCATTGGTCGCAATGCCGAAGAACTGCAATGGGATATGTCTTATCTGATGCAGCTTTGGACTGCGATCGATGGCGCAGCCAAAGACAATCCTGCGCCGATTTTGATTTACCTCGAGTCCAGTCTTGTCATTCGTGCGATCCGTGACTATTTCTCACCGGACATCGGTGAGATCCTGATTGATACGGACGACATTGCCGATCAGGCCACGGCTTTTATGAGCGTTGTGATGCCGGACAACGTCGAGCGCGTCAAGCGCTACCGCGACGATGTCCCACTATTTTCCCGCTTTCAGATCGAACATCAGATCGAAACTGCTTACTCGCGGACGGTTGAGTTGCCTTCTGGCGGCTCGATCGTGATCGATCACACCGAAGCACTCGTCGCTGTTGATGTCAACTCGGCACGCGCCACCCGTGGCGCCGACATCGAAGAAACCGCTCTGCGCACCAACCAAGAAGCCGCTGACGAAGTCGCGCGCCAATTGCGTTTACGCGACCTCGGTGGTCTGATCGTGATCGACTTTATCGACATGGAAGATACGAAAAATCAGCGTGCCGTTGAAAATCGTCTGCGTGATGCGTTGCACTTTGACCGTGCCCGCGTCCAAATGGGCAAAATTTCCCGTTTCGGCTTGATGGAGCTGTCGCGCCAGCGGCTGCGCCCCGCGCTCAACGAAGGTTCGCACATTACTTGTCCACGCTGTAACGGTACAGGTGTGATCCGTGACGCTGAGTCCAGCGCGCTGCAAGTCTTGCGCCTGCTCCAAGAAGAAGCCATGAAGGAAAACACGGCCGCTGTGCACGCACAGGTCCCTGTCGATGTAGCGACCTTCTTGCTCAATGAAAAACGCTCTGACATCACCAAGATTGAGACACGCCTCAAGGTCAACTTGATCCTGATACCTAACCGCCATCTCGAGACGCCGCATCACCATATCGAGCGCTTGCGTCATGATGATCCTCGCCTCGAGGATCTCAAGACAAGCTTTGATTTAGTGGATGCGCCCTCGACGGACATGAGCTGGGCCCCGAAAGAACAAGAAATCAAAGCCAAACCCGAAGCCTTAGTCAAAGGCATCACACCGGCACAACCCGCACCTGTTTCTTCGACTCCAGCTAAAAAAGCAGAAGCCGATAAAACACCTGGCTTGTTCTCCCGTTTCTTTAGCTGGCTCAGCGGCGGATCCTCCTCTGACAAAAAGGAAGAAACACCCAAACCTACTGACTCACGTGAGCGCAATCGTTCCTCACAAGGCGACCGTCGTGGCGGCAATCGTGGTGGTCGTGGCCGTCGCCCCGACAATCGCGGCGAAGTACGTTCCGCAACGGGTGATGCTCCAACCGCTCCAGACAATCGTCGCGCACCCAAGGATGAGCTCGCTCAGCGTGCGCCTCAAACACGGATCGAAGCAAGTGAATCAGGCGACGATAGCCCACGCGGCAATCGTAACCGTCGCGGCCGCGGTCGTACACGTCGCGAGGATGGTAGCGATGTTCGTGCGGATCAAGTCGATGGAGTCACCAACGCCGCTCAAACCGATGACGCGCCTTTAGCCGAGCGTCGTCCTCAAGCGCCACGTCCAACCCCTGCCGCCAATATGTTGACGGACTCTCAAGCCAATCTGCAACAGGGCTTGGATGCACAAGGTTTGGCTGAGGATGATATCGATCAAGGCGATCCAGAGCGCAAGCGTCGTCGCCGTCGTAGTCGTCGCGGTCGTCGCGGCTCCGACGAGGGTTCAAGTATCGATGGGCGCGAAGACCTTGTGACAGATAGAGAAGGTTTTGAGCATACCTCGAGTAATGCGCTTTCTGGTGCTCCCGTTGCCTATGTCGAACACGGCTCTACCGCAGCGGTAACGCCTGCTGCACCTTCTGCACCTCCCGCTCCTGCTCCTATTGCATCTGCTGCTGTGACACCCGCTCCTGTGGCACCTGCTCCAGTTGCATCTACTCCAGTTGCATCTACTCCAGTTGCATCTGCTCCTGTGGCATCTGCCCCAGTTGCTGTTGCAACGATCGCTGCTGCTCCTGAAGCTCTTGTTGTTGCGCCAACTCACGTTGAGGCTGCTGTCGCAACCACTGCAGCACCTATCCAGGTCGCACCGGTGCCCACGGCGCCGACTTTGGCTCAGACCCCGCGCGTTGATCAAGCCACTTTGCATGCGATTGTGCAAACAGCAGGATTGCAATGGGTTGAAACCGATCCTGCCCGTGTCGCGCAAGCGATGGCTAGCCAGCGCGTAGTGCCTGTCAAGCTCGGACGTGAACCAAAGCCAAAGGCCGTTGTCTCCGATCAACCTTTAGTTCAAGTAGAAACGATTCGGTAATCTCATCTCTTGTGCGAAAGCGCAAGTCACGCTGAAAAGTTAAAAGCGGTGCCTCAACTTAGTTGAGGCACCGCTTTTTTATTCAAGCAAATCGGTTTTTAGGCTGCCACACTGTCCACGGGTTGATTGGTCATGATTGCCATCAGGCGTGCAAGCTCTTCTCGCAACTGACGACGATCAAGCACCATGTCAATGGCACCTTTTTGTTGCAGGAACTCCGAGCGCTGAAAACCCTCTGGCAACTTTTCACGCACAGTCTGTTCGATCACGCGGGGTCCCGCGAAGCCGATCAGGGCTTTGGGTTCCCCAATCACGACATCGCCCATAAATGCAAAACTTGCGGAAACGCCACCCATGGTGGGGTCCGTCAGAACACTGATAAAAGGCAGTTTAGCTTCTGCGAGTCGAGTCAGCATCGCATTAGTTTTAGCCATTTGCATCAAGGAGAACAGACTCTCCTGCATACGCGCACCACCTGAAGCCGCGACACAAATGAAGGGCACTTTATTTTTGATCGCGGCTTGTACGCCCTGTACAAAACGCTCACCGACGACCGAACCCATCGACCCGCCCATAAACTCAAACTCAAAACAAGCGAGCACACATGGAACACTCCGAATAGCGCCGCTCACCACCACAAGCGCATCTGTCTCGCCCGTCTCGCGCACAGCCTCTTGAATGCGCTCGGGATATTTGCGTGAGTCTTTGAACTTGAGCGGGTCCAAGGAGCGAGTATTTGAACCAATCTCCACGCGTCCTTCGATGTCTAGCAGTGATTCGATCCGCGCACGCGCGCCGATACGCATGTGATGATCACACTTTGGACAAACATGTAGATTAGCGGCAAGGTCTTCGTTATAGAGCACCGATTCGCAAGAGGGACACTTTACCCAAATCCCTTCTGGGACACGCTTGCTGACGGTTTCCTGCGCAGGAGCCTTGTTGATGCGGGGCGGGAGGAGCTTGCCGAGCCAGCTCATTTCGCTTGCTCCGCAGATCTGGCCACATCCAAAGCTTGGCGAATGCCCGCCAACCAACACGCTCCCGCATCAATCGCGGCCTGGGATTGTTGCGCTACAGGTAGACCTGCAGCGGCTTTGGTCATCGTATCGATCAATTTGCTACCAATCACAACTGCATCGGCCACGAGACTAATACTCTGCGCACTTTTTGCATCACTGATACCAAAACCCACACCGACTGGCAGAGCAACATGCTGACGAATTCCCTTGAGGCGCATCGCTACATCCGCGGTATCAAGGTGACCCGCACCTGTCACGCCATTCAATGAGACGTAGTAAACATAACCTCGCGCGATTTTGCCAACAGCGCGAATACGCGTCTCGGTAGAGGTCGGCGCCAACAAGAAAATCGGCGCGATATGGTGTTGGTTGAGCAAGCCCACAAAGTCATCAATTTCTTCAGGTGGGTAATCCACTGTCAACAAACCATCGACACCTACTTTTTCAGCCTGTTCGGCAAATGCTTGTTGACCCATATTTTCGATCGGATTGGCATAACCCATCAACACAATCGGTGTGACTTGGTCTTGTTTGCGAAACTCCGCCACCATACCCAACACGTGCTTGAGTCCAATGCCTTGGGCGATGGCATGCTCCGCAGCGCGCTGGATCACAGGGCCATCGGCCATCGGGTCTGAAAAAGGAATACCGAGTTCGATGACATCGGCCCCCGCCTTAACCAACGCATGCATTAAAGGCACGGTGGTATCGGGCAGTGGGTTACCCGCTGCAATATAGGGGATCAGCGCAGCGCGTTTCTGTTGAGACGCGCGAGCAAACGCGGCGGCGATGCGATCTGTGTGTTGAGCCATATGATTTGAAAGCCTTTAAAACCTTAGAGCACCATGCCCGCACGTTGCGCGACCGTGTTGATATCCTTGTCACCACGTCCAGACAAGTTGACCAAAATGACTTGATCCTTGGAAAGCGTGGGGGCGAGTTTGGCGGCATAGGCCAACGCGTGCGAAGTTTCAAGTGCGGGAATAATGCCTTCGATGCGACAGCAATGATGAAAACTCGCCAAAGCCTCTTCGTCGGTCACACTCACATAGGATGCGCGACCACTGTCTTTGAGCCAAGCGTGTTCAGGACCGACGCCGGGATAATCTAGCCCCGCCGAGACCGAGTGCGTCTCGGCAACCTGGCCATTTTCATCCTGCAAAACATAGGTACGATTGCCATGCAAGACGCCAACACGCCCGGCGGTCAGTGAAGCGGAGTGTTTGCCCGTCTCAACGCCCTCTCCTGCGGCTTCGACGCCCACGAGCTTGGTGTTTTCATACGGAATATAAGGATGGAAAATACCCATGGCGTTCGAGCCGCCACCCACGCAAGCCAACACGTAGTCGGGTTGACGTCCAGCGTACAGAGGCATTTGCTCGATCGACTCTTGACCGATCACAGAGTGAAAATTACGGACCATCATCGGATAGGGGTGCGGTCCTGCCACGGTGCCAATGATGTAAAACGTGTCATCGACGTTCGTGACCCAGTCACGCATCGCTTCGTTCAAAGCGTCTTTGAGGGTCTTGGAGCCAGACTCAACAGGCACAACCGTAGCACCGAGTAGTTTCATCCGAAAGACGTTGGGCGACTGACGCTTGACGTCCTCGCTGCCCATGTAGACCACGCACTCCATGCCATAGCGCGCACATACCGTGGCTGTCGCTACGCCATGCTGCCCGGCGCCTGTTTCGGCAATGATGCGGCGCTTGCCCATCCGGCGCGCGAGCAGGGCCTGACCCAAACTGTTGTTAATCTTGTGGGCACCCGTATGGTTCAAGTCTTCGCGTTTGAACCAGATCTGCGCCCCGCCAAGCTCCTCGGACCAGCGACGCGCGTGATAAACCGGCGTCGGACGACCGACAAAGTGCTTGAGCTCGTATTCAAACTCTGCCAAGAAATCGGGATCATTGCGATATTTGTCATAGGACAAACGCAACTCCTCAATCGCCTGCATGAGGGTTTCTGCTGCAAATACACCGCCGTAGGGACCAAAATGCCCTTTGGCATCGGGAAAGTCATAGGGTTTCAAGACCAGATCTCCAGATCAGACCGAGCTACACCGGCAACAATATGCCAAGCGCGTAAAGCCATCTAAAGCGCAGATTTTACCAGTGTGTCACTAGAAAAACCGAACCCAATCCCTCAATTCACGCGCTTTTAACGGGCCTTGACTCGCGAAAGCCCAAAGATCAGGTCAAACGCCTTTCTGCTGTCAACACACCGTTTACCTCTCGCAATGCCAACAAAACACGCTGCAATTCACCGCCATCACGGATTTCAACAGTAAAAGACATATAGGCCATGGAGGCCTTGCTGTGGGTATTGACGCCCACCACATTCAAACGGAGCCGTGCAAAAACCTCAGACAAGTCCCTCAGCAAGCCGGCACGATCTTGCGCTTGTACATGCAAATCGACAGGATAAAGGGCTTGTGCCTCGGCATGACCCCAGGTCACATCAATCACACGCTCAGCCTGTCGGGCTTTCAGCGCCAAAAAGCTCGCGCAATCGGCTCGGTGAATCGACACTCCCCGCCCCCGCGTCACAAAACCCGCAATGGCATCGGGTGGCGCAGGCCGGCAGCACCTTGCCAACTGCGTCATCAGAGAGTCAACGCCAACCACCAACACGCCGCTTTTTGTACCCGCACCGCCCCGCTCTGCCCTTGAACTATGCACAATCAGCGACTCTATGCTGGGCTCGGCTACAGCCGCGACCGGCTGAAAAACGGCATCAATTTGTCGCAAACTGAATTCTTCTTTGGCAACTGCGACATACAAATCATCGGCTTGAGCAAAACCAAGTTGCTGCGCGAGCTGCTCTAAATTGATCGCTGTTTTACCCAGCCGCTGCAGCTCTTTTTCCACCAAAGCCTGACCCTGGGTGATACGTTGCTGCAGCTCAATGGCGTTGAACCATGCACGTACTTTGGCACGAGACCTAGGACTCGCCAAAAAACCGAGCTGCGGATTGATCCAATCGCGTGACGGACCGCCCGACTTGGTGGTCACAATCTCCACAGTCTGACCGGTTTGCAGTTGCGTTTGCAAAGGCACCATCTGACCATCGATCCGCGCACCGCGGCAGCGATGACCCAAATCCGTATGCAAGTAATAAGCGAAGTCAACTGGCGTCGCGCCCGCAGGCAACTCAATCACGCGCGCCTGGGGCGACAGGACGTAAATACGTTCTTCGGCTGGTTTGGGCACGGGCCCGGAGGGGTGACTGTCCGACACCGCTCCACCACCCGGTCGCGTGGCGGCTTCTGTATTCCAGGCCAACAACTGTCTCATCCACGCCAACTGGCGATCATATTGACCCGTCGCCGCCGTCGCCTCATTCGCTCCCGGGCGAGGACTTTCCTTGTATCGCCAATGCGCAGCCATCCCGAACTCTGCAAACTCATGCATGGCACGCGTCCGTATTTGCACCTCGAATGGCCGACCATTCTCATCGGCAACGACCGTATGCAGTGAGCGATAGCCGTTGGGCTTGGGACGCGAGATGTAGTCATCGAATTCGTCCGCCATCGGCACCCAAAGCTCGTGCACCAG
>Ga0247843_1002685_pt1 | contig 31434 bp, 29 predicted proteins | sample LaCruzMarch2017__FD_192420 | JGI IMG/M metagenome (GOLD analysis project Ga0247843, IMG submission 192420) | Freshwater microbial communities from meromictic Lake La Cruz, Castile-La Mancha, Spain - LaCruzMarch2017_8m | ecosystem: Environmental > Aquatic > Freshwater > Lake | place: Spain... | reverse complement strand
GGGACCGTGCCGAAGCGAGCATTGAAGGCGAACAAACCCATCCCTCGCGCGAAGCGCGAAAACCCAAACCTTCCCCGAGCCTTCCTGCGAGCGCAGGCACGGCCCCGCGGAGCCGTGACCCCACGGCCTGCCTCATCCGCTCCCCGCAGCCTGTCCCTGACCCATTTCAGCTTCCCCCGCCATCCAAGCCGCAAAATCCGCAACAAATGCTCGTTGACGGAGAGAAATACCAACCGCTAGCTTCCGCCTCCTTCGAGCGTTCCAGAGTAGCTCAATGGTAGAGCAATCGGCTGTTAACCGATGGGTTGAAGGTTCGAGCCCTTCCTCTGGAGCCAATCTTCCAAGGCTCCTTCCAACCCCGAGTCACCGTTTCCCATTCTCATCCTCCTCGGATGAAACCCCTGCACCCGACTCCGAGCATGCCCGGTATTTTCAGAGAATACCCAAGGTTTCCTCAATGGATCGCCTCGGCCCTCGCGATCACGATCGGCTGCCTCGGCGCAGAGTGGCCAACCGGGAATCAGGCCGGCCTCCAGGACCAACTCCAACGGGAGCTCAGCGGAACCACCGCGTCTTCGGCAATCTGGGGCGCCCTGGTGATGCGAATCGATGGAACGCGCGTATTCGGCACCAATACCCACCATTCCTTCATCCCCGCCTCCAACACCAAGCTGTTTATCGGAGCCATGGCCCTGGACCAACTCGGCCCCGAGGCACAACTGCACACACCCGTGCGCGTGAGCAACCCACCCGACTCTGAAGGCGTGCTGCGCTCCGACCTGTGGATTCTCGGCCAAGGCGACCCCAGCCTCGGCACCGCGCCTCGATCCGGAACCGGAAACAGCGCGGGCACCTGGGACGAAGCCCTGATGCCCTGGGTCACCCAATGGCAATCGAAGGGCCTGAGGCGCGTGATCGGGGACCTCGTGCTGTGCGACGCCGCAGTGCAAATCTCCGAATACGGACCGGGTTGGGATGACGAAGATCGAGCCGAGTGGTATGGCGCCCCCGTCTCAGCCTTCGTGGTCAATGACAACACCTTCCGCCTGGTGGCCCCGGCAGCTCCGCCCGGAGCCACCAGCATCCCCTTCCACATCCATCCGCCCCTACCATCCCTCGCCGTGGACTGGCGGGTATTGCCCGGAACCAACGCCACACACCGCATCCAATACGAGCGACGATTTCCCGGCGGACCCATTGAATTCCACGGCCGCTTTGCCACCGGCACCAATGGTTGGTCGGCAGAATTGGCGGTCGCGAACCCCGCCCGAGTCTTTGGAGAACTGCTCAAGCGTACACTCGAACGCCGAGGCATTCCGGTATCGGGATCCGTTCGAGTGGTTCATGACACCAACGGGTGTCCGGCCACGGAGTGGGATCAACGGACTTCCGAACCACTGGCCCAGCGTCTGGCATTCTGTCTCAAACCGTCACAGAACCTGCACGCCCAATTGTTGCTCGCCGAAGTGGGCCGTCAGGCGGAGAGGCAAACAACTCCACGATCCGCCTCGTCCCCTCCCCGTCGGCACGATGAGTGGGGGTTGACCAGGCTGCCTGAGTTCCTCACCCGGGCCGGAATCCCCAGCAACTCCGTGCGGTTCGAAGAAGGATCGGGGCTCTCCCGCACCAACCGAGTCACCCCGGCCGCCACCGCGGCACTGTTGCGATTCATGAGCGCCCACCCCCAACAAAATGTCTGGAAAGACAGCCTGCCAATTGGCGGCGTGGACGGAACACTCAAACACCGGTTCAAGACAGGCCGAGCCCATCGCACAGTGCGAGCAAAGACCGGCAGCCTGCGCGGCGTTCATTCGCTCAGTGGCTACGTGACCACGGCCGGCGGAGAAGAATTGATATTCGCGATCTACGCCAATCAGGCCCAGAGCGATCCTCAGGCCCGTGCCCGGATGGATCGGTTCGTGGAGATTCTCGCCAGCATCCAGAACCCCGGATCTCCAACACCCGCCTCCACCACACCCCCGCGTTGAGCGCCCGACTCACCAGTCGAATTGCAGAGTACACACTCCGTTACTAATCGAACGCAGTTGCAGGTTCGCGGCACCGCGAATGCGGAAAAAACGAACCGCGGTGGACAGGGGTACTTCGATGCGACGTTGTTCTCCATCGACCGAGTAGGCGGCTTCCTCCAGAAAGGCGCCTCGGAGATCGGTTGAAGATTCAAGTACCGGCAATCCCGCAGGCGGTTGCGCGGAAGTTTGAAGGGTCAACCAAGCCGCATGGCTCGAAACTCGGATCATGTAGCCCAGGGTGCCAGTGGCCGCGGCTCCGTTGGGTAACCGCTGCTGACTGCCCAGTGGCCCGGCCCAGAGACCGCGGGTGTCAAACAAAGCGCCGAACTGGGGAGCGGCGTTGGTGTCGGACGAGTAAGGCCCTTCCACCGCGTATCCCACGCCGGCGAGTCTCCAAAGACCTTCCCGGTCGAACACGAAGGCACCCGAGCCGGAATCGCCGCCGGTATACATCCCTTCATCCGCACCAGCCGACCCAGAGAAATCAAAAACCAGCAACTCCCCCACCGGCGACTGATTGGCCGCAACCGAGCCCTTCACCGTGTTGGTACCCCAGCGTTGCACGCCGTCATAGTCCCCCACCCACCACCCACGCCCCGGCACGGTTTCCCCACGACGGCTGCCACGGCCGAACAACATCAAAGGCCGACCGAACTCGTGCGTGTCGGTGTTCAAAGGCGCAAAGTCTGCAAAACGGCCCGCCACGGTGACCACGTTGAGATCCGTTCCAGGGCGATTGGTCAGGGCCACAGTCCGGTAGTGAAGACCACGGAACTCAAAGGCATCACCCGGAGCCCCACCCAGGTGGCGAGCAGTGACGAATTGCCGAGGACCAATGACCGTTCCCAGTGCAAATTGCCAGCGCCCCTGCCAACGCCAACCACTGGCCTCCAGGGCCCCGGAGGGGGGCTCTGTATTGCGTGACGGATCACCGGAACCAAACACGATGATAGCGCGGGCAACCGGCACCTCGAGGCTGCAGCAGAGGATCCAAGCCCCCAAGATCGCCACGAACCGCTGCCGGACCATCTTCATGAATCCGAGGGCGTGACCGGGCGATCCTTCCGGTTGCGTTGTTCGAGGAAGAAGCTCTTGAGGATGTGCCGGCATTCCTCTTCGCGGACCCCCGGCGTGATCGCGCTGCGATGATTGAGGGTGGGAAACTGCAGGAGATTCATGGCTCCCCCTGCAGCGCCTCCCTTGGCATCGGGAGCGCCGAAGACAACGCGCGCCAGTCGGCAATGGACGATGGCCCCAGCGCACATGGGGCACGGTTCTTTGGTGACGTAGAGCGTGCAGTCGGTCAGACGCCAATCGCCGACGGCTTCCTGGGCCATGGTCAGAGCCAGCATTTCCGCGTGCGCGGTGGCGTCCTTCAGGAGTTCGACTTGGTTCCAGGCGCGCGCAATGACGCGGTGCCCGCGAACAATCACCGCACCGACGGGTACCTCTTGGGCGTCGTAAGCCTTGACCGCCTGGCGCAGGGCCTCACCCATGAAAACGCGATCGACCTCGGGGTCCGGGATATCCGGTTGAGATAGTGGCTCCATGATCAGGCGCGACGCTGGGGGCTGCTCTGCTCCAGGGTCCAGGTGGAGCCCCCCGCTTCGTGACAGTGGGCGTGGGCCGCGAAGAACCCTCCGCGATGACTCCAAAAGAGGGGCCAGATTTGTTCCCGGTCGGTTTCAGGCAAATCCAACAAAGCCAATTCTGCTCGACTGTAGAATCCGAAATCTCCTTCACGATGCGGCGGCGGAACTTGTTGCAGGCGCGGCCTCACCTCGAAAAGAAACATCAGCCAATGGGTCTGACCTTGATAGCCATACTCGCTGATGAGGCCGGTCAAGTGCAGGTCGGCCGGCGTGAGGGACACCCCCGTCTCTTCCAGAGCCTCACGGCAGGCGCACGCGTAGGGTGATTCCCCGATGTCGGTCTTCAGCTTGCCACCGGGTGGACTGAAAAGCCCCCGGTTGGGCTCCTGAGCACGACGCAGCAGGAGAATGTTGTCCCGCTCGTCGAAACAATAGAGGAGCGTAGCGATTTTGTAGGGTAGCGGCACCGAGCTGACTAAAGCCCGGAATTGTCTTCAGGGAAAGGGCTCTGAGCGATGGCTCAGAAAGATCGCAGGAGGGAGCCGTTTTACCTTGGAACCGTGTCCGAGGGAGCATCCCTGAATCGGCCAAGCCGGCTAAGATCCATCAACGATAGACCGTGACCGCCAATGCGGAGATCAGGGCTCCCCAGACGACACCGGAAATACCCAACAGACGCACTCGCCCCTCCGATTGCGCGCACCAAGCCAGCCAATCTCTCACCCGCCAGGGCGAAACAGCTACCCAGATGGCCAGACTCACCCACCCGTACATCCAAAGCGTCACCAGATATCTCCAAGGGCTCGGGTGCCACCGTTGGGCATCCAAGACCAGATCCGCTACAAGACACATCACGATGGCCAATCCCCGCACGGCCAGGTAATCCCGGACAACAAAACAACTGGCCACTCCGATGGCGATGACTCCCCCCAGCAAGAACGGCCGGAACGCGGCGAAGTCCGATATCTCCGAGTTCTGCAAGTTCTGTTCAAACCACACGCTTCCCAAGAGCATCAAAACTACCCCCACGGCCGTATTGCGATGGAACCCCCGCATCCAGGCGGCACAGGAGGCCGGCCGGAACACGGGCCAGAGGTGTCCCAGAAAACAACCCAGGCCCAGCACCAGGGAGACTTGCGACAAGGTCAGCGATAGCTTCATCGACGAATAGGATTGGAGAATCATGCAAACCCCATCCAAGGCGAGGGTAAAGAATTGGGCGGCCCAACCGAAGAGCGGTACAAGAACCCCGAACACGCCGGCACCCAAGCGCTTTGTTAGCCCCTTTCAGGACGCTCAATCCAAGAGCGGGCGCATCTCTTCCAGAATCAGAGGGACACGGACAAAAGGGTCCTCCTTGAACTCGTACTCCAAGGCGACAAACCCTTGGTACCGGGCATCCCTCAGAATCTTGAACGTTCGGGCATAATCGGCCTTCTCCACGGCAGACTTGCCGCCCACGTGGACCTTTCCTTTGAACTGGACGTTCACCGCCCACGGCGCGCACAACGCCAACTCGCGATAGGGATCGGCAGAATAGAAATTGCCCGTGTCCAGATTGATTCCCACCCAGGGACTGCGGACGGCTTGAATGATTTCCACCAAGGATTCGGCACGACGGACAATGCCGCCGTGGTTTTCGACCCCCAGAAAAATACCCACCTTACCCGCTTCCTCACCGCATTCTTCCAAAGCAGCAATGGCGAGTTTGGCCGCCTCGGCCTCCGAGGTTCCGTGGGCACCGCCGGTGAACACGCGGATATGCGGAGCGCCCAAAATGGCGGCCTTGCGAATCCATTCCTTCACCGAGGCGATCTCGGCGTTGCGCTTCTCGCCGAGGGGATGACAGAAGTCGTTGCCCACGGCGGTGCCGCTAATGGTGACTCCGCGCAAATGAGCATGGCGACGCACGTCCCGCAGATACTCATCGGTGACCTTTTCCGGAAAATAATAACTGGTCAGCTCTGCTCCGCCGCAGGCGTGATCCGCGCAAAAGTCCAAGAACCGCTTCATGTCCATACGGGCCGGGGTGCCGTCCTTGCCCACCTTGAACTGATCTCCGAACGAGTAGGCTGCCAACGACAACCGCAAGCGCGACCTCGAGGAGCGCACAAACGGCTCGACCGCGCGGAGCGGGCTCATTCCCAACGCACCGAGGGATGCAGAAGCGACCAGAAACCGACGGCGGCTCAACGGAGTGGACATGATGGCGACGCTAGAGGATGTGCCGGGAAAGCGGCAAGGATGCTGTGTCGATGACTTATGCGGAAGAAGGTTTCGCCAGCACAACCGATCCAATTGAATCGTTCTTGCTTATCCATCTTGCTCAACGATCCCGGACCGCTCCCGCGATCACCAAAGCCCCCTTCCATTCAAAGCCCCAACCGGGTGTTGTTCCAGATCGGTTCCTCCGCAACATTCAGACATGGATCCGAGGAACTTTCCCAGATGGGCCGGGCCCGTCCACCGACAGCAGCCCTGGCTGCCGCTTGCATTGCTCTCAGGATTGCTGGTCATCGGGTGTTCTCCGGAATCGCCACCGCCCACAGCCGCAGAAACTCGCAAGGTGCTCCAGGAAGCGGGGGAACGGATCCAGCAGGGGGCGAAATCAGCCGCAGCAGCAGCCCGCGAAACCGCCCACGATGCGACCCACGTCGCCGAGTCGTTGGCCAAGCGCGCCGCAGAAGAGACCCACCGCATCACCGAAGCCGCCGCCCACAGCGAAACCGCCCAGCGACTCAAGGCAGCCAGCACGAACGCCTTCCAACAAATCAAGACCCAAGCCCAGGCTGGCGCCACGGCGGCCCGTGCCCAGGCCGAACTGACCTTCAAAGAAGCCTCGGAACTCGCGACCCAGGCCGCTGCAAAAGCCGAGGAACAGGGTCGAAAGCTGGCTGAGAAAACCCGAGAAACCCTCGGCAAGTCCGCACCGAAACCGTGACTCCAAAGGGCTCCTTTCGTGGGGTTCCGCCAATCACCTGTCCCTCCCATGCCCTTGCTTGAGATCCGCAATCTCCGCATCGACTTCGGTGCCCACCGGGTCGTCGACGAGGTCTCCCTGTCGCTGGATGCCGGAAAGACCTATTGCCTGGTGGGTGAAAGCGGCTGTGGCAAGAGCGTGACGGCTCTGAGCATCGCTCGATTGTTGGCAACTCCACCGGCCAGTCATCCCCAGGGCCAAATCCTGCTGGAGGGTCACGATGTGCTGAGCATGAACCCGCGCGAATTGCAACGGATCCGCGGAGGCCATGTGGGCTATGTCTTTCAGGAACCCGGAGCTTCCTTGAATCCGGTGATGCGGATCGGCACCCAGATCCGCGAAGCGCTGACCCGTCACCGACCCCAGTTCGCCAATGACGCGGAAGTCATCCGACTTCTGAGGCAAGTGGGCATTCCCGCACCTGAGACGCGGCTGAAGGATTATCCCCATCAACTCTCCGGCGGGATGCAGCAGCGCGTGATGATCGCCATGGCTCTGGCTCCTCAACCGAAAATACTCATCGCCGACGAACCCACCACTGCCTTGGACGTCACTGTACAAGCCCAAATCATCGAACTGCTTCGGGACCTCCAGCACCAACTCGGCATGTCCATCTTGCTCATCACCCACAACCTGGGTCTGGTGGGCGACATCGCCGACCGGGTCGGCGTGATGTACGCCGGGCAAATCGTGGAAGAAGGCCAAACACGTGACGTGCTCCAGCGCCCGCGCCACCCCTACACCCGGGCCTTGTTGAAATCGGTGCCGGAGCTAGGGCGGGCGGGCAGACGGCTGGAAAGCATCCCCGGAACCGTGCCCAGGCCCGGCGACTGGCCGGTGGGCTGCCGTTTTGCCCCACGCTGCCCGATGGCTCGCTCCGAGTGTTCTCTCCGGCCCATCGATTGGAATCCCGGCAGCATCGACCACGCAGTGCGGTGCCCCTACGCCGATGCCTGATCTTTCCATGAGCCCTACCCCACTGCTCTGCGTCGAGAATCTCCGGGTTCACTTTCCAGTGCAGCGGAGTTCCTTATCCAAGCCGGAAGCCTGGGTACGCGCTGTCGAGGACGTGAGCTTCACTCTGGGAGCCGGTGAAACCCTCGGCCTTCTGGGTGAGAGCGGTTGCGGCAAGACGACCTTGGGCCGTGCGGTCCTCCGCCTGGGGCCAGTCACCGCCGGAACCATCCGCTATGGCGGCACCGACATTACCCGTCTCGAGGGGCGCGTGCTGCGCGAGCACCGGCGCCAATTCCAGATGATCTTTCAAGACCCCTTCAGTTCCCTGAACCCGCGCTTCACTGTGGGACAAATCGTGGGGGAACCGCTCGAGATCCATCGTCTCGTGAAGGATTCGACCACTCGTGACCGACGGATCAGCGAGTTGCTGGAGTCGGTGGGTTTGGATCCTCGGCTGGTCGACCGATTTCCGCATGAGTTCAGCGGTGGGCAGCGGCAACGCATCGGCATAGCCCGGGCCCTTGCCGTGGAACCCCACCTCATCGTGTGCGACGAACCGGTGAGCGCCCTGGATGTCAGCGTTCAGGCCCAGGTCGTCAACCTCCTGCAAGACCTCCAAAAACAGCGTGGCTTGGCCTACTTGTTCATTTCGCATGACCTGGCCGTGGTCGAGCATCTGGCCCACCGGATTCTGGTGATGTACCTCGGCCAAGTCCTGGAGGAGGCGCCCGCCTCGGTCCTCTGCCAGCGGCCTCTTCACCCCTACACGCAGGCCCTGGTATCGGCGATCCCGACAGTCGATCCCGCCTCCAAGCGACGGCGCATCGTGCTTTCGGGCGAACCTCCCTCCCCGCTGTCGCCCCCCACGGGCTGCCCATTCCATCCCCGCTGTCCGATGGTGCAGCCCCGATGTCGCATCGAGGCACCTGTCCTGCGGAATCTGGGCGACGGCCGGCGCGTGGCCTGCCACCAGGTCTAGCCTGCCCATCAAAACCAGCAGTTCGCCCCAGATCACCCGCATTCGGCCCCAATGGTAGGGTTTGAATGAAGAACCTGCATACAGTCAGACCCAATGAACCGATCACCCTCCATTGCCCAATCCGCCACCGCTCTGGCTTCTGCCGCCTTGTGCCTGCAAGCTATTTTGCCCGAACAAGCCCAAGCCCAAGGCTGCGTTGCTGTCCGCGGCGGTGGTATGTGCACCATGAACCACGCGGGCATGGGAGAGGACGCCGCCGAACACGGCCCATGGCTCGCCTCCGTCGGCTACCGATTCTTCAAGTCAGACCGTCACTTCATTGGTGGCAATGAATCCCGCAATGCCGCCGGACTGGATCGCTTCCAACAAGGCACCGAAGTCATCAACTATTCCCAGTTCATCGACACCAGCGTGACCTATCAGTTCAGCCCGCGTTTGTCGGCGTCACTGGTCCTGCCGTGGGTGCATCACATCCGTTCAGCGCCGTATGAACACAGCGGTGTCCGGCGCGACACCAGCGCCACGGGCATCGGTGACGTCCGAGCCGTGGTCGGCTATTGGCTCTGGGACCCTAAAACCCAACCCAAGGGCAACCTTCAGGTCAGCCTCGGTGGCAAGGCTCCCAGTGGCGACTATCAGGCCGACGACCTCTTCTTCCAGGACCAGGACCCCACCGCAGGCGTCAATATCCAACCCGTCCGCCGCAACGTCGACCAGTCGATCCAGCCGGGTGACGGCGGGTGGGGCGTGTCGTGGGAACTCAATGGATACCGCGAGTTGACCAAGGGCTTCTTCGCCTACGCTCAGGCGTATTACCTGTTCAATCCGCAAAATGTGAATGGCGTGAAGAGCCCCACCGCACGGAGCGACGCCGGCCCCAGAATTGCGGGCACGAACATCGACAACGGGATGTCCATCACCGACCAGTACCTGGTCCGCGCCGGCTTCACCAAGGTGGTCAGCGAGAAACACAACCTCTCGCTCTCCCTAGGAGGTCGCATGGAGGGCATTCCCGTGGAGGATCTCAACGGCAACGCGGGGAATGAGGAAGGATTCCGCCGTCCCGGCTACTCCATCGCCATTGAACCCGGCATCAACTGGATGCCGGGCAAGTGGAATGTGGCGATCACGGTTCCCTGGCGTCTGGAAGCACAACGGGAGCGAAGCTACTGGAATCTCCAGAAAGGAACTCGGGGCGACGCCGCCTTCGCCGACTACCTGGTGACCCTCTCGGTTTCGCGCTGGTTCTGATTTCTCCTGCAGTCTGCGTGTGTTGAGGGACCGTGGCGACACGGTCCCTCTTTTTCTTGCCAGCTTGAATCAAAGCCTTAGCCGGCTTCATCCAAACCCAGACGTCATTTCCGACCGCCTGGCTTCGGATCCGCTTCAGCCTTCGGGAACAACCAGCGTCCCGGCACTCTGGATGTCCACCCGGCTGGGCACCTCCGAGTAGCTCAATACGGTCAGGTCGCTAAAGGTCGCTTCAAAGAATCTCCGGAACGCCAATCGAATATGCGGTCCGCACAGCACCACAGGAGCCTGACCCGATGCCAGCAACCCCTGGATCATCTTCGAGAGAGTTTCCACCAGGTGACGAGCCAAGCGAGGTTCCAGAAGCAAGGCGATCTCCGTCTGCGACTGCCTCACACCCTTGGCGATCTCCTGTTCCAGACGCGGATCCAGAGTGATGGCCTTGAGCACTCCCCGGTCGTCCTGGTAAGGCTTCACTATCTGCGGACCCAGGGCGCGCCGCGCGTGTTCGCTGAGCTCATCCGGGTTCTTGGTGACCCCGGCAAAGTCACTCACCTTCTCCAAAATGCTCGCCAGGTTGCGGATGGAAATGCCTTCGGCCAGCAGGTTTTGAAGGATGCGCTGGACCTGGCCCACATTGAGTTGAGCCGGGATCAATTCATTGACCACCGTCGGATGCGTGGTCTTGAGATGATCCAGCAATTGCTGCACATCCTGCCGTGAGAGGATCTCGTGGCTCTGGTGCTTCACCACTTCGGTCAAGTGGGTGATGAGCACACTCGATGCATCGACCACGGTGTACCCGGCAATCTCGGCCGTCTTGCGCTCAACTTCCGTAATCCAGGTCGCAGGCAATTGGAACACCGGCTCGGTCGTCGGGATCCCCTTGAGCGTCACCCGACTGTTGGTGGCGTTCATGGCCAGAGAATACCCCGGCATGAGGTTACCCGTGGCCACCGCGTTTCCCTTGAGCAAGAACCGGTATTCGTTGGCCCCGATCTGAAGATTATCGCGAAGCTTGATGGGCGGGATGAGCAAGCCCATTTCTTGGGCGAACTGCCGACGCACACCGGTGACGCGCTCCAGCAAGTCGCCCCCCTTGCGACTGTCAGCCAAGGAGACCAGTCCGAATCCCAACTCAATGAGCATGGCATCCACACCCAAGAGGTTCTCCAGCTTGTCCGCGGCCGGTGCAGCGGCTCCCGCGGCTCCCGGTGCCACGGCGGCTGCAGATTCACCCGGTTTAGCGGTCTTGCCGTCGGCCTTGCGAGCAGCATCCGCAGCAGTCACAGGCCGGTTCTTGATGTTGTTGCCAATGAACCAGGTGAGGACCGCGAGAACCAGGAACGGGAGCATCGGCAACCCTGGGACCAGCGCCAGGAAAGCCAACATGCCCGAGAGGATGGTCAAGGCCCGCGGATACGACGTGAGCTGACGTCCCAATTCTTCGCCAAAGTTATTCTTAGACGCTGCCCGGGTCACCAGGAGTCCCGCCGCCATGGAGGTGATCAGGGCCGGAATTTGCGAAACAAGGCCGTCACCGATGGACAGCAGCGTGTAGCGCGAAAGGGCCTCGGTGAAACTCATGCCCCGCTGCGCCATGCCGATGGCGAAACCACCCACGACATTCACCACGGTGATGATCACGGCCGCCACGGCGTCACCTCGAACAAACTTCGAGGCACCATCCATGGCTCCGTAGAAGTCGGCCTCCTGCTCCACCTTGCGCCGGCGGGCCCTTGCCTGCTGTTCGTTGATGATCCCGGCCCCCAACTCGGCATCGATGGCCATCTGCTTGCCCGGCATGGCGTCCAAGGTGAAACGAGCGGCCACCTCAGCGATGCGGCCAGCACCCTTGGTGATGACCACGAAGTTGATGATCACCAGGATGGCGAAGATGACGATGCCCACCACGTAATTGCCACCGACGACAAAGTTGCCGAAGGCCTCGATGATATGACCGGCATCGCCGGAAATGAGGATCAGCCGGGTGGTCGCCACATTGAGGGCCAACCGGAACAGGGTCACGAAGAGCAGCAGCGATGGAAACCCGGTGAACTCCGATGGATCGTCGGTGTAGAGGATGACCAGCAAAATCAGCAGCGATGAAGCGATGCTGACCGCCAAGAGCAGATCCAACAGAAACGGCGGCACTGGCAGAATGAGCAGCAGCACCGTGCCAAACACGCCCACCACCAACCAGAGGTCCATCTGGCTTAGCCGAACCAACCAACTGTCCTTTGTTTTCGTCATCGCGTCCGTTTCAGGACTCAGCGAAAGCAGGTATCGCTCCAAGTTGTTTTTGACCCGTATTTACGGGGCTTTATTGATTTTTTGGACTCCGATCCGGCAAACACTGCCGGGTCAGTCGAGACCAATTTGCTTTGGATAGATGGGCAGCCGCTGCACGACAGTTTTTTATTCCGACCGCCTCACCAGACCCCGGATCGGCTGGAGCCGGCCGGTGCGCCCGAGAGGGAGGGTGACCATAAAATTGGAGACCGGATCGCGGGGGGTATCTATTGTCTGCCGTGTGACTCCAACTTTGCTGATTGTGGATGATGAGAAGTCGACCCGCGATGGGCTGCGAACGGCGCTGGAGGACAAATTTGACGTCTACGCGGCCCCAGATGCGGCAGGGGCTTGGCAGTTGCTCGAAAAGGAACCCGTGGATGTGCTGCTGACCGACCTCCGCATGGCCGGAGACGATGGGCTGGCTCTGATCCGCAAAGCCAAGGCATTGCCGAAACCTCCGGTGTGCATCTTGATGACCGCCTACGGTTCCGAAGACCTGGCCGTCGAGGCCATGAAGCAGGGTGCCGACGACTACATCAGCAAAGGACGCCTGCAAATCGATGAACTGGAGTTGCGCATTCAACGGGCTCTCCGACGCAACCGACTCGAAACGGAGAACGAGCAACTCCATCAGCGGCTCGATCAACGCTTCGGCATGGAGAACTTCATCGGCGAAACCCCGTCCATCCGGGAAGTATTCGAACAAATCCAGCAAATTGGTCCCTCCACCGCCACGGTTCTCATCACCGGGGAGAGCGGCACCGGCAAGGAACTCGTCGCCAAGGCCATCCACCAACTCAGTCGCCGAGCTCGAGGCCCCTTGGTCACCGTCAACTGCGCCGCCCTGCCAGCAACACTGCTCGAGGCAGAACTCTTCGGCCATGAAAAGGGTGCCTTCACCGGAGCCAACGAGCGTCGCATCGGTCGGGTGGAACAGGCCCAGGGAGGTACTTTGTTCCTCGACGAAATCGGAGAGATCGACGCCACCACTCAGGTGAAATTGTTGCGTCTGATCGGCGAACGCACCTACGAGCGCCTGGGGTCCGGCAAGACCCAGAGCGCTGATGTACGTTTTCTCTCCGCCACGAACAAGGATCTCAAGACCCTGGTCCGGGCCGGCACTTTCCGCGAAGACCTTTATTTCCGGATCGCGGTGGTGCCCATTCACCTGCCCCCGTTGCGCGAACGGGTCGCCGACATCCCGCTCCTGATCAGCTCCTTCCTGAAGGAATTCGCCCGTGAGAACGACAAGAAGATCACCGCCTTCAGCACCGAGGCGATGGATCTGATGCTTCGATACCGCTGGCCAGGAAACGTCCGCGAACTGCGGGCCTCGATCGAACACGCGGTGGTCCTGTGCCGCGGCGATCAGATCCAACCACGGGATCTACCCGCATCCGTGCGTGAACCCCTCATCGAGGCCGCATCCACCTCTCCGGTTCCTCAGGCGAGTCTGGCGCCGGGCCGGCTCTCCCTGCGGGAGGCCGAGAAGCAGCTGATCATCCACGCGCTGAAGGAATGCAACGGCAACCGAACCGAGGCGGCCCAGAAGCTGGGAGTGAGCCGCAGAACGCTGCACCGCAAACTCCACGAGTTCGAGCTGCACGACCTGTAGGGCGGACTTTCCCAAGGCTCCCGCTGGACACCCTGCCCCGGCCCAGCGGCTGTCACTGGGAACCCGGGTCGGACTGGGTCCGCGCGTCGTAGAGGCCCGTACCGGTCGCGACGGCGTTGGCGACCAGGCAGGCCAGCAGTGCAGGCAGGAGGAGTTCGGGCCCGAACAGTTCCCAGCCCAGAACCGCGCACGCCAGCGGCGTGTGACTGGCCGCGGCGAAGACCGCCACAAAACCCATCGCAGCGAATTCCTGCACGGGCCAACCGGCTAACATCGCAAGGGTGTTTCCCAGCGCTGCGCCCACGAAGAAGAGCGGCGTGACTTCTCCGCCCTTGAATCCCCCGGCCAAGGTCACGGTGGTGAAGAGCAGCTTCCATCCCCAACTCCATGCCGTAACACCTCCCGGCTCAAAGCAACGAACGATCGAGGGATCCCCGGGCAATCGACCGGTGACACCGATTCCCAAGTAGGCATCGGTGCCCAGGACCTGAGTCAGTGCGAGGATCACGAGGGCTGACACCACGGGCAGAGCCCACCGAGGAATGACCAACCGCTCAAAGAGCAGACTCCATCCTCGGAGGCAGCCCACGAACAACCGGGCCGCCAGGCCGAAGACCAATGCCGCCAGCGCGCACTGCCAGAGTCCCCCTGCGGGTTGCAGCGAGAGCGCTTGGGCCAGCGGATAGTGGGTGTGCTGCACGCCCAGGGCCAGACAGGTGGCATGCCCCAGCCACGATGCCACCAAACACTGCAACGCTCGGCGCCACTGAAATCGGCCGAGAACCGGCAATTCGATCGCATACAACGCCCCCGCCCAAGGTGTCCCAAACACGGCACCAAATCCGCCGGCAATTCCCGCCAGCACGGCCACGGAAGGATCGGGAACGAGGGAGCGCAATCGCCTTCCCCAAACATGGGCCAAGGCCGCCCCCATTTGCACAGCAGTGCCTTCACGACCGACGGAACCACCGCACAAATGGCTCAAGAGGGTGGCCCCGAACACCAATGGTGCCATGGTCCAGGGCACCTGGGGCTCACGCCGATGAGCGACGTCCAGAAGAAGACTCACGCCTCGTTCGGAGCCTCGCCCCCAGGTTGCGTAGGCACGGACCATGAGGAGACCCGCCACCGGCAACAAAAACAACAACCACGGGTGACGCCAGCGGGTCGCGGTGACCGCATCGAGGGCGGCCAAGAAAACCGCACTGGCCAATCCAGAACCCAACCCCGCCAACGCTGCGATCCCCAAGCCTGCAAGAAGTTGCTCAGGAGATCGCATGCGCGAAGACAGCGATTCCGCAGTCATGACGACGCTCGGGAATGGCCCGAGTCATTGCTATCACAACCAGCGCGATCAGCGGAGGCGCAGCGCGATCTGCTTGTCGAGCTCGCTGGCCAAGAGGATGTCTGCCTTGCCGTTGGACTGCCGGGCCTGCACGAAGATGCGGCTGGCATTGGGCTCCAACTCCTCGACTCGAATCCACAAGGTCCGGTTCTCGATCTTGGCCGAGAGGGTCTTGCGGACAACATCCTCGGAAGTCAGCGTGCCGTTGAACACCAGTGTGGCCTTGGCTGCCTCGAACAATTGGGCAGCCGGTCGCTCATAGCGACTTTCGATGAAATCGAGGGCGAAAGGCATACCCACCTTCATGTGACCTTCCTGGGTCCGGTAGCAACCGGTGAAGCTCGCGAGGCCGATCAGCAGGGCAGGGACGATCAGAAACTTGTTCATTGCGCAGCGATGCAACCACACCGACCTCTAGGGTCAAGCCCACGCTCCATTCATTTGCCATCCGGACTTTCCCCAGGCACCCTCAAATCCGTCGAAGTTCAGTCTTAATTTATGGGCCGCTCAAAGAACCCTCAAAGAATCCTCCATGGCGGCCCCGTTGGCGGTTGTTACCAAGAGTCTTTCAGGGTAATTTTCAGGTCAATCGGAGCGAATCAGAGAGAATCGGAGCGCTGTTCTGAGCGATCTTAGGCGTGAAAAACGAGAGCGTCCGAGAATCAAAAACCAATTCAGTGATTGACGTGGTGTGATCATTTGATAGAAACCGCCCTCCTTTTCGGAAACTTTCGGATACTTGATGAAGACCTATCTGCCCAAAGTCGACGTGCAGCGCCGTGCGTGGCGTGTGATCGACGCCAACGGCGCCATCCTCGGCCGCCTCGCTGTCCAAGTTGCTGACGCTCTGCGCGGCAAAGACAAGCCTGTGTTCACTCCCCACCTCGATGCCGGTGACTTTGTGGTCGTCATCAACGCCGAGAAGGTCGTCCTGAGCGGGACAAAAGAGTCGGACAAACTGTTCATGTCCTACTCCGGTTGGAAGGGTGGCGAGAAGTATCGCTCCGTGGCCCAGGTTCGTGCCGCACATCCCGAGCGTCTGGTGATGCACGCCGTCAAGGGCATGCTCCCCAAAAATCGCTTGGGAGACCAATTGCTGACCAAGCTCAAAGTGTACACCGGTTCCAATCATCCGCATTCCGCTCAGGAACCGCGCGACATGAAGTACGTCGGTTAATCTTCCTTTCCTCTCCACCATGTCGAACTCCAACGAATTCCTTGGCACCGGCCGCCGCAAGACTTCCGTGGCCCGGGTCCGCATTTCTGCCGGTAGCGGCAAGATCCAGGTCAATGGTCGCACCTTCGAGGTTTACTTCCCTCTTGAGTCCCAGCGCATGGCTGTCCAGCAGCCCTTCGTGACGACCGCGACCTCGGGCAAGTACGATGTCTCCATCAACGTGGTGGGCGGCGGTCCTGTCGGTCAGGCCGGAGCGGTCCGTCACGGCATCGCCCGCGCCCTCATCGAGGCTGACGCCGCACTGCGTCCCTTGCTCAAGGCCGATGGCCTGCTGACCCGCGATCCTCGTATGAAGGAGCGCAAGAAGTACGGTCAGCCCGGCGCCCGCAAGCGCTTCCAGTTCAGCAAGCGCTGATCTGTCGGAGCCGCAAAGAGGCACTCGAGGTCTCACTGCTTGCGCTCGACGCGTCCCGAAAAACCCCGCCGATTTGGTTTCGACGGGGTTTTTTGTTTCCTTCGAAGGCCATAGGAGCGGCGGTCCCAGAGCGCTTCCAACTACCAATTCCGAGTCCGGTGAAATCCCTGTTCGCCCGCTGCGGATGCGTTCTGTAAGGTTGGTCTCCGGTTGCGTTGTCCATGAATTCCAATTCCAGATCCGTTCGCGTCGCCATCGTTGGAGCCTCCGGTTACTCGGGCGAAGAACTCGTGCGCCTGCTGCTTCGCCATCCTCAGGTCGAACTCGTGGCGGTTACCTCCCGACAAAGCGCGGGACAGACCATCGCCCAGGTGTTTCCCAAGTTCGCCATGAACCCCGTGGCCCGCTCATTGAAGTTCAGCGATCCCGACACGGCCACGCTGGCTCAACAGGCGGAGATCGTCTTCCTGGCACTGCCCCATGGTGTGGCCGCAGAATTCGCCGTCCCACTGTTGCGGAGTGGCTGCCGGGTGATCGACCTGAGCGCTGACTTCCGTCTGAAGAGCGCGGCCGTGTACAAGGAATTCTACGCGCACGACCACCCGGCACCGGAACTCCTGGCGCAGTCGGTGTATGGCCTGCCGGAAATCCACGGAGAGGCGATCCGCGACGCCCGCTTGGTGGCATCCCCGGGCTGCTATCCCACCAGCATTCTCTTGCCGACACTCCCGCTCCTGCGGGACGGGTTGATCCGACCGACGGGCATCATCGCCGATTCGCTGAGCGGTGTGAGCGGCGCTGGCAGGAAGGCGGATGTCGACTACCTGTTCTGCGAGTGCAACGAAAGCGTGCGGCCGTACGGAGTTCCCAAGCACCGTCACCTCTCGGAAATCGAAGAGCAACTCTCGGCCGTGGCGGGCAGTCCCGTCGTGATCCAGTTCACACCGCACCTGATCCCCGTCAACCGCGGCATCCTGACCACACTGTATTTGGCCCCCAGCCAGCACATCTCCAACCCCGAAGAGGTCACGGCCCTGGGCGAGCGAATCTCTGCCTCCTACGCCAAGGCCTACTCGAACGCGCCGTTCGTGCGCCTGTTGGAAGGCAAAGCCTTGCCCGACACCAAGAATGTGGTGGGCACCAACGTCGTGGAGATTGCGTGGCGGCTCGACCCTCGGACCGGCCGACTCATCGTCATGAGCGCCGAAGACAACATCCTGAAGGGAGCCTCCGGTCAGGCGGTCCAGAGCCTGAACCGGATGTGCGGATTCCCGGAAACGACCGGATTGATTTGATGCGTCCGCGCTACCACACCTCGGACGAGGCTCCGACCGGGAGTGTGTGTGTGGGAAAATTTCCGACCCAGCCTGCGGGTATTGCCCGGGAAGGTCACTGCTTCTACGATACCGCACCTGATTCGAGACTATTGCAACCATGAGTGAGACCCCGTCTGCTGAAACGCCCATCAACCCGGGTGAAACTGCCAATGCCAACGGCCCTGCCACGGATGCATCCGGCTTGGATCCCCTGCAGGCCCAACTTGCGGAAGTGCAGGAGCGGTATGTCCGCCTGTATGCGGATTTCGAGAACTTCAAGAAACGCGCTGCCCGCGAACGGGACGAGGTGCGCCGTGCCACCACCGAGTCCGTCCTCGGCCGATTGCTTCCGGTCCTCGACACCTTCGAAATGGCCATGCAGGCCGCAGCCCTGCCCAACACCAACCTCGAGTCGCTCAAGGCCGGCGTGTCGATGATCCAGGGTCAATTGCGCAACACGGTCGCCGATTATGGCGTCGAAGAAATCGATGCAGTGGGTAAGCCGTTCGACCCGGCGCTGCACGAGGCGCTCTCCCAGCAGGAAACCACCGAGGTCGCCGAGGGCTTGGTGATTTCCCAAAATCGCAAGGGCTACCGCATGAAGGATCGGCTTCTCCGGCCCGCAGCCGTGGTTGTCGCCCGCAAACCCGGCTCCGCCACCGCCAACACTCCGAGCCAATCCTGAACCATGGCAGCCTCGAACAAGCGCGATTATTACGAGGTGCTCGGTGTGGAACGCGACGCCACGCCGGAGCAGATGAAGAAGGCCTACCGAAAACTGGCCGTTCAATACCATCCGGACAAAAATCCGGGCAACAAGGAGGCCGAAGAAAAGTTCAAGGAATTGGGCGAAGCCTATGAGGTCCTGAACGACCCCCAGAAACGCGCGGCCTACGATCAGCACGGGCATGCGGCCTTCGATCCGCGCATGCGGGCCGGGGCTGGAGGCGCCCGCGGCGGTGGCGGTGGCGGTTTCCATGACCCGGGCGATATTTTCCGGGAAGTCTTCGGCGGCGGCGGCGGGGGTGGTGGCGGCAGCATCTTTGAGCAATTCTTCGGCGGCGCCGGCGGAGACGATGAAGGCCCCGCCCAGGGCGAGAACCTCCGGTACGATCTGGAGATCACCCTCGAAGAGGCCGTCAATGGCACCGAGAAGGAGCTCAGCTTCTCCAAGCCGATGCGCTGTGAGCCGTGCAGTGGCAGCGGCGCTGAGAAGGGCTCCAAGACGATCACCTGCCAAACCTGCGGCGGTCGCGGCCAAGTGACCCGCAATGCCGGCATCATCATGATGCGTCAGACCTGCCCCCGGTGTTCCGGAGCCGGCAAGGTCATCGAGCGCCCGTGTCGCACCTGCAGCGGCGAAGGTCGCGTCAACCAAAAGACCTCGGTGCGCATCCGCATTCCGTCGGGTGTCGATACCGGAGTCCGATTGCGTTCTTCCGGCAACGGCGCTGCCGGTGTCCGAGGCGCGCCCAATGGCGACCTGCACGTCATGATCCATGTGCAGGAACACGAGATCTTCGGGCGTAATGGCCGGGACCTCACCTGCGAAGTACCGATCCGCTTCGTGCAATCCGCCCTTGGGGGCGAGATAGACATCCCTACCCTCACCGGCAAGGCGCGCATCGCCATTCCCTCAGGAACGCAGTCCGGCAGCACATTTCGACTCAAGGGACGGGGTGTGAAAGATCTCCAGGGCGGTGGCCAGGGAGACTTGCTCGTGACCGTACGGGTGGAGATTCCCCAGCGGCTCAATGCCGCGCAGCGCGCCAAACTCGAAGAGTTCGCCGCCCTGTGCGACGAGAACGTCAATCCGCAATCCAAAGGCTTTTTCGAGAAGGCTCGAGCCTTCTTCAAATAAGATCGAACCGGGGCGATGGACACCCGTCCTTCGCCCCGGGGACCGTTCTACCTTTTCCATGCACCGATTCTTCGCCTCCCCGGACCGGTGTTCAGCGTCGGTGTTCACACTATGCGAATCGGAAGCGCGTCATGCGTCCCAAGTGCTGCGCCTGGAACCGGGCGACCGGGTGGAAATCCTGGATGGCCAAGGGACTCTGATCGAAGCCGAGATCCTCAGCTCGGGTCGTAAATCCGTGGAGGTGCGGGTGATCCAACGCCTGGTTCAGCCCCGGCCCGTTCCGGGCGTGGTGCTGTTGCAGTCGCTGCTGAAGGGCAAGGCCCTGGATACAATTCTGGAGAAATCCGTGGAATTGGGCGTGGGGCAATTGGTCTTGCTAGACACCGAACGGTGCGTGGCACGAGTGCCGGCCTCCGAGGCGGCCCGCAAGCGAACGGTATGGACCCAAACTCTGATCGAAGCTGCCAAGCAGTCGCGCAACGCCTGGCTGCCGGAGCTGCTGGGCCCCATGTCCTTGGCCGATGCGTTGGCGCAGCAAACGGCCGCCGACAAAACCTGGCTGGGAGTCGCATCCCTCGAATCCGGAGTTCCAGCTCTGGGTCGGGTGCTGCAGTCCCACTCGGGATCGACGACCCGCGGTCGCCTGGCCATCGCCATCGGACCCGAAGGCGATTTCAGCCCCAGAGAGCTGGACGAGTTCCGAACCTTCGGGGCAGAAGCCGTCTCGTTGGGTCCGTTGATCCTCCGCGCAGAAACCGCAGCCATCGCGGCTGCGGCAATCCTGGGAGATCACGCCCGAAGCTGGGCCGCATCCATCCCCTCACCCGCACCGGCCGACTCCTCAGCCTGACATGAACTTGCTCCTGTTCATCCTGCTTTTGGCGGCCGGAGCCACCGGTCTCCGAGCAGCCCCCACCAACTCGACCCGGGTTCCCCGGGATGTCTTCGCACTGCGCCCGTTGGAATGGATTCCCTCGATTCCGCAAGTCCGGATCATTCCAGTGGCGTTCCCGGATGCCAAGCCGATGGGCTACATCCATGCGCTGGCCACGACAGGAGAGCGTTTGTGGATCTCGGCCCACCCCTTCGGCGACACCAACCTACCTCCGACGGCGGGTCGTCTATGGACCTTCCTGCCCGGAGACAACCGCATCGATCCTGCCACCGGAGTTCTGGAGGTTCATGCAGTCTCAGGCTTGCAGGCACGCGGCAAGCAGCTCTGGCTCATGATCGACGGTGGCCTGGCACGGATGGATGCCACCACCTTCGCCGTCGACCCGTTCGGCTCTGCCCAAGGCATCATCAGCCCGCAGCCTCCGGCTGTGGCCGAGACTCGACGAGGCTTCTTCGCCCTGGGCGACTCCGGGGCGCTGTTCCGATTGTCGCCCGATGAGCGAACCTTCTTTCGGATCGATGCATCCCCGCCCACACCGGACACCCGCGACACCTCCGCCTGGCGCTTTTTGGCCGGCTCGGGCGAGTGGCTGCTGGCGGCCACCGAACGGCGTGTGGCCGTGCGCCATGCCGATGCCCCGCGCTGGAACACGCTGCCCACCGCCCTCAAACCCCGCTCACCCGAACTCGACCCCATCCGAATCTTTTCGGTGTGTCCGGATGCCGAAGGTGGGTTCTGGATCGGCAGCGATGCCGGGTTGGGATTTCTCCATGCCGAGACCGGCACTTCCCAATTCCGTGAACGCTGCGGCACGGTCCAGGTTCCTGGCGGCCTCGGAATCCCCATCCCGACCGGCATGCAACCCACCCTGGCCGCAGTCGAGGCCGCCCGAGAACGGGTGACCGATGGCATCCGAGAACGCATGAAGCTGCGGGCACGGCTGGCGCGGGCCTCCCGCGAAACCGGCCGACCTATCGACGCCATCACTCCCCTGAGCCGCATCCCGAGCGGAGTCCGAGCATTGGCCATGGACCACGGGTTCCTCTGGGTGGCAACGGCCGACCCGGTGTATCCGATGCGTTCCCGGATCCTGCTCTTCCACCCAGGCAGTCAGAAATGGGTCGGTTGGTTCGCCTTGGGCTTTCCGGTCACCACCCTCGCGGTCGATGATCGTTACTTGTGGGTGGGGGCCGACACTCAGTTCGCCCGGGCCACACCACTCTACGCCGTCGAGAAATCAGCATTGCTGTCCATCCCATCGACTCGTTGGAGTCCCGATACCTTGGATGCCGAAGACATCCGCATGAAATCAGCGGCATTGCCGCTATCCGAACGGACCGTGTTCGCGTTCTTCTCCGGAGACTACGCCAACGTCCTCCGTTGGACCGAGGGCGACTCCCTGACCGATGAGCAATGGTTCCTCCGGGCCCTGTCGTTTGATCCCATCGGCTTGAACCAACCGGAGCAATTGGCCCTCAACCTCCGTCGTCTCATCATCCGTCATCCTGACAGTGTCTTCACGGGCTTGGCCACGGCGCTTTTGGAGCGGACAGGATCGACCCTACCTTCCCAAGGCGCGCCCACAGTCTCACCCCCGGACCCTATTCCGACCCCTATTCCGACACCTCCCGTAACTCCAACCCCGGCCTCAACCCCAACCCAGCCCCCGCCACCATCCCTCAATCCGGCAGCCCAGGCCTCGCCCCAGCCCCAAGCCTCGCTCCAACCCCTGACCGCCCCCGCCGCCTCGGTCAACTCCCTGCCAGTCCCAACTCCTGCCCAACCCCGCGCTGCTGCGCTAGTTGCTTCGCCCATCTCTTCAAACTCTGCGGCCGCGTCCTCGCCCACCAATCCCCGATTGCCTCCACCCACCAACACCCCGTCGATCCCCGGTAGCCCGGCACCGGTCAATCCCGCGTTGCTTGCGCTGCAGCGCCGCGACCTCAATCGCGACGGCAAAATCAACATTGTGGAGTTGAGACTCTGGCTGGGCTCCAAAGCCGACCTAAAGGCTTGGGATCAGAACGGCGACCAGGAACTAGATCGCCAAGAGTTTCAGGCCTTTTTCGAGGCTAACCCCAACCGCTGAAACCCCAATCGACGGAACCTCGCTTGGATTCAGCGTCAGATCCCTTCCCCACCCACCGCAGTCGAATCGCCCGCGAATCGAAGCCGAGTCTTATGAACCGCTCGAACGCTCACCAAGGAGCGGCCACGCTCAACTTCGCACCGAACCGATTCTTGTAGAACAGTTGACGCTGGGTGAGTCCGAACTCGTGGACCATCTTGGTGATCTTGACATCAAAGCAGCAGTACTCGGCGATTTCCATCATCTTCCCCTGACGGAACCACTCGATGGCCTGAAGACCCTCGCTCGTCTTTCCCAAACCGAAGGTGGCCTCGGCGATGGAATCAAGCGACAGGCGATGCTTCAGCGTCTCCATCAAGGCCACCAGCATGTCGAGCGTGGGCAACTGAGTGAGATCAAAGACCGTGTATCCGTGGAGCACCTCATAATCGAAGCGCAGATTGTTGAACCCCACGACCAAGTCGGCCCGTTGGAGTTCACGGATCAGGTCGTCGACCCGGTTCTCGGCATAAATCTCATAGCCACCGCGGGCCGTGGAATAGGTGACACCCAAGCTCATCTTCATGTCCCGGATGTTGGACCAACCCCCCACCTCATCGGCCGACTTCTGAGTCTCGAGATCAAAATAGACGATGTTCCTCACCGCACCCGGTGTCCGGGAAAACCGGTCTCAGGTCAAGCCGGGGCGGGCAGTTTCCGAACTCTCAACCGCCCACACATCCGTCATCACTCGCCCTCCTGCTCATCTCAATCCGCCAAATACCCACAGCAGCCTGTCCCCAAAGCCCACCCAGCGATCCACCCATCCCCACAACCCTGTCCCTACCCCCGTCCAATCTAGGCAGCAGCGGCAGCGAGCCGAAGCGAGCCTTGGAGGCGATCACCCAACCCCATCGCGCACAGCGCGAAAGCCCCACCTCCCCCGAGCCTCCTCAGCGCGCGCAGGCTCGTTGCCGCGGAGCCACCCCACCAGCGATCCACCCACTCCCAGCAGCCTGTCCCCCCATCCCAACAGCCTGTCCCTGGAGCCCCAGCAGCCTGTCCCTACAGCCCCTCCTGCAACCAACTGGCGACCGCAACTCAACGCGGGCTTCCTTGACGCTCGCGAGCGTGTGCGGTTCCCTCAGTCTTTCGGAACGAATCCTGAACACGTACATGAGCAACATCGTTGATATCCAAGCCCGCGAGATTCTCGACTCCCGTGGCAATCCCACCGTCGAGGTTGATGTCCTCCTCGATTCCGGCGCCGTCGGCCGCGCTGCTGTCCCCTCCGGCGCCAGCACCGGCGAGCACGAAGCCATCGAACTGCGCGATGGCGACAAGAAGCGCTACCTCGGAAAGGGTGTCACCAAGGCCGTCAAGAACGTGACCGACAAGATCGCCCCGGCCCTCGCCGGAGTGGACGCCTTCGACCAACTCACGGTCGACAAGACCATGCTTGAACTCGACGGCACGGAGACCAAGTCCAAGCTGGGTGCCAACGCCATCCTCGCGGTCTCACTCGCCAACGCCAAAGCCGCCGCTGCCACCCTCGGACAGCCGCTCTTCAAGTACCTCGGTGGGCCGAATGCCAAAGTCCTGCCGGTGCCCATGGCCAACGTCATCAACGGCGGCGCCCACTCCGACGCCCCCATCGACTTCCAGGAATTCATGGTCATGCCCCATGGCTTCGAGACCTTCAGCGAGGGTCTGCAGGCGATCACCGAAATCTTCCACGCCCTCAAGGCGGTCTTGAAGAAGAAGGGCTTGAGCACGGCCGTTGGTGACGAAGGTGGCTTCGCCCCGAAGCTCGAGAGCGCCGACGCGGCCCTCGACGCCATCGCAGCCGCCGTCAAGGACGCCGGCTACAAGCTCGGCAAGGACATCTTCCTGGCCCTCGACGTCGCCGCCTCCGAGTTCTACACCGGCAACGAAACCTACGTCTTCAAGAAGAGCAGCGGCCAGAAGCTCAGCGGTGACGAGATGGTCGAGTTCTACGCCCGCCTCTGCGCCAAGTACCCCATCGTCTCCATCGAAGACGGCTGCGCCGAAGGCGACTGGAAGACCTGGAAGAAGCTCACCGACAAGCTCGGCGGCAAGACCCAGCTCGTGGGTGATGATCTCTTCGTCACCAACGTGAAGTTCCTCCGCAAGGGCATCGAGACCGGCACCGCCAACTCCATCCTCGTGAAGGTCAACCAGATCGGTTCCCTCACCGAGACCCTCGACGCCGTCGAGCTCGCCCAGAAGAACAACTACACGGCCGTTCTGTCCCATCGTTCCGGCGAGACCGAAGACAGCACCATCGCCGACATCGCCGTCGCCACGAACTGCGGCCAGATCAAGACCGGCTCACTCAGCCGCACCGACCGCACCGCCAAGTACAACCAGCTCCTCCGCATCGAGCAGATGCTCGGCCGGAACGCCGTGTACGCCGGCCGCAGCGCCCTGCCCAAGGCTCGCTGAACCCAATAGCCGGGCTGTTTCGAACACAAAACAGCCCATGCTCTTTAAGCCCGGAGATCGAATCCTCGATTTCCGGGCCTTTTCGTTTCGACACGTTTCCTCAGACAACGCGCATCTTTCGATTGGCCGAACCGCCGGGCGGAGTCCTACCGTCAGCACCATGATGCGTCTGTGGCAGTTCGTCGGGTTGGGACTCCTACTGAGCGGGTCGGCCTTGGCCGCGAAGTTCACCCCTCTGGAGACCCACACCAACGACACGATCTTCTTCTCCTACGCCCAGTCCCCCGACGGCCAATGGATCGCCGGTGGTTCCCAGGCACGACGCGATGCCGCCAACACCAACCAACCTCCTTCGGGCGGATCGGTGGTCTTGTGGCGCACCCAAGATGGCCACCGCGAATCGGTCCTTGGCGACCACGCGGCCACCGTCAACTGGATGCAGTTCTCCGACGACAGCAAGATCCTGGTCAGCGGCAGCGGCACCTCCGGGCTGCTGAAAGTTTGGTCCATTCCGGATCGCTCCCTGCGCCATACCCTCCGCCTTCAGGAACCGCTCATCGCCTCCTCGACACTCGGTTCCCAGTTGGTCTGCGCCCTTTCGCCGGATGGCAAACGCTTGGCCGCGGCCGGTGCCGTGGTCAAACCCGTGGGCATCAGCCAAACCTCCGAAGCCGCCACGCTCATGGTGTGGGATCTCACCACGGGCCGGGTCCTTTGGACCTTGCCGCAGTGCGGCGTCGGCACTTTGGCATTCACCCCGGATGGCCAGGTACTCCTGGCCTACACGCGAAAAATCGTGTGGGAGGAGCTCCGTGGATTTCATTCGGCAAGGATTGCCGATGAACGACTGATGTCCTGGAACGCCTCCAATGGCGCCACCAACTTCATGTCTCCCATCCCCGGCATGAACCCAAGCCACTTGGTGGTTTCCGCCAAGTCAGGTGCCGTGCTCGCACTCTCCGGAGACCGCAACACCTGGTATGACCTGAAAACCGGATCGGTCTCGCGGGAACAGCCCATCCAATTGCGACGCTCGTTGCATGTGGCCGCGATGAACCGTGATGAAGATCAGCTGCTAGTGATCGATTTTTCTGCCGAGAACATGCATCGGGTTCGCATCGCGGACGGTGTCACCTCCATCGCCGGCAGCTTCAAAGGACACACCAATCGGGTGATGTTTGCCGCCGTCTCCATCGACCTCAAACGCATTGCTGGCACTCGCTCCAACCGTCCGGTGATCGTCGATCTCGAAGCCCCTTGAAGATCCTGTTCTGAGGATCACGGATCCGTCGTCCGGGAGTGGTTGAGGCCAACAACGAATCCACTGGTCCCGATCGGGTCAAATCCGGACTCCAATGTCGGAGCGCCTGGTTTGAGCCCCTCGTTCAACCTTATCGAGCAGGCCGTGCCACCCACCGCACCGACCCATCGGTGGGATCATATCGCAGGAATTGTCCGGGAGGCGCCTCGGGCACCCGTGCCAGAAATCCTGCCTGCACCAACTCCTGCAATTGGGCCGGGTAGCGATCTTCGGCGGCGTGAAACTGCTGCAACGCCGACAGAACTGGAGCCAAGTTGACGGTCTTTTCGGCTGCTTTCTTCCCCGCAGCAGTGGCTCCCAGATAATCCACCGGAGCCAATAAGGGATTGGAGGCAGGCGGGCCGGCCTGGGCGGGTCCCTCGGCAGGATCAGAGCGCCCACAACCCGCCAACACGGCCGCTACAAAAAATATTCCCAGGCAACTCAATCTCATCAATAACGACTCCAAAGAGGCTGCTCTAAAAAATCAAGGGAAGGCTCCACCCCGGACGTTCAAAACGCTTTCAGTGCCAGCCCGACCTTTCCATGAGCCCGACCTGGAATGGCTATCTGCCCAATCCAATTGCTCGGACCGCTCCGATTTTGTGGCCACGATTGAAACTGCGTCACCGGTCGACTCACGGACTCGATTTTATCGGGCCCTCTGATTGCGGCGCGCGCGGATCCAGCCATTGCTGCGCAAAGCGCTCCAGTTCGACGAGAGCCGGCTCCCACCCGGAGTGAAGGGGCACGGAGAACCGGATGAATTGCTTCCGGGCTCCGACGGTGTACGGCTGCTGGACGAGCCGACGAACCGATGCCCACCGCGTGGTGAAAGTCCGACCGACCTCCTGGAGGTAGGTGCCCACGGTGGCGGCTTCATCATTCAGGTTGGGCGGAGGGCCGAATAAAATGTCATCCCAACGGCCATCGAGGCAGGCCGCCCAGAGAGTGATCTCGGGCGTGGGAAGTTCTGGATGCCGGAGGACACGGCATTGGAAAGGAATCCGCCGACCCGCCAAGCTCAGAAACACTTGAGAAGGCTCGCCCATGCGGATGGTCCGGAACCCTTGGCCAGCCCAGCAAATTTCGGGCGTGTGCCCGAAGAGGTTGCCCCCATTCCCCTGTCCCGCCGGCCACTGGGCCTCAAACACCGAGACCCGGTTGGAATGGCTATCATAGAAATGCCCATTGAAGAGATTGGTGGTGGCCAGGGTGTCAGCAACCATCTCGCCCAAGGGGACCGGCTGAAATTGATGACCCGGAATTTGATGGCGGGCGGTCAAGAACAGAGGGTTCTGGGGTGGCCGTGTCTGCGTTCGAATCCAGAGGCCAGTGCCCAAGACGGCCACACCGAACAGCACCAGCGTGACGACGATGGAAGACAAAACGCGGGCCCGAGATGGAGCCAAGTGCGCAGAGGAGGCCATTCCCTGAGGGGATCGGCAGGTTGCGAGCTGAGGTTGAGTGAAGATCCCAGTCGGAACTTGGAACAGCTGAACCGTTGCCAGAGGCTCGTCTTGTCGGGCATTTTGACCGGACGCAGCAGTTGCCACTCAGGCTCGACCGAATGGTTGTTACCGACACATGTCCCTGACCCTTGATTCAAAGATCTACGTCGCCGGCCACCACGGTCTGGCCGGAAGCGCCATCTGGCGGAGTCTGGAACGGCAGGGATATCGCAACCTCATCGGCAAGCGCTCCCGCGAGTTGGACCTTTGCGACTCCCAAGCGGTCGACGTTTTTTTTTCCAGCGTCCGGCCAGAATACGTCTTTCTGGCGGCCGCCAAGGTCGGCGGCATTAAGGCTAACAACGATTTCCCGGGCGAGTTCCTCTTTAAGAACCTGGCCATTCAGAACCACGTCATCGACGCGGCTCGACGACACGGCGTCCAGAAGCTGCTCTTTCTGGGCAGTTCCTGCATTTACCCGCGGTTAGCTCCTCAACCCCTCAAGGAGGAATACCTGCTGACTGGCCCGTTGGAACCCACCAACCAATGGTATGCCATCGCCAAGATCGCGGGCATCAAGCTCTGCCAAGCCTACCGTCGCCAGTACGGGTGTGATTTCATCTCGGCGATGCCCACCAACCTGTACGGCCCCGGCGACAACTACGACCCACTGGGGTCGCACGTACTGCCGGCACTCATCCGGCGTTTCCATGAAGCCAAGGTCGCGGGCGCACCGTCCGTCACCTGCTGGGGCACCGGCGCCCCCCTCCGCGAATTTTTGCATTCCGACGACTTGGGCGATGCCCTGGTCTTCCTCATGGAAAATTACTCGGCCGAAGAGTTCATCAACGTGGGATCCGGCCAAGAACTCACCATCCGCGAGTTGGCCGAGACGGTGGCCCGCCTACTCGGGTACCCGGGAAGCATCCACTGGGATGCCACCCAACCCGATGGCACGCCCCGCAAGCTCATGGACAGCACCCGCCTGAACTCCCTGGGCTGGTCGCCGAAGATCTCCCTCGAAGAAGGCATCCGCGGAGCCTATCAGGATTTTCTGAAGCAGACCTGAATCAAGCTTTAAGCAACTCGCTGACAGCCGGGTCGATCACTGCAGGTCCTCAGCCACTTCAGCCTGAGTTTCTAAAAGAGAAGGGTCACCCGACAGGAAAGGGTCCGTCACGAATTGCGCCTTTGCCTTCGGCTTCATCCTGGACAGAGGCCATTGCCTCCAATTTCTCCAAAGAATACGCGCCCCCACCCCGCAAATAAAACCGAGTCACCTGTTCGCGGAGAGTCCGGTACAATGCTGGGTCGGTTTGGGAGAGTGCCACCGGCACATCCCGCTGCGCGTACCGAACCAACGCAGCCAGCTCCCTCCAGCGTTTTTGCTGGAAACAGACCAGTTCCGCTTCCGGGTCGCCCAACAAGGCAACCGCGACTAATTCCTCTTCTCGGGCAGTCATGGCTGGGGTTTCAAAAGATCCAAATACACGAGATTCTCCATCGCCCACCCACGAGCTGGTTCCGGAAATGAAGAAACCACTGAGCGAACCTTGTCCAGACTGGGATGGTGGCGACCGATCAAAAAGCGAATGTCGCCTAAATCCTTTGTTGCCGACCGCACCAGTTTGGCGGCGATCAAGTTTTCAATGGGTGGCCTGAACAACTGAAGCCTTCCCATGCGCTCAACGAAAACCGGTTCAAAATCCCCGAGCTGAGATATTCCGGGCTCGACCAATTGAAGATAGGGTCGATTGGGCTCGAGGCTCTGTTTGGGATCGAACAAAAGCCCGACCTTTTCTGCGGCTCGTTGAAGCTCACGCCTGTCGAAGTCACTCGCCGGTTTCCAAACATCCAAGTCACCCGAGGTCCGTCCGTCCATGCCTCCAAATAGGCAGGCCGCGGATCCGATCAGACATAGTTTGACTGATGGCCCCTCAGAACCCAAAGCCTCCGACAACTCCCCCAGCAAGATCGTCCACCCTTCACCATCGAGTTGTGAGCTGATGTTCATTTTGGAGAGTCCTCGCATCGGACAATCAGCACTCGGCACATTGAGCCCAGAACCGAGCACCGATGCCTTTCGATCGAGCAAACTCTGATTGAAATGGAGCCATTCATCCATCTCAGAATCGCCCTGCCCTGCAGTCCGAATCGCTCATTTTGATTCAGCTGGCAACAAACCACTCTGTAGCCAAGGGCGCGAGCAGCAGCGGCCTGTTGCTCGTCGTTGGTGTGATGAGGAACTTCACCCGAAGAAACGCTCCGTTCGCTCCTCTGCCAATTTCTGATCGGTTGTGAAGCGTGGTTTCTTGTCGGTCCATATCTTCTGGATCAACGCGGCGTGCACGGCCGTATCGAAGCGCTTTGCAGCTTTCTTGACCTTGGCGGATCGCGGCAGTTTCAGCAGCGCCACGACCACGCCATCACGCGTCACGGTTTCCATAGCTGGAGTGAAACAGGGTCCTCCCCAACGTCAACCGTCTGTCAATCGTCTGTCAATCGTCTGTCGCACATCGTCCGGTGTAACTCGGCGACCACCTGTTCCAGCACAGGGCGCCAGTCGCCACGATGGCTTTGCCGAAACACTCGCAGCGTCGGATACCAGGGCGAATCGGCTCGGTTCAGCAACCACCGCCAGTCCGGCGAATCCTGCACCAACAACCAGACGGGCTTGCCCAAAGCCCCGGCGAGATGAGCCACGGCAGTATCCACCGCGATCACCAAATCCAACCCTTCCAGGTATTCGGCCGTCGCCCTGAAATCCATCAGACCAGAAGTCCGATCCACCCATCGCGGCCATTGGGCCACGATCGCCTGATGCTCGGGCCGGACGGGGGTCTGAAGGCTGTGGAACTCCACGCCATCGAGGGAGACCAGATCGCCCAGCAGTTGGGGATCGATCGACCGCAGCGAGTCATCGTCGTGCGTGGGGTTGCCAGACCATACCAAGCCCACCTTCAACCGTTCGACCCTGGATCTGGACTCCAAACCGTTCGCCCTCACCCGCAAATAGGGCACCTGATTGGGAAGCGTTTCGGTCGAAATACCCAACGCATGGGGCAGGCTCATCAGAGGGATGAACGCGTCGAAGGCCTTGGGAGCCTCCGACGGCACGACCCACTCATCGGCCAAACCGCTATCGGCCATCAAAGTCATCAAGGCCGCAGGGCACTCGACCACAATCCGCCCTAACCGCTGACGGGCTATCGGCAGAAACCGCGCAAATTGGATGAAATCTCCGAACCCCTGTTCACCGTGCACGAAGAGTGTTTGGTCGGGCCACAGTTCCCCGTTCCAGCGGGGTTGCGTGAACGCCCGGGGGACAAACTGCGGCCCTGCCCCGCCCCTCCAACGCCATTCATATTCCGCGAAACCTTCCCGCCATTCTCCAAGGCTGAGCAACAGAATGGCGCGGTTCCAGTGGGCCAACGGGTGTTC
>Ga0247843_1002683_pt1 | contig 31437 bp, 29 predicted proteins | sample LaCruzMarch2017__FD_192420 | JGI IMG/M metagenome (GOLD analysis project Ga0247843, IMG submission 192420) | Freshwater microbial communities from meromictic Lake La Cruz, Castile-La Mancha, Spain - LaCruzMarch2017_8m | ecosystem: Environmental > Aquatic > Freshwater > Lake | place: Spain... | reverse complement strand
ATCCGCCCCGCCCCCGAAGAGCATCAGCACCGCGTTGGCCGTCATGACCAACGCAGCCGGCGCCGCGACGTTGAGGACGAGACGCGCGCGCTCGGGAAGGGCGGCTGTAAGGGTGGAGTTCCAGACGTTGCTCATGCCCGGATAACGCCGCGACCCGCTATCTGTTACAGTGACCGGCGACACACCGCACACAGCGCCGCGACGTCTTCGGCGTCGTGGTAGAGAGCGAATCCGATTCGCAACACATCGTCACGCGCATCGGTAATAACGCTTTCGCTTTCAAGGATCTGTTGCCAGCGACGCGCCTGAGGGTGGCGCAACGCGAGAAACCGTGCGCGACGTCCGTGGCCGGCGGGGTTCAACGTTTCGGCCTCAACGAGCCTTCCCGCAGCCCCTTCGCCGATCGCGTACTCGAAATCAGCCATGCACGCCGCAACGTGGTCGTGGATCGCGCCGGTATCGAGGCCCTCTTCATCGAGCATATCGCGCACGGCGTTGAACCGGTAGAGCGCGGTCGCATCGAACGTGGCGCCGAGAAAGCGGCTGCCATCGGCGCCGTATCCCACACCGCCCGGCGGCGCGGCGAGATCGGCGAACTCCGCAAACCACCCGGTTATCGCCGGACGCGGCGCGAACCCTTGCGGAGCGTGCACGAAGCACACGCCCTCCCCGGCCATCGCATATTTGTAGCCGCCCGATAGGTAGAAAATGCCATCTGCAACCGCACGCAGGCGCGTCGGCAGCGCCATGAAGCCGTGATACCCGTCGATCACCACCCAGGGCCCTTCCGGCCGCGCGATATCGGCGAGGTCGAACGCAGCGTCGAATGCGCGGCCGGTGCGATAGGAGACATGACTTATGAAGATGATGTCGTGTTCGCCGCTGCGCGCGCGCGCGAGGAAGCGCTGTTCAAATGTGTCGGCGGGCTCAAGCGGCACGCGCTCGAGCGACACCTCGCCCTCTTCCGCCCAGCGTGCGGCCTGGCGGCGAAAGGAATGAAACTCTCCGTCGGTCGAAAGAATTCGCAGCGGTCGGCGCGGCCATGCCGACACGATGCGGATCAATAAGTCGTGCGTGTTCGGCGCGACGGCGATGGTGTCGCCCGAGGGCAAACCCAGTTCGCGTGCGATGTGCGCGCGGGTCTGCGGGTAGACCGTCGCAAAAATGTGCTTCCATTTCAGATCGGCCAGCCGCGCCGCGTCGTCGAACGCGCGCAAGTGACCTTCACGTGCTGCATCCGGCCAAAGGTGATGGCTGTGCGCAGCGACGTGCAGACGCCCCGGACTGGCGACGAGCGCGTGCGAAAAAAGCCGCTTCCAGCTCATAGCAGCGTCCGCACCGACCAGAGTTCGGGAAAGCACCGCCGCTCAAGCGTTTTCGTGAGATAGCCGACCCCGTCCGTGCCGCCCGTCCCACGCTTGCGGCCGATGATCCGCTCAACGGTCAGCACATGCTTGTGGCGCCATGTAAGAAATGCGTCGTCGAGATCGACGAGCTTTTCGGCGAGTTCATAGAGGTCCCAGTGCTTTTGGGTATCTCGATAGACCGCGAGCCACGCCGCCTCCACCTCGGGCGATGTTGTGTAGGCCTGTGATTTGTCGCGATGGAGCACGGCGTCGGGGATGGCCAAGCCCGCCGCCGCGAGACGCGCGAGCGCAACGTCGTAGAGGCTTGGGCCGTTCAGCGCGTCTTCCATCACCCGCCGCGCCGGCGAGTGCTCGTCCTGAAACCGCAGAAATGCGCCGTCTTTCAGCCCGAGCAGATATTCAAGCGTACGGAACTGGTGCGACTGGAACCCCGAACTTGCGCCAAGTTTTTCGCGGAAGCTTAGATAGTCCGCCGGGGTCATCGTCGCGAGCACGTCCCACGAAAGCGTCATTACGGTCTGGATCCGCGAGACGCGAGCAAGGCTCTTGTACGCGGGCTCCACGTCGCCGGCGGCGATGAGCGTCCGCGCGAGCGTTACTTCATGGATGATTTGCTTCAGCCAGAGTTCCTTGGTCTGGTGCATTATGACGAAGAGCATTTCGTCGTGGCGCGGGCTGAGCGGGCGCTGGCAATCGAGCAGCGTGTCGAGCGCGAGGTACTCGCCGTAAGTGATTGACTCGGTCATAGCCGCGCTTAGCACGCAGCCGCCGCGCGGACGATTCGCCACAGCGGCATTCCGCGTTCTGGCGTCCCGGCGGCGGCGGCGCTCTCCTTTTCGTGATGCATGAGCCCCAACCCCTGCGCCAGCGAGCCCCGACGCAACGTCCGGTCGTCACGACCGGCGCGGTGATGCTGGTTCTTGCCGTTCTGGCGGCGTCCATGCTGACGGCCGCCGCCCTCATCGCTGCGGGTTAACATAACGCGGGACGTTTATCGTCTGACGGCTGAATCGATCTTCCAATCTTCAGAGAATGCGCTAGGCTCGACGAGATCGAAGAAGTCGATGGGGAACAGCGGTCGATGCGGCGACGGGCGACAAACTGGGTTGCGGGGGCCGTCGCTGGCGCATTGGCGCTCGCTTTGGCCGGATGCGGCGAGGGCGAAAAGGCCGACGCCGCCAAGGCGACGCCTGCCCCGAAAGTGACGGTCACGACCGTCTCACGCGATGGGGCGGCCGGCGCCATCCGGGCGAGCGGACTTGTCGCATACCAGCGTGAGACCGCCTTGTCGTTCAAGGTTCCGGGAGTGATCGCACGTTTGAACGTGGACGAAGGCGATCAGGTGCGCGCCGGACAGACACTCGCCAGCCTTAACCTGACAGAATACTCCGCCAGTTTCGCCGAGGCCGACGCATCGTTGCGTACCGCCGAAAGCCAGTTGGCGCGCACCCAGACGCTTTTCCAGAAAGGCCTTGTCGCCCAGGCCCGACTAGACGACGCGCAACTGGCGGTCGAGCGTGCGCGCGCGTCGCGCCAGGCGACCGGCTTTAACCGCGCGCAGGGCGTGATTGTTGCGCCGTCTTCCGGGGTCATCCTGCGTCGCGCCGCCGATCCCAACCAGACGGTCAGTCCCGGCCAACCTGTCCTGACGCTCGGCGCAATCAGCTCCGGACTCATTGTCCGCGCCGCCATCTCCGCGACTGACGCCGCCCGCCTGAAGGTCGGTGACGAGGCGGTCGTGCGCATCACCGGCCTGCCGGGGAAGCCCCGCACGGGTCGCGTAAGGCGCGTGGCGGCCAAAAGCGACGCGGCCACGGGCGGCTTCGACGCTGAAATCGCAGTGACCCCCATCGATGGGCTGCGAAGCGGTCTGGTGGGCGAGGTCGAGATTGCTGCTTCGGGCGGCGCCGGCGCAGCAGGCCCGATCCGCGCGCCGACGCTCGCGCTTCTAGATGCGCGTGCCGATCAAGGGGTCGTGTTGGTCGTCGACGCCCAGAACATCGCCCGCAGGCGCGCGGTGCAAACCGCTGGCCTCGACGCCGACAGCGTGCTGATCGTGGGGGGACTCGAGCCTGGCGAGCGGGTGGTGTCTTCCGGCGCCGCCTACGTGCGTGACGGACAGCCGGTGTCAGTCATCGAAGCGCCCAACGCCGCATCGGTCGCCCCTGTCGTGAAGGCAGCGCCCTGATGCGCGCCATTGTCCGCTTTTTCGTCGACAGCTGGCAATTCTCGCTGGTCGTCTTCGCTCTCCTGATTGCGCTTGGGTACAGCGCCGTCATGACGGTCCCGAAGTCCGAGGACCCCATCGCGCAGTTCCCGATTGCGGTGGCGATCGTGGTGTTGCCGGGCGCCGACGCCGAGCAGATGGAAAAGCTCGTCGTCATCCCGCTCGAGCAGGCGTTCAATCGCATTGAGGACGTCAAGGAAATCGAGTCCTTTGCGGGCGCGGGCACTGCGTCTGTCAACGTCGAGTTCGTCTGGGGTTCCGACCCGCAGCGCAAGTACGACGAGATGGTGCGCGAGTTGAACGTCGCCCGCGCCAGCCTGCCGGCAGGCGTCGTTGAGATCCGCACGCTGCGCGCGAATACGGCAAACGCCGCCGTGGTGCAGATGGCGCTTGTCAGCGACACCGCGCCGATGCGGCAGATGGAGGCCGCCGCTCGCGACCTGCGCGACCAGATCGAACGCGCGCCGGGCGTGCAGGAAGCGGAAATCTGGGGCGCGCCGGCATCTGAAGTGCGCGTGGCGCTCGATCTTGACACGATGGCCTCCCAGAGGATGCCGCCGTCCCTGGTGGTCGACGCGCTGCAGAAGGAAGGCCTCGACACACCCGTGGGGCCGGTAGAATCGGGCGGTCGCAGGTTCAACGTGCAGGCGACCGGCGCCTTCGACAGCCTCGAGGAAATCCGCGCGACGCCGCTGCGGGCCTCGGAGGGCCGCGTGCTCACGGTAGACGATGTCGCCGATGTCTCCTGGGCAAACGACGAGCCGCGCCACATTACCCGCTACAATGGCCAGCGCGCGGTCTTCGTCACTGCGCGCGGTGAACTCGGCGCCACCGTTTTCGACGTCCGCAATGGCATCTATGCCGGTCTCGACACCTTCCGTGAAACGCTGCCGCCGGAGATCAAGCTCGAGGTCGGGTTCGATCAATCCAAAACCGTCGCCTACCGCCTGAAAAATCTGGGCCGCGACTTCATCATCGCCATCCTGCTTGTGCTGATCACCTTGTTGCCGTTGGGCTTGCGCGCGGCGGCGGTGGTGATGGTGTCGATTCCGTTGTCGCTCGCCATCGGTGTGCTGGCCGTGCAACACCTCGGCTTTTCCATGAACCAGCTTTCGATTTCCGGTTTCGTGGTGGCGCTGGGATTGCTCGTCGACGATTCCATCGTGGTCGTTGAGAACATCTCGCGACGGCTGCGCGAAGGCCTCTCTCCGCGCGACGCCGCCATCGCCGGCGTCCAAGAAATCGATGTCGCGGTCATCGGCTGCACGGCGGCGCTGATCTTCGCCTTCCTGCCCATCCTGGCGCTGCCAGAGGGCGCGGGCGAGTTCATTCGTTCGTTTCCAGTCGCGGTGCTCTGCACAATTGCTGCTTCATTGGTTGTCTCCCTGACGATCATTCCATTTCTGGCGGCTCACGTCCTACCGCGCACGTCGGCGGGTCATTCCAACTTTTTCCTCGATACGGTGATGGGTTTGATTCATACCGTCTATCGACCCATTCTCCACTTCGCGCTGACGGCGCCACGCGCGACGGTTATCGTGTCGCTCGCACTCGCCATCGCAAGCTGTGGCCTCATTCCAAAGATCGGCTTCTCGCTCTTTCCAGAGAACGACAGCCCGTACTTCATGGCCGACATCGAGCTGCCGCAGGGGGCTGCTCTCTCGGAAACTGACAAGGCCGTGCGCTACGCCGATGGCGTTCTTGCAGCGCGCAAGGATATCGACTGGCGGTTCGCCAATTCCGGCTACGGCAATCCGCAGGTCTACTACAACGTCTTCCAGGTGCGGGCGCAGCCGCACATCGGCCAGATATACGCCAGCTTCAAGGAATGGCGCGCCGACGAGGGCCCAAGGGCCGTCGAGGAAATCCGCGCCGAGTTCCGCAAGTATCCGGGCGCACGCATCACTTTGCGCCGCTTCGAAAACGGGCCGCCGGTCGATGCCCCTATCGCCGTCCGGATCACCGGCAAGGATCTCGCGACGCTGACCGCGCTCGCGGCGCAGGTGGAGAGTATCGTCCAGAACACCGAAGGCTCGCTGGACGTGAAGAACCCGATGGCGGCGCGCACGGTCGACCTTGACCTGCGCATCGATCAGACAAAAGCGGCCCTTCTCGGCGTCCCTGCAGGCGCCGTGGACCAGACGCTGCGCATTGCATTCGGCGGCGCCAACGTCGCAAGTTTCCGTGATCCGACAGGCGACGCCTATCCTGTGCGTGTCCGAATGCCGGGAGAAACGGCCTCTCCAGTGGAAGACTTGCGAAAGGTGTTTATCTGGAACGGCCAGGGCGGGGCGCTTCCGCTCGCGGAGCTCGCCAATCCGGGATTCAGGTCGGGACCCACCCAGATCGATCGTTTCCAGCGCGAACGCGTCGTTACGATCACGGCCACTTCCGCGCCCGGTTTCCTAACGTCGCGCGTCACGGCCGACGTCGCCGCGCAGATCGCGGAACTCAAGCCGCCGCCGGGCTACAAGATTTCTTTCGGCGGACAGGCGCAGGCTGCGAGCGAGAGTTTCTCTGGCCTCGGCGCTGCGATCCTCATCGCCACCTTCGGCGTGCTCGCCGTTCTGCTACTGGAGTTCGGCACCTTCGCGCAGATGACCGTCGTTGCGTTCGTCATTCCGTTTGGCATCATGGGCGGCCTGATTGCGCTGTTCCTGAGCGGCTATACGTTGTCATTCATTGCGGTAATCGGGTTCGTCGCGCTCATCGGCATTGAGATCAAGAATTCGATCCTGCTCGTCGATTTCACCAACAAGCTCAGACGCGAGGGCGTGCCGTTGAAGGAAGCGGTGGAACGCGCGGGCGAGCTGCGCTTCCTGCCGGTCCTGCTGACCTCAGCCACCGCAATCGGCGGCCTCGTTCCGCTCGCGCTGGAAGCCTCGCCGCTTTATTCGCCGCTCGCGTATGTGATCATCGGCGGCTTGATTTCGTCCACCCTGATCGCGCGCATCGTGACGCCAGCGATGTATTTGCTGCTCGCGCCGAAGGACAAACAGGCGGAGGCGACCTAGAGCCTCATCCGACCAAACTCGATCGCTGCGGCGATCGGATGGTCGGATCAGGATGCTCTACAGGGATGATTCTAAAGCAGCTTTAGCCGAAGTCGCAATTGCGGCTGCACTTCGGAAAGATCGGATGTCGCTCTAGCAGGCTGCTGAAGAACTCACCACGGCGCGCAGACGAATCCGGACTCCTCGCCACTGTGAAAGAAGAAGCGCCCCACAAGGCGGCCGGCGGCGGCGAGCATCACCCAGCCTCGGCCGCAACGGGAATCGGTTTCGTCAACGCCTTGCCAACGGAATTCGGCCCCAACGGAACTCGGCGACCGGGGCGCCATTTCGCCCCTCGTACCTGACATCGAGCCGAGCGGTGACGGCGATGAAGCACATCTCGCCCTCCGCGCCGTTGAATGCGAGAAAGGCGGGCTGGACGAGGTCAAGCGCCTCATTGTCCCAGAGATCCATTTCCGCGATGCGCCAACGGCCTTGAAAACGCAGCGCCAAAGCATTGGCTTTCTTCCGGGCCATCAGGCAAACGCCAACAACTTCGGCAGCCGTACGAGATTGTAGGCTGCTGCGGCGAAAGCGAAGGCCCAGTCGACCTTGGCGAGCCCACGCAGCTTGGTCTTGCGCAAGCCCGCGACGCTCTTGATCCAGCCGAACGCCGCTTCGATCAGCTTGCGCCTGCGTTGGCTTATCGCGTAGGGCGCGCCTCGAGCGGTAGCGGGCGAGATCAGCGAGCGGCGGCGCTTTCCGGTCTTGGGGAGCCCGTCATGGCGCGCAACATGGGCGCGCGCCTTGCGATGGCGGAGCGCGCCGACAAAGCTGGCGACGTCATAGCCCTTGTCGGCGCCCACCGTGATGCGCGCGCGACGCACCTCGCATCGATCGACGAGTTCGAGGGCGGCATCACGTTCTGCGGTCCCGCTCGCCCGCGTGACCATCGCGCCACCGATGAGTCCCTTCCGGTTCTCCACCAGGCCATGGCCGGCGTAGGCCATGATCGACGATTGCCCGTCGCTCTTGCGCGCCCGCCTCGCGTCGGGATCAGTCATGCTCTCGTGCGTCTCGTTGCTGCGCTTCTGGCCTTTGAGATCTACCATTTGGTTACGTCCACCGGCGGGCGGATCATCGCCGTCTCAATCCTTCGGCGTGAACGATTTCATCGAAGCCCAAGCCTCGATGAGCGTGCCGTCTCCGGAAAAATGCTGCGTGGAGAGAAGCTTCCGCACTCGCCTGTGCGCAAGCAATGTGGAGAGAAACTTCGCTGCGATATCACCGTCCAGCAGTCGTTGGCGGTTCTTCGATAACGTCGAGGCGTCCTATGCCCGATCGCCGATCCCAAGCCCGGCGAACCAGCGAAACAAAAGTTCAAACTCCAGTCGGTCCATCAACTGGCGCTACGAGCGGATCGAACAAACAGCCTGCAAGAGCATCGCCCGCAGAAGCATTTCCGGCGGAATGGACGCCCGCCCGATCCCCGAATTAAGCGGAATGCACTCCGCTTCCAGCGCTGCCAACGCTTCGTTCGCTAGTGTCCGGATCGCCCGAAGCGGATGCTCCGAACGCACCCGATCCTCCAGATCGACATACGAAAAAAGACCCAGTCCGCTCGTCCAGTCCGCGCACCCGATCCTCCCGGCAATCCAAAGGAATCAGAATTCGTGAACAGCGGCTATGGCCTTTTTCGGCGGCCTGCTAGCGCGCAGACTTCAGATCCTCCAGATCCGAGGGCGGCTCGCCTGCGGAGATCACCAACACCGTCACCGCAAAGGCGAAGGCGCTGTCCACAAAGTTGTCGATACGCGACCGAGCGGCTTGGCTGCGTGGCGGTTCGGCGATGCGTGCAGACATGCGAGCGCTCCGGTGGCGGCGCCAATAGATCAACGCCTGCGGGCGAAGTTCATGACCCCGAAGGTCAGGCCGCCGCCACGCGCGGTTCTTCGGCCTGCCTCCGCCAGAGCTCCGCGTATTCGCCGTCCCGCGCGACCAGTTGCGCGTGCGCGCCCTCCTCCACGACGCGGCCATCCTTCAGCACGATGATGCGATCCGCATCGGCGATGGTGGACAACCGGTGTGCGACGACAATTGTTGTTCGGCCGCGCGAAGCTTCGTCCAGAGCCGCTTGCACTTCGGCCTCAGTGCGGCTGTCCAGAGAAGACGTCGCTTCGTCGAGAATGAGGATCTTAGGGTCCTTCAAGATAACCCGTGCGATGCCCACGCGCTGCTTCTCGCCGCCTGAGAGCTTGAGTCCCCGCTCGCCGACCTTTGTCTCCCATCCCTGCGGCAAGCGCTGAATGAAATCGTAGAGCTGCGCGCGCCGTGCGGCTGCGTCGAGTTCTTCCTGCGTAGCGTGCGGGCGACCGTAGGAAATGTTGAAACGCAGCGTGTCATTGAACAGAACCACGTCCTGGGGGACAAGACCGAGCGCCTCGCGCAACGATTTCTGCGTGACGGAGGTGAGGTCCTGACCATCCACCAGCACGCGCCCGGACGCGGGATCGTAGAAGCGGAAGATGAGTTTCAGGACCGTGGATTTGCCCGCGCCGCTTGGGCCGACAATCGCCGTGGTCCGCCCAGCGGGGGCGGTGAAGCTGACGACGGAAAGCCCCTGATCGCGGCCTTCGTGCGAGAACCCGACCGCGTCGAAGCGCACCTCTCCCGCCCCCGCCTCAAGCTTCTTCGCGCCCGGCGCATCGGCCACATCCGGCGTCTCATCGAGGAGTGCAAACATCTTTTCCATGTCGATCGAAGACTGCTTGATCTCCCGATACGCCATCCCGAGAATGTTCAGCGGCGCGTAAAGATTGAGCATGATGAGGATGACGGCTGTGACATCGCCCGCGCCCATCCGTCCGCCCGTGACCAGCACCCCCGCGCCTGCGACCATCGCTGCAAGGCCGAGGTTCATGATGAAACCCTGCGCCATGTTTAGCGCAACGAGCGAGGTGTTGGCCTGCACCGCGGCTTTAGCGTAGCCGGCCAACGCCCTGTCGAAGCGTTCGCTTTCACGATCTTCTGCGGCGAAGGACTTGACCGTCTCGAAGTTCAACAGAGAGTCAACTGCGCGGCCCGCCGCCTCGCTGTCGCGCTCGTTCATTTCACGCCGATATTTGAGCCGCCAGTTGGTGATACGGAACGTGATCCACGCATAAATCACGACCGTCACCGCTGCGATCACCGCAAACACCGGCCCGTACTTCCACGACAGCACCGCCGCCGCGAGCGCAAGTTCGATCACCGTCGGGGCGATGTTGAACCCGAGAAACCGCAAAAGAAAGTCAATCGCACGGACACCGCGTTCGATGATGCGATACAGAGAGCCGGTGCGCTTGGACTGGTGGAAACGCACAGAGAGGCTGTGGACGTGGGAAAAGACGCCCGCACCGGCTCGCCGCTGCGCTTCCTCGCTGACCGGCGCAAAGATCGCGTCGCGGATCTGCGGGCCCGCCGTCGAAGCAAAGCGCAGCGCCGCCCAGAAGGACACCAGACCTATGAAAAGCGGCAGAGCGCCGCCTGCATCGCCTGCCGACAGCCGGTTGATGCCGTCGGCCAACACCAGCGGGGCAAACACCGCGATGACTTTTCCAAGCAGCGTCAGCGCCAAAGCGGCGCCGATCCGCAGCCGGACGCCCGGCGCGTCGAGCCCCCCGACCAGCTTCACAATGCGTGTGATCGCCTCGCGGATGCTCGAGGTGTCGGATTCTTCGGCGGCGGCGGGTTCGGGTTTCGCGGGATCGGCGGGAGGCTTGGGACTTGGACGCATGTCTGGCAGAGGTAGGGCCCCCGCGCCTTCCCTGCAACGCACCCGCCGCGCAGCGCGCCTCGTTGCCGCCCCCACACTGCCTTTGATCCGCGCTCCCTTCAGTGGGCTATAGTGACCCCATGAAAACGATTCACTCGATCTGCGTCTATTGCGGGTCGTCCAACACCACCAAACCCGAATACCTCGACCTTGCGACCCGCGTGGGATCCCAGATCGCCTGGCGCGGCATGCGGATGGTCTATGGCGGCGGTCGTGTGGGCCTCATGGGTCGCGCCGCGGAAGCCTGCCACAAGGAGGGCGGCGCGGTGCTCGGCGTCATGCCGAAGTTCCTGCAAAACCGCGAGATCACCTACCAAGACGTCGAGCACCGCATGGTCGAAACCATGCACGAGCGCAAGATCACGATGTTCAACGAGAGCGACGCATTCCTCGTGTTGCCGGGCGGCATTGGCACGCTGGAGGAAGCCATCGAGATGCTCTCTTGGGCCCGGCTCGACTTGCACGCCAAGCCTATCGTCTTTCTCTGCGAGGACGGCTTCTGGGACCCGCTGTTCCAGTTGCTGGACCATACGATCGACACCAACCTCACCCCGCCCGCCTTCCGGGACATGCTTCTGGCCGCCAGCACAGTCGAGGCCGCATTTGAGGCCATCGAGTCCCGGGTCCGGCCGTAGCTGGACGCCCGCCGCATGGGCCGCTATGGCGCCTCCATGTCGGAACTCGATCTCACCTTTCGCCAGCGCCTCGGCTGGATTGCACACGTCTTCAAGGCGGCGACGCAGAACCATCATCCAGAACTTGAGCGGCTCTTCGCTCCGATGATCGCGAAGGATGCGGTGATCGCCGACGTCGGCGCGCATGCGGGCCAGTTCGCCAAGATCTTTGCGCGTCTGGCGCCGCAGGGCCGCATCTACGCGTTCGAGCCGTCGAGTTACGCGCTGTCGGTCCTGCCGCACGCACTGGGCTTCAATGGCGTGAAGCATGTGACGATTGAGCCCTACGGATTGTCGGATGCGCCTGGCAGTTTCACGATGTCGACGCCTTTGAAGCGCGGGCGCGCTGAGGTCGGGTTCGGCCTCGCTCACCTGGGAACCGACGACGACAAGCGGCCAATGCGCGTCGAATCCATCGAAGTGCGAACGCTCGATTGGTTTGCGGAGGCGGCGAAACTCTCACGTCTCGACTTCCTCAAGGCCGATGTCGAAGGCTGGGAATCCCGCATGCTCATGGGCGGCCAAAGCACGCTCTCTCGGTTCAAGCCGACTCTCTTCCTCGAGATCGTGGAATCAAGTCTTGCGCGTGCGGGTTCCACCGGCGCGGACATCTTCAGTCTGCTCGCGCCGATCGGGTATCGCGCGCAGAAGCTGAACCCCGACGTCACTCTCTCGGATGTGAACGCATTTTCCGGCGACAGCGATTATCTATTCGTCGCCGATCGCGGCTGATTCGATGGAACGCGTCACATGGGTCGCTTCGCTCTGTTCGCCACGCTGATGTGTCTCGCCGCTTGCGCGCCGACATTCTCGGCGCCGCCGGAAGTGCGCGCCGCAGCGATGCAGGAGCTTTCCCAAGCGGGTCTCGACGCCGACGCCGCCTTCCTCTCAAAGGGTTTCATCACCACCGGGCGCCTCACTGGAAACAGCGCGCCGGACATCCTCTTGGACTACGATGCAGCCCAGGCTGGCGCGTACTGCGACGCCGGCGGCTGCCCGCTCGAAATCTGGGTGAAAGACAGCGACGGCCCATACCGCAAGGCGTTCGACCAGCAGGTTCTCGCACATGCCATCGCGTCGAAAGGCGGCCAAGTCTGGCTCGCAACGGACGTGCACGGCGTGCATTGCGGCGGGTCCGCCGACGATCCGTGCGCTTATGCGTTCGTGTGGCGCGAGGGCGATGAGCAGACTCCGGGCTACTTTGACGCGGCATCGATTGCCGGTGCGCCTGCTTCTTACCAAAGCCCGCTTGTGCAGGCGCTGCCGTTCGACTTCGACACCGCGCCGATCGAAATCACCTCCACGATCGAACGCTTTGAAAACAACTGCGCGCGCGCGAAGGGTGATGGCGACGCATCGGAGGCGGTAAGCTACGGCCCCGACATCACCGGCGACGGCCGACGCGAGATCGTCTTCGATGGGCGCTACACGACCTGCCGCATGCGCGACGGTTCGCCGGTTGCGCCGATCTGCTTCGCCGACACCTGCGGCACCATCGTATTTGTCGCGCCGGCTTTGCCCAATGCGCCTTGGATAAGGGCTTTTTCCAGCATCGATCCCGTGGATTTTGACTACGTGTACTCGAGCGGCACGGCGCGCTTCCGGATCGTCACGCCGTGCGATTCCGCCTCGTGCGCGAAGACGCCGCTCGTGTGGTCTGCTGAACGACGGCGTCTCGAATGATCACGACGCCTTGCCTGCCCGATCGCCATCGAGCGCCCAATCTTCCCAGCGCGTCCAGACGCGCTCACACTCCGCGCGCCAGGCCGCGAGCTTTTCCGGCAGCGGCGCGATCGGCGATACTTCTATCCAGCGCCGCGTGAAGAACCCTTCGCCCGGCGCGCCGTCGCGACCCACCACCAGCGCACTCAGCACCGGCTCGTCCTGCTTGCGGTTGTCCACGGCCACCGCATTCAACGCATCAAACAGCGCCTCGCCGAGCGGCACGCCAGTGGCGGCCGCCACTTCCTGATAGGTCACGAGATCGCGCGCGCGGGCGACTTCGATGAGATGCGCGCGCATGGCCGCTTTGGTCGCCCGCGCGACCGCGAGCGCATCGCCGACGGAAATGGAGGGCTTGGCTTCCGCGCCGATTTTGCGACGTACGCCCTGCAGCAATGCCGCCCATTGTGCGGGTGCGGCAAAGCGCGGCTGCGTGGCGATAAGATCGCACGTCTGGATCGACTGGAACGGAAAGCCCGGCGCCACGTCCTCGATACGCGCGGCGACAATCTTGTCGGTATCAAACGCATACTGCGCCTCGGCTTTCACCCAGTTCGACATGAGCGACGCTGCGGACCAGAGGACGACCACCGCCTTCGCAGACACCAGTTCCCGCCCGATCACGTCGGAGAAACGTTCGCCTGCGACGAGCGAGGTGTCCCACCACGTGGACCAGCCGGCCTCCACGAGTTTCGCGGCCGCCGCTTCCACCCACACGCGATCCTGGCGCTTGTAGCTGATGAAGACGTCGGCCATCGGCGCTTACGCCGGCTCGCCGCTCAGCCGCTTGCGGGCTTTCTCTTCGCCAATGAGCGCAAACAGCGTAGCCATCTCCGGGCCGTGTTCCATCGCCGTCAGCGCCTGACGCAGCGGCATGAAGAGGCCTTTGCCCTTCGCGCCGGTCTCGGCCTTCACCGCATCGACGAAGGCGCCCCACGATGAGCCGTCATACGGCCCCCTCGGCAGCACGCTCAGCGCGGCTTCCGCAAAGGCCGCATCAGAAATCACCGGTGCAATAGGGCCCGCCACAACCTTGGACCAGACCGCCACATCCGGCAGCGTAACGAGATTGGCGCGCACCGTGTTCCAGAACGTCTCGCCAAGATCGGCGTCGAGAGCGGCCAGCCGCTCCTTCACGTCCGCATACGGCAAAGCGTGCAGCACAGCGGCGTTGACGCGCTTGAGTTCTTCAACGTCAAAGCGCGCCGGCGCACGCCCGATCTTGCCGTAGGAAAACTCCCCCGCGAGCGTCGCGAAGTCCGCGCGCGCTTCCACTGGATCCGACGTGCCGAGCTTCGCAAGATGGCTCAGGATCGCTACCGGCTCGAAGCCATCGTCGCGCAGCATTTCCGCCGAGAGCGAGCCAAGGCGTTTCGACAGCGCCTCACCGTCCGGGCCCACGAGCAGCGGGAAGTGACCGAACATCGGGATCGCGGCGCCAAGCGCCGCGAAAATCTCGGCCTGCACGCCCGTATTCGTGACATGGTCTTCCCCGCGCACGATGTGCGTGATGCGGTACTCGATGTCATCGACCACCGACGGCAGCGTGTAGAGATAGGCGCCGTCTGCGCGAATCAAAACGGGGTCTGACAATGACGTCGTGTCGATCGATTGTGGCCCGCGCACGAGATCGTTCCATTCGACGCGCTTGCCGGAAAGCTTGTATCGCCAATGCGCCTTGCGGCCCTGCGCTTCGAGCGCGGCGCGATCGGCGTCCGTCAGCGAAAGTGCTGCGCGATCATACACCGGCGGCTTGTTGCGCGACTGCGCGATGCGGCGCTTGCGCTCCAGTTCGTCCTCGGTCTCGTAGCACGGATAGAGGAGCCCCATCGCCTTGAGTTTGTCAGCGGCGGCGTCATACGATGCGAACCGCTTGGACTGCTGCGCGCGTTCGTCCCAGTCGAGGCCGAGCCATTTGAGATCGATCTCGATGCCTTCCTCGAAGACTTTCGTGGACCGTTCAAGATCAGTGTCGTCGATGCGCAGCAGCATCTGCCCGCCCTGCTGGCGCGCGAAGAGCCAGTTCAGGAGCGCGGTGCGGATATTGCCGACATGGAGCCTGCCCGTAGGGCTCGGCGCAAAACGCAGTCTGGGTTGCATCGCGCCTTATCGCGGAGCCCGCGGCCTTGGACAAGACGCGGCAGCCGTGGTGAATGGGGCCATCGAGATCATCACAACGCAAAGGGAGGCCAAGATGTCCCACAAGTCCCGCGAAGTCCGCCTGAAGAGCCGCCCTGTGGGCACGCCTGAGACCGAGAACTTCGAGGTCGCCAGCATCGATCTGCCCGATCCGGGCCCTGGCGAAGCGCTCGTGCGGAACCTGTGGATGTCGGTCGACCCGTACATGCGCGGGCGCATGTATGACCGGGAAAGCTATGTGCCGCCGTTCCAAATCGGCGAGGCGCTTCAGGGCGGCGCGGTCGGCCAGGTGGTCGTATCAAACGATCCGGCGCTGAAGGCGGGCGATCTCGTAGAGTCCATGTTCGGCTGGCGCGAGGCGTTCGTGGCGCCTGCGGGGGGCTTGCAGAAGCTGCCCGCGTCCAACGCTCCGCCACAGTCTTATCTTGGCGTCCTCGGCATGCCGGGGATGACCGCCTACACCGGCCTGCTCAACATCGGCGATCCCAAGCCGGGCGAGACCGTCTTCGTCTCCGGCGCTGCGGGCGCGGTGGGCTCGCTCGTCGCGCAGATCGCCAAGATCAAGGGCGCCACCGTGATTGGTTCCGTCGGTTCAGACGACAAGGCCGCGTGGCTGAAGAGCGTCGGCATCGATCACGTGGTGAACTACAAGACCTGCGGCGATCTCCTCGCCGCAGTGCGCGCGGTCGCGCCGAAGGGCATCGACGTCTATTTCGACAATGTCGGCGGCGCGCACCTAGAAGTGGCGCTGGAACTCGCGCGGCCGTTCGCGCGCTTTGCCGAGTGCGGCATGATCTCGCAATACAACAATACCGAGCCTACGCCCGGACCGAAGAACCTGATCTACGTCGTCGGCAAGAGCCTGAAGATCCAGGGTTTCATCGTCTCCAACTACTACGGCCAGCGCGCACAATTCCTTGCCGACATGACGCAGTGGATCGCCGACGGCAAGATCAAGTGGGAGGAGACCGTGGAGACAGGAATCGAAAACGCCCCGAAGGCCTTTCTAAATCTCTTCACCGGCGGCAACACCGGCAAGATGCTTGTCAAACTGGGATGATAGAGCGCCGCGCGCGTCGCCTTGCGCGGTGGGCGTTCGCGGCCATCTTCATGACGCATGCGGGGCTACACTGGCTGCTTCCCGCGCCGTTTATGGCGATCACGCCGGAGGGGGTTGGCGATCGGCGCCTGGTGGTGCAGGTGACCGGCATCGCGGCGCTGGCCGGCGGCGTTGGATTGCTCTTCCCTCAAACACGACGATGGGCAGGCTTCGGGCTCTCGTTGTACTATGTCTGCGTCTATCCGGCGAACATCCGCCATGCCTTCGAGTCGATCGCGATGAACGACGTCACGCTCAGCTGGCTCTCCCATGGGCCGCGCCTGCTGCTGCTGCCCGTCTTCGCGTGGCGGCGCCTGTGGGCTTGGGGCGTGGTCGACTGGCCCTTCCGCGCGCGCGCCTGACGATCTTTCTCTCCTCTTTCCGCTTTTCGCTGACCGGACCCTTCGCATGTCTCGCCTATTCGACGCCTACATCATGGTGGACTGGTCCGCCGCCTCCAAGCCGACCACCGGAACCGACTCCATCTGGATCGGCATCCTGAAAAAGAACGTGCGCTTCCAGCTCGCGTTCGAGGCGCACAATCCGGCGACGCGGGCCGAAGCACTGGCGCTGCTGGAAAAAACGATCGCCGATCTTCAACGGCGCAACGATCGTATTCTGCTTGGCTTTGATTTTCCGCTGGGCTTTCCGGAAGGAACGGCGGCTGCGCTGAAACTGAAGGGCGATGCTTGGTCGGCGATGATCGACTTCGTCTCCGCTGAGATGCGCGACAAGCCGGACAATACGAACAACCGCTTCCAGGTTGGCGCGAAGATGAATCGCCTCATGACCAACAGCGCGTTTCCGTTCTGGGGCGCGCCGGCTAAAGACGCGCAGACCATGCTGGCCGTGAAGCGCCCCCGCGATCACGGCGCGGGCGATCTTCCCGAATTCCGAAAATCGGAACAGGCGATCAAGGGACCGTCTTCTATCTGGAAGCTCTACTATCAGGGCTCGGTCGGCGGTCAGGCGTTGACAGGCTTACCCGTGCTGAAAAAGCTCAAGACGAAACTCGGCGATGCGATGAAGCTTTGGCCGTTCGAGACGGGCTGGAAGACGCTCAGCTTGGCCGACGTAGAAGGCGTCGCTGTGGTCGCCGCCGAGATTTATCCCTCGCTCTACGCGACGAAAGCGACGGCCGGCGAAGTGAAGGACGCCGTGCAGGTGCGCGCCGCCGCCGAACACTTCGCCGCGCTCGACGAAAAAGGCCGTCTCGGCGGCGTCTTCGGTCCCAAGAAGGATCAGGAGGCGCACGCCGAGATCGTCACGCGGGAAGAAGGCTGGATCCTCGGCATTTGATGCGCGCACGATTCACGCCTCGCCCGACGGGGCGAGCCGACCCCGCGCTGTGCGTGTGAGATAAAAGTGTCTGAAGGTGAGCACGCCCACCGACAGCACGCTCGCAAGGAGGATCGCCTCCATCAGGCCGTACACGCCGCGTCCCTGCACTTCACCCAGCCAGAACGCGAGCGGCGGCATCACGACCACGTAGGCGAGCACATGGCTCGCGGTCGGAAACCAGTTGTCGCCGCGCCCGCGCAATGCGGCTGCGGCCACGACCTGTCCGCCATCCGGCAGCATGGTGAGCGCCGCTATCGGCATAAGCGCAGCCACCGCCGCCACGAGCGCGGGATCGGCGCTGTAGGCGCGACCGATCGGCGTGGCGAACACGAGCGCGAGAAGCCCCGCCGCCATGAGCACGAGCGTATTCACCCCAATGCCCATCCATCCCGCCTTCGCGGCCTTCGCGCGATCGTTGGCGCCGATTGACTCCGAGACCAGCACCTGCGTCGCGGCCGCCAGACCAAGCGAGAGCATGAACACGACCGCGAGCAGATTGAGCGTGATCTGGTAGGTCGACACCGCTTGCTCGCCGATGCGGCCGGCGATCACCGTCATGCCGGAGAACGCGCCCGCTTCGGCCACCTGGCTCACGGCTGCGGCCGCGCCGACGCCGAGCAATGCGGCGTAGCTCGGCGCATCGGCGGAAGGCTTCTGCATGACGCCGTATTCGGCGCTGCGGAGCGAGAACCAGATCCAGCCCAGCAATCCGACCACGAGAAACACGCGCGCGCCCACCGTCGCCCACGCCGAGCCGACCGCGCCCCACTCGGACACAAGGGCGAGATTGAGCGCTATGTTCAAGGCGTTGCCGAGCCACATCACGATCGCGCCCGCGTTGGGCCGTGAGATTGCTTCGAGAAAGAACGACGCGGCGACGAAAGTCAGGTGCAGCGGGATCGATAGACCGAGGATCGCCGCCACCTTGCCGGCGCTCGCGGCAAGTCCGGGTTCGATGCCCATTGCCAGGAGCGCGGGTGTCGCGCCAAAAGCGATGAGCAGCGCCGATAGCGCACCCGCGATCCAGCCGATGACGAGGCCGCGCCGCAGCGCTGCGCCTGCGTTCTGCGGCTGACCTTCGCCGATGGCGCGGGCCGCCAGCACCTGCACGCCGACGAGCAAGCCGATCGCGCCGACGAGGAAGACCCCGGTCGGCGCCCAGCCGAGGGCGAGGTGGGCGAGTTCCTTGGGCGCGAGTTGGCCGACAATGATGGTATCGGCGACGCCCATGCCCATGATGCCGAGGCGGGCGACTGCGACGGGTCCGGCTAGGCGCAGGAGCCGGGGCAACAGAGGTTCGGACATGGTGTCTTCTTGTCGCTGGCGCGCGGGTAAGCACCCGGCGCATTGAATAAAAATGCGTGGAAGCGCCGCGCGAACGGCTCTGGAGCAGTCGACGTCAGAAGGACGGCAGTCCCGCTTCAGGGCCGTCGGGACCGGCGAGGATCAGCGGCGCTCCAACGGCGGCCGGCGGCGCCGGCGGCGCCTGATCCAATTCGCGCGCACGCTGTTCGGCGCGACGGCGGCGGAACAGGTCGATCTCCAACGTCTCGGCGGCAAAGTAGCCGTCGCGGCCGTCTTCGAGGCGGACCCGGCGCCACGGACCGTCCGGGGCGTCCTCGACCAGGCCGTTGATCCGCAGGCGCTCCCCCGGACGCGCCGGCCGGATGATCTTGGCGTAGTCGGCGGGACCTTCGCGGATAGCGACGGCCTCGGCGACGGTCTGAGGCGTTTTCGGCCAGAAGAACGTCACATCGTAGTCGAGCGCGATCTGGACGGGCGCCGCCGGCGGAGCCCCCGTCGGCGCGGGCGCCGAGATCGGGGTCAGGACCGTCTCGACCGTCACGGGCGCATGGGCGGCCATCGCGGTGTTGGTCGCGGGCCAGGACGCCAGTGCAGCGGCGTAGAGCGCCACGCCGAGGACGGCGGCGGCGGTCATCGACGCCGGGCTCCCGAAGTTCCCGGCCCGGGCGAGCTGTCGACGCGCAAACGCGAGCGCGTTCAGCACGTGATCGGCGACGGTGTCGGCGACAGACTGCACGGCCATCGCGTGGGAGGCGATGCGACTGGGGGGGCCGTTCGGGATCATTAGAGGGGGTCCATAACATGACGTCCCGAATCAGCACAGTCGCCCGGGTCACAGACCGGGAGAATTTTTCGTCCAGAAAGAGCTCGGCCCCGGAGAGTTGGAGCGCGGGCCCCAAGTGGATCCGGGGGCCCGCATGTTGTGTTGACAAGCGCGGGACGGAGAGGTCGGCGATCAGAGCGCCTGTTGGCGACTTTCGCGTCTGAGGCGCAATTCCATCGCTCCTCGCTAAGGACGCAGGGTCGGGCGATGAGGCTACCCGTTCGCCACTTTCCGCGCTTGCATGCGCGTCGCGCGAAGGCCTTCGGCGACGAGGAACGCCAGATCCAATGCCTGCGCGCCGTTGAGGCGCGGGTCGCAGTGCGTATGGTAGCGGTCCGATAGATCTTCTTCCGTCACGGCCGCCGCGCCGCCGAGGCATTCGGTCACCTGCGCGCCGGTCATTTCCACATGCACGCCGCCGGGCCAGACGCCTTCTGCGGGCAAAACGTCCATGAAGGTGCGCACTTCCGCAAGGATGCGATCGAACGGCCGTGTCTTGAAGCCGGACTGCGTCTTCAGCGTGTTGCCGTGCATGGGATCGCACGACCACACCACGTTCTTTCCTTCCCTTTGCACCGCACGCACGAGACGCGGCAGACCGCTTGGGGCCTTCTCGGCGCCGAAGCGCGCGATGAGCGTCAGGCGGCCCGGCTCGTTTTCCGGATTGAGCGCATCGATAAGGCGCAGCATGTCGTCGGGCTCGAGCGTAGGCCCGCACTTCATGCCGATGGGATTTTTCACGCCGCGCATGAACTCGACGTGCGCGCCGTCGAGCTGACGCGTGCGGTCGCCGATCCAGAGGAAGTGCGCGCTCGTGTCATACCAGTCGCCGGTCGTGGAATCGACGCGGGTCATGGCCTCTTCGTAACCGAGCAGCAGCGCTTCGTGAGACGTGTAGAAATCCACTTGCTTCATCTGCGGCGTGGTCTCGGGCGTCACGCCGCACGCGGCCATGAATTCGAGCGCTTCGGAGATCTTGTCGGCGAGTTTCTTGTAACGTTCCCCCGCCGGGCTGTCGGCGACGAAGCCGAGCGTCCAGCGATGCACGCTACGCAGATCTGCGTAGCCGCCCTGCGCAAAGGCGCGAATGAGGTTCAGCGTGGCGGCGGACTGAGAGTACGCGCGCACCAGGCGTTCGGGATCGGGTACGCGCTCTTGCGGCGTGAAGTCCATGCCGTTGATGTTGTCGCCGCGATAGGACGGCAGCGTCACGCCGTCGATGGTCTCGATCGGCTCCGAGCGCGGCTTGGCGAACTGGCCTGCGATGCGGCCGAGCTTCACCACGGGCTTAGATCCCGCAAACGTCAGCACCACCGCCATCTGCATGAGCGCGCGGAAGGTGTCGCGAATGGTGTCGGGGTGGAATTCCTTGAAGCTCTCGGCGCAGTCGCCGCCCTGCAGCAGAAAGGCTTCCCCGGCGCAGACCTTGGCCAGCGACGCTTTCAGATTGCGCGCCTCGCCCGCAAACACGAGCGGCGGATAATTGCGCAGTGTCGCTTCCACCCGGGCCACGGCGGCGGGGTCCGGGTAGTCTGTCGGGATATGCTTCGCGGGCGCGGAACGCCACGAACTCGGGGACCATTTTTCACGCATGGGGTTTCAATAGCAGAAACCATGCGCCCCGTGGAAGCGGACGCGGCGCCACGGGGAAAACATGCCCCTGCAGCGCGCTGCGCCCCTTGGTCCACAGTATCCGACCAAACGCGATCGATTTGGCCCTCGAATGGTCGAATAAAGATGCTCTACACGGATGTTTCTGGAGCACTTTTATCCGATTTCGGACTTGCGGCTGCAGTTCCGAAAGATCGGATGCTCTAGTTGGGCGCCGCAGCGAGACGGCTCGGAACCCGGGCCGGTCGGGTCGGCGACGGTTGTGGCGGTTCGGGCGCCGGATTCTCGGCGCGCGCCAGTGCGGGCTTGTCGGCGCAGCTCGACGCCGTTGAGTCGCGACCGTTGCACATCCAGTACCGCGCGCACCGGACATAGCAGCTGTGCTCGGAGCTGACGGTGTTGCTGTTGCGGTCGCACCACGCCTTGCAGACCCGCACCCCCTGCGACATCGTCTGGCGCTCCTTGGCGAGGACGGAGACCGCCGATCCCGCCAGCACGAGCGCGCCGAGGGCTGCAACGACAGCCAGCTTGCGGGGGCCGGGTGCGGGGGCCGGGTGCGGCGGAGGGGGCGGCGGAGGGGGGGTGTCATGGCGGGGTCTCCTGCGCAGCGCGGGCCCTGGCCGCCTGCTCAGTCCATCTTTTCCGCCCGGGCCCCGAACGCGATGACCGGGGTAACGCCGCGCGATCGGGGCAGGCTTGCGGCCACTGCCCCGCAACGGTTGCGCCGCGTTGCAAACATCTGAACGAAACGGCAGGGTTTCGCCGGGTGCAGGGCTGAACATGGCGATCGCCGCTTATCTCACTTACGGCGCGGAGGACTCCGAAGCCGCGCGCGACATTGCTCGTGAACTGGAGGCCCAGGGCCTGCCGACGACGCTGACCGCGCTCGACCGATCGCAGGCGGTGCTGGACGCCCGCTGCCTCGTGGCGCTGGTTTCGCCCGCCGCCGACGGCGACGAAGCGGCCCGCCGCGCGCTCGCTTTCGCCATCGCGAACGGCAAACCCATCGTGCCCGTATTTCTCGCCGAGACGCCCACCGAGGGGTTTGGCCGGGTGCTGGAACAGCACAACCGCATCGACGCTCGTGCGGGCGTTTCCCATCCCGTGCTGTCAAAGATCGTCGAGCAGGTGCGCACCTTCTGCGAGGCCGGACGCACCATCGCCATGCTCAACATCAAGGGCGGCGTGGGCAAGACGGTGCTGGCGGCGAACGTGTTCGCGGCGGCGCACCTTGAACTGGGCAAGTCCGTGTGCTTCGTGGACCTCGATCCCCAGCACAATCTTTCGCAGTTTTTCCTGCCTCCTGAAGAGCGCAACCGCGTGCGCGCCGATGCGATGACGATCTACTCCGTGTTCATCGCCAAGGGCCCGCTGTCGACGCCGCGCGAGAGCTTCCAGCGCATGCCGGTGCAGCTCAACCGCGCGCGCGGCATGGGCAAGCAGCGCTTCGACATCGTCGTCGGCGACGAGCGCCTGTTCGAGTTCACGCTGGACGGACGCACCGAGCGCGAGCGCGCCGACGCCATGTCGCGCTTCCATGACCTGATTGCGGGTCTAAGGGCGAAGTACGATCTGGTGGTCATCGACGTGAACCCGTGCGCGACCTTTCTCACCCGCTGCGCGGTGACAGCGTGCGACCACATCGTGGCGCCCGTGCGACCGGAGAAATACTCCCTCACCGGCCTCAACATGCTGGAACAGGTGACGCGGGAAATCCGCCAGCGCAGCCTGAAGCCTAGCGAGTTCACCGTGCTCTTGAACGGTGTCGCCGACCGCCCCCGCACGCGCAACGGCTATGACGTCGATCAGGCCACCCGCGAGGAAATCCAGGCCGCTCCGTTCTTCGGATCCGCGCTCATCGACCCCGCTATCCCTTACACCACGCACCTGCGCACCACGCCCATCGACAAATACGTGGTGAACCCGATCTCGCTGACCGCCATGAAGCAGTTCGCACAGCGCATGTTGAAGGAAAGCCTCGCATCGGCCGCCATCGACATCATCAAGCGCGCGGGCGCGTGAGGCGATGGATGCAGGCTCCCGGAAAGCGCTGAAGAGCCTTGCCCAGACCCGCACCCGCGCGGAGATGAAGGCGCTCTTCGAGACGATCCGGACCGAGAACGACGCCGCGCTGCTCGCCGCCGCGCCGCCGAAGCAAGCCAAGCCGAAGAAAGCCAAGGCGAAGAAGCAGGATTTCGTCGGCGTTGTCGCGGAGCGCCTGTCGGTCATTCACGGCCCCGCTTGCGACAAGGCCGGCGCGCTTATCGGCGTCCTCGAGGAGACGCACGGCCCGATCGATATTGCGCCTGGCGGTCTGGCGCCGGTGATCCGCAAACTGGTGACGCGCTTCGGCGAGAAGCAAGTCTCCCGCGCGGCGGACGCGCTTATGGAGAAGCTCGAAGCGATGGGTTCCATGCGCGAGAAGGTGAAGTAGCGCTTGCTCCGCCCGCGCCTGCGGGCCTGGCCTGCCGTCAGCGGGGGCCGGGGTGAGGAGAAGCGCCAAGGGCCGTAGCGAAAGTCATCGAAGTCGCGGGCGGATCGAGCAAGGGTCTCGAGGACGCGATCATCCAGGGCGTGTCACGCGCCGCCGACAGCCTCGATCAGGTCGAAGGGGCCTGGATTGAGGACATCAAGCTGCAGATCAAGGACGGAAAGATCCCCGGGCGGCGCGTGAATATGAAGATGACCTTCATGTTGAAGCGACGGTCCCTTCGCAGCATGATGAAGGAGCGCCTTACCGATCGGCGATGGTCGCCTCTTGCCGCATCCGGCGTCCCCATTGCCACAGGCCAAAGGCAAGCAGCAGCAGGCCGGCGATCATCGACAGATAGCCGACCATGTTCTGCGCCAGCGCCTCGTTCAGCGAGAACGGCGTGTAGATGCCGATCAGGGCGCACAGCCACACGACGGCCACGCCCGTCTTGATGAGCGTGTCGCCAAGAAGGAACTGCATGTCGATGCTGGCTTTTGATCGCTGGCCCATGTGGCGCTTCCCTGGGAGAGTGGCGTGCTTTCGCACCCTCCTAGAGCGAGTCGCGCGCGGTACGGATTGCGCCTTGGCGTAGGTTTTTCGCGCGCGCCGAGTCGCGGCTTGTCGGGTCGGGGCGGGAGGTTAATGTTCGCCGCGGTCTTGCGGGTGCGGGGCCAGCGGAATTCCAGAAAGCGGGAAATCGGTCATGAGCATCGTCAGACACGCAGCCTTCGCCACGGCGTTGGCCTTGTCAGTTTCCGCGTGCGCTTCGCTGCGGGCGCCGGCCTCGGACTCGCTCATCGGCGAATGGAGCGTCGTCAGCATCGATGCGACGAGCCCTGCCAACATGCTCACGGTGACCTTCGATGAAACCAGCCGCATCTCCGGCGGCGCGGGCTGCAACCGCTTCACGGGCGCCTATTCCTACGACCAGACCGCCGGCGCGGTGCGCGTCACCCCGCTCGGCGTCACGCGCATGTATTGCAGCACGCCGGGCGTGATGGAGCTGGAGCGCAAGTTCATCACGGCGCTGCAGTCCGCGACCACCGTCGAAACCACGTTCGAGGGCGCTACGTCGCTGAAATCCGCATCGGGCGAAGTCGTGCTGCGCCGCCGCGGCGCGCCGCGCGCAACAGCGTCGACGACGACGAGGCCGCCCGAAAACGCCGACGCCGTCGTGACGACGCCCCCTACCTATACGACCCCGACCTACACGCCCCCGACCTACACGCCGCCCGCGACCCCTCCGACATACTCCACGCCGACGATGCCCGCCTACACGCCGCCCTATGCCTCGGCGCCGCCGCCGACGACGGCGGAATTTCCCGGACAAGTAACCGCGAGCGGGGAACTCTTTTTCCTTGAGCGCATCGCCCTGCCGCCGGGCGCTCAGGTCCGCATTCAGCTGCGCGACACCTCGCGCGTTGGCGCGCCCGCGCTCGTTCTGGCGCAGCAGGAATTCGCGGCGGGAACGGGCGGGCCTTATTCCTTCAGTATTTCCGCGTCGACGAATGTCGTGCCTGCAAACGCCCGCCTCACGCTCTTCGCGCAGATCCTTTCGGGCAGTCGGCTGCTGTTCGTCACCGACACGAGCAACCCCGTCTCCGCGACAGGTCCCAACGCGCCGATGAGCATCCGCATGGTGAGTGCGACAGCGTCAGGCGTCTCGCGCCCGCCGGCTTCGACCATGCCGGTCACCGGACCCGCCGCTGGGCCTGTCACACCTCTGCCGACCGCGTCAGCTCCGACGACCTCTACGGTCTATCCAGGGTCCAGCGCCGCGCCGGTTTCGCCTTCGAGTTCCATGCCGACGCTTGCCGGCGGCCCAGACGCCGCCACCGGAACCCCCACGTCCGTAAGCTATCGCTGCGGTTCCGAGACCCTGCAGGTGGCGTTCGATGGCGCCATGGCGTGGCTGACGACGCCGGACGGCGTGCTCGCCGTGCCACGGGTGAACCCCAGCGACGACCCGTTCGCACAACGCATGTATTCCAACAGCAGACTCACGTTTATTCAGGATCAGGAAAGCGCCAACGGCGGACGCGTGCAATTCGCGCGCGGTCGGATGGCGCTGCAGACGTGCGCGAAGGTCGGCTGAGGGCCCCGCTCACGCTCCTTGAGGTGAACTCATGAAGCAACTCGCATCCGCTGCGGCGCTGGTCGCTCTGGCCGCCTGCAGCACCGTTGGGCCGCCGCCGCCGACGGAAAGACCCGTGGTCGAGGCGACGGCATGCCCTGATCTCTCGGTAGTGCTTTATTTCGAGCCGGCGTCCGCCGCTGTTCCGCCGTCCGCCGACCCCGTCCTTGCCACCGTCCGCGAAGGCATCGACATGTGCAACAAGCGCTTCTCGCATGTGCGTCGCGTCGAGATCGCCGCCTTCGCCAATCGCGGCGGCGATGGTGCGACCGCCGTCGCCAGAGCCCATGCGCGCGCGCAATCGGTGAAGGCCAAGATCGTCGAACTCGGCGTCCCGGCGCGCCGGGTGAAGATCGTCGATCACGACGCCGTCGACGACGACCCCGACCAGCCCCTGCGCCGCCACGCACACGTGGTGGTGAAGTTCAACGTCGAGCGCTGACGCGAGATCCCTCTCCTGCGCCTGGGCGGGAGAAGGCGCGCGATTACCCGTGAGGTAATTGGATCGCCTCGCGTGTCGGCGCTAGGCTCCGGCATGACCAGCTCCGCCCAGCGCGCCGCGCCAGCCCATGTCGGCGAATATCTCCGCGAATGGCGCCAGCGACGGCGCCTGTCGCAGCTTGAGTTCGCGGGCGAGGCGGAAATCTCCACGCGCCATCTGAGCTTCATCGAAACCGGGCGTGCGCGGCCGAGCCGGGAAATGCTGCTGCATCTGGCGGAACGTCTCGATATCCCCCTGCGCGAACGCAACACCGTGCTGGTCGCTGCGGGCTTTGCTCCGGTGTTTTCGGAGAAATCGCTGGACGATCCGGCGCTGGCTGCCGCGCGCGCAGCGATCGATCTGGTGCTGAAGGGTCATGAGCCCTTTCCCGCGCTCGCGGTCGATCGGCGCTGGAACATCGTGTCGATGAACGGCGCCGTTGCGGTGTTCATGGAAGGCGTGGACGCCGATCTGCTGGAAGCGCCGCCAAACGCCGTGCGTCTGGGCATGCATCCGCGCGGCATGGCGCGCCAGATCGTCAATGGCGCGGAATGGCGCGCGCACATCCTTTCGCGCCTGCGCCGTCAGGTGGAGACGAGCGCCGATCCGCTACTGGCGGGGCTTTACGCCGAAGTCTCGGCATACCCTGCGCCGCTAGGCGCGCGGCCGTCGCAACCTGACCACGGCGTGTTCATTCCGTTAAAGCTCAAGACATCGAAAGGCGTGCTGAGTTTTCTCAGCACCATGACCATGTTCGGCACGCCGATGGACGTGACGCTTTCGGAGATCCTGCTGGAGGCGTTCTATCCCGCGGACGAAGAAACGGCGCGGGCGCTGCGGGGATGAGTTGAAAACCCTCTCCCGCCTTAGGGAGAGGGACACATCGCGAAGCGATCAGGGTGAGGACCGGTGAGACGATCCCGACAACGGTCTCGCTTTCCCTCACCCTTTGCTCACTTCGTTCGCTTTTCCCTCCCCCGCGCGCGGGGGAGGGAAACTTGGATCAGCGCGTCCCTACGATCTTCTGGAAGAAGAGCGTTTCGGCTTCGCGTTGCGCTTCCTGGTTCGACTTCTTCGCGAAGCCGTGGCCCTCGTCCTTGGCCATCATGAACCAAGCTTCCACGCCGTTGCGGCGAACCGCCGCCAGCATCTGCTCGGCTTCGGTGTACGGCACGCGGGGATCGTTGAAGCCCTGGACGATGAACAGCGGACGCTTGATTTTCGCGGCGTTCGTCAGCGGCGAGATGCGTTCCAGATGCGCGCGCATGGCTGGATCGCGCTCGTCGCCATATTCGACGCGGCGCAGGTCGCGGCGATAGCCGGACGTGTTTTCGAGGAACGTGACGAAGCTCGAGATGCCGACGATGTCGACGCCGCCCGCGAAGCGTTCCGGGTACATGATCATCGAGGCATAGACCATGTAGCCGCCGTAGGAGCCGCCATAGGCCACGACCTTCGACATGTCGAAGCTCGACGACTGCGTCGCCATCCAGTCGAGCAGCGCGCCGATGTCCTTCACGCTGTCTTCGCGCTTCATGCCGTTGTCGAGATCGACGAACTTCTTGCCGTAGCCGGTAGAGCCGCGGACGTTCGGCGCCACGACGGCGACGTTCAGTTCGTTCACCCAGTATTGGATCGTAGACGAAAAGCCCGGACGCGCCTGCGCTTCCGGGCCGCCGTGGATGCTGACGATCGCGGCGTGCGGCCCCGGCGTCCTGGGTTCATAGACCCAGGCCGTGATCTCTTTCGGTCCGCCCGCGGCGCTATCGAATGTTGGGAAGCGCACAAGCTTCGGCGCCACGAACGTGCGGGCGTCGAGACCGCCGACCTCCGACTGCGTCCAGCGCGTGAGCTCGCGGCTCGCGAAATCGAACACATACGCGTCCGACGGCGAGGTCGCGGAGTTGAGCGTAAAGCCTAGCTTCGTGCCCGCGTCATTCCACTCGATCCCGCCGATCAGCCCCGGCGGCAGTTGCGGACCGGGCGCCTCGCGCGTGGCGCTGCGCAGGCGCAGGTCGATGATCTTCAGTTCCGCCGCGCCGCCGACGTTCACGGTGTAGGCGATGCGACGTCCGTCATTCGACAGGTCGAAGCTCTCGACGTCCCAGTTGAGATCGGCCGGCGACAGCGGCGTGCGCGCGCCGGTGGCGACATCGAGCTGGATCAGCCGTGAAAAGTCGGAGCCTTCGTCGGAGATCATGATGATGGAGCGGCCGTCCGCAGTGAACGCGCCACCGCCGTAGGAGACGTTCAGATCCGGCGTCAGTTCACGCAACGCACCCGTGGCCACGGAGAGCAGGAAGCGCTTGGACTTCGTCACCGACACGCTCTGACCGACCAGCAAGGTCTGACCATCGGGCGACCAGTCGATGGGCGACATCGCTCCCGTCCCCTCGAGCACGAGCCGGCGCGACGCCGGGTTCGAGGGATCGCCGACGAAGATGTCGTAGTCGCCGCTATCCTTCGATGCGCGAGCCCATGCGGCGCGCGCGCCGTCATCGTTAAACACCGGCCCCGTATTGCGGAAGCCCGCTTCGGTGAACTGCGTGGTGCGCCCGCTCGCGGGATCGAAGAGATAGCTCTGGTAGAACTCGTCGCCGCCGGTGTCCTTTACGAACACGACGTCGTTGCTCTTGGGGCGCTGGCCGGCGCCGGCGACGGAGTCGGCGTAAAAGGTCAGTTGCTGGCGTGCGCCGAGGGGCGTGGCGACCTTGTGGACCTGCGAGGTGTCGCCGAAGCGCGTGGTGATGAGGATGCCGCCATCGGGTGTGAAATCCTGGAAGCCTGCGCCGCGCGTGTTCACGTACTGGCGCAGACGCTCGCGGATGGCGGGCGGGGTGTCGGGAATGTTTTCGAGCACGAGCGCGCCGCGTTCGACGCGCGGAACGGCGGACGTCGTGGGCGCGGTCTGGACGGCCGGGACAGGCTGCGTGACGGGTCGGCGCGACTGCGCGGCGGCAGGCAGAGCGGCGAGCGCGGCAAGCGCGCAGGCGGCCAGAAGACGTTTGGACATGGATTGCTCCCCGAGGTGATGGAGCAGTCCTACCCGCAGTCCGTTGTAGGTCAACGCATTTTATCGAGAGACGATATGGGTTTGTCGCAGAGGCGACCTACCACCAAGCCCCCGGCTTCGCCGCAAATCCCGCCGCGTCTTCCAGCGCCGCCGCCACCGCGAACACGGTCTCCTCGTCGAGCGCCTTGCCGATGACCTGCAGACCGAGCGGCAGGCCGTTCGCGTCGAGCCCTGCCGGCACCGAGATGCCGGGAAGACCCGCGAGGTTCGTGGTCACGGTGAAGATGTCGTTGAGGTACATCTGCACGGGATCGCCGGCCTTTTCGCCCAGCGCGAAGGCTGCTGACGGCGCGGTCGGCGTGAGCATTGCATCGACGTTGGCGAAGACGTTGGTGAAGTCCTCGGCGATGCGCGAGCGCACCTTCTGAGCACGCAGGTAATAGGCGTCGTAATAGCCAGCGCTCAGCACATAGGTGCCGATGAGGATTCGGCGCTGCACTTCCTTGCCGAAGCCCGCCGCGCGCGTGGCTTTGTATGTTTCATTCAGGTCTTTCCCCGCCTTGCGAGCGCCGAAGCGCATGCCGTCGTACCGCGCGAGATTGGACGACGCTTCCGCCGGCGCGATGATGTAATAAGTGGGCAGCGCGTATTTCGTGTGCGGCAGCGACACCGGCACGATCTCGCAACCTGCGTCCTTCAGCTGCTGGATGCCCTTTTCCCAGAGCGCATCGATTTCCGCCGGCATGCCATCGACGCGGTATTCCTTCGGCACGCCGATGCGCAGGCCCTTCACGCTTTTGCCGACGGCTTTCGCAAAGTCCGGCGTCTTCACGTCGAGCGAGGTGGAATCCTTCGGATCGTGACCGCACATGCTGGTGAGCATGATCGCGGCGTCCTTCACGGTCTTGGCGATCGGGCCCGCCTGATCGAGCGACGATGCGAACGCCACGATCCCCCAGCGCGAACAGCGCCCGTAGGTCGGCTTGATGCCGACGGCGCCGGTGAACGAGGCGGGCTGGCGGATCGAGCCGCCGGTGTCGGTGGCGGTGGCGGCAAGGCAGAGATCGGCGGCGGTGGCGGCCGCCGAACCGCCGGACGAGCCGCCCGGCGTCAGCGGGGCGTTGGAATTTTTCGCGCGCCACGGATTGATGACGTTTCCAAAGCAGCTCGTCTCGTTCGACGAGCCCATGGCGAACTCGTCCATGTTGAGCTTGCCAAGCATGACCGCGCCGTCGCGCCAGAGATTGGCGGTGACGGTGGACTCATAGGTCGGCGTGAACTCGCCGAGGATCGCCGAGCACGCCGTCGAGCGCACGCCCTCGGTGCAGAAGAGATCCTTGATCCCGAGCGGCGCGCCTTCCAGCGGCGCCGTGGAGCCTCTCAAGCGGCGCGCGTCCGACGCCTGCGCCATCGCGCGCGCCTTGTCATGGGCGACGACCACATAGGCGTTCAGATGCGGGTTGGCCTTGTCGATGGCGCCGAGGAAGGCGTCCGTCAGTTCGACGGAGGAGACTTTCTTTGCCGCGAGACCGTCGAGTGCGTCAGAGAGAGTGAGCTTGTTGAGGTCAGACATAGTGCATTTCAATCAGAGCTGAATTCTGCGCGAGATCCCGGATTGCGCGTTGCGCTTCCGGGATGGTGTCGTTCGCTGCGCTCACTCCACCACCTTCGGCACGACGAAGAACCCGTCCTCGCTCTTGGGCGCGTTCGCCAGCACCTTGCGCGCGTCGCCGCCGTCGGTGACGACGTCCTCGCGCATGGGCAGTTTCGCGGCGACCACGCTGGTCATCGGCTCGACGCCCTCGACGTCGACTTCGTTGAGCTGCTCAATCCACGCCAGGATGCCGTTGATCTCGGCGGCCATCGGCGCGAGCCGATCTTCCGGCAGCGCAAGGCGCGCAAGATGCGCCACGCGGCGCACGGTGTTCTCGTCGATGGCCAAAGGGCCCTCCAGAAATGCGGAGCGGGAGCGCTACCAGCGTCGCGCCCGCCAAGCAAGGAACGAGGAAAAGGCGGGGCATTCGACACCGGGGGCATTCGCCCGCTTGGGACAATCCCTCGAAGTGTAGTAATCTGTCGCCATGTCCGAAACGATCACCGTGACGCTGACCGGCCCGGCCGCCGAGGCCGTAGGAGGCCTCGTGGCCCGTGGCGACTACCCGACCGCCGAAGCCGCCGTTGCCGACGCGGTGATGCAGCTTGCGGAAGAAGCTGACGAACT
>Ga0247843_1002681_pt1 | contig 31462 bp, 33 predicted proteins | sample LaCruzMarch2017__FD_192420 | JGI IMG/M metagenome (GOLD analysis project Ga0247843, IMG submission 192420) | Freshwater microbial communities from meromictic Lake La Cruz, Castile-La Mancha, Spain - LaCruzMarch2017_8m | ecosystem: Environmental > Aquatic > Freshwater > Lake | place: Spain... | reverse complement strand
CAGGTTTTTCTCGAGAGATTCGATCTTCTGCTGCTTTTCATTGGCTACGCCTTGTTCGGCGGCAACTTTTGCTTCGAGCTCCTCCACTGCCTTGCGGTGGGTGCCGCTCGAAACGCAGCCGGAAAGGAACACGAGGGAAAGGGCGAGAGATAGTTTTTTCACGAGGCCTCCTGGATTTTTCCCAGTGTACCCTCGTTCAATCATTTATTCGTAACGTCATTTTCCGCTATGGGCTAGCTCTTGCCGGTCTTGCCTTTGATGCGAAGCAGGTCGATGTTCACGAAGGCCAGATGCTCTTCTTTGCTGGCGTCGATCTGCTCGGTGATTTTCAGGATGGCATCCATCAGCGACTTGCGTAGCTTGGCCATCGTTTCGGGAGCAGTGGTGCAGGGGATCGTCACGCAGAGCTCGTCGTCGTCGAGGTAGGGATACTCAGTGAAGCGCCGGATCGCCTGCTGGCGCCAGTTCTGGTGATGGCGGAATACGAGCGGATCGTCGGAACCTATATGTGTGGTGCTGGGGCCCATCTTGTAGCCGTTTTTTTCCTGCACACAGAGACCACAGCTCACGAGGAACTCGACTACCTGCTTGGTACGGCCTAATGGCAGGCCAAGCGTGGCGGAGAGGGCCGGGATGGTGTCGAATTCGGGAACATTGCACATCATACGGATCGCGCTGTAGTACCACTCGGAATAGAAAACGCTCTTTTCCTTATCGGTCACGATCGCTTTTTTGGGAATGCGGCCGGCGAGCGTTTTCGATTTCTGTCGCAAGGTATCGATCTTTTTTTCGGAGAAGGCCTTGAGGCGGGCGTTGCCCGAGCGCGAGCGTTCCACGAGAGCCATGAAAAATTCCGTCTCGAGGGTTGTGAGTTGCAGAAATCCAGCGAGGTCGATGGCCTGTTCGAAGGTGAGGTCGCGCTCGCCATTGAACACCTGGCTGAGCGTGGAGCGGGGAACCTTCATGGCTTCGGCCATGAGCTTGAAAACGCCTCGACCTCCGGAAGGATAATCACGGATGCGGGCGTCCACGAATTTTTTGTAGTCGTCGTATTCGAAGATCGTCATGCCTATATGGTAACGGCTTACGTTCACAGAAAGGTAAGCGAATTGTAACAAGCTTTCGAACGCTTATCCGAAGGAGTAAACGGCAACGTGTGTGGTGGCATGGATCTGGCAATTACCGCAGATAACGAACCATGCTTACCCCAAACCGTTAGTTGAGGACTCTACCTATGCCCAAGATCTATACAGGTGTTAAATTCCTATCCCTATTGGCGCTGCTCGCATCGCCTTCGGCATTCGCCGGACGTGACAGCGGCGGAAACGGCGACAGCAGGATTATGGGAGCCGGCGATGACGTGCATTCCGACGGTAGCAGAGTGGACCGTTGCAGAGAAGCAGCTCGCACCACCGAAGAGGCGCGCCAATGCGATAACAAGAACTCCGAAGAGATGATGGAAGTCGAGTAAGCCCTTCTCCTTCTACTGATGACGGCCGCCTCTAACCAGGCGGCTTTTTTTTGTCTTTTTTTTGACCCCCACCAGATTTCTAATTCCCCGATTAGAGCGGGTTTTTTGCCAGCTATTGGCTTTTTGCTTTGTTCACGAAACACGAACGAAACAAGCCGAACTTTATAAACCTTATCATTACAGATTGGTCGGGTACTTGTTATAACTGTATTACGGAGACGCTGCTGAGTAAGCCTTCTCCGACAGATTTAAGAACGGTTTGGTATCGCCAGCAAGGTTCACATCCAGGGTCCGTGACCCTTGCTGGCGCCGCCATTAAGTTCGAAACGGTTTGGAAGTTTAAAAAGTTTAGGTACCGCCGGCGGGGATCATATCCAGGGTCCGTGGCCTTCACCGGTGATCACTCATTTAAAGATTTAGAAGAGATTTAGAAAAGTTTAGGGATCGCCGGCGAGGATCATATCCAGGGTCCATGGCCCTCGTCGGCGGCTCCTGATTAACGGTTTGGTAAGTTCTGTTGGGGTTCGTATCCAGGGTCCATGAGCCTTAGCAGAGCAAGCCAATGGTAGAGCCGGAAAACGCGAGTTTTTCGGCTCTATTTTTTTGCTTTCAGAAGCAGAAAAGCTACTTACAGAAGCCCAGCTGTTTCATCACACCCAGCTTCTCGAGGGCGCGGTCGGATGGATTGTCAGTACAGTAGGCAGCATTGTCGTAGACCACGCGGCGCCCGCCGCCTTCCCCTCCGTACTGACATTCCACTTTGTAGCAGGTGCCTGTGGCGAAGGCCTCGGCCTCGGTGCCCATCGTGAGGGAGTAATAGTCAAAACTGCTGGGGGAGTTTTCGATCAGGCGGCAGTGATTGCCGTAACGCTCGCTGAGATTGGTACGAGTGAGGGAAATTTTGCAGTCGTATGGTTTGGCGGGGGCTACACATTCATTGCCGAGAGCGAGCTTGAGAAATTCGGCGCCGCTTAGAGTGAGCCGGCTACCCGTGGAAAGTACCAGACGGAAACTTCGACCGTCTACTTCGCAGATCGGCTGGTCGCGAAAAGCGAAACTGGGCGAAGAAAAAAAAGCAAAAAAAATCAGCAGAACGGCAATGCGCAGACCCATGACTCCCCCCTTGCCCCTGGGTAAGGGCAGGGGCGTTCTATCGTACGCAGAATGGCATGGCAAGGCGCTGACCTAAGGCTGTTCCAGGGCAAAGGTGGAGTAAATTACCCCGCCATAAACCAAAGAAGTAATTGAGTTCTTTTCTTTTATAACGCGGTCGGTTAAAGCTCCTTTACCCAAAAGTTCACCGTGTAAAAATGACCGCAAGAGTGGTCGATAAAATTATTTAAACTGAGTCGTTTTCAGCATTTAGGCCCAATGTTGAGAGTTTCCGACGATTTTAGTTTTATGCATTGCGGCAAACCGGTATGGTGCCCGCATTCATTGATTACTCATCAGGTGCTGAGCCCAAGGCTCAGAGGACCTCCCGGATGAGCAACGATAGGAAGCTATATGAAAGCCCTTACGCTGCTCCCCACTGTACTTGCTCTTTTGTCGCAAGCCGCGCTTGCGGATGCTGTGCTCGAAACCGTGCCCAATACTCTTACGGAAGCCAGCCAGAAAGTATTCGATGGCTCGTTTGAGAAAGTTGTCTGCGTGGAGACGCCTACGCTCAGAGTTCGCGACGCCGACCTTAAGACGGTTCTCTTCTTGGTGCCTAATTTCAGCCCCGTGAAGGTGTTCCAGGGCTGGGGCGAAAACAAGCGCACCAAGAAGATTGAAGGTGAAACAGTAACCTTCATCAAAGTTCAGTTCCCCGGCAGCGGAGATCAGATCGGGTGGATCGCCGATTACCTGATCCGCCCCCGTTCGCGCTGCGAAGGCACGCGTAACGAGCCGATCCCGACTCCTGCGCCCGCTCCGACTCCATCGCCGGCTCCAGCTCCAGGCCCGATCAATGACACCAACGTACGCGGTTTGAATGATCCTGCTTGCTGCGCCTTCCCTCTGAAGGCGGAACCTACGGCGAACTACGAGACGGAACAGCGCCGCTTCGGTGCGAACCGCGATGGAGGCGGCCGCCTTCATGCCGCCTGTGACCTCTATAGGCATAAGAACGATCCGATCGTGAGCGTGGCCCCGGGCACCGTGCTCCGTAACCCTTACTATTTCTACCAGGACACTTATGCTCTCGAAGTGCGCCACGAAGGTGGCTTTGTGGTTCGCTATGGTGAAATCACCGCCAAGCGCGCGGCGGGCGTGGGCGCCGGCAGCCAAGTGAAGATGGGTCAGGTTGTGGGCTACATGGGCAAAGTGAGCTCCAACTGCTGCGTACCAATGCTCCACTTCGAGCTCTACTCGGGTGCCAAGAACGGCTCGCTCAAATCGGGCGGCAACAAGTACGGGCGCCGCGCTGACATTCTGAATCCTGCGAAGTACCTGCGCCGCTGGGAAGAGAACTCCTGGAGGCATCGCCGCTAGCATGCGCTCGAGAAAAGTAATCATTGCCGGTGCTCTCGTGCTTGTCGCAACTGCGACGGTGCTGTTGCGCAGCTCGCCCCTGACTGTGCACGATCATGCGCTCGAGGGCTCTGCTGCAATCACTGCGGCGGATCAGCTTTCGGGCCGGGACTCTGCCGCCAGCAAGCCTGCCGGTGCTGATGCTTCGGCAGAAGCCGGAGTGAGCCCGGCGGGAGTAGACTCCACCATTACCCGTGCTCTCGGAGTCGTTTCACCGAAATCCGCTTTCGCCGCCAATGACAAAGCCTATCTTCAGGCCCCGCCGCTATCCAAGGCGGAGGTGAAAGCGGTGCGCACCCTAATCGCGACGTTCTTCAAAAATCACCGCGGAAAAGACAGCCTCAACAAACTGATCCGCGAGCTGCGCACGGAGGGGCTCGATCCCGTCTTGGCCCGTGACTTCAATCCATACACCGGAAAGATGCTCACGATCCGCACCAACGAAGCGCTGCCCGGGACCCGTTACTTCCACGCGCAATACTTCGAGGACTCCGACCAGAACAGAGAGCCATTCCGGCAGCACCTTTCTTTCGAGCAACGCCCAAGTTCCGATGGGCTGCAAGTGGTGCAGAAGATCATCGAAGAACATCTCGGCAAGAAACTCTCAGCTCCCGTGCGCGTGCGCGGCGAGGAATGGGTGGAGTGGAAAAAAGAGGACGAAAGCATCTGGATCAAACGGCTCGGCGCCGAAGACCTGAACAACGATCCGCTCAATGCCCGCTCACCAGAAGACGTGGGCTCCCTGCGCGTCGCGATCGAACTGAATCCCGAAGTTGAAGGCACCGAAGTACATTCCGGCGGAGCGCATAACTGATTTCTAGTGAGTGGCGGTTTGTGTGCTGGTCATTGTGGATGTCACGGTGACAATTTTCGGGGTCGCTTCTTCTTTTTTCCCGCAATCCCCGAGTCGGTTTACGCGAAGGCTGCCGAGCACCGTCACGCCTCTGTCACTTTCGTCGGAGCCTAACACGCTCGTGCCGTCCTCTTTGCTGCTCGCGAGTTTTGCGCCGCAGACTGCATCGATATTCATTTTACCAAGAACCGATACATTGGCTCGGAAACAGTACCAACCATTTGGGTTAAGAAGGTGAAAGCTGGTTTTTCCGAGCACGTTTACACTGGGCTTGATCAGGATCAGGCGTGGCTTGTCAGTGGGCGCGTCGGAATAGTCGTCTTTGCCGATTCCGAATACCTTTACCTGTGTGCCCACTACCTGGTCAGGGGCGGTGCCTTTCTTGAACGGAGAGTTTTTCCACGCGGCGATACAGCCGTCGACCGCCTGGTCGGCCTGGGCGGGAGTCGGGGCAAGCAGCAGGAGGAGAAGGAACGAATAGAAAGTCATGGGGAACCTCGGGAATCTGGTCAATAATGGGCAAATGCTAGCCCTACTTCTTGCCACACTTGTTCCATCTTTAACATGGGCGGCGCCCAACTATACTGCGGAGCGCGACCCGGCCCGGCCCGAGGCAGGCAAGCAGTATCGTCTTTGGTTACGCACGCCCGGGCGAACTTGCGACACGTGGCGAAAGGTGAAGGCGCTGGTGCCCAAGGAAGACATGGTCGTTTCGGAAAGTAAGCGGGACGAATCGGGCAAGAGCTCCGGCTGTAGATTCCTTTGGGTGATTTCCCCATCAACGGCGCCAGGCGATCTGAAGTTTGAGCTCGAGGGAATCACAGGGGCCAAAGAAAATTTCGAAGTGCCAGGCGGCGGTGCACCTGCGGCGGAGACGAAAAAAGTATTGTCCGGCGGCATCGCCAACGAGAACGGCACTGGCATAGCGACGGGCCCCGTGAAGGGTAGCCTTCGCTTGCCCGGAGTGGGTTTGGAGCCGAATAAGAAGTCGGCGGATCCCGGCACAGGATTCTAGAAGATGCGCCTTCTCGCGTTGATTAGTTTGCTACTGCTACCGGGTTGTTCTGGCCTTCTTTACTATCCGACTCAGCACCTGCATTTTGACCCAGCTCACTTTGGGGTGAAACCCGAGGACGTGACCTTTCTCAGCAGCGATGGAACAAAACTGTTCGGCTGGTGGTTCCGTTCCCCGAAACCCAAAGCAGTTTTCCTCCTCTACCACGGCAACGGCGAGAACCTTTCCAGCCACTACATTTCCATGCTGTGGGCGCTGAAAAAAAATTATGACCTCTTCGCCTTCGACTATCGCGGCTATGGCCGCTCGGAGGGAGAACCCGCGCCCAAAGGCACCGTGCAGGATGGAGAAGCTGCACTTCGTTGGCTCTATTCCCAGTACCCAGATACGCCAATCGTGATCATGGGGCAGAGCCTCGGTGGCGCAATTGCGCTGCGGAATGCGATCGACCTGAAAAACGAGATTCCATTCCGAGCCGTAGTGATTGACTCGAGCTTTTCCAGCTACCAGGGAGTTGCGAATGCCTTACTGTCGCGCGGGTGGGTAACCTGGCCGTTCCAGTGGCTGGCGTATCTGGTTTTGAGTGATCGCTATGCTCCGGACGGCGAGATCAACAAGATTGCTCCCGTGCCTCTACTTGTAATGCATGGTGAAGGAGACCGCACGGTGCCTTTTTATCTCGGGGAGAAAATATTTTGGCAAGCCGCCGAACCCAGGGAGTTCTGGAAAATTCCTGGCGACGGCCACGTGGATGCATTTCTGCGCTATGGGGACACCTACACAAATCGGCTCGATGAGTGGCTGAAACCTTACCTGAAGATAAAATAAAAAACCCGAAGCCTCGCGGCTCCGGGTTTTTGTTTAACAATCTAAGAAATTCTTAGATCGTGCAGGCGCGAGCAGCAACGTTCTTCACGTTGTTGAACATTTCGATGCGCGAGCCGTTGCCAACAACGGTCTCGTAGCTGCCTTGAACTGCGCTGCCGAAAGAGGCAACGGCAGAGTCAGAGCAACCCATGGTGCGTGCGAGAGCGGCAAGGTTTTCGCCCTGGCCAGCGGCCATCTCGAGACGGAGGGTGTCGTAGTTCTGAACTACGAACTCAACGCCTTTGGCATCGGCTTTTGCGATGGTGTGCTTCTCGCAGCCAGCAGTGCCGGTGGTGAGAGCGAAAGGGGTGGTGTAGCTGTTCGTGGTACCGCGGGTAGAAGTTCCGAAAAGGGATCTCTTGTCCGTTACTTTCCAGCCCCAGCCGCAGTTGTCGGAGCCGGCATTAGGGGAGATGTCGCCAGCTGCGAAAGCGGCGAGAGGAAGGAAACTAGCTACAAACAAAACGAGTAAAGTACGCATTCATTCTCCTAGGATGATTTCAATAAGGCGATAAGCCCGATTTTGTTCATAATTGTAGGGAGTACGCGCAGTTACGCAAAGAAGATTATTAGAAATAAAAATTAATTCCAAGCTTCGACTCGCGATGCCGAAGTGCGGCATTCTTGTGAGGCAGCGACTGAACAAACGCCGCGCGTAAATCGATGCTCTTGCCGAAGGACTGCGCTAGCTGAAACCGGTATTGAGAATAAAATTTTTCTTCGGTGGACGAGAAAATGTCCGTCACCAGCTGGGCCGCGAGTTCTGCCTTAAACGGTGGAGTGGGATTCCACAACAAGCCGGCCTCGAGCCCGGGATTGGAGCGAAATTTACGAGGAAGACCGCCACCGGCTTCCAACTGATATTTTACGAGAATGTAAGAGAGCGATTTCGCTCCCTCGTCGAGAAACGCTGAAAGTCCGGCGCCGCCTTCGATGTGCACTACTTTGCAGAAATCGCAGCCGAGGTCTTTGGGGCTGGTGTAGCTGGCCAGAAGTTTCCAGGACATCGGTTTTTCGACCTTGGTCCATGGGCTCAGCGCCACGATCGACACCAACTTGAAATCTTCCAGGATCAGGTCTTTTTCTTTCGGAACGGTGCGCAGCGTAGCGGAGCCAATGATGATCTCAGAAAAGGGCGTGTAGCCCACATCGCTATTAAGTAGATCGTGGTACGCGAAGCGAAACTGCAGTTCTTGAAAATAGTTGCTGTCGGTTCCGCCGCGCTTCATCAGTCCGCCGGAAGTGCCGAGCCGGTAGGCATAGTGCCCGAGATCGGGCCTGGAGGTTTCGTCAACGGATGGCTCCGCGGGCTCTGGCTCCTTCACCTTGCTTCGCTGAATGAGCAGCTTTTCGAAGCGGCTCTGTTCATTTTCTGGCAGGTAGCCGTGCTCTTTCTGCTTCTGATAATAGAAATAGGAAATGGCTGCGGATAGTACCGAAACGTCTGTTTCAGCTTCGTTGGAGCCATCGATCACCGCTTCGTATTTGTTAAATTGCTCTGGGCTCAGGCTCTTGATTTTGGCGACCGCTTTTTTATAAAGCGAGGGACGGAATTTGATTGCTCGCACGGCGCCGGGCACATTGAGCACCCGCTTGAGAGTCTCGCTCGGTATCACGTGCAGCCAATTCTGCGTGAGGTTCCAGTCGGGCCGCGCAATTTCGAGCAAGGCGAGGATCTGGTACGAGCAGTTGTCAGTGAAAAAGAAGTAGTCGAAGGTGCCGTTCAGCTCGAGCTCCCAAACGTGATCCAGGATGCGCGACGTCTGTTCCGCGTTGAGGTCGAGCTCGTACTCCCAGAGATCGCGGCTCTCTGCGTTGCTGTACTCGTTCACCTTCTCGTAATAGGACTGCACCGTGAAGCTACCGTCGAAGCCGCCGGTGAGGCCGTTCCAGATAAAGAGCAGGCTGTTCTCGCCGCCAGTAACGCTTGCGGCGTAGCTGAGGCCGTGCGCGAGGAGGTCGAGCTTCTTCTGCGCTTTTCCATCGGAGTCGGGTTGCGCCGAGTTGATGCGGAGGAAAGTGTGCCCGAACATCGAGCCTGGGTTGTAAGGATAGGCGGCTGAAAATACGAGCGTGGTGCCCTCGGGCCGGAAACGCGACCGGTAGGCATCATACAGGGGGCAATCCACCTTTGGGAGTTCGAGCTTCAGCTCCTCGCGGAGAAAGCGTCGCCGTTCCGGAAAGGCGCACTGCGGATGCTGCAACTGTTGGGGATCCCGGCCCACGAGGCCTCCCTTCTCGAAGGCCTCTATAGTGGCGAGGAGTTCGGCCTTGGCGTCTTTCCGCCCTGTAGGCGAGAGGAAGAACTGCTTTCCATCGACATCGCTCTTGCCGCCATGGAAATGGAGAAGGCGCAGCCAGTAGCTGCTGTTTGCCACGCGCTCGACTGCCTGAGGGTCAAGAGTGGCCGCCGTTGAAGGCTGTGCGGCAAGAAGCACGATGAAGAAAAAGAGGGATTTCATTTGCGAGCCCGAGCCTACCAATTCCTTTGCATAAATAGGAAGGGGATTTAGATTGGCAACGTACAATCAGTTCAAGGAGATCTTATGAAACATAATATTAAGCACGTTCTGGTGGCGGCTTGCCTTGCCAGCTTGATGGCCTGCGGCGGCAAAAAAATGCTGGTTACCGAAAACAATACGGCTAAAGCAGCCGGCGTGCTGGGGCTGAGCGTCGCTTGGGTAAAACCCAAGGGTAATAAGTTTGACGTCCACTTCTCCATCACGAACGAAAATGAGAGTAAGTCGATAATTGTGTATCTCCACGACATCATCTGCTACCGCGGCACCACGATGGGCGAGATGAAGCACAAGTTTTTCGGCGCTGGTGAAAAGGTGATCGACTTAAAAATCGGCCAAACCAAGAAGTTTACGTTGGGATGCAATCACGGCGCTGATGCCAAAGGCCCGGTGCGGATCGTAATTGCGAAAGTTTACGATAACCCCACTCATGACGGGAAAGTTCCCGGCAAGGTGATCGCTACTGATATCGAGTGGAAGGGCGCGGATCCTTCGGCTGAAACAGCTCCTAAGGCGGAATAACCAAGATTTTTTTACTCCGCCGGAATTTCCCCGCCGAATACTTTAATGCGTGCGTGGCCGAAAACACGGGCGCCATCTTCACTCGTTACTTTTCCTTCGATCACGTAGGCGGGGTGCATGTCGCGCAGCTCGCGTACGTGTACGTGCACGCACTTGTCATCAGTCAACTTGGAGAGGTCCACTTCGCAGTCGGTGATCCCGACCAGGAAGGCGCGGCCGAAACCTTCAGTGCCGAAGCCTTCCGCTAAGCGCACGCTGGCTTTCACGTAGCCGTAACTTTGCGCGATCCATTCCACCACGGCGCTCGCGCGCACCTTGCCGTCGCCGCCGCGGAAACTACGATCTCGCTCGATGTCCACGCGACAGATGCCGAACGGGCCCTTACCTTCGTTGCCGTAGCTGATCACTTCGTCGACCCAGATCATAGGCGGGCGGTGGGGAAGGAAACCACGGAGCTCGGAAGTGGGCACGGGAATTTGCTTGCTCATGGCCCTAGGTTCTCCTTGCGGAGGGCGGCTGGCTCGAGCCCGCGCGCGCGCAGCCCGGTTACGAGGCTGTCGAGGGACCGGAGAAACGTTTCCGGGTCGCGGTGGGGCACGTCGTGCAGGAGAATGATCTCTCCTGGTCTGGCTTTCGTGGCGGCGCGCACCGCTTTCGCCTCGGTCCAGGGAAAGATGGTGTCGAAGAAGCGAGTGCTCCAGTGCACAAGCGGCAGGCCGGCCTTTTCCAGCGCTTTGCGCAGGTGCGGGGTGCGGATTCCGTTCGGGGAACGGAAGGCGAAGGGGGCCTGGCCGGCGAGTGCGGTAAGCTCCGATTGCGCTTCGTCGATCCAGCGCTTCAGGTGCTTACTGCGGCGGAAAAAGTGCCGGTAGGAATGGTCGAGGGAATGATTTCCCACCGTATGCCCGGCCGCAGTAAGGGCGCGTGTGAGCTCCGGATGCCGGCGAGCTCGATCGGCCACGAGGAAAAAGGTGGCATGGATACGATTGCGGGCGCAGAACTCGAGCAGTCTCGGCGTGAAGCTCTCATTCGGGCCATCGTCGAAGGTCAGGAACACTTTTCCTTCTCCTTGAAGCGCGCGAGTCTGGCAATTTCCGCCGCCGAAAAAATTCATGTGCCCTTCCTGAGCTGAAAACGGGAAAAAGTTCCGTCGGGCTTGGGCTGCGTGAGCGGGCCTTCCGTTTGCCTGCCTGCAATGAGCTGGGCGATGCCGTCTGCTTCGTAGTAGCCGCCGAGCTTCGACTTCGCGCCGGCCTCGAATCCACGTGACCAGCTTTCGATCACAAAATCTGCTTTACCGCCTAGTTTGTCCCAGCCTTCTTCTCTCGCCACCAGCAGCGCGGCGGCACCTTCACCCCGCTCGAGATCTTTTGGAAAACGCGTGCGGATGGCTTTGTCAAAGGTGGGCACGAGCGTATCGGTGCCCACCACCACGCAGGCCAGACACTGGCGGGAATCGAGGAGGGTGGCGGCCATGTCCACGGCGGATTCGCCGGAAAAAAAAGAGTCGCTCACGGTTACTGATGGCCCCGTGATCTTAAGCGCGAGTGAGAGCATTCCGGCCGTGGAATGATGGAGGCTGTTCTGAAATAGAAAAGGTCGTGCGGCATTTTCAAGGGCAAGCGCACGGTAATACTCTTTCGTGGTCTCTAGCTCTCCCTGGCCAGAGCCCACTACGATTCCCAGCTCGTGCCCAGGGAGCGAAACACCTTCGAGGCAACCCTTAGCGGCGGCGAAGGCCCAAAGCATCATCTCGGTCGCTTTACGCAGCTCAGGGCGAGCGCGAAGGGCGGCGAGAGAGCTTTTTTCGGCGATGGAGGTGCGAAGTGCGTAGAGCATGCGTCAGACCGAGAATATCAGGGAAGTGTTCACGCCGCCAAAGGCCAATGTGTTCTTCATCACGTGGCGTGCGCTGCTGTGCCCGGGCTCGCGCACGATATTGATCGTTATCTCCGGGTCCTGGTTCTCGAGGCCCCAGTTCGGAAGGAGTCGACCTTCTCGAAGGGCGCGCACTACTAGCACGCTTTCGAGCGCGCCCGACGCCCCAAGTGCATGCCCGTGCACGCCTTTTGTCGACGATACGGGAGGAGGGGCAGGGAAAACGGCCTGAATGGCTTTGCTTTCAGCGAGATCATTGTGGCGTGAACCTGTGCCGTGGGCGTGGATCCAGTCGATGTCGGAAGGGGCGAGCTTTGCCATGGAAAGGGCGCCCTGCATGGCACGCCGGCAGCCGTCACCCTCGGGATGCGGAGCGGTCATGTGTGAGGCATCACCGGCAATCCCGAAACCGCTCACCTGGGCCAGGCGATTCTCTGCGCCGGCCTTTTCGAGGCAGAGGAAAACCACGGCCTCTGAAAGATTGATGCCAGAGCGGTCTTTGTCGAAGGGCCGGCAGCGCTCTTTCGAGGCGATCTGCAGGCTTTGAAATCCGGTGCGCGTGAGCTCGCAAAGCAGCTCAACGCCGCCGACCAGGCAGCGCTTTACTTTTCCCGAGGATATCCAGTGGCTTGCCACTGCGATCGCCTGAGTGGAGGCGCAGCAGGCGGAGGCAATGGTCTGGGCGGGGCCGTGGTGCTTGAGGATTTCTTGCAGGTCGGAAGTGAGCATACCGAGCGGTGTGCCTCCGTAACGGTTTACCCCTTCTTCCGAGTTGGAGGGATCGCGAAGGAACGCCATCAGGCTCGCTTCCCAGTAGTTTGCCTGGCCGGTAGTCGTGCCGATAATCAGGCCGTCGTCGGGATTGAGGGAGGTCCAGCCGGCCTGCTGAAACGCCTGCCAGCCAGCGCGCAAGGAAAGCGAGAGCGCCGGGCTTTCCTGCAGGCGGTGAATGAGAGTAGAGAAGTCAGGGGCGGTTAGCCCGGAGCTGCGGATTTCTTCAGGGATCGGCCCGAAGCCGTCCTGTAGCGAGAACGTTCCGTCAAGAGCCGCTTGCCATAGCGGATCGGTGCCCTCACCGAGGGCAGTAATGGAGCCCATGCCAGTGATAGAGGCGAGGGCAGATCCGGGCATACCCGTAGTCATGTCGACGTGCCGGCGCTCGAACTCTGCAGTGCCACGAAATCGGCGATGCTGCCGATGGACCTAAATATCTGTTGCCCGGCTTTCGCGTCGCGAATTTTCAGGCTGTATTTTCGCTCCACAGCCACGACAACCTCTAGAACGTCTACGGAGTCTAGCCCGAGCCCGTCGCCGAAGAGAGTGGTAGTGTCGTGAATTTCATTCAGGGGAATATGCTGGATGTTCACGGAATCGACCAGCAGGCGCTTGATTTCTTCAACCAGTGCGGCTCTTTCGGCAGGAGTTTTTTCGGGCGTTTTTGCAGATGCTTTGCTAGCGTCAGACGTGATTTCCATAAATTTTCCCACCCTATTTGCCGTATGTTCCTGAGTGCTCTCAAAAGTACCCGTGATTTCTCTCCTCGGCCATTTTTTTCGCTCGCCCGCAGAGCCTTGGTAATCCGGGTTCTTGCCCTGGTGACGCTTGGCATTATTGGCGATGTGTCCTGGGCCGCACCAAAGCCCATGACGGGCGCGGAGCTGGAGAAGGAACTGGCGCAGTATAAAAATATCCTCAGCCTCGACGCCAACTTCGATCAAGTTAAGGAAATTAAGAGCCTGAAGGTGAAGTTGAAATCTTCGGGAACTTTTCACTTGCGCAAAGCAGGAGACATTTCCGAAGTGGAATGGCAGGTGAGCAAGCCGAGCTTTCTTAAGCTCAAGATCACGCCCGCCAGCCTGGAGATCTTCGAGGAAGAGGGCAAGCCCGGGCGCCCAGTTGTGGAAAATCAGGAAGCTCAGGCCAAAATACTGCGCCCGCTCTATGCATGGCTTTCCGTAAGTTCCCGGCTGATCAGCGAGCAATACCATATTTTTTCCCTGGGAAAGAAGAGTTTTAGACTCGAGCCGAAGGAAGAGAACTCTCCAGTGAAGGCGCTGCGGATCCTTCTCGATAAGCAAAAGTACGTGAGCTCCGTGTTGCTCGAGGAGCGCTCCGGTGACGAGATTCGCATCACCTTTTCGGGAACCAAGGCAGCCCACGCTCCATGATGCGAACCCGGGCAATTCTCACCCTTTTTCTCCTTGCGCTCACGGCTTGCAAGCCATTCAAGGTTAGCCAAAGCTCTGACTTTTTTCTTCCACCAGAGCTTGGCTCTCGCCTCAAAGAGCTGCAGGAATTTCCCGGCGCGTGGTGGAGTTACGTGGTCGCCATACGCCCACAGCCTTTACTATGCGATGCACTAAAGAACGAGCCTGGCGTAAGTCGTGCCGGCTGCAACTATGGGCCTCGTGATCTGAAGGAACTTCTTTCGCCCTGGTTGCACGACTATCCTTTGCGAAGCGCTCCCCCGGATAGCGCGCTGGTGCTCGACAAGATGAATCTTTCTCTCGCTAAGGCAAGCGCACCGCTCGGCTCCGAGATCGTGGAGATCCTCCGCAGCGACCCGCTCGGAACCTACGAGGAGCTGCTGGGCACGATCCAGGCGCTGAACCCGCTCAAGCTTGAATACCGCGGGGGGTTCCTGCGTTTTCCGGACTCCGACGCAGCCGCCGTGCCCGTGCTTTTTGATTTTCCCCGTACGGAGACGGACCGCACTGCAGCTGTGCGCGAAAAAATCGAGAGTACCTGTGCCGGAAAGTGCGGCGAACTTTTTTTCATCGGCCCCCATTTCGGCACGGAAAGGAACAAAGCTGTGATCAAGGCCGACGTGGAGCGTGTAACCTGGGTGGGCACGCTGCTTTTTGTGATCTTTCTCGGAGTTCTGGTGGCCACCGGCCGCTGGACAGCGCTGCTGATCACAGTGCCGGTTTTCCTGGCCGTCGCCGTTGCCGGTTTGCTGATTAACGAATTGCATGGACAAATCCACGGACTCACGATCGCGTTCGGCTCTTCGCTTACTGGGATCGCGTTCGACTACGCGTTTCATGCGTTCGTGCGCAACTCGGGCGTTCGGGTATGGCACGCCAACATGATCGGATATTTCACCACGATCGCGGTTTTTGCGGTGATGGCTTTCTCGGAGATCCCGCTTCTGCGCGAGATCATGGTTTTCGCCCTGGTCGGGATCTCGCTAGCTTTCATCCTCTTCTACATCGCGATCCGCCTGATTCCGGAGCAGTATCAGATCGAACCCTTCGCGATCTCTCCGGTGCAGAGTAGCGCGGCGCCCTGGCTCCTGGGAGCGAGCCTCCTCTTGCTAGCCGTTTGCGCGGTTTTTCTTCGCCCGGATTTTTCGGTGCAGAACCTCGAGCAGAGCACGCTGCGCGAGCGTAGAATTACCCGCGAACTCTTCAGCTCCGGGGGCGCGCTCCCACCAGTGGTGCGGGTGCACTCGGAAGGAGTGCCCGAAAGCGAGTTTGAAAAAGAGCAGGCCTACGCTACGGAGAATGGGATCCGCCTGGTAAACCGGCTCACTTTCCTTCCTGGCTTGGCTACGCAGGAAAGCAATCTCGCGGCATGGCGTGCCCTTTCCTGCGGGAAAGATCCCCTCGAGAAGCAGCTCTCAGAAACATATCGCCGCTTTTTTTCTCCTTATTTTTCTCTGGTGAGCTGCGACTCGCTGAACGCCCTCGCAGCTACCACTCACAGCAGCTACGCGCGGGCGATCCGCGGAGAGGGGGATGCGCAGGGAAAGTGGCTCAGCACTTTTTTCCCGAGTAAAGCTGGCCAGGAGAATGAGATCCGCGAAGCGATCGCTGGCACTTTTTCCGTTCGCGATCTGATTGCTTTATTCCCCGCGCGCATCAAGAAGGAGATGCAGTGGATGATCCCCTTCATTTTGCTTCTTAACTTGGGCATAGTTTGGCTCTCCTATCGCAGCTGGAAAGTAACGCTGGCGGTTTTTATCCCATTCACGCTGGGAGCCGCCTTCGCCGTGCCCGCGTTGGCCTTTTCCCCCAGTGGTTTTGGCTTCGTGAGTCTCGTTGGTATGCTCATGGTTTTCGGCACGGCCACCGACTTTGGCGTTTTTTGCGCGAACTATTACATCAACTCTCAGCTCACCAAGCGCGGCATCTGGACTGCACTGCTTATTTCGGGCCTCGTTTCTATTCTCGGCTTTCTGCCTCTGCTACTGGCTGACCATGTGGTGCTCCGACAACTCGGCGAACCGCTGGTGCTCGGTTCGCTGGGCACGCTGATCGGAACCTTTTTTGTTCAACCTTGGTGGATGCGGTATGCGCTGGCTCGCTAGTATTTTTTTGCTTTCGATTTTGTTGCTTCTTACCTGGCTTGCGAATGTAGCCCACCTTGGAGTGGTAGTGCCACCGGCCGAATCCCGCAACGGGCAGGAAGAGGCCAGTAGAACGAACCTCTCCGCCTGGTATCCAAAGGAAACCCACGGTGTGAATCACGCGTTCCTCGTGGGCGATTCTTTCGAGCGCGGCTACGCCTGGGGGAAGCTCACCAAACCTCTGCTCGTGAAACAGGAGCAGGCACTGGCCGACAAACTCGATGAGCTGATCCCTTCGCGGTTCGTTCAGCGCGCTCTTTTCCTTTTCGCGAAGCGCTGGTTCTGGGGGATCGATCCCTATATCGAGGATGAATGGAAGCGAGAGATGTACGGAGTATCGCTTTCGGCCCCCGAAGAGTTTCGTTCCTTGGGCGAGCCTTATCTGCGGCAGGTTGCTTATCACGGGCTGCACGAGGTGGGGCAGATGTTCGTAGACTACGGCGACGAAGGCTTTGCCTGCACCGTGCTCGCGGTGCCCAACGGCAAGAGCTGGCTCGTGGGCCGGAACCTGGACTTTGAGGCTGGCCGCATTTTCGACGAGGAAAAGGTGTTGAAGTGGGTTTACCCCGAGCACGGCAATCCTTTCGTGTCGGTGATCTGGTCGGGGATGGTGGGCGCGGTTACCGGAGTGAACAGCAAGGGAGTGTATATCTCTATCAATGCTGCGGGTTCCGAAGACTTTGCCCGACTTGGCACTCCGAGCACTTTTATCCTGCTGAAGGCTTTGCAGTATTCCAGTACTGCCGAAGAAGCTCTGGAAATATTCCGGAAGGAAAAAACGATCATTACCGAGATATTCGTGGTGAGCGCGCCTGGATCTCCCTTTTATGTGATCGAAAAGTCCCCGGGAAAGATGGTGGTGGCGAAACACGACGGCCCGACTGCCGTAGCTAACCATCTGCTGGATCCGGTCTGGTCTAAGGACAAGGTGAACGAGTTTCGGCGTACTGACCTCACTTCGAGCACACGCCTTTCGCGCGGTACCGAGCTCGTAAATGAGCTGGCTGCAGGAAAATCGCGTGATCCGTCTTTGATGGTGTTGGCCTTGCGCGACAAGCGTGTAGGGGGCGAGCTCCTCCCAGGAAATCGCTCCGCGATCGACGCGCTGATCGCCACCCATTCGGTCGTATACGACTCAGCTTCAGGCACTCTCTTCGTGAGCAAGGGGCCATCACTCTCAGGTGAGTTCCTGGGCTATGATCTCGCGAAGTCATTCGCGCAGAGAAAACCTGTCGCGACACGAGTGATTCCTGCTGACAAAGACGTGAATCCTGCCCGCTATACGGCAATCAAGGGCGACCTTCAGCTTTTCGGGCGAATCGTAAATGATCAGAATGGCTGGGACTGCGATGGTTTCACGGAGCTGCTTCGCGGTCTGCGCGGAAGCCCGACAGAGCACTATCTCAAGTACATGGCGATTGGACTGGTGGAGGACCGGTGTATTGACGGATTGCTCGGAAAGGGCAACTGGGTGAAAGCGAGCGCGCTGAAGCCCGCGTATGCCCGGGAGCGCAAAGTGGTTCAGGAACACGGCGGAAGCTGTGGCTGGGGCGTGGCTGATCCGATTGCGTGTGGCCCGAACTAAGGCTAAGGATAAAGAATGCGAATTCCTGGATCGTTTTTTTTCGCTGCCTTGACTGTGGCGCTTGCAGCTGGCTGTACTACTCTGGGTTCTTACCATAGCCCCGGGGAGTACCACGGGGGCTTTCTTCTTGGGCCAGGTACCTATCTCCAGGACGTATCGATCGAGCCGAAGAATGGCAAGAGCTTCCGTTTCCAGGGTATTTTCCAGCGCCGTGCTACCGGGGTGATGATCACCGGGCTATCTCCCTTCGGCACGACTGTATTTCGCATCAAGGATGCTTTGACTCCAAACAGCGAGCCCGTGGTCGAGGTTTTCGTCGACGAAATGAAGCCGCACCAGGAACGGTTCGTTTCTTTTTACCGCGGCCTGCGCCCATTGCTCCTTCTCGAAGACAAGCCATCCGCAGGCAATGTCCTCGTGAAGGAACGTTACCCAGACGAGCGGCCGAAGATCTTATCGTCCAGCCCGGAGCTGGAGTTACTGGTTGACGAGTATGACTGGGAAGGCCACGCCTTCCGCCTCGTGATGAGCGCACCGCAGTTCAAGGCAAAAATCACGCTGCGGGAATATTCGCAGGGGGAAGAATGAAAAATCTGATAACTGGCCTGCTTCTGCTCCTGCTTTCCTGGCAAACCGGAGAGCTCGCCTGGCGCCATCTCGTGGAAGGCCAGCGTCCTCCTGAAGCGCCGCTCTGGGCCTGTATCCTGTTGGTCATCGTAAATCTGATGGTATTGTTGGCTGGCATTCGCGCTATTTTCTTTTCCCCCCGCAGTACGGTGTGCAGGCAAGACTGACACTTGGGTTAGGTCGCGGGCGAGTGAGCAGGCCGTGTTTCCCGCGAGGGGGGCGCGGCCTTTGCTCTGAGCTCTTCCACGAAGGAACAGCGCCGCGGCACGCAGCGGCCTCCCCCTGGAAGGGTGGGTGGGCTGGAGAAAAACGAATACAAGTTGAACCACTGCTCGGGATAGGTGGTGAGCAGGCCCTCGAGCCAGCGTGCGTATTCCCCGGCATAGTGAAGGGATTCGAGCTCCCGGTTGCCGCTGGCTGAGGCGGGCGGGCGGGCCGGGCGCAGCGCAAAGCTCTGGTAGGCATTCATTCCCGCTTTCATGCTGCAGGTGAAAACGATCTCCGCGCCGGTGGCTAGGGCGATGCGAAAGGGAGAGGTGGCGACTGGCGCAAGCTTGCCGAACAGCGGCACGAGCTCGAACTTGTGGTCGATCGGGCGGTCGGCCATGAGCCCGAGGATCTCGCCGGCTGCCAGAAGCTCGTGCAGTTTGTAGATGGCTGGATCATTTTCATTTACATAAATAACGTTTACAATCGCTTTGCTCAGCTCGCCCGCGAGCGTATCCACGCCGTTGCGCTGGGAATCGTGTCGCAGCGTATGGAACTGGGTGCTGAGTCCATGCGCACGCATTCCGGTGGCCGCGATGTCTGCGCTCCCGGCGTGTGCCCCTACAAGCAGCACTCCGTTACCCTTGGCCAGGGCGGAGCGCACCGCTTCGAAACCGTTCGAGAGCCGGCGGAAAGGGTCTCGATCGGCAAGGTGATTTCCGTAAAGCTTGTCCATGAGCACGCGCGCGAAGGTGAGCAGATGAAAATAGGATTTTTTCTGTCTTTGCAGCCAGCCGAGCTCCGGCGCGCGCACCGCCCAGTACTCATTGATGGCGCGGCGGGCTTTGGGCGCGAACAAGTAGAAGTAAGGCACCACAAAATAGAGGCAGAAGTAGCCGCTCCGCAGCCCGAAGCGCCGGAGAACTTCGATGAGAAAGCCATTGCCGAAGCGCCCGCCCCGCGACTTGCCGGTCCAGTTCAGCGGCGCAGCCGTTTTCTTTTTGCGGAGCTGGCGCGCGAGCACGTAGGCCGCGAGCCCGGAGGTAAGGCCGAGCAAAGTGCCAAGCGCGAAAGAGCCGGTGAGCCAGGTAAGGAAAGAATCACGCGCGAAGGGCAGGATGTTCTCCAGTGAGGGCAGATCGAGCGGGCGTTGCTGGATCCAGCTGCCGAGGAGCAGAGAAAAGAGGGCGAGCACGGGGGCCAAGGGCGGGATGGATATCTGGGTGCCAATCCAAAGGAGGAGCGCGTTGAGCCGGAAAAGAACTGCGAGCGCGACCACGATCGGTGTGTGCAGGCCGAAGAGCGGGGTGCAGCCCACGAACACACCGATCCCTAGCGCGAGTGCGGCGGGAAGCGGCTCGCGGTGCCCGCGACAGAGCGAGATCGCCACAAGTAGCGTATTGAGAAGGGAGATGCGCAGGTTGTCGCGAAATTTTCCAAAGTGGCTTACCCGTTCTCCATTGGGCTGGTAGAGCACGTTCACGGGAACATGCGTAACTTCCACCCCTCTCCAGAGAAGGCGCACGAGGATCTCAATTTCGAAATCGTAGCGGCGCGTGAAGAAGCGCATGGTCTGCAGCGGGAAGAGGGGGTAAGCGCGATAGCCGCTCTGGGAGTCGCGCACCTCCGAGTTCGCCTGGTAGCGAACCCAGAAGTTGGAAAAACCCCGGCCGAAATGGGAGATACCGGGAGCCGTGGAGTCCATTTTTCGCTCGCCGATCACGAGGTTCCAGGGATTCTTTCTCACAGCCTCGGCGAGCAGGGGGATTTCTTCCGGAAAATGCTGGCCGTCGCCGTCGAGGGCGATCATGTGCGTAAAGCCGCGCGCCAGGCACCAGGCGATCGCTTCCTGCAGCGCGATCCCTTTGCCTTTATTTTCGGCGAGGCGGAGTACGTGCTGCCGCTCATTCGGTGAAAGTAACGTCGATACTGGTATCCGGGATCCATCGTCCACGACGAGAATCGGGAACGCGCAGCTCGTCAGCACGCGCGCGCAAACATCGGCAATAGTGCCGGGATTGTCGAAGGTCGGAACCACCACGCACATACGAAGGATCATGCCTGCGCCCCCGCTTCTTCCGCGAGGGCGATTTCCCTCATCTCAAGCACGGCGGTGTCGATCGCGGAGCGAACATGGTTCGCGAGAGTGAGGGAATCAGGAAAGTCCCGCGGATTCACGGGGGGCAGTGACTTCGCCCAGGCTTTTTTTCCGAGCGAGATCTTCTGCGAACCTTTTCCCCAGATATCGTCGGTGCCCCAGATCGCGATCGGCAGCACTGGTGTACCGGCTTCTCGGGCGGCGTGGAAGGGGGCGCGCTGAAATGCCGAGGTGCGCAGCGCGCCGGGCTCGCATCTCGTCATTTCGGGAAAAACGTGAACGCGGTGCCCCAGCTGCAGGCCCTGCTTCACCTTTTCCATCGCGCGTAGGTAACTCGCCGGGTCTTTCTGCTTTACGCGAATCATTTTCAGGAGCGGCATCAGGTGCCCGTAAACCGGAACAAAAAAAAGCAGGTGCTTGGCGACAAGGCGCATGTGGGTCAGCTCGCGAAAGAGCAGAAATGCGTCCAGATGCGAACGATGGTTCGACACAACCAGACAACCCGAAGAAAGATCAGCCACTTCCGCGGGTAGCCGGATGTTGAGATCGGCTGTCCACCAGGGCTGTAGCCAAAGAATGATGCGGAACATGATGCGGTTCAGGTAAGTGGCAGCTCCCCAGGCTGGCTCCCAAAAAAATCCCAAGATACATAGGGGAGCCATGATGAAGTGCACGGGAATGATGAAGAGGATCATCCAAACGATCCCGAGCCACCAAAACCAGAAATATGAACGCTGGAGCGAACCTGTCATATGCTCTAGATGCCTGCCAATAGAAGGTCCCCAGTCTAGACGCTAAGGGCCGCATGCGCAATTGACCTGCCGATATTCTTGGCTTCAAAGGGCCCGCTTGCTAGACTCGCCTCATTCCATGCAACCATCCCAAACGCAAAATTCACGTACTCTGAGTCGCACGGCTTTAGTCACTGGCTCCTCCTCCGGCATCGGCCGCGCTATTGCTTTGCGCCTCGCCAAAGACGGCTGGAAAGTCATCGTGCATTACAATTCCCGCGAATCGGGAGCAATCGAGACCTGCTCTCTGATTGAGGGCGCGGGAGGCTGGGCCAAAGCTCTTCACTTCGATGTAAAAGATTCCGCCGCGATCGACTCGGCCCTCGACGCATTTTTCTCTGCTCACCCGGAGCTTACGCTGGAAGCCGTAGTCAACAATGCCGGCATCCACGTGGACGGCATGGCCGGCATGATGAGCGATGAAGATTTCGATTCCGTGATGCAGACCAATCTTTACGGTGCGTTCTACGTATTGCGGTACTCTGTGAAGAAGATGCTGCGCGCACGCCGCGGCTCCATCGTGAATATCGCCTCTCTCGCCGGCCAGACCGGTAACGCCGGGCAGATTAACTACAGTGCTTCCAAGGCCGGCCTGATCGCGATGACGAAAAGTCTTGCGATGGAAGTGGGTAAACGAAATATACGCGTAAATTGCGTGAGCCCGGGTTTGATCGAGACGGAAATGCTCGAGGGAATCCCCTTTCTCGATAAAATCATAGAGCGAGTGCCGCTCGGCCGGCTGGGCAAGCCAGAAGAAGTGGCCGGAGCGGTCGCTTTCCTCTGCTCCGACGAGGCCTCCTACATCACCGGCACCACCATCAGTGTGAACGGTGGGCTTTTTCCGTCATGACGGAATCATGCCAACACAAATGAAGAAGTACGACGCCATTTGCATCGGCTCGGGCATCTCAAGCCTCACGGCCGCTGTTCTCTTCGCGATGGAAGGCAAGAGCGTAGCCGTTCTCGAGCAGCACTACCTTCCGGGCGGCTACATGCACGCTTTCCGAAAGATGGGCCATTCTTTTGATACGGGCGCGCACTACGTGGGTGCCATGGATCCCGGCCAGCCATTTCGCGTGCTGCTTGAGTACCTCGGAGTGTACAACGCGGAGCTTTTCCATCCGCTCGATCCGAGCGGCTTCGATGAGATCCGTTTTCCCGAGTTTACCGCGCGCTACGCAAAAGGCTACGAGCGCACGATCGAGAATCTGAGCGAACTTTTCCCTCAAGAGCGTAAAGCTATCACGGAATATTTCCGCATGATTCGCGACGCCGCGCTCGCTTTCCCCACCTACAATTTTCGGCCCGAAGTTGACCTCAACGAGATGCTGCCGCTGCTCGAGACTTCCCTGCGCACGGTGGTGGAAAAGCTTACGCAGAACCCTAACCTGCGGGCCGTGCTCTACACTTATTGTGCGCTCCATGGTGTTGTGCCAAAAGACCTCCCCTTCGGCCTGCACGCGATCGTTACCGATTCGCTCGTACGTGGCCCTTACGGATTCAAGTCGAGCGGTAACGCTCTAGCGAATAGCTTTGTTGAACGGCTGAAGTCGCTGGGAGGGGAGCTCTTCCTTCGCACGCGTGTAACGAGTCTCGTTACGAGAGGTGATTCGGTCACCAAAGTGATCACCGACAGAGGCGAGTTCGAGGCCGATTGGGTAATCGGCGGTATTCACCCGAAAACACTTTTTGGCATGTTGGAGCCGAGCCCGTTGAGCCCGCTTTACCGCAACCGCGTTTCTCAAATGGAAGAAAGCATCGGAATCTTCGGCCTCTACGCAGTGTGCCGGCCCGAGCTCGATCTGGATCCCGGCCGCAATTACTATTTTTTTTCCACTTCAGATCCTGAAAAAATGTTGCCGCTGGAAGCCGACTTCGAAAATCCCACGGCTGTTTTTCTCTCCCGAAGCAATCGGGCGGAACAGAATCCCCAAAGCCTCTCGCTCAATTTTCACGCGGCCGGGCCCCACAAATGGTTCCAGGAATGGTCGGGTAGCAACTGGAAGGATCGTCCCGGAGCTTACGACCAGCTGAAAGAAAATTACGCCGGCAAGGTGCTTTCCCTGGTGGAGAAGCGCGGCCTGAAGGTGAAGGAATCGCTCACGGATTTCCTCACCTCGAGCACTTTGACGAACCAGCACTACAATCCTTCGCCGGAGGGATCCGCTTACGGAGTTTATCATTCCTTCCAGAACACGGGTTTGCGAGCTCTGGGGCCACGCACCAAGGTGCGTAACCTCCTGCTCACCGGCCAGAATACCTTGTTTCCCGGCCTTCTTGCGGCCGCCGTTGCCGGTTTGCGCACGGCTGGAAACGTGCTCGGAATGAAGGCAACACTGGAAAAATTGCAGGAAATGCTGGACGATCCTGAGGTAAAACGCCCCCTTGAGGCGGAGCGCAATTTAGACAGCGCGGCGCATGAAAGTCAGGAGACCCTGATTTGAGAGTTTATATCAGCGGAATGGGAGTAGTGAGCTCCCTCGGAAATAGCGTCGATGATATCTGGAGCGCGCTCCTGCGTGGTGACACAGGCGTAAAGGCCGTGCCCGAGTGGGGGAAGTACAATGGTCTCCGCTGCCTTGTGGCCGCACCCGCGCACAAATACGATGAGAGCTTCATTGCCCGCAAGGCCCGCCGCACGATGAGCCCGATGAGTGAAATGGCCACCATCGCCACGCTTCAAGCCATGAACCAGGCTGGCTTTCCCTCTGACAATCTCTGGGGCAAGCTCGACGAGCATCGCACCCTGATTTCTATGGGTTCCACCACGGGCAGCCCCGAAACCCTCGAGGAAAATTTTCGTCGCATGTTCGAAAGGGGCGGGCCAGAAGGCCAGCAAGCCACTACTTTTTTCAAGATCATGAACCATTCCGTGCCTAGCAACGTGGCTTCGGCGCTGGCGTATCAGGGCCCGCTACTTTCCCCCTCTTCAGCTTGTTCCACTTCGGCTCAGGCGATGATTCTCGGCTGGGAACTGATCCGGTCCGGCCTCTATGATCTCGTGATCGCGGGCGGAGCCGATGAGCTCCACCATACCTCGAATTCCACTTTCGACGTGGTTCAGGCCGCATCGATCGGCTTCAACGACCGCCCCGAAGAAACTCCGCGCCCGTTCGACCGCAAACGCGATGGCCTCGTGTGTTCTGAAGGCGCCGCGATCGTGGTGCTAGAATCGGAAGCTCATCTCGAAAAACGCGGTGGCAAGCCGCTCGCCGAGTTTGTTTCCGGCGCCTACCACTGCGATGGCACGCACATGAGCCAGCCGCAGACACCCGCGATGGTAAAGGTGATGACCCAGTCGCTCAAGCGCGCGAATCTCGCCTCCGAGCAAATCGAATACGTGAACGCACACGCGACCGGCACTGTGATGGGCGACGTGGAAGAAGCGCGCTCGATCGATGCGATGTTTGGCCGCAAGGTGCCAGTGTCGAGCCTGAAGGGCCACTTCGGTCACTCTCTCGCGGCCTGTGGGGCGATCGAAGTGATTTCTTCAGTGAAAATGCTCGAGGCCCAGAAGCTGATCGGCACGAGAAATTTCGTGGAGCGGGATCCCGAAATGCCGGCCATATTCCTGCCTCAGGGAGTCGTGGAAAAGAAATTTTCCACGTTTCTCTCCAACAACTTTGCGTTTGGCGGGATCAATTCTAGCTTGATAGTATCCAAGGTGGGGGCGCGTTAGGCGCGAGGGGAAAGTATGCAACGTAGCGAAGTCGTGATGGAAGTGAACAAAGTTATTCACGAGGGCTTTGAAGTTCCCTTTGAGAAACTGAATCCGTCAGCGAATCTTTTTGCCGATCTGGAGCTCGACAGCCTCGACGCAATCGACCTGATGGTCGCGCTGGAAGAGCGCACCGGGCATAAAGTGAACATCGAAGTGTTCAAGAATGCGCGCACACTTGACGACGTTTACCGCATGGTGGGCGATCTCGTTACCCAGTAAGAGTTCAAAGCCTGAACGAAAAAGAGGCGAGGGGCTCCAGCGAGCCATGCTTTCGCCAGTCCACGTCGAAACGATTTTCCTTATGCACCAGACTCACCTTAACCCGCATGCCTGGCTCCACTTTTCCGGTGAACTTGGCTTTTCGCAGCGAGAGCATCCCGCATGGAAACTTGGATCCGGTGCGGCGGATGAGCTCGAGCGAGCCATCGAGGAGGGCCACTCCGGGCATTACGGGCATGCCGGGAAAATGCCCTTCGAGATACGGGCAGTCGGCTGGCACGCTCCAGTCGGCGCAGGCGTCGTCTCCGCTTTGCTCGAAGGATTCAAAATCGAAAACTTCGCTCGGCTGGATCATCCGAGCAACTTACCGCAGTGGAGAGAAAAGCCCAATGCCTGAATCTCTCAAAGCGTGGGGAGTGGTGAGCACTCACGGCGCCGGGGCGAAACGTCTGATGCACGCGCTTCGGGAAGGCGTTTGCGCCCAGACGGAGAGTGCGCATGACTTCGGGCGAGTGGCAGTTCCCAACGGCCGTAGCCTGGCCTTCTATGCCGGCGGAGATCGAAGCAGAGGAGTGCGGTCTTTACTGGTGGCACGCCTGCTCGAAGCCTGGGAAGAGGCCACAGGGATGCTGACGCCGGCAGAGATCGGCGCCCTTCGGTCCGACTGCTCCCTGATTTTTGCTTCCACCAAAGGCTGCGTAGAAGACTATATCTGGGACGGCGAGAGCGGTGACCCTTTTACTCCCGTGGTCGAGGGCTTCCTGAGCGCCGCAGGATTGGCTCCGCGGTACTGGCTCACCGTGAGCAACGCCTGCGCGTCGTCGCATTCCGCTCTCGACCTGGCCCGCACCTGGCTTAACCGTGGCGAGGCAAGGAATGTGGTTGTGATCGCGGCTGATGCGGTGGGCCCTTTTGTGCTCCAGGGATTTCATTCCCTGCACGCTTTGTCGCCCACGCTGATCCGGCCCTTTGATAGAAACCGCGACGGGCTCCTGCTGGGCGAGGCTGCCGCAGTGGCGATACTGTCGTCGGGAGAAGGGGCGCTCAGACTTACCGGAACCGCCATCGACTGCGAAGGCCACGCCGTGACGCGTCCCGAAGGCACCGCCGCCAGCCTGCAGAGGGCGATCCGGGCCGTGATGGGAGAAGATACGGTGGACGCCGTGATCGCCCATGGCACCGCCACCGTGGCCAATGACCGCGCTGAAGACCGCGCCTTTGCCGCGCAGCTGCTCTTCCGTCCGTGGATTACGGGAACCAAATGGTCGGTGGGCCATACCCTGGGTGCCTCGGGCCTGGTCGACCTCGTGGCCGCCGCCGAGTGGCTGAGGAACGGCACGCCGTTCGCACTGGGAACATTTCAGGAGCCTGATCCGGAATTTCATTGCCGCCTGCTTACGCCCAATGCGCTTGAGGCTCTGCCGCCGAATCAAAATTGGCAGGCGCTCCTCGTTGCCGCGCTCGGTTTCGGCGGTGTGCACTCGGCATTCCGGCTGGAGCGATCATGAAGCTCGCTCACTTTCACGTAGAGATCCCTTATCCTCCCAAGGAGCCGCCTTCCTGGGCTGGCAAAGTCGAGCGCTGGTACCAACTGGATACATTCGCCTTTTGCCTGCCCGAAGCCTTTGTGCGGCTAGCTCTCTCCTCTCGTCCTGCCTCAATGCTCCTTGCCTGTGGCGGCGCTTCGAACCTTACCGACCGTGCCTTCGTGCAGGGAGGTGCAGTCAGCCCGACGAAGTTCGTGCATACCCTGCCAAATATTCGCTCCTCCTCTCTCCTGAGCGTGATGGAATGGCAGGGGCCGCTGCTATCGGTCCACCGGGATCCCTTTACGCTTGCCTTCGCATTGCGGGAAGCGTGCTCTCGGGCGCAAAAGAGCGCAGAAAGCTGGGTGTGGTGCGTGGATGCACAAGGCAGCGTGGATCTCTTTGCCTTTGGCGTGAAGTCGGGGCACACGCATCAAGTATCCCCGCGAAGCCCAGATTCTTCGGCCTTCCGGGACCGCGCGGATGTGGAAATTCTGCGGTGGTTCTGGGATAGTAAGGGCGATTTAGACATGTCACAGCAATGGATGGTGCGCAAGGGATGAGAATCTCGAACGACGAACTGCAGCTCGCCAGTATCAGGCGTTTTGTTTTTGGCGAAGGCGAAAATATCGAACTGGATCCTTCTTTGCTCGAGCGTGTGGCTGATAGCCGCTCGCGATTCAATGCGCTGATGGAAGAAGAGGTCGCGATCTACGGAGTAACCACTGGGTTCGGTGCCTCTGTCACGAAAAAAATTCCGCGCCACCAGTCTGAGAAGCTTCAGAGCAACCTCATCTCTTACCTCACCTGCGGCACGGGTCCGAAGCTCCCTCGCGACAGTGTGCGCGCCACGATGCTTTTCCGCCTGAACTCGCTTACCCGCGGCTATTCCGGCGTGAGTGTGGAGCTCGTAGAGAGATTGCGTGTATTCCTCGAGCGCCACTGGATTCCGGTAGTGCCCCGGGAAGGAAGCCTCGGCGCGAGCGGCGACCTGATCCCGCTCGCCTACATCGCCCAGGCGCTGCAGGGTCATGGTGAAGTGGAAACGTCGAATGGCCTCGAAAAAGTATCCACGCTCCTCGAAAAACATAAAGAGGCTCCGTATCACTTGAAAGCCAAAGAGGGCCTTGCGCTGGTGAACGGCACTTCCTCGATGTGCGGCCTCGCCTTCGTGAACTATCAGCACTGTGAATTCCTCCTGTCGCTCGCCACAATCGCCACCGCCTGGACCTGCCTCGCTCTCCGCGGCCGCGTGGAAGCATTCGGCACACTGGTAAATTCGGAGGCGAAAAAATTCACGGGCCAGGCCGCCGTAGCCGAGCAGGTGAGAAATATCCTTGCCGGAGAAAAATACGCGCCAGCTCTAGGCACCAACCCCATCCAGGACAAATACTCTCTTCGCTGCGCACCCCAGGTGCTCGGCCCTGTGCTGGAATCCCTAGAGCTCGCGCAGAGCTGGCTGCAGACGGAGATCAATGGCGTCTCCGATAATCCCCTCATCGGCAATGAAGGCGAGTTGGCGATGGGCGGTAACTTCTACGGCGGCTACCTTGCCCACGGCATGGACTACATGAAGCTCTGCCTCGCGCACGTGGCCGACCTTGCCGACCGTCAGCTCATCACCCTGATGGATGAGCATACCAACCGCGGCCTGCCTGCCAACCTCGCCAACTGGCACGACGGCAACCGCGACGAGCACTTTCTGCACCACGGCCTCAAGGGTCTGCACCAGAGTGTTTCGGCGATCACCTCCGAGATTATGGCGAAGAGTATCCCGAACTCGATCTTCTCGCGCTCGTCTGAGTCGCACAACCAGGACAAAGTTTCGCTCGGCATGTCGGCTGGGGTACAGCTCTCCGAGATGATCCCGCAGCTCTACAATGTGCTCACGATGCATCTCGCCTGCCTGGCTCAGGCGCTCGACCTGCGCGAGATTTCCCTTGCTGGCGAAAAGAGCGCCGCTCTCTACTCCCTGATTCGCACCCACATGCCCTTCGTGGAGTATGACCAGGCTCTCGACCGCCCGATAGCTTCTCTATCCAACGCTCTTCAGAGCCAGGCCCTCCTCCAGAAAGGACTCTTTGCCTATGAATTCCGTGCATGACGTCGTGATCATCGGAGCTGGCCCCGGCGGCTCTACTCTTGCCGCCATGCTTGCACGCAAGGGCTACAACGTTGCCATCGTCGAGAAAGACAACTTTCCTAAGTTCAAGATCGGCGAAAGCCTGCTTCCTTATTCGATCGACATCCTGCGCGAGAGCGGAGTGCTGCCGATCATCGACTCCGGAAAATACATTCGCAAATACGGAGCCGAGTTCGTGGACTACCGCGAGAAAGAAACCGTTTACTTCGAATTCGCCGGCGGCCTCGACGGTGAGCACCCCTACGCCTGGGAAGTGGAACGTAGAGAGTTCGACCATGACCTTCTTAACCACGCCGTGGCAAGCGGCGCGAAGCTTTACCAGCCCGTGAACGTGACCGCCGTGAATGAAACCAAGGATCCCGTGGAGCTCGAAACTTCCGAAGGCACGATCCGCTGCAAGTTTGTGGTCGACAATACTGGCCGCACCGCTTTTCTGGGTAATCGCATGGGCATGCGAAAAGTGAACGAGGATTTCAATAATGTAGCCGTGTTCACGCATTTCGCTAACGTGAAGCGCCGCGAGGGTAAGCGCGCCGGCGACATTATCATCGCCTGCCTTCCCGATCATTCCTGGAGCTGGACCATTCCCTTCCTCGACGGCCGCACTTCGGTGGGGGTGGTTTGCAACGCCAAGATGTACAAGGAGTACCCGAGCCGCCTCGACTACATCAAAGACCGTCTCTCCGTGCACCCGCTGTTGGTCGACAACATGGAAAAAGCAGAAATGCTCATGGAGCCGGGGCATGCCGGAAATTACTCCTATTCCTGCGACAAGTTCATGGGCCGTAACTGGATGATGATCGGCGATGCCGCCACTTTCCTTGATCCCATCTTCTCTTCCGGCGTGCACGTATCGCTCACCAGCGCCAAGCTTGCCTGCCGCGCGCTTGAAGCCGCTTTGTCGTCGAAGAACCCCGACGTAAGGGAGTCGGATGCCGGCATGAACTACGAACCCGAGCTGCGTAAGGGCGTGCACCGTTTCCGTACGATGCTCAATATGTTCTACACCACCGACTACGTGACCCAGATGAAGAAGGCAATGGCCCGCAAGGAAGTGCACCGTGCCTTCACCTCCGCCGTGGGTGGCGACATGTGGAACGATGATAACCCGCTCTTTCACCTCGGGGTGCTCGGCTAATGCGGATCGTGCTGTGGCGCGGGTATCATGGCCCCGAGTTCCGTGAGCTCATTGCTTATGCGCTCGAGGGCAAACTTCTCCTCATCGCCTGCCCGCCGGAGCTGGATGACCTCAGCTTTGTAGAGCATCTTCCTAGTGGCCGCCTTGAGCTTCTTGGCTCCTGGGGCGATGCCGTGGTTCCCGAACGAAAGGGATTTAAGCATTATCCCGAGCTTCCCTGTCTCGGCGTTTTCACCTCTGCAACCACCGAGCGCGCTAAGCTGGTGCTATATACCCGGGCAAATGTAGAGAGCTGCGCCTCCTCCATTTTCGCCTTGTTCGAACGAAGCCGAATCTGCGAGGTATTCTGCTATCCGCAGCCCTTTCACACCTTCGGGCTCACGCTTGGCTACGCTTCCGCCCATCTTTTCGGCTGGGAGCTGATCGCGCCAGAAGGAAAGTATTCCCGCTCCCATCATGAAGCCTGGATATGCTCTGTGGGAGAAAATACTCTGACGCTTGGCACTCCGACTCACTTCCTGGATCTCGCGCAGTTCGTGAAAAATTCGGGGACTGTTTCTCGCCCCTCCTACAGCGCCATTGCCGGAGGAGCGCGTGTTTCTCGCGAACTCTGGCTTCTGATGCGCGACCAGCTTCTCATTGAGGCCCCGAGTATCGGCTATGGAGCCACGGAAGCCTCGCCAGGTGTTTCGCACCTCGCGCCAGGAATCGAGCCAGTCGAAGACGGCGAAGTGGGGCGCCCGCTTTCCCACCTTTCAGTCGAGGTCGATCCTTTGTCTGGGGTCACGTTCCGGGGATCGTCGGTATGCTCTGCGATCATTTCCGAAACCGGTGTGGAATTTCCCGAAAGTTTTACTTTGCCGGATCTTGTGCGCGTGCGCGCAGATGGCACATGGGTTTACGAAGGCCGCGCCAAGTTCACGCTTAACCGCGGCGGGAAAAAGATTCTTCTCGAAGCCGTGGAAAAAGAGCTGCACTCGCGCTTTGGAATCGAAGCGCTGGGCTTTTCGGTTCCCGATTCCAGGCTCGGCGAAGAACTTGGCTTGCTGCTGAAAACATCCGCGGAAGACTTACGCTTTCGCCGCGAAGAGTTTGTTTCTCACCTGCGCGAAAAATACGGGATGAATTTTTCATCGCAACACCTTCGAGCTGTGAGCGGTTTTCCGTTGAACGCAAATCTCAAACCTGATCGTCATAAGGCGCTGACGCATCAGTTATAAACCGGCCCCCTTGCCTGTTGATCGAGCGGCCGCTAAAGCAGGCTGCCAAGTAGTCTGGCATTTTCGCTCACTGTTTCTTCAGATGCTGGTTGTGATATTCGGCGTAGATGAAGAGGTGGGCGCGAAGGCGATCTATTCTCTTCGTTGTTACCCAGGTTTTACGCGCCAGGCGGCTGACGTTTAGTCGAAACATCGCG
>Ga0247843_1002679_pt1 | contig 31464 bp, 29 predicted proteins | sample LaCruzMarch2017__FD_192420 | JGI IMG/M metagenome (GOLD analysis project Ga0247843, IMG submission 192420) | Freshwater microbial communities from meromictic Lake La Cruz, Castile-La Mancha, Spain - LaCruzMarch2017_8m | ecosystem: Environmental > Aquatic > Freshwater > Lake | place: Spain... | reverse complement strand
CCGGGCTTGCCCAAGCAGTGCGGCGCCATCTTCGCCCATTGGGCATCCGTCAGTACGAATCGTTCCATCCAGAGCTTGAATCACAAATCCAACGCCTTGCGAATCCCAATTCTCAACAGGTCCTAGTTTACCATCACCAACCTGTGGAGCCGGATATGCGCATTCTCCTGGTCGAAGACGATGTGATCGTGGCCCGCGGCATCAACCTGGCGCTCAAGGCGGCGTCGATGATCGTCGATACCGCCGACACCGGGGAGGAGGCGCTCGAACTGGTCCGCCTTTATGACTACGACCTCGTCGTCCTCGACATCATGCTGCCGGACATGGAGGGGTATGACGTCGTCCGCAAAATGCGCATGGGCCGGTGTGAGACGCCGGTGCTGATCCTCTCCGGGCTCAACCGCCCGCAGGCCAAGGTGCGCGGCTTCGGCATGGGCGCCGACGACTATATCACCAAGCCCTTCGACCAGCAGGAGCTGGTCGCCCGCATCCAGGCCATCGTGCGGCGCGCCAAGGGCTTCAGCCAATCCATGCTGAAGGTTGGCACCCTCACCCTCAACCTCGGCTCGCGCGAAGTGCAGGTGGAAGGACAGGTCGTGCACCTGACCGCCAAGGAATATGCGGTGCTGGAGCTGCTGACGCTGCGCAAGGGCATCGTCCTCACCAAGGAAGCCTTCCTCAATCACCTCTATGGCGGCATGGACGAGCCCGAGGTGAAGATCATCGACGTCTTCATCTGCAAGCTGCGCAAGAAGCTGGCCCAGGCGGGCGCGCAGAACCTGATCGGCACCGTCTGGGGCCGCGGCTATGTGCTGCGCGAGCCGAGCGGCGGCGGGCTTGAGGTCGGCCGCGCCCTGGAGGCGCATCGCGCATTGGACCGGCTGCAGCACGGCTGACGGCCACACCCGGCCCTTCCTCTGGCCAGCCACCGTGGGGCGAGCTAAGCCCCCGGCATGCCCATCCCTGCCTCAATCCCGCGCGCGGCCTTCGTCACTGGCGGCGCGAAACGGCTCGGCCGCGCCATGGCGCTTGCGCTGGCCGAGGCCGGCTTTGACATCGCGCTGCACCATGCCACCAGCGCGGACGAGGCCGAGGCCACCGCGAACGACATCCGCGCCCTTGGCCGACGCTGCCTGACGCTGCGCGCCGACCTGGCGCGCGAGGCCGAGGTCGCCAGGCTGATCCCCCAGGCGATGGCGGCGCTTGGCCCGATCGGCGTGCTGGTCAACAACGCCTCCACCTTCGAACGCGACGAATGGGACGACGCCACCCGCGACAGCTGGGATCGGCATCTGGAGCCCAATCTGCGCGCCCCCTTCGTGCTGGCGCAGGCCATGGCCCAGGCGCTGCCCCGGACGCATGAGGGGGTGGTGGTGAACCTGCTCGACCAGCGCGTCTGGTCGCTGACGCCGCACTTCGTCTCCTACACCGTCTCCAAGGCCGCGCTCTGGACGCTGACCCAGACGCTGGCGCTGGCCTTGGCGCCCCGCATTCGCGTGAATGGCATCGGCCCGGGCCCGGCCATGCCCTCGCCCCGCCAGACCCAGGCGCAGTTCGACCGGCAATGCGCCTCGGTACCGCTCCGCCGCGGCACAAGCCCGGAGGAGGTGGCGGCCGCGCTCCTCGCCATCCTGTCCTTGCCCAGCATGACCGGTCAGATGATCGCGCTCGATGGTGGGCAGCATTTGCAATGGGCGCCGACCGCCGGCGCCGCGGAGATCGCCGAATGAACGCCGACGCAGACAGCGGGCACCGGCTGGTCTTTGTCCGGGGCCTGGAACTGATGGCCCGGCTCGGCATCCACCCGCATGAGAAGGCCGGCCCACAGCGGATCCTGCTCAGCATCGAGCTGGTGGTCCGCGACGATGCGGCGCCCGACCATGTCGGCCCCGACGATGTGCGGCGCATCGTCGACTATCAGCATTTGGTCGAGACCGCCCGCGCGGTCGTCGCGACCGGTCATGTGCTGCTGGTGGAAACACTCGCCGAGCGCATGGCGATGGCCGCGCTGGCCGATATGCGGGTGCTCCGCGCGCGCGTCACCGTCGAGAAACCGGACGCCTTCGACGATGTGGCCAGCGTCGGTGTGGTGGTCGAGCGACGTCGCCCTGCTTAAGTCGCCGCGCATCCCGCTGGAAATGCTGGATGTCGGCGCAGGGCAAACAATCCACCGGCGCGTCCACCGGCGCTGCCGAAAGGCTCTGTCAACCCCAACTTCACGCTTGACGGGCAAAGACACCGGTTGGTCACAAATAAATCCTGCAAAAACAATAACATAGTTGATATGCCCAGGAACGAGGCAGACACGCGGGAATGGCGGTTTCCCGCCATTCCTGGGGCCTTCGCCGGCGCCCACCCACAGACTTGTCCACAGCTTTTGGGGAGAAAGTCGGGCGGCGAAGTCGGGTGCTGCACGGATCGGGGCGGTTCCAAACCGGGCGCCCACCGCCTATCCAAGCGGGATGACGGACGAAGCCCCGAACCCGCTGACCGGCCTTGCCGTGCTGGACGCCGCCTTGCCCACCCTGCCGGGCTCGCCGGGCGTCTATCGCATGCTCGATGCCAAGGGCGACGCGCTCTATGTCGGCAAGGCGCGCCATCTGCGCCGCCGGGTCGCGGCCTATACCCAGCTGTCGCGCCTGCCCGAACGGCTGCGGCGGATGGTGTTCGAAACCCGCGCCCTGGAGGTGGTGACCACCGCCAGCGAGGCCGATGCGCTGCTGCTCGAAGCCAATCTGATCAAGCGGCTGCGCCCGCGTTTCAACATCGTGCTCCGCGACGACAAATCCTATCCCTGGCTGGTGCTGACCGAGGATCATCCCTTCCCGCAGATTGCCAAGCATCGCGGTGAGCGGCGGAAGGGCGCCAGCTATTGGGGCCCCTTCGCCAGCGTCTGGGCGGTGAACCAGACCATCACGGCGCTGCAGCGCGTGTTCCTGCTGCGCTCCTGCCGCGACACGGTGTTCGACAGCCGCGACCGGCCCTGCCTGCTGTACCAGATCAAGCGCTGCGCCGCGCCCTGCGTGGGCCGGGTGAGCGACGCCGACTATGCGTCGCTGGTGGCGGATGCGAAGCAGTTCCTCTCGGGTGGCATCCCCTCCATCCAGAAGCGCCTGGCAGCCGAGATGGAGGCAGCCGCCGAGCGGCTGGAATTCGAGCGCGCGGCCGCGCTGCGCGACCGCATCCGCGGCCTCACGCATATCCAGGGCAAGGATCGGATCAACCTGGATGGCGTGGGCGACGCCGATGTGGTGGCGCTGCACCAGATGGCCGGGCAATCCTGCGTGCAGGTTTTCTTCTTCCGGGGCGGCCGCAACAATGGCAACCGCCCCTTCTTCCTGTCCCACGCCAAGGCCGACCTGCCGCCGGAGCAGGTGCTCAGCGCCTTCCTTGGCCAGCTCTACGATGATTTCGCGCCGCCGCCTTTGATCCTGACCAGCCACCAGCCCGCCGATGCCGCCCTGCTGGCCGAGGCGCTGGCGATCAAGGCCGGCCGCCGCGTCGAGATCCACCGGCCGCAGCGCGGCGAGAAGGCGGAAGCGGTGCAGCACGCCGCCACCAACGCGCGCGAAGCCATCGAGCGCCGCATGGCCGAGGGGGCGGCACAGGGCGAGCTGCTGGCCGGGGTTGCGCGCATCTTCGACCTGCCGGCGCCGCCCGAGCGGGTCGAGGTCTATGACAATAGCCACATCATGGGCACCAACGCCTATGGGGTGATGGTCGCCGCCGGGCCCTCGGGTTTCCTGAAATCCGCCTATCGCAAGTATGGAATCAAGGAAGCCAAGGCGGGCGACGATTTCGGCATGATGAAGGAGGTCTTCGAACGCCGCTTCGGCCGCGCGCTCAAGGAAGATCCTACCCGCGACGGCGAGGCCTGGCCGGACCTGATCATCATCGATGGCGGCCAGGGCCAGCTCAGCGCGGCCCGGGACCTGCTGGCCGAGCTTGGCCTGGATGACATTCCGCTGGTCGCCATGGCCAAGGGGCCGGATCGCGACGCCGGCCGCGAATGGTTCCACCGGTCCGGCTATGATCCGGTGCAGCTGCCGCCGCGCGACCCGGTCCTTTATTACCTCCAGCGCCTGCGCGACGAGGCGCACCGCTTCGCCATCACCACCCATCGCGCCGGCCGGTCCAAGGCGTTGGTCACCAGCGAGCTGGACGAGATCCCCGGCGTGGGCACTGCCATCAAGCGCCGGCTGCTGAACCATTTCGGCAGCGTGCGCGGGGTGCGGCAGGCGGGCCTCGCTGACCTGGAAGCCTGCCCGGGCGTGGGCCCGGCGGCGGCGCGGCGGATCCATGGGCATTTTCATCCGCTGGCGGGGTGAGCGTGCCGGCCAACCAGCCTGACGCACCATCCCGCCGCTCGCCTGCGGCGCCTGACTTTGCTAACACCCTCCGCGATGCCGCTTGATCTGCCCAACCTTCTGACCCTGTCGCGAATCGCGGCCATCCCGCTGCTGATCGTGCTGTGCGCGGTGCGGACGCCCTGGGCCGATCTGGCCGCCTGCGCGCTCTTCTCGGCCGCGGCGCTGACCGACTATTTCGATGGCAAGCTGGCCCGCCAGCGCCAGCAGATCAGCGATTTCGGCCGCATGCTGGACCCGATCGCCGACAAGCTGCTGGTGGGTGCCGCGCTGATGCTGCTGGCCGGCACCGGCCGGCTGAGCGATTTCGGCCTGCTCCCCGCCATTGTGATCATGCTGCGGGAAATCCTGGTCTCCGGCCTGCGGGAGTATCTGGCTGGGCTGAAATTCGGCCTGCCGGTCACTTCGCTGGCCAAGTGGAAGACGGGTTTCCAGATGGGGGCGCTGGGTACGTTGCTGGCGGGCGACACGGCCTCGCCGCTGCTTGGCCTTGGTTTCCTGCCGGTGTCCCTGATTGGTGAGCTGATGCTCTGGACGGCGGCGGGACTCACGCTTGTCACCGGCTGGGATTACCTCCAGGCCGGGTTGCGCCACGTCGCCGCGGCGGGCAACGAGACCACCAAGGATGCTTCCAAATCCGAGGCAGCGCGGACTTGAGCGGCGGCCCCGGCCAACCCATCCTGCCTTTCAACGCCCTGAACCCGGGAGCCGACATGGCCTTCGCCCAAACCTCTCGCGCCGCGCTCAAGGCCCCGCTATTGGCGGCCTGCCTGGCGCTCGGCGCATGCTCCTCGGCCGAGTTGCCGAGCCTTGAACTGCCCAGCCTGAGCATGCCGAGCCTCAGCATGCCCAGCCTGCCGAGCGTCGAACTGCCGCGGGTTGGCAGCCTGTTCGAACCCTTCATGGGCCCGACGCCGGTGCCGGCGAATGAGAGCCTGACCATGCAGCGCGTGCGCGGCGGCAACCCGGCGGTCGAGCCGCTGGCGCCCGAGCCCGGCAATGTCTGGCCGGCGCAGGAAGCGCCGCGCGCCGCCCTGCTCGGCGGGCCTGAGGAAGCGTTCCGCAACATCCCGACCTACACGCCGCAGCTCATCACGCCGGTTCAGCCGGCGCAGAGCCCGGTCGCCACCCCCGGCGTTCCGCGCGGGCCCGTCGGCGATGTCACGCCGCCCAGCCGCGTCTCGGTCTCGCCGGCCTCTGGCATCCGTCCCGGGCAGCAATCGCCGCTCGCCGGCGGCGCGGTGATCCGCGACGGCAATGTCGAGACCTGGATCGGCCCCGATGGCCGCACCCACACGCGCATCGTCACCGACTGACGAACCGTGCAGATCCTCTATTTCGCCTGGGTGCGCCAGAAGATCGGGCTGGCCGAGGAGCAGGTGACGCCGCCCGAGCAGGTGCGCGACGTGGCCGGGCTGATCGCCTGGCTGGCCGCCCGCAGCCCCGGGCATGCCGCCGCCTTCGCGGACCCGAAGCAGGTGCGCGCCGCGGTGAACCAGGAATTCTGCGCGCCCGACGCGCCGGTGGCGCCCGGCGATGAGGTGGCCTTCTTCCCCCCGGTGACGGGCGGCTGAGCATGGCCACGCCGACCATTCGCGTGCAGCAGGACGCCTTCGATCCGGGCGCCGAGATCGCGGGCCTGGCCGCGGGCCGGACCGATGTGGGCGGGATTGCCAGCTTCAGCGGCGTCTGCCGCGCCGATGACGGGCTGCGGGCGATGGTGCTGGAACATTATCCCGGCATGACGGAACGCGCGCTCGGCCGCATCGCCGCCGAGGCCTGCGCCCGCTGGCCGCTGACCGGCTGCACGATCATCCATCGCGTCGGCCGCCTGCTGCCGGGCGACCCGATCGTGCTGGTGGTCACCGCAAGTGCCCACCGGATGGCGGCGCTGGAATCCTGCGCCTTCCTGATCGACTGGCTGAAGACCCGCGCCCCCTTCTGGAAGCATGAGGAATTGGCCGACGGCAGCACGCGCTGGGTGGAAGCCCGCGCGGCGGATGAGGATGCGGCGGCGCGCTGGGCCGCCGCGTGACCCGGGCCTTCATGATGGTGCCGATCGGGGCGGCTCTGTTGCTCTGGCCGGCCTATGTGAACCTCTATCCGCTGCTGTTCAGCGATACCGGTGCCTTCCTGCACCAGACCCTCGGGCCGCTGGTGATCTGGGACAAGCCGCACATCTACGGCCCGCTGCTGCATTTGTTCCATGGGCGGGTCAGCCTGTGGCTGCCGGCGGTGGCGCAGGGGCTGATGGTGTCCCACCTGCTGTGGCTGCTGGTGCGGGTGCTGCGGGGGCCGGATGCCTTCGCCCATGGGCTGCTGTGCCTGGGCGTGGCGGCGCTGACCACGGCGCCCTTCACGGTGGCGCTGCTGATGCCCGACCTGTTCGCGCCCGCCATCACGCTGGCCCTGCTGCTGCTGGGCTTTTGCCGGGCCGAGCTGTCGCGCTGGGAAGCGCGCTATCTGCTGGCGCTGGCCGGCATCGGCATTGCCGCGCACCTGTCGCATTTGCCGCTGGCGGCCGCGCTGGTCGTGATCGTCGGCTTGGTCGGGCGGCAGCCGGGCGCGGTGCTGCGCGTGGCCGCGCCGCTGGTCCTGGCCGTGGCGCTGCTGCTGGGCACCAATCTGTGGGGGCATGGGCGGGCGGTGCTGTCGCCGCATGGCGCCACCTTCGCGCTGGCGCGCTTGCAGGCCGATGGGCCAGCCGCGGCGCTGCTGCGGGAACGCTGCCCGGCGGCGGGCTGGACGCTCTGCGCCGCCGTCGATCGCCTGCCGATGGATAGCGACACCTTCCTGTGGGATCCTGACAGCCCGGTGAACCGGCGGCCCGACGGCACGCCGGTGTTCCTGGGCGGTGCCGCGATCTCGGCCGAGGCGTCGCAGATCGTGGGCGAGACGCTGCGCAGCCGACCCTTCGAGGTCGCCGGCCACATGGCCGTCAATGCGTTGCGTCAGTTGGTAACCGCGACGGCCGGGGACACGCTGCTGCCGACCCACCTGGCCGCCGCCGTCCGCCCGCGCATCGCCGAGGGTTTCCCGGCCGAGGAGCTGGCCCGCTACGATGCGGCGCTACAGCCAGCCGGGCGTCTTCCGGCCGCGGTGGCCCCCTTCCTGTGGCCGCACGGCCCGGTGCTGGTCCTGGGCGCGGCGTTGGCCTTCTTCGCCTGGCGCAGCGCGGCGCGGGCGGGCGACCGGCAGCGGCTGGGCCTGGTCCTGGGCGTGCTGGTCGCCATCAGCGCCAACGCCTTCGCCACCGGCGCCCTGTCCAAGCCGCATCTGCGCTATGAAGCGCGAATCCTCTGGCTGTTGCCGGCGATGGCGGCCCTGGCGCTGGCGCCACGGCGCGCATCGCCCCACCCCTGACCCTTCGCCGACCCTGGAGCAGAGCTGACATGAATGCGATGAACCCGACGGACCAGTTCGGCATCGGCCAGCCGGTTCGCCGCAAGGAGGATGCGCGGCTGCTGACCGGCCAGGGCAGCTTCACCGACGATACCGACCTGCCGAACCAGGTGCATCTCGCCATCCTGCGCAGCCCGCACGCCCATGCGCGGATTGCCGGCATGCATCTGGACGAGGCGCGCGCCGCCCCCGGCGTGCTGGCCGTGCTGACCGGCCATGACGCGGATGCGGATGGCATCGGCCTGCTGCCGCTGATGGTGGAGGTGCCGCCCATGCCCGGCTCCCCGCCGCTCTACGCCCCGCCGCGCCGCGTGCTGACCTGCGATGTCGCCCGCTTCGTCGGCGACCCGGTGGTGGCCGTGGTGGCCGAGACGCGCGCGGCGGCGCTGGATGCGCTCGACCTGATCACCATCGACTGGGACCCGCTGCCCGCCATCGCCGAGACCGGCCGCGCGCTGGCGCCCGATGCGCCGGTGATCTGGCCGGATCGCGGCAGCAATCTGTGCGTCACCTGGTCCAATGGCCGGGAGACCGAGACCGACGCCGCCTTTGCCGCCGCCGCCCATGTGGCGCGGATCGAGCTGGTGCAGAACCGCGTGGTCGGCAGCCCGATGGAACCCCGCGTCGCTGTCGGCGACTACGACGCCGCCACCGGCCGCTACACGCTGCTCTGCCCGACCCAGGGCGTGATCCGCCCGCGGGAAGCGCTGGCGAAGTTCGTCCTCAAGGTCCCGAACGAGCAGCTCCGCCTGATCTCGCGCGATGTCGGCGGCGGCTTCGGCATCCGCGCCAAGACCTTCCCGGAATCGGCGATGGTGCTGTGGGCGGCCAAGCGCGTCGGCCGGCCGGTGAAGTGGCGCTCCGAGCGGAGCGAGACCTTCATGGCCGACCCGCATGGGCGCGACCATGTGACGCGCGCCGAAATGGCCTTCGATGCACACGGAAAGGCGCTCGGCATGCGGGTGCGCACCGATGCGGCGATGGGCGCCTATCTGTTCGATTTCGGCCCGCGCATCCCGACCGTGGCGGGCGCCCGCGTGGCCGGCAGCGTCTATGATCTGCAAGCCGTGAACATGCAGGTGCGCTGCGTCTTCACCAACACCGCGCCGACCGATTCCTATCGCGGCGCCGGCCGGCCGGAGATCGCCTATACGATCGAGCGGCTGCTCGATCTCGGTGCCGCGCATTTCGGCCTGGGGCGCGAGGAAATCCGCGCGAAAAACTTCATCCGTGCCGACCAGATCCCCTATGTGAATTGCGTCGGCAACGCCATCGACAGCGGCGATTTCGGGGGCACCCAGGCGCGCGCCCTGGCGCTCGCCGACTGGGCGGGCTTTCCGGCGCGCCGCGCCGAGGCGCAAGCGCGCGGCAAGCGGCGCGGCATCGGCATCGGCTACTTCATGGAGGCCTCGGGCGGGCAGCCGATGGAATGGGCGCGGCTGGAAATGACCGCAGCGGGCCGCGCGCGGCTGCATGTCGGCACCTTCAGCCATGGCCAGGGGCATGAGACGGCCTTCGCGCAGATCGTCCATGCGCGCCTTGGCATCCCCTTCGACTCGATCGACCTGGTGCAGGGCGATACCGATACGGTGGAGGCCGGTGGCGGCACCGGCGGCAGCCGATCCTCGCAGATGGGGGGCGTGGCGACGCTGCGCGCCTCGGACGCGGTACTCACCAAGGCGAAGCGGCTGGCCGCGCATCGGCTGGAAGTGGGGCTGGCCGATATCGAGGTGGCGGACGGGCGCTTCCGCGTGGCGGGCACGGACCTGTCGGTCTCCTGGCCGGAACTGGTGGCGCTGGCCGCGAACCCGCCCGAGGGCGAGGCGCCCGGCCTGGATGAGCGGGTGCTCTACAAGCGCGACACGGAATGCAACTTCCCCAATGGCTGCCATGTGGCCGAGGTGGAGATCGACCCCGAGACCGGGCAGCTGACCGTGGTCGGCTACGCCGCCGTCGACGATGTCGGCAATGTGCTGAACCCGATGCTGGTGCATGGCCAGTCGCATGGCGGCATCGCGCAGGGCCTGGGCCAGGCCTTGATGGAGGAGGGGCGCTACGATGCCGAAAGCGGGCAATTCGTGGCCGCCACCTTCATGGACTATGCGATGCCCCGCGCCACCGACCTGCCGGACCTGGCCATCGACTTCCATGTGGTGCCCACACCGGTGAATGAGCTTGGCGTGAAGGGTGCCGGCGAGGGGGGGGCCTGCGGCGCGCCGCCCGCCCTGGTCAGCGCCGCCTGCGACGCGTTGGGGGTTGCCCATCTCGACATGCCGCTGACCGCCGAGCGCATCTGGCGCGCCCTGCATCGCTGACAGGTGCGCCGCGCCACGGCGCGGTTGACAGCGACGGGCACCGCGTGTCGCCTTGCCCCCAACAGGTCGGGGGATACGGTGTGACCAAGCCGTTCGAGGGATTGGCCGAGACCAAGGAGGCCGGGTTCGCGGAGGATCTCCGCGATTTCCGGCTGATGAGCCATGGGCCCGAGGATTGGGCCGGCCTGCTGGTATTGTGGGTGCTGGGCATCCTGGTCTTCGTGCAGTTCTTCAGCCGCTATGCGCTGAATGATTCCGTCGCCTGGACCGAGGAGGTGGCGCGGTATCTGCTGATCGTGCTGACCTTCGTGGGGGCGGGGGGCGCGGTGCGGCGCGGCACGCATATCCGGGTCGAGGCGCTGGAAATGTCGCTGCCGCTGCCCGCACGGCGGGTGCTGTGGGCGTTCCAGGATGCGGTGCGGATCGGCTTCTGGGCGTTTGGTGCCTGGATCAGCGTGGATCTGGCGGACCGCATGGGTGTCATGCCGATGGACAGCATCCAGGCCTCGCTCGCCTGGGTCTATTGGCCGGTCGCGGCCGGCTTCGCCGTGATGCTGCTGCGCGAGGTCCAATGGGTCTGGCGCCGCTGGCGCCACGGTGATGCGCCGAACACGCAGCAGGTGGTGGCATGACCGCCGCCATCCTGCTGATCGGCTTCTTCGGGCTGCTGGCGCTCGGCATCCCGGTGGCGGTGGCGCTGGCCGGTGCTTCCATCATCTTCGCGCTGGTCGATGGCAGCATTCCGCTGCTGGCGATCGTCCACCGGATGGTGGGCGGCGTGGACAGTTTCCCGCTGCTGTGCGTGCCCTTCTTCATCTTCGCCGGCATGCTGATGAACACTTCGGGCATCACCGAGCGCATCTATGATTTCGCGGTCGCCGCGGTGGGCTGGATGCGCGGCGGGCTCGCGCAGGTGAATGTGGTGGGCAGCGTGGTCTTCGCCGGCATGAGCGGCACGGCCGTTGGCGATGCGGCGGGTCTCGGCACCATCGAGGTGCGGGCGATGCGCGCGCATGGCTATGATCCGAAATTCGCCGTCGGCATCACGGCGGCCAGTTCGATGCTGGGGCCCTTGCTGCCGCCTTCACTACCTTTGGTGATCTATGGCGTCTCGGCCAATGCCAGCATCGGGCAGCTATTCGCGGCCGGCATCATCCCCGGCCTGCTGGTCGCGGTCTGCCTGATGTCGATGGTCTATTACTATGCGCGGGTGCGCGGCTATGGCGCCGATGCGAAGTTCCGCCTGTATGAACTGGGCCGGTCGCTGGTGCGCGGCATCCTGCCGCTGTTGACGCCCGTGCTGATCATCGGCGGCATGCGCGCCGGCGCCTTCACGCCGACCGAGGGTGCCATCTGCGCGGTGGCCTATGCGCTGTTCCTGGGTGTGCTGGTCTATCGCACGCTGGGTCTGCGCGCGATCATCAAGGTCAGCTTCGAGACGGTGGAAATCACCGCCGCCATCCTGATCATCGTCGCGGGGTCGGAGATTTTCGGCTGGCTGCTGACCACCACGCGCGTGTCGGAACAGGTGGTGGGCTGGGTGCTGGCGATCACCGAGCAGAAATGGCTGATCCTGCTGATCGCCAACATCTTCCTGCTGCTGGTGGGCCTGGCGATCGAGCCGCTGCCCGCCATCCTGATCCTGGTGCCGATCATGCTGCCGATCATGGAATCGATCGGCGTCGATCCCGTGCATTTCGGGCTGATCATGGTGCTCAATCTGTGCATCGGGCTGCTGACGCCGCCGGTCGGCATCGTGCTGTTCATCCTGGCGCGCGTCGGTGGCATCAGTTTCGAGGATGCGGCGCGCGGCGTAACACCCTTCATGGTGCCGTTGCTCGGCGTGCTGATGCTGTGCACCTATGTGCCGGAAGTGGTCATGTGGCTGCCGACGATGTGGTACCGATGAGCTGATGGAACGCGCGCGGGTTGCCCCGCGCGCGCGCCGGTATCGTTAGGCCGATTGGCCCTGCAGCGCCTGCAGCCGGTCGTACATCTGGCGCGTCCAGCCGGTATTCTCATTGTGCAGCGGCACGCAGGCGGCGCGGAAGGCGGCGCGGTCGGGCTCCTGCACGATCTTGTTCTGGGTACGGAACCAGGCGGCCAGCTCCTGCTCCTGCGTGCGGATCGCGGCGCCGCAGCGGTCTGCGGCCTGGCGCAGCACTTCGGTGAAAATCACCTTGTCGCCGGCCGACAGCCGACGCCAGGTGCCCGCACCCACGATGGTCATCAGGCTGTCGGTGATGTGGTGGGTCAGCGAGATGTGGCTCTGCACCTCGTAGAATTTCTTCGCCTGGATGGTCGGCAGCGGGTTTTCCTGCGCATCCACCGTGCCGTTCTGCAGCGCGAGGTACACTTCCGCAAACGCGATCGGCGTGGCGTTGGCGCCGACCGCGCGCGCGAACATCAGGAAGGACGGCGCCTGCGGCAGGCGCAGCTTCAGGCCGCGCATGTCGGAAGGCTGCAGGATGCTGCGGTTCGCCGTCACCATCCGGTCGCCATAATAGGTCAGCGCCAGCGCATGGTGGCCGGTCTGGCGGTCATAGGCGGCGGCGAGTTCGGCATGCAGCTCGCTGGCGCGGTAGGCCTGGAAATGCGCGTAGTCGCGCAGGATGTAGGGCGCGTGGCTGAGCGCCATCGGCCGGTAGCTGGCGCCGGCGAAGGCGACGCCGGTGTAGATCATGTCGACGGTGCCGAGCGTGAGCCCCTGGTTGATCTGCGGCTCATTGCCGAGCGCCGAGGCGGCGAACACCTCGATGTTCCAGCGGCCGGCGGTGCGGGTCGCGATCTCGCGCGCCGCCCACACCGCTTCCGTGTGGTAGGGCTCGGCCACCTCATAGACATGCGCCCAGCGCAGGCGCGTGCCCTGCGCGGCGGCCGGGTTGGCGATCATCGGCGTGGCGAGCGCGGCACCGCCCAGCGCCAGCGCGCGACGGCGGCTGAGGGTGAAATGGTCAGGCATGGATGTCTCCCCTGGATTGCTCTGTTGGCGGGGGCGATCCTGGGGCGAAGCGAGCCGTCGGCGCAAGGCCTCTCATCGCCCCGCCAGCCGGTGGCGGAAGGCCAGCGCCTCGGCCAGGTGGGCGCGGCCGATCTGCGGCGCGGCGGCCAGGTCGGCGATGCTGCGGGCCACGCGCAGCGCGCGGACCTGGGCGCGGGTGGACAGGCCAAGCCGGGTCGCGGCGGTCTCCAGCAGGGTCAGCGCCTCGGGCTGCGTGTCGGGCCGCAACGCGTCGAAGCCCGCCTCGGCGTTCCGCTGGCCCCGCGCCTGCTGGCGGGCCCGTGCGGCGGCCACGCGGGCGGCCACCGGGGCGCTGGCTTCGCCGGGCGGCGCGCGCATCAGCTCGGCGGGGGGGATCGGCTGCACCTCGATGGTCAGGTCCATCCGGTCGAGCAGCGGCCCCGACAGGCGCATCGCATAATCGGCGCCGCAGCCAGGCGCCCGGGTACATTCCCGCGCCGGCTCCCCCAGATGGCCGCAGCGGCAGGGGTTCATGGCCGCCACGCACTGGAAGCGCGCCGGATAGGTGATGCGCGCGGCGGCACGGCTGATGGTCGTCTGGCCGGATTCCATGGGCTGGCGCAGCGCTTCCAGCGCCGGCCGCGGGAATTCCGGCCATTCATCCAGGAACAGCACGCCGCGATGCGCGAGGCTGACCTCCCCGGGCCGCGCCCGGGGGCCGCCACCCACCAGGGCGGCCTGGCTGGCCGAATGGTGCGGGTCGCGGAAGGGCGGGCGGCGCAGCAACTGGCCATCGCGCAGCAGGCCGGCGACCGAGTGCACCAGCGAGACCTCCAGCGCCTCGGCCGGCGTCAGTTCGGGCAGCAGGCCGGCCAGGCGCGCGGCCAGCATGGACTTGCCCGATCCGGGCGGGCCCACCATCAGCAGATTGTGGCTGCCCGCGGCCGCGATCTCCAGCGCGCGTCGCGCCGTCTCATGGCCCTTCACGTCGATCAGGTCGGGCAGGGCGGGCCCGGCCGCGCCGGCCGGCGCGGGGGACGGGGCCGGGAGCAGCTGCAGCCCCGCGAAATGGTTGATCAGCGACGACAGGTCGGGTGCCGCCAGCACCTCGATCCGCCCGGCCCAGAGTGCCTCCGCGCCCTGCGCCGCCGGGCAGATCAGGCCGAGATCCTGGGCGCTGGCCGCCAGCGCCGCCGGCAGCACGCCATTCACCGGGGCGATCCGGCCATCCAGGTGCAGTTCACCCAGCGCGGCGTGTTCGGCCAGCGCATCGGGGGCGATCACGCCCATCGCCGCCAGCAGGCCGAGCGCGATCGGCAGGTCGAAATGGCTGCCTTCCTTCGCCAGGTCGGCCGGCGCCAGGTTCACCAGGATGCGCTTGGGCGGCAGCGAGAGGCCGATGGCGGCGAGCGTGGCGCGCACCCTCTCGCGGCTTTCGCCCACCGCCTTGTCGGCCAGGCCGACCAGCAGGAAGGCGGGCAGGCCGGGGCCCACCTGCACCTGTACCTCCACCGGCACCGCCTCGATGCCCGAAAAGGCGTAGGTCTGGATGCGGGCGAGGCTGGCGCTCAAGCCCCGAAGCCGTCCAGAAACCGCGCCAGCAGCGTGCCGATCAGGTCCACATTGTACCCGCCTTCCTGCGTGAGCACGGTCGGCAGCCCCAGCGCGCGGATCGCGGCACCCGCGCGCGCGAAGCCATCCGGCGTGACGGACAGCGCATTCAGCGGCTCATGCTCCGACGCATCGAAGCCGAGCGGCACCACCAGCGCCTCGGCGCCAAAGGCCTGGATCGCGGCGATGCCGGTCGCGATCGCCGCCAGCCAGCCGGAATCGGCCGTGCCGAAGGCCAGCGGCAGGTTGAGGTTGGTGCCCTCCGCCCCGGGCCCGCCCACCTCATGCGCGCGGCCGATATACCAGGGGTAATAGCGGTCCGGGTCGCCATGGACCGAGACGGTCAGCACCGACGGGTCGCGCCAGAAGATGCCCTGCGTGCCATTGCCATGGTGGCTGTCGATATCCAGCACCGCCACCCGCCGCGCACCCCGCGCCCGCAGATGCGCCACGGCGATCGCGGCATTGTTCAGATAGCAATGTCCGCCCGCCCGCGCGCCATAGGCGTGGTGCCCGGGCGGCCGGCACAGCGCATAGGCGTGCCCACCGCCCGCCGCCACCTCGGCCGCGGCCAGCGCGCAGGCTGCGGCGCCGAGGCTGGCCTGCCAGGTGCCCGGCCCGATCGGGCAGCCCGTATCGGCGGTGAACTGGCCGAGCCGCCCGATCACATGCTCGCCCGCGCCCCCGCCCTGCTCGAGCATTTCCGGCGTCGGGTGGATGTTCGGCACCAGCTCCGGCCCCGGATCGGCCAGCGTCGCCCATTCCGTCGCAGCGTCGCGCAGGAAGGCCAGATAGGCCGGGTCGTGCACCGCCGCGATCGCTGGCATCGGCGCGGGCGGGGGCAGGGAAGGGGCGATGCCCGCCTGACCGAGGCCGGCCAGCAGGCTCTCGGCGCGCGCCGCCACCTCGAAATTCGGCCGCAGGCGGCCGCGCATGACGAACCAGACGGGCTGGTGCAGCGCCTGGTCGGGATGGGCAAAGGCTTTCATGGCGCCGAGGCTATCGGGCAATTCGCGGGGTTGTCGATGCCGCGCGTGACAGTCTAGCGTTCATGCCAGACAGGGATTGGGGAATAGCGACAATGAACCTCTCACGCCGCGGCCTGCTGGCCGCTTCCGCGACCGCGCCCGTGCTGATGCGGGTGGGCGATGCCCAGGCGCAGGGCATCACGCCCCGCCGCGGCGGCACCCTGACCACCATCCTCCAGCCCGAGCCGCCGGTGCTGCAGATCGGCGTGAACAATCAGGGGCCGACGCTGATCGCGGCACCCAAGATGTTCAACGGGCTGCTGCGCTTCTCCCCCACGCTGGAGCCGCTGCCGGAGCTGGCCAAGTCCTGGACCATCAGCCCGGACGGCAAGGAATATGTGTTCAACCTGGTCGACAATGCCCGCTTCCACGACGGGCGGCCGATGACGGCGGATGACGTGATCTTCTCGATCATGCGCTTCCACACCGAACTGGCGCCGCGCGCGCGCGCCATCTTCTCGTTGATCGACAGCTGCACCGCGCCGGATGCGCACACCGTCCGCATCACCCTCAAGCGCGCCTTCCAGCCCTTCCTGCTGATGTTCGACGTCACCGCCTGCGCCATCGTGCCGAAGCATCTGTTCGACGGGCAGGATTTCCGCCAGGCGCCGGCCGTGCAGCGGCCGGTCGGCACCGGCCCCTTCCGCTTCACCGAATGGCAGCGCGGCAACTTCATCCGCATGGATCGCTTCGATGGCTATTGGAAGCCGAACCAGCCCTATCTGGACACCATCATCTGGCGCATCGTGCCCGACAGCCAGAGCCGCCAGGTGGCGCTGGAGACGGGGGCCGTGCAGCTGACCAGCTCGGGCGATATCGAGCCCTTCGCCATCCCGGGCCTGCGCGCGCGGCCGAACCTGGAGGTGCGCACCGATGGGTGGGAATATTTCGCGCCCCTGTCCTGGATCGAGACCAACCACCGCGTGGCCCCGCTGGCCGATGTGCGGGTGCGCCAGGCGATCAGCCACGCCATCGACCGCAACTTCATCGCGCAGCGCCTGTGGTTCGGCGTGGGCAAGCCCGCCACCAGCCCGATCGCCAGCGCGACCCGCTTCCACGACCCCTCGGTGCGCCTGCAGGCCTATGATCCGCGCGCCGCGCAGCAGCTGCTGGACGCGGCAGGGCTGCGCCCGAACGCGCAGGGCGTGCGGACCAGCATCAAGCATCTCGTGCTGCCCTATGGCGAGGTGTGGACGCGCCTGTCCGAATATCTGCGCCAGTCGTTGCGCCAGGTCGGCATCAACCTGGAGCTGGAGAGCACCGATGCCGGCGCCTGGGCGCGGCGCATCGGCAATTGGGAATATGAGACCTCGATCAACTTCCTCTATCAGTTCGGCGACCCGACGCTGGGGGTGGAGCGCACCTATGTCAGCAGCAACATCCAGCGCGTGACCTTCACCAATACCGGCGGCTATTCCAACCCGGCGGTGGATGCGCTGTTCCTCAAGGCGCGCGAGGCGGTGACCGCGGACGAACGCCGCGCCGCCTTCAGCGAGGTCCAGAAGCTGCTGGCCAGCGAAATCCCGCAGATCTGGCTGATGGAAATGTCCTTCCCCACCATCCATGATCGGCGCCTGCGCAATGTGATCAGCACCGGCACCGGCCCGAACGCCAGCTTCGACGACGTCTTCCTGGCCTCCTGACGGGTGGATCCTTCCAAGCTCCCGGGCTTCCTGCTGCGGCGGGGGGTGAAGGCGGTGATCGTCCTGCTGGCGATCATCGTCTGCAACTTCCTGCTGATCCACGCCGCGCCGGGCGATCCGGCCAGCGTGATCGCGGGCCAGTCGGGGGCGGCGGATGAGAAGTTCCTGGCGCAGCTGCGCCAGCAATTCGGCCTGGACCAGCCGCTGCATGTGCAGCTGTGGCTGTATGTGAAGGGCGTGGCCACGCTCGACCTCGGCTTCTCGCACCGGCAGCAGCAACCGGTTCTGCTGCTAGTCGCCGAGCGGCTGCCGGCGACGCTGCTGCTGACCGGCGCGGCCTTTGGCTTCGCGGTGCTGGCGGGGGTGGCCATGGGCACGCTGGCGGCGCAGCGCGTGGGAAGCTGGGCGGACAGTCTGATCACCGTGCTGGCGCTGGCCTGCTATGCCACGCCTTTGTTCTGGGTGGGCCTGATGCTGGTGCTGCTGTTCGGCGTCTGGCTGGAATGGCTGCCGGTGTTCGGCATGATGACGGTGGGCGCCAATCTTTCAGGCTTCGCGCTGGTGGTGGATGTGGGGCGGCACCTGTTGCTGCCGGCGCTCACGCTCGGCCTGTTCTACATGGCGGTCTATGCGCGGCTGACGCGCGCCACCATGCTGGAAGTGGCGGACCAGGATTTCGTGAAGACCGCGCGCGCGAAGGGCGTGCCGGAGGGGCAGGTGACGCGCCGGCACATCTTGCGCAACGCGCTGCTGCCGGTGATCACCTTCGCGGGCATCCAGGCGGGGCAGTTGGTGGGTGGCGCCATCCTGGTGGAGACGGTCTTCGCCTGGCCCGGCATCGGTCGCCTGGCCTTCGAGGCGCTGCTGGCGCGCGACTATCCGGTGCTGATGGGCGTCTTCTTCGCCACCTCGGTCATGGTGGTGGCCTTCAACCTGCTGACCGACCTGCTCTACGCCGTGATCGATCCGCGCGTGGAGGTCGAAGGTTGAGCGATTTCTGGCGCCGCTATGCGCGCAACAAGGGCGCCGTGGTCGGCCTCGTCATCCTGATCCTGGTCGCGCTCATCGCCGCCACCGCGCCGCTGATCTTCCCGGGCTCGCCCTGGGACATGGCAGGGGCGCCCTTCCTGCCGCCGGGCGAGATGGGGATGCTGCTCGGCTCCGACAGTCTCGGGCGTGATGTGGCGGCCGGCATCGCGCATGGCGCGCGCGTGTCGCTGCTGGTCGGCGCCGTCTCCACCGTGGCGGCGCTGGCGGTGGGCGTGACACTCGGCGCCATCGCTGGCTATCTGGGCGGGCTGGCCGATGATCTGGTCATGCGCTTCACCGAATTCTTCCAGACCATCCCATCCTTCGTCCTGGCGATCCTGCTGGTGGCGATCTTCACGCCGACGCTGAGCAGCGTGGTGTTCGCCATCGCCATCGTCTCCTGGCCGCCGGTCGCGCGGGTGGTGCGGGCGGAATTCCTCTCGCTCCGGTCGCGCGAATTCGTGCAAGCCGCCGAGGTGCTGGGCAAGTCGCGCCTCGCCATCGTGGTCACCGACATCCTGCCCAACGCGCTGTCGCCGATCATCGTGCTGGCCAGCCTGATGGTCGCCACCGCCATCCTGCTGGAAAGCGCGCTGAGCTTCCTTGGCCTTGGCGATCCGAACCTGATGAGCTGGGGCTTCCTGATCGGCTCCGGCCGCAGCGTGATTCGGATTGCCTGGTGGATGAGCGTCTTTCCCGGCATCGCCATCTTCCTGACCGTGCTGGCCCTGAACCTGGTGGGCGAGGGGCTGAGCGACGCGCTGAACCCGCGCCTGGCCCGCACCCGCGGCGGCAAGGCATGAGCCTTCTCACCGTCGAGGGGCTGACCGTCGCGCTGCCGCCGGGCGCCGAGCGGCCGCACGCGATCACCGACATCACGCTGCAGGTCGATCGCGGCGAGATCCTGTGCGTGGTCGGCGAAAGCGGCAGCGGCAAATCCATCACCGCCAACGCCGTGATGGGCCTGCTGCCGAAGGCGCTGCCGCGCCAGGCCGGGCGGATTTTGCTGGAGGGTCAGGAGCTGACGGGTCTCGGCCCCGAGGCGCTGCGCCGGCTGCGCGGCGACCGGATGGCGATGATCTTCCAGGAGCCGATGACGGCGCTGAACCCCTTGATGCGGGTCGGCGACCAGATTGCCGAGGTGCTGGAGGTCCACGGCGCCGGCGCGCGCGCCCGCGATCGCGTGCCGGAATTGCTGGCCGCGGTGAACCTGCCTGACCCCGGATCGCTCGCCCGCGCGCATCCGTTCCGTCTGTCGGGCGGGCAGCGGCAGCGGGTGATGATCGCCATGGCGCTGGCACTCGAACCCGCGCTGCTGATCGCCGATGAGCCGACCACCGCGCTCGATGTCACCACCCAGATGCAGATCCTGCGCCTGGTCCGCGAAATCCAGACGCGGCGCGGCATGGGGGTGATGTTCATCACCCATGATTTCGGCGTGGTGGCGGAAATCGCCGACCGCGTCGTGGTGATGCAGCATGGCCGCATCGTCGAACAGGGCGCGGCGGATGAGGTGCTGAACCGCCCGCAGCACCCCTATACGCGCGCGTTGATCGCCGCCGTGCCCCACGGTGCCCCGCAAGCCCGCGCCGCCATGGCCACGCCGGTGGTGCTGGCCGCCCAGGGCGTGGCCAAGACCTATCGCAGGGGCGGCTGGTTCGGCCCGCGCGCCACGGTGCGCGCCGTGCATGATGCGGATTTCGTGCTGCGGCGCGGGGAGACGCTGGGGCTGGTGGGTGAAAGCGGCAGCGGCAAATCCACGCTCGCGCGCTGCGTCGTCGATCTGGTGAAGCCCGAGGCCGGGCGCATGCTGTTCCACGGGCAGGATCTGCGGCCTTTGTCGCGCGCGGCGCGCAAGCCTTTCCGCCAGCGCATCCAGATGGTGTTCCAGGACCCCTTCGCCAGCCTCAACCCCCGCCGCCGCGTGGGCGAGATCATCGCGGAAGGCCCGATCACCCATGGCACGCCGCGCGCCGCGGCGCTGGCCCGCGCGCGCGATCTGCTGGCGCTGGTGCAGCTCGATCCCGGCGCCATGGACCGCTACCCGCATGAATTCAGCGGCGGCCAGCGCCAGCGCATCGGCATCGCCCGCGCCCTGGCCATGGAACCGGAATTGCTGATCGCCGATGAGCCGGTCAGCGCGCTGGATGTCAGCGTGCAGGCGCAGGTGCTGAAGCTGCTCGCCGACATTCGGGGGCGGCTCGGCCTGACCATGCTGTTCATCACCCATGATCTGCGCGTGGCGGCGCAGGTCTGCGACCGGGTGGCCGTGATGCAGCAGGGCGCGATCGTGGAACAGGGGCCGACCGACCAGGTCTTTGGCGCGCCGCGCCACCCCTATACGCGCCAGCTGTTGGATTCGATCCCCGGGCGGGGCTGGACGCCGCCTGACCTTCAGGACCCGCAAGCATGATGATCGACCCCGGCGCGCGCCGCGCCATTCTGGAAGCGGTGGCGGCGCTGCAACCGGCTGGCCTTGGCGTGCTGGAACGGCTGGTGCGCTGCCCCTCCACGCTCGGCAATGAGGGCTCGGCGCTGGATGAGATGGGGCGGCAGTTTTCCGCGCTCGGCCTCACGCCCAGCCGCGTGCCGACCGATCCCGCATTGCTCGCGGGCCATCCGGGCTTCTCGCCGCCGCTGATCGACTATGCCGGCCGCGACAATGTGGTGGCCACCCACCGCCCGCGCCGCGCAACGGGCCGGTCGCTGACCTTGCAGGGCCATGTCGATGTGGTGCCCGAGGGCGCCGCCGAGGAATGGACCACGCCCCCCTTCGAGCCCGCGATCCGCGGCGGGCGCATGTATGGCCGCGGCGCCGGCGACATGAAGGCCGGGATCGTCGCCTATCTGATGGCCTTCCGTGCGCTGCGCGAAGCCGGCCTGCAGCCCGCCGCCGAGGTGCAGATGCAGGCGGTGATCGAGGAGGAATGCACCGGCAATGGCGCGCTGGCCTGCATGCTGGCCATGCCCCGCACCGACGCCGTGATCATCCCCGAACCCGGCCCCGGCCTGCCCGCCATCTACAGCGCGGAAGTGGGTGTGGTCTGGGCCTGGGTCACCATCACCGGCCGGCCCGCCCATGTGCGCGACAAGCTGGCCGGCGTGAATGCGGTGGAAGCCGGCATGGCCATCTGGCGCCGCTTCGAAGCCTATGAGGCGGAGATGAACCGCGCCGAGCATGTCCACCCGACCTTCCGCCGGGTGAACCATCCGCTGAACGTCAATCTCGGCACCTTTGCGGGCGGCGAATGGAATTCCTCGGTGCCGACGCGCGCCACGCTCGGGCTTCGCGTGGGGGTGATGCTCGGGCGCAGCGCGGCTTCCGTGCGCGCCGACATCGAGCGCATCGTGGCCGAGGCCGCCACCGATCCGGCGCTGCGCGGCGCCAAGCTCAGCCTGGCCTTCAAGGGCTTCGTGGCCGAGCCCTGCGCCTTCGACATGCAGGCCGACATTGCCCGCCTGGCGCAGCGCGCCTATGCCGAGGTGACGGGCCAGGATCTGCGCCAGTACCCCGCCACCGGGCTCACCGATGGCCGCCACTTCGTGCTGCACCAGGGCACGCCGGTGGCCTGCTTCGGGCCGGACGCGCAGGACATCCATGGCATCGACGAAAGCGTGGGCCTGCAATCCATCCACGACATCACCGCTGCCATCGCGCTGTCCATCGCCGAATGGTGCGGGCTGGAGCCCGCGGCATGAACGGCAATGTCCGCCCCTCCGGCGCGCGCCTGTGGGACAGTCTGATGCGCTATGCCGCCATCGGCGGCACGGAAAAGGGCGGCTGCAACCGCCAGGCGCTGACCGACCTGGATGGGCAGGCGCGCGCGCTGCTGCAGGCCGAGGCCGAGGCGGCGGGGGCGCGGCTCATTCTCGACCGGGTCGGCAACATGATGCTGCTGCGCCCGGGCCGCGATCCAGGGCGGCGCCCGGTGGCCATTGGCAGCCACCTGGACACGCAGCCGACCGGTGGCAAGTTCGATGGCGTGCTCGGCGTGCTGGCGGGCCTCGAAATCCTGCGCGCACTGCAGGAGGCGGGCGTCGAGACCGCGGCGCCGATCGCGCTGATCAACTGGACCAATGAGGAAGGGGCGCGTTTCTCGCCGCCGATGATGGGCAGCGGCGCCGCCATGGGCATCTTCCCGGAAGCCGAGGTGCTGGCCAAGCAGGATGGCGAAGGCGCGCAATTCGGCGCGGAACTGTCGCGCATCGGCTGGCAGGGCGCCGCCGATCCGGGCGCGCTGGCCGATCTGGACGCCTATTTCGAGCTGCATATCGAACAGGGGCCGGTGCTGGAACGCGAGGCGCTCGACCTTGGCATCGTCACCCACGCGCTGGCGCAACGCTGGTGGGACGTGACGGTGGAGGGCGCGGAAGCGCATGGCGGCAGCCCCATGGCCGGCCGCACCGATGCGCTGATGGCGGCGGCCGAACTGGCGCTGGCCATCGAGGCCGCCGCGTTGGCCGCCGGCGCGCGGGCCACCGTGGGCCGCATGAGCCTCTCGCCCGACAGCCGCAACGTCGTGCCCGGGCGCGTCTGGTTCAGCCTGGATACGCGCCATGATCATGAGGATGATCTGGAAACGCTGGCCCAGGCGATGCGCGCCGCCGCTTCGGGGATCGAGGTGAAGCGCGGCGTGACGATCACGCTGGCGCAATTCTGGCTCTCCCCCGCCACGCCATTCGACGCGACCCTGGCCGCGCGGCTGACGGCGGCGGCCACGGCGCGCGGCATCGCGCATCGCACCATGCCGACGGCGATCGGGCATGACGCCGTCTATGTGGCGCGGCGCGTGCCTTCGGTGATGCTGTTCTGCCCCTGCCATGGCGGGCTTTCGCACAATGAGGCCGAGAGCATCACGCCGGCCTGGGCCGAGGCGGGGCTGGTCGTGCTGGCGGATGCGGTGCTGGCCACCGCCGGATTGGCAAAGGAGTAGCGCGATGCGCATCGCCCTCGGCGGCTTCCTGCATGAGAGCCATTCCTTCGCGCCCCGGCCGACGGAATGGGCGGATTTCCTGGCCCCCGGCGGCTGGCCCCCCGTGCAGCGCCCGCCCACGCTGCTGGCCACGCTGCGCGGCACCGCCGTGCCGGCCGCCGGCGCCATCGCGGCGCTCGACGCCGCGGGGGTGACGATCGCGCCGCTCTCCTGGGGCTTTGCCAATCCCGCCGGGCCGGTCAGCGCCGAGGCCTTCGAGCGGCTGGCCTCCCTGATCCTGCACGACCTCCAGGCGGCGCTGGCGGAGGGGCCGCTCGATGGCCTCTATCTCGATCTCCACGGCGCCATGGTGGCCGAGCATTTCCCGGATGCGGAGGGCGAGCTGCTGCGCCGCGCCCGGGCCATTCTGGGCCCCAACGTGCCGATCACCGCCAGCCTCGACCCGCATTGCAACCTGACCGCCGCCATGGTCGCGCATGCCGACGCGCTGAGCCCCTTCCGCACCTATCCGCATGTGGACATGAAAGAAGCCGGGGCGCGCGCCGTGGCGCTGCTGCTGGCGCGCATCCGCGCGGGCCGGCCCTTTGCGCGGGCCTTCCGGCAGCTGGACTATCTGATCCCGATCACCGGGCAATGCACCCTGGTCTCGCCCATGGCAGATGTGATGGCGGCGCGCGCCCGGCTGGCGGCGGCGCCCGGTATCGCGGAACTCGGCCTCTGCTTCGGCTTCCCCTACGCGGATTTCGAGGGCTGCGGCGTGGCGCTGGTGGCCTATGCGGACAGCCAGGCGGCGGCCGATGCGGCGGCCGATGCGCTGGCCGCCGACATCGCCGCGCGCGAGCCCGATTTCGTGGCCGACATCCTGCCCGCCGAGGCCGCGGTCGCCCGCGCCATCGGCCTCGCGCGCGGTGCCGACCGGCCGGTGGTGATCGCCGATACCCAGGATAATCCCGGCGGCGGCGGCCATGGCGACACGACCGGGCTTCTGGCTGCCCTGATCGCGGCCGGCGCCGAGGGCGCGGTGCTGGCGCTGATCAACGATACCGAAAGCGCCGCCGCCTGCCACGCGGCCGGGGCAGGGGCAACGTTGCCGCTCATGCTCGGCGGCAAGTCGGATGGGGTGCCACTTGCCGTCACCGCCACGGTGGAGCGCCTGTCGGATGGGCATTTCACCTGCACCGGCCCGATGGCGGGCGGCAATATCGCCGATCTCGGCCCCTCGGCGCTGATCCGCGTGGCGCCGGGCGTGCGGGTGATCCTGGCCAGCCGCAAGATGCAGGCCTACGATCAGGCGATCTTCCGGCATCTCGGCGTGGAGCCGGCGGCGCAGCGCATCCTGGCCCTGAAGTCGAGCGTGCATTTCCGCGCGGATTTCCAGCCGATCGCGGCTTCGGTGCTGGTGGCCGCGGCACCCGGGCCGGTGGTGGCGGACCCTGCCACGCTGCCCTTCACCCGGCTGCGGCCGGGGCTTCGCCTCCGCCCCGGAGACAACCGGGGATTTTCGGCGTAAAGAATCAATTTTGAGATAAAGCTGGCGCGCGCCCGCAGGATTCTCTATAAGCCGGCGGCGCCCAGGAGGGGCCTTCTCCGACGCGGAGGTCTCATGCTGCTCCCCTTCGGCCCGCGGGCACAGCTGACAGGCGTGCCGGGGCTTCGGATCCTGCCGCTGACCGACCTGCCAGCGGCCTTCGCGGACCTGGCGGCCGATGCCGAGGCGGATGGGGTGAAGATCCTGTCGGTCCTGGCCGAGGATTGGGCAGCGCAGCGCATGCGCTTCGCCGCACCGGGTGAGGGGCTGTTCGGCGCCTTCGGCCCGGATGGCATGGCCGGGATCTGCGGGCTGACCGCCGACCCCTATCTGCGCGATCCCCTGGTCGGCCGCCTGCGCCGCCTTTACGTGCTGCGCGCGGCGCGACGGGCCGGCGTCGGCCGGGCGTTGGTCGACGCCGTGGCCGGCGCCGCGCGCGCCAGTGGCCGGGCGCGCCTCAGGGTGCGCAGCCCGGCCTCAGCCTACCTGTTCTACACGCGCTGCGGCTTCGTCCGCGCCATCGGCGAACCCGCCGCCACGCATGTGCTGCCCTTGGCGGCGTGATGCCCGGCGGCCGCGCCTACGGCGCGGTCAGCTGCGCGATGGCGCCGGTCCAGTCTTCCAGATGGTAGATGTGGGCGATGCGGCCCTCCTTCACGGTCACGATGTCGATCGACATGATCGTGAAGCTCTTGCCGGTCGGCGGGTTGACGCCGAGGAAGGGTCCGATCGGCGTTCCCGATGCGCGGCCGCGCACCACGAAGCGGCCATCGCCCGTGGCGATCACCTCCTCCGCGGCCCAGGCCAGGTTGGGCACCACCTGCCCGAGATAGGCGACCGTGTTGAGCATGCCCTGCGCGCCGGGCCCGCCCGGCGGCGTCGGCACCGAGACGACATCGCGCGAGAACAGCTCGAAATAGCGCGCCGCCGTGGCCCGGGACGGGTTGGTCAGGATGTCGGCATAGAAGGCGCGAACCGTGTCGACATCGGCGGCCATGGCAGGGCCGGCCAGCGTTGCCGCGACGACGGCAAGGGCTGCAAAGGTCTTGGTCATGAATGCTCTCCTGGGTTGGATGGGTGTGGAGGGGTACCCGCCATCGCGGCCATGGGCGGACCCGCGTCCGACTTTCTGGCGAACCACGGCCAAGGAAGCCGTGGCGGCCGTGCGGCGGAGGCCCAAGGCAGTCGCCGACTGCGCGACCGCCAAGGTTGTTCCTATTCGGCGCTGAAGCCGAACATCGTGTTGCTGTTGGCGAGGTTCTCCGTCGGGATCGGCTGGATCACGTCCCAATGTTCGACCACCTTGCCGTCTTCGATGCGCAGCAGGTCGTAGAACACCAGAGATTTTCCGGCCTGCTCGCCTTCGCTGACCGTCAGGACAAAATTGCCTTCGCCCAGCACCTTGTGGATCTTCTTGTAGTTGAACATGGAACCCTGGGCGGTCAGGGTCTGCACGGCCTCGATGATGCCGCCGAGCCCGTCCTTGATGTCCGGATTATGCTGGGCGTAATGATCGGCGCTGATGTAGGTGCTGATATTGCCCGGGTTCTTTCCCATCAGCACATCTTCGACCAGGGACACGGCCAGGGCCTTGTTCGCTTCGGTCTTATCCAGATCCTTGATGGCTGTTTCGCCGTCGACCTGGGTTCTGCCGCTGGCCGTGACATCGACGAGGGGCTGGATCGCGTCCCAATGCTCGGCAGCCTTGCCGTCCTTCATCCGGTAGATGTCGATGGTGACGATCCTGTCTGCGCCAAAGGCCTGTGCGTTGGTGAACGAGTTGTGCAGGACGACGTACGCCCCGTCCTGAAGGATGCGGTGGTTGGTGTAGGTGATTCCCGATGCCTTGAGCGCTGGCAGGAAGCCGATCAGCGCATCCCGTCCGGTGGGCACGAAGGGATTGTGCTGAATCATGTCGGTATCGATGCAATCGCGGACACCTTCTTCGCTGTAGTCCCTGAACAGCGCCAGGAAGGCATTGTCGGCGGCCTGTTTCAAATTCGTGCTCGTCATCAGCGGCTCCATGGGGTGTGAGACTGGGCGGCCATGCCGTCCCTTCGTTCAGGCATCGACGCCGCCGAGGACGGCATCGAGCTGCATCGCTTTCAGGATCGCGTCCTGGCGCGGCTGCGCGAAGGCGTTCAGCTCACCGACACCCCAGGTGATGCCGACGACGGTCCGCGTCGGCCGCTTGCCCGGCGCCGCATCGGCCAGCGCGAGATAGGCGTCGATGACCAGCCGCGGATCGGGGGCGGCGTCGCTCGCCAGCATGTCGGCGAAGCCCGCGACCATCGCCGTGGGCACGTCGCGCAAATGGCCATAGGAGGCGAGGACGTCGCCATGCGCCGGCGGCTTGCCCGCGGCCAGCAGGTTGGTCGGGAACGGACCCGGCTCGACCAGCGCCACATCCACGCCGAAGGGGGCCACCTCGTAGCGCAGGCTCTGGCTATAGGCCTCCAGCGCATGTTTCGTGGCGCAATAGGTGCCGAAGAAGGGCACCGAGACCCGGCCAGCCACCGAGCTGGTATTGATGATCAGCCCCGCGCCCGCCGCCCGCATTGCCGGCAGCACCGCCTGCATGGCGCGGATGGCACCGAGATAGTTGGTGTCCATCTGCTCCTGGGCCTGGGCGACGCTGTGGGCCTCGGTCATGCCGATATACATGATGCCGGCATTGTTGATCAGGATGTGGACCGGCCCCTTGGCCCGGATCCGCGCGAAGCCCGCGGCGACCGAGGCGTCGCTGGTCACGTCCATCTCCACGATGGCAATGCGCGGCGAATGGGCCTCGAGCGCCGCCTTTCTGGCTGCGTTGCGCCCCGCGGCGTCGCGCATCGTCCCCCAGACGCGATCCCCGCGGTCGGCAAAGGCGCGCACCGCCGCCTCGCCGAAGCCGCTACTGGCCCCTGTGATGACCACATTCCTGTGGGTGTCCGGCATGCTGCGATCTCCGGTTGAGTTCTTGATACCGCGTGGTATAAATATCCCGCACGCCGCGTCAACCCATTAAATACCAGGCAGTATAAAAATTCCCGACGATGACCCCAAACCCACCCGCGGCCGCCCGCGGACGATGAGCGCCGAAGCGGTGCTCGACGTCGCCATCGACGCCTATCGGCGGGGCGACCCGGCCGACGTGTCGGTCAATGCGATCAGCCAGCTGGCGGGCGTGGCGAAGCCATCGATCTATCGCGAGTTCGGCAGCGAGGACGGCCTGGCCCGCGCGGCGCTGAACACCTATGCCGAGCGGGTCCTGACCGAAATGTTCGTGATCCTCACGGCCGGGAAAGGGCTCGGGCCCACGCTCGATGCGTTGATCGACTTCGCCTCGGACGATCCGCGCATGGAAACCGGCTGTCTTTTCTACAAGATGCGCGCCGGCAGGCACCGGCTCGGGCCGCTGACGCTTGCGCGGGTGGAGGAGATCGACGCGGCCGGGCAGGCCGCCTTCGCCGCCTTCCTGCAATCCTGCCGGGATCGCGGTGACTGGGCCGGCGGCTTCCCGGTCGCCGCCGGCGCCAAATATCTGGGCGAGCAGGTCGCGCTCGCCATCACCCAGCGCGCCTCGGGCGAGGATCCGGCCCGCATCCGCGAGATGCTGGGCCTGGCGCTGTCGGTCTTCACCCGGGTCTAGCAACTGGCCGCTTGCCGGTGGGCGATGGCTTCGCCAAGCTTCGCCACCCGACGTGACATGAAAGCCCAGCCACCATGGCCATGATCCTGCCCGAGGTCCCCGCGATCTCGGCCGCCGACATCAAGGGCGCGCTGGCGATCCTGCCCACCCCGTCGGTGCCCGGCGCCGACCATTGGTCCTGCGAACAGTCGGTCAACCTGGACGAGACGGCGCGCATGGTGGCGCGCATGCGGGCGGCCGGGCTCGACACCTTCATCACCGCGGGCAGCTTCGGCGAGGGTGCCAGCCTGACCCGCGCCGAGCATTGCGCCTTCACCGACATCATCGCCCGCACGCTGGGCGGCCATGGCATGCTGTTCGCCGGCGTCACCACCATGAACACGCGCGACACCATTTCGCTGGCGCGAGACCTTGTCGCGCTGGGCGCCACCGGCATCTTCCTCGGCCGGCCAATGTGGATGTCGCTCGACGCCACCGGCATCCTGCGCTTCTACCGGGACGTGGCCGAGGCGCTGCCGCGCGTGCCCATCATGGTCTACGACAATCAATTCGCCTTCAAGGCGAAGATCGACACCGCCACCTATGCGGCGCTGAGCGGCATCCGGCAGATCATCGCGACGAAGCATATCGGCGGCCCCTCCATGGCCGAGGATCTGCGCGCCGTGGCAGGGCGCATGCGCGTGCTGCCGGTGGACAGCCAATGGGCCGGCTTCGCGCAACGCTTCCCCGAGGAAGCGACCGCCTGCTGGAGCGGCAATGCGGCCGATGGCGCGGCGCCGCTGGTGATGCTGGCGGAGGCGGTCGCGCGGCGCGACTGGCCGCGCGCGCTGCACATTGGTGAGCGCATGTGGTGGGCGCAGGCGCCGATGTTCCCGGGCGGCAAGCTGGAGAATTTCGTCGACTACAATGTGCCGATCGCCCATGCCCGGCTGGAAGGGTCGGGGCTGGTCAAGTCCGGCCCGCCCCGCCCGCCCTACACCTATGCGCCCGAAGGCCATCTGGAAGGCGGGCGGGAGACGGGGCGCCGCTGGGCCAGCCTTACGGCCGAATTGCGCTCGGCAGGCTGACCGGCTCGGCCGCCGGCGGGCGGGCGGGCCAGGGCGCGTCGGCATCGTCGGGGGGGATGCTGTCCAGCAGGCTGCGCGTATAGGCGTGGCGTGGCGCGGCGAAGACCTGCTCGACGGGGCCGCTTTCCACCACCTCGCCCTGATGCATCACCAGCACGCGGGCGCAGAGGTAGCGCACGACGGACAGGTCGTGCGAGATCAGCACCAGGCCGAAGCCGAACTTCTCGCGCAGCTCCAGCAGCAGGTTCAGGATCTGCGCCTGCACCGAGACGTCGAGGCCCGAGACGATCTCATCCGCCACCAGCAGCCGCGGCGTGACGCAGAGCGCACGCGCGATGTTCACGCGCTGCTTCTGCCCGCCGGAAAGCTGCGCCGGGAACCGATCCAGCAGGTCGGGCGGCAGGCCCGTCTGGCGCAGCAACTGCCGTGCCTCATCGCGGCGCGCGGCCAGGTCCGGCATGCGCTGGCGCCCGCCCGCCGCCTCCAGCGCCTGTGTCACCAGCCGGCCCACGGTGCGGCGCGGGTTCAGCGCGGATTGCGGATCCTGGAACACCATTTGCAGCGCGCCGAGCCGCACCGCCCGCGCCCGGTGATCGGCCTGCGTCACATCGATGCCGTCCACGGTGATCCGCCCGGCGGTCGGCCTTTCGAGCCCCATGATCAGGCGGGCGAGGGTGGATTTGCCGCTGCCGCTCTCCCCCACCACGCCAACGAACTCGCCCGGCGCCACGCTGAGCGAAACCCCGCGCACCGCATCCACGCCGCTGGCCCGCGGGCCCAGCAGGCGGCGCGGCCCCGGGTAGTGCTTGGAGACGCCATCCAGCAGCAGGATCGGTGCGGCGTCGCCGGTCGCGTCGCGGGGGGGCATGGGTGGCGCGTCCGCCGCCGCCGCCGCGCCGGCCAGGCAGCCCGGGGAGCATCGCACCGCATGCCCCTGGCCGAGCTCGAGCAACCCTGGCGGCGCGGCCGCGCAGGCGGGATCGGCCACCGGGCAGCGCGGCGCGAAGCGGCAGCCGGGAATGTCGCGCAGGCTCGACAGGCTGGGCATCTGGTCGGGCAGCGAGACCAGGCGGCGCAGCGGGCCGGTCAGTGTCGGGTTCGAGGCGCGCAGGCTTTGTGTGTAGGGATGCCGCGGCGCGCCCATCACGGCCCGCGCCGGCCCGCGCTCGGCCAGCTCGCCCGCATAGAGCACCAGGATCTCGTCGCAGACCTGCGCGGCCAGGCGCAGATCATGGGTGATGAACAGCAGCGCCGTGCCATGGTCCGCCTGCAGCGCGCGGATCAGCGCCACCACATGCACCTGCGTCGAGACGTCGAGCGCGGTGGTCGGCTCGTCCGCGATGATCAAAGCGGGCTTGCTGGCGAAGGCCATGGCGATCAGCACGCGCTGGCACATGCCGCCCGAAAGCTGGAACGGGTAGCGGTCGAGCAGCGCCGCCGGCGCATGCAGGCGCACCGCCTGCAGCGCCGCGATGATGCGCCGGGGCCGTTCGGGCTTCGGCACGCCAAGCCGCGCCAGATGCTCGCCAAACTGCGCGGCCACGGTCATCAGCGGGTTCAGCGCGGTCTGCGGTTCCTGCGGGATGAAGCAGATCCGGTCGCCCAGCAGCGCCTGGCGCCGCGCGGGCGTGATGCGCAGGAGATCTTCGTCGCCAAAGGCCAGGCTGCCGGCGGTGACGGCGAAGGCGGGCGGCAGGTTGCCGGCGATGGCCCGGCCGACCATGGATTTGCCGGCGCCCGATTCGCCCACCAGGCCCAGCACGCGGCCGGGCGCGACCGTGAAGGACAGGTCGCGCAGCACCTCGGCGGCGGCCGCGCCGCGGCCATAGGTCACGGTCAGGCCGCGCGCGGCGATCACGTTCATGCGCCGCGCGCGATCATCAGGCGCGGATCCAGCGTGCGACGCAGCCCATCGCCCAGCAGGTTGAAGGCCAGCACGACCAG
>Ga0247843_1002675_pt1 | contig 31503 bp, 22 predicted proteins | sample LaCruzMarch2017__FD_192420 | JGI IMG/M metagenome (GOLD analysis project Ga0247843, IMG submission 192420) | Freshwater microbial communities from meromictic Lake La Cruz, Castile-La Mancha, Spain - LaCruzMarch2017_8m | ecosystem: Environmental > Aquatic > Freshwater > Lake | place: Spain... | reverse complement strand
TCCAACTATTACAACAGCAAAATGACAAGCATAGTATCAAAGAAAGGCGTAAAAAAGCAGGTTGGAATGACCAGTACTTGCTCAATATTATTAAAAACAACACCATTTAGGTGCGTTTAACCTGAAATTGTAACTACATCTATTTTGTTATCACCCCAAATTCTATTAGATGCTTTTCCATTTCCTGTTGCATAGATTTTGCTTCTGCAGCAGCTTTTTGAGCAAAGTCGATTCCTGACGAAGCATAAATGATGCTCCGTGCGGCATTGACGAGCAATCCGCAGTCTTTGTTCATTCCGTATTTACAAACCTCTTCCATACTTCCTCCCTGAGCACCAACCCCCGGAATCAGGAGAAAATGCTCCGGAGCTAACTTCCTGATTTGCTTCAACATCGGTGCTTTGGTCGCGCCCACTACGTACATAAGGCGGTCAGCGCCTGCCCACTGTTGCGACACCTTAATGACCCGTTCAAACAAAAATTCATTTTCACTGTCAAATACAAGTTGACTATTTGCCAGTCCCAACTCATTATCATCGCTGTGTACAAGACCGGGATTGGCCATTATTGTCTGAAAATCAGCGCTTCCCTCGTTGGAAGTAAGCGCCAAAAGAATCACCCATTTGTCTTTAAATTCTAAAAAAGGAGTTACAGAGTCGCGTCCCATGTAAGGTGCCACCGTGATGCTGTCAAATGACATCCCGGATGAACTTTTATCAAAAAACGCCTGAGCGTATAGCGAGGAAGTATTACCGATATCACCGCGTTTGGCATCGGCAATGGTGAAACATTCTTTTGGGATATATCCTAAGGTACGCTGCAAACTGTTCCAACCCCGAGGCCCCAAGGCTTCGTAAAAGGCAATATTGGGTTTATAAGCAACAGCATAGGGGGCAGTAGCATCAATAATGCGCTTGTTGAATTCAAAAATGGCATCGGGTTCGCGCAGAATATGCTTAGGAAGTTTTTTCAAATCAGGGTCAAGCCCTACACAAAGGAAAGATTTCTTACGCTTTATCTGTTCAATAAGTTGTTCTCGGGTCATTTTTCAGTAGGCGGTTCAGGGTATACTAATGGGTGGTAAAAGTTCTAAATGGGCAATATCGTTATGTTTTTGAATCGAAAAAGTCTTGGATAGGTAATCATAATGCAGCAAATACAGACCCAGATTCGTATGTATGTACTCGTCCATTTCGTGTAAGGAGCGATTGAAAATAGTGGCTAAAAGTACGCGCATTGCCCGCCCATGCATCGCTACGAGTACCACTTTTTCTTCAGGACGTGAGAGAATTAACTCAATGACAGGCAATTGTCTTTTCTGAACCTCTTCCGGGCTTTCTCCGCCTTCCGCCTGCAAATCAGTGTGTCCGCCCTGCCAACTTTCCACCAACCAACGGTAATAGTCATTGTCCATACTGTTGGGTGTACGTCCTTCTCTAACTCCCCAACTGATTTCGTTGAGTCCTTCGTAGGCTTCGTGCGGATACCCTTTTTCCAGAAAACCGCGAACACTTTGATGCGTCCGAATCAACTTTGACGTGTAGATTTTATCAAAAACGAGGTGTTGATAGGCTTCGTAAAATGCCTGCGCCTGTGCATGTCCAAGTTCGTTGAGTTCGGCATCAATGCCGCTGCCCTGTACTACGCCCCGGCGGTTGTAGTCGGTTTCACCGTGGCGAATGAGGTAAATGATTTTAGAAGACAAGTTGTGGGTAATTTTGGATGTTGAAATACGTCTGGAATCAGAGGAAATATCCTATTTTTGACGCTAACTACAAAAATACCCCTTTTCCCGATGTTCAACAAAAATAATGCACTCGAACAAATCGCACAGTTGGATAAAAATACGATTGCCCACCATCTCGGCATCGAATATATAGAGGTAGGCGACAACTATATTATTGCCCGGATGCCCGTTGACCACCGTACTCACCAACCTTTTGGGCTCTTACACGGAGGTGCTTCGGTCGTGCTGGCCGAAACCATCGGAAGCCTTGCCTCCTACTTAACCCTCCCCGACCCTACCAAACAACAGGCCGTCGGGCTTGACATTAACGCCAACCATATTCGCGGTGTAAAGAACGGCTGGGTGTATGGCAAAGCTACGCCCATTCATATTGGGCGCTCCACGCACGTTTGGGAAATTAAGATCACCAACGAAGCCGGAAAATTAGTCTGCATCAGCCGATTGACAATGGCAATAATTTTGGTCTCGGAAGAGTAAACATAAAAACCCGTCAGATTTCGCAATCTGACGGGTTTAACAATACAGTTTTAAATCTTACAGAACGATTACTGAGTTCTCATCGTAAGACACACCGCTTGGGATATACTTATCCGCAGCTTCGTCGTTGGCCCAAGTAGTACCGTCGATCAAATAACGGAAAGCATATTCTTTTCCAGTTTCCAATTCAACAGTAGCTTTGTATGAACCATCTTTTTGTTTCTTCAATTTAGTAGCGGCTTCTGAAGCCCAATCGTTAAACTCACCCAATACTGCGACCTCTTTCGCATCTGCTACCACGTCAGCTGAAAGTAAAAAAGTTACTTTACAAACAGGTTTGCTTTTCAATAGTTGTTTTGCAATTGCCATAGTGTTTTTTGGTTATTCGGTTTTGCGTCACAAAGATATAAAATAAATACAATTCAAGTCAATGAATACCAATAAGTTATATATTAACATTCTCTTAAAAGTACAATAAAAAACTTCATGGTTGCAAAAAATACCCAAAATAATACAGTTTTATACTACTTACAAAATCAGTTTTCAATCGGTAATTGTGCATTAATTTGTTGTACGCGATTATTCATGATTGTTGCAATACTATAAGCCCGATACTTCACATCCGCTGCTTTTTCACCCTCAAAAAGTTCGTCTACATTCTCAAAAAACAGGGCTAACCAACGGTCAAAATGGGCAGGAGTAAGAGTATGTTTTGTGGTTAACTGAAAATGCGGCGGCATGGGTCGGCCGGTATAATTAAGCGTACCAAACAAAATACCTTCCCAAAAATCATACATTTTGGGCAAATGAGCCTCCCAGTTGACATGGGCAACCCCGTCAAATATGTGACCCAGCTCCGAGTCCTGACGAATTTTTTGATAGAATTGATTGACCAACAATTCTACATCAGCGCGGTTTTCGAGTAATTTCGGCATGGTAAAAAAACAAAATTTCGACAAAATAGGTGCAAGGCATCATCAGTTGAACTGACAAAAATCATATTGAATACGCATTTTCACCAATAAGTTCCTGATTCTCACCTCTCCTCTACCCCCCTTTATTTCGTCTAAAAATAACTTTTCGTCTTATTTATTTGGTTACAAGTCAATAAGGGCGTATTTTTCAACCGCATTTTAATTACATACCAAACCTAATTCTCTAAAACCCAAATTATATGGATAACTCTATTTGGCGTAAAAAACCTCTTTCAGCCTATGCGGCAGACGTTAAAAACAACCAACTCAAGCGGGTGTTGGGAAGGTGGGAGCTCACCTCGCTTGGTATTGGCGCGGTTATTGGCGGAGGGATTTTTGTATTAACGGGAATTGCGGCCAATCAATTTGCTGGCCCGGCTTTAGCACTTTCATTTGTCATTGCAGGCATTGGCTGTACGTTTGCAGCCCTTTGTTATGCCGAGTTTGCCTCCATTTTACCCGTAGAAGGATCGGCTTATGCTTATTCTTATGGTACAGTGGGTGAATTTTTTGCCTGGTTTATCGGCTGGAATCTTATTTTGGAATACATGATGGGAGCTACCACAGTAGCTGTAAGTTGGTCGGGGTATTTGGAGAAGTTTTTACACCTTTTTAATGTACACTTGCCTGTTTGGTTGGTTAACGACCCCATTACTGCCGCTGCGAAAGGATATGAGGGCGGATTTGCCTGCAATTTACCTGCCTTCCTGATTGCGTGGGTAGTTACTTCCGTTTTGATAAAAGGAATCAAAGAAGCTTCAGGTGCCAATAATATTATTGTAGCCATTAAGACCACTGCCGTTATTTTTGTAATTATCGTTGGCGCATTTTATGTAGACACTGCTAACTGGACACCTTTCATTCCGGAACGCGTCATTGATGCCTCAGGCCAAGGCCATTACGGATTACAGGGAGTTGTAACTGCCGCCAGTATTATTTTCTTCGCTTATATTGGTTTTGATGCCGTTTCGACTTCAGCAGGTGAGGCGAAGAACCCTACCAAAGATGTACCTTTCGCGATTATTGCCTCTTTAATTATTTGTACGATTTTGTACATTTTGGTCTCTTTGGTATTAACAGGTATGGTTAAGTTCGACAAACTTGACTTGAAAGCTCCGGTAGCTCAGGCTTTTGCCGATAACGGAATTACGTGGGCAGTATATATTATTACAATTGCTGCTTTGGCCGGTCTAACCTCCGTTATGCTTGTGATGATGTATTCACAAACACGTATCTTTTTGGGAATGGCCAAAGATGGTTTGTTGCCAAAGAGTTTCTTTGCTGCCATACACCCAACCTTTAAAACCCCTTGGAAAAGCACTATCTTAGTTGGTTTTGTGGTTTCGCTCGTAGCAGCTTTTACTCCAATTGACAAAGTGTCAGAACTAACCAGCTCAGGCACTCTTTTGGCATTTGCTATGATTTGTGGCGCGGTTTGGTTGCTACGCGTACGCGAGCCTAATATTGAACGCCCTTACAGAGCCCCTGCTTTACCAGTCATTGCCACTTTAGGAATTCTTACCAACCTTTACCTGATGTTTAATCTTCGTACAGACACCATCATTGCTTTCTTTGCATGGGGTGCATTGGGTATCATTGTTTATTTCCTTTACAGTCGCAAAACGAGTAATTTGAATAAGCAATAAACTCCTGTTAAATTTCATAAAAAAAGTGGCCGAGTCAAACTCGGTCACTTTTTTTATATAGGGTAGGATAGGTTTTATAAAATGGATTATCTTCCCAACGGTATTGAAAACCCTGCCAGTACGCTGAAACTTTGATTATAAACGGGCACCTGCACTACCGGTGTGTCATAAACCCGCGTAAACCCACGTTCGTAACGCCCTTCGACAAATAACTTTGCATTGCCCACTTCAAAGCTTAATCCTGCTCCGCCAACACCGCCAACTTCAAAACGATTGAACATTCCTAAGCCAATACTTGTGCGCGTAGGTTGGGTACGAAACAGAATCAAATCAGCGCGGCTTACTATTTTTCCGTCAGCTAAATAATTGAAAGAGGGACCTAAAATCACGTACGGCTTTACCGGGCTATCTTCGTAGCCAAAATCGTATTGGAACAGCAAAGGAGCCTGAATGTAAGTCAACCGCTGTTTGATGGAACCGCCCAAGGGAATATTAACCCCTATCAAGTTTAATAGATTATCGGAAGAGATCCCTGCGCCGCTTTGCTTGTAGGCAAGTTCTGGCCGAAAAGAAAGCCCTCCTGCAATTGGAATTTGTAAAAATACGCCACCGTTTCCACTCACGATGTAGTTAAGGTTGCCCGTGAAATTTTCAATAAAACCACCAGTTCCGGTAGTTTTGGACAGCGATGCGCCTCCGCGTACACCTATTGAAACCTGTGCATTGGCAGCAATGCTTACGACTGCCATTAAAACGATTGCCAAACTGATACGTACTGTTTTCATAGCTTAAGAAGATGGTTAAAATTTGTGACCTTTTCTCATTAACGTCATTGAGACGTGGGTATTTTGGCGAGTAACCCACTATTCGGTTAATGATTGTTAACGGTTACAAATCCGTATTCCTACCTGAAAACCTACCCAATTGGTAAAATCAAGACCATTGCGAAGCGTGGCTGTTGGAAAGGGCTGATACAGTCGCGAGTTGTCTAATTTTAAATAACCCGGCTGAGCCGTAAGCCCCGTCAGGGAAGCCGCTCCAAACAATGCCAGATGACGCGTAATCTTCTTTTCGAGTCCTAAACTCAAGCGGTAAAATATCCCATTGGAAGAATCGAAACGATTGGTGGCCTGCATTATTTTATTTGCAGTAAGGTCTACATTCGTCATCCAGCCTCTTCCCAGATTAAGAGCGGTACCAACACCATACCCAAACGTATAGAGTGGTTTATCGGCCATACCAAAATTACTGCCTATGGTAAGGATATTGTAAAATTTCTGAATTCCTGTTTTGAACGTTACATTCGCGTAGTTAAGCTCGTCGGTACTGATTTCGTAGCGACGATAGCCATTTCTTCTGACAAAACTGAAAAGACCGATGGGCAAAGCGCCTGATGAATCGGCATAGTTGAATAAAGCCAGTTGCAGCCCCTTTTCATGAACCGTAGCATAATTAAAATAAGAACTGATTTGTATTCCTCGAAGCTTATTGAGCGCCAAATTTCCAAAACCGCTTATTTGCCAACCACTCACATTCCCTAATGTCAGGTTCGCAAAACCGCTTATCTGTCCACCCTTCATACTACCCAATGTCACGTTAGCAAAACCCGCTGTTTGAAAGCCATTCGTAAAACTGCCTCCCGTCAGGTTGGCAAACCCTGCGATTTGTAAACCACTGTGATGCCCTGCCGTCAGATTGGCAAAGCCTGATGCCTGCATTCCATCAAAATTTTTCAAAACGCCATTGGCAAAACCGGACGCTTGTAAACCATATACGTTCCGTCCTACCAAATTGGCAAAACCCGAAATTTGGGCTCCGTGTACATCCCAACGAACAAGATTGGCAAAACCGCCAACTTCCAGGGCATTTACGCCTAAGGAATAACCGGCAATGATATTAAAAGACAAACCATTAATTACGTTTCCGCTCAAAACGTGATTGGTGCCTACAAAAGGCAAAAGTGATACTTGAAACGGACGATAGATAGTATCTCTAACGTTTTGGATGTGAACGGCTTGCTGAGCTGTGGTAAAAGCATCAACAAACGTTTTTTCCACATTTTCTAAATTAAGTTTACGCTTTTGCCTCGGCACGTTAGAAGTATCGGCAGAGGCTACAAAAACAGGAGTGGGCGCAGGAACCCGCACTTTGAAAGTATCGGTGACAGGAACTGAAGAGGGCTTTGTTTGAGTAAGTATTTGTAAAGGTTTTTCATCGATTTTGGTGTGAATGAGGCCAATATCCATGGCCTGCTGATTGTTAACGGTCACACTTGTTCCCAAATACCGTTCTTTTCGTACTTCCAAGCGAGGATTCGGTAAAGCTGCGGGCAGCCGCATACGAAAATACCCCATTTGATTGGTAACGGCCGAGACCAAAGTTCGTTTTTCAAATATACTCACCTGAGCGATTCGCTCTCCCGTTTCTTGGTCAAAAACGTAACCGTTAATAATAATATCTTTCGGCTCTTCGGGTTTTTCAGCGACTTTTTGAAGGATAATATGATTACGTCGTTCTTTGTAAGTAGCTGAATCTCTGAACAATTCGTCCAAGACTTGCCGCACAGCCTTGCCGGCAGCGTTCAGTGTTACCCGACGGCTCAAATCAAAATCAGCAGGATTGTAAGAAAAGCTAAAGCCGTTGCGGTCACCGATGATTTTTAATGCTTCTTCCAAACGTTCATTACTCAATTTAAGAGTAATTGGCTTGTCCAGAACCGTTTTTTGGGCAAACGAGAATGTGCTGATACTGACAAATAAGAGAATCTTCAGAAAAATTTTCATGGCTGTTTTAGTCAATAAATGATTGATTTTGAATTGGCACGGCTATTCACATCCGCTTCCGTCCAATAAAATGGAGTTTCCTCGTCGAACGACTTTGAGATTAAGTGTCTCGGCAATAACGGTCAGGGTAGCGTCCAAACTTTCCCGTTCAAAGCGTGCCGTGAGGCGGCAGTTGGCCAGATGACGGCTACTCAGCTGAATATCTGCGTGGTAGCCGTCTCGCAAGGAAGCTACTACATCTCCCAGATTCGTTTTATCGAAAACAAAAACCCGAGTTCGATACGCTAATTCATTGAAATTCAGTTCGGGTAATTTCATAATCGTATCCGCCTGAACGGCCGCCGATTCATTTTTAACTAAAAGGGTTTTGGCTTTAGGTGTCGAAAACTGCACTTTCCCGCTTGTCACTGCCACACTTACCCGTTTACCGTACGCTTTTACGTTGAAAGAAGTACCCAAAACCCGCACTTCTGTGCCGTTGGCTTTGATAATAAAGGGTCGGGTTTCATCGCGCTTTACATCAAAATAGGCTTCTCCGGTCAGCGTTACCGTTCGGGTTTCATCATTGAAATCAGCGGCGGAAGTAAGGGTAGAATTTTGATTTAAAAATACCTTTGTACCATCCGGCAACATTTGTTCAAGGGTATTTTTTTGAGTTTTTATAACACTTGCTAACTCCTGTTTTTCAATGGGTTGTAAAAACCGATACCCTAACCACCCCAAACCCAGTATCATCAAAACACTTGCTGCGGCCCGCCAATTGAAAGAAGTATGAATGGTGATTTGTGATTTGTGGCTGGACTTAGAGTGATAAAGTGGAACGCTGTCCGCTGCCGACTGTGGACTGTGAACTCTTTTACTTACTTTTTTCCACGCCGCATCAACGTCCACTCCTGCCTGCGGTTTAAGAGCAATGTATGTTTCCCAAACTCGCTGAAAACGTACCAATTCCTGCTCATGATTTGCCGATTGATCCAACCATTCTTTCACTTGGCGAGTTTCGTCTTCGGTGGTTTCACCTGCCACGTACCGCGCCAGCAAATCGTCAGGAATATGTGTGTTTGAAATCATAGGTAAATGTCAATCATAAATAATCGGTTAGTCCTAACCAAACTAAAATCGGTAAATAGTCAGCCAATTCTGTTCTTAAAATCTTCAATGCCTTTCCAATTTGATTTTCGATGGTTTTGACCGAAAGTCCCAATTGGTCCGCAATCTCCTGATATCGAAGTTCATCAAAACGACTCAATTTAAAAATGATTCGACATTGCTCGGGCAACTTCTCAATCGCTTTCGCAAGTTGTTGCTCCAATTCATTTTTATAGACCGTCTGACTCACTGATTCGTACGAGACCTCCTGATAATAAAGTGCATATTGTTGGTGTTCGTCGCGTACTTTTTGGTGCTTTATCCGGTTGAGGCAATGATTATGCACCGCACGGTACAGATACGACTTCAACGACTGCGTGATTTCAATTTCTTCCCGTTTTTCCCAAATACTCACAAAAACATTTTGGACAATCTCCTCCGCTTCGTCGGCATCGTGCAAAATACTACGCCCGTAGGTACACAGCCCGGCGTAGTATTTCCGAAACACCTGTTCGAAAATACGCTCGTCTCCTTGCCCAATGGCCGTAAGTAGTTGTTTGTCAGACAATTGCACGAAATTAAGTCCCGTTCGTTTTATCGCAAAAGTACGACTTTGCGACCAACGAAATAATTGTTTTTGTGACGAGTTGTCGAAAACGATGGTTGAAACCTCCATTTGTTCCTATGACAACCCACGGAGAAGTTCCCCCCATCCGAACGAAAACATTTTATTTACTTTTTTATTCTGGATTAACTGTGGGAGTTTTAAAGCAAGTCAGCCCTTCGATTGGCTTCAGTCAGGCTATTTTTTTACAATCAAAGAAAAAAATAGGGATTCGAATGGGGGGAAAGTAAATGTCTGTTGTCATAGCTTCAAAACAGTCAATTAAAATCATTCTATCAGCTATGAAAAAGTTACAGTATCTTTTTGTTTTCGTCCTTTTATCTGGATTCTTTCAGTCTTGTGTTTTTATTGACGGCGATGCTCGCCTTGATCCCCTAAACAGCGATTCACGCAATTTTAGCGTACGTGATTTTGACCAACTTGAGATGGGAAACGCGTTTGATATTACAGTACGCCAATCGGGTCAATTCAGCGTTTTTGTCCGGGGCGACCGCCGCGATATTGAGGATTTGGAAGTATTTGTCAATAATTCGGGGAAATTGGTCATCCGTTATCGTAACTGGCGCATTCGTCGCTACGACATGGATATAGACATTACCATGCCCGTATTAACAGGCGTAGATTTTTCAGGTGCGACAAATTCCACGATTAGCGGTTTCGGTACAATTCGAAATTTGGATGTTCAATTATCGGGGGCGTCAAAATCAGTCATGGATGGTGATTGGGACCGAGTTACCGTTGATATTTCGGGCGCTTCTAACCTTACTTTACACGGTCAGGGGTTAAGTTTGGGTGGCGATTTATCGGGAGCCTCACGCTTAGATGCCTTTGATTATCCCGTTGACAACGTTGATTTGGGTTTGTCGGGCGCAAGTAATGCTCGCGTATTGGTTGGTAAAACGCTCAAAGTGAATGCCAGCGGTTCCAGTGATTTGCGCTATCGCGGCACGCCTGAAGTGCGCTCTTCTGTTTCAGGAGGAAGCACCGTAAAGAAAGATTAAGACAAAAAATCCCTAACTTTGTAGTTCTTAGTTGAAGCCGTTATCGGTTATCGGTTTATTCGCATTCTTTGCGGTTAACTGATACCTGATAACGGCAATTTTAATTAAAAAAATTGCCCGATGAACTACAAAGAGTACAAAGGATTGGACTATGCTCAGGTAGGCAAAGACATCCTTGAGTTTTGGAAAGAAAACCAAATATTCGAAAAATCAGTCGAAGTGCGCGAAGGTGCGCCTTCGTTTACTTTTTATGAAGGCCCTCCGTCGGCCAACGGAACTCCCGGTATTCACCACGTAATGGCGCGTACGATCAAGGACCTTTTTTGCCGGTATAAAACCTTACGCGGCTATCAGGTAAAACGCAAAGGCGGCTGGGATACCCACGGCCTGCCGATTGAGTTGCAGGTAGAGAAAGAGCTCGGCATTAAGAAAGATGATATCGGTGTCAAAATCAGTATCGAAGATTACAATAAAAAATGCCGCGAAGCGGTGATGCGTTTTACGGACCTATGGCTTACCATGACCGAGAAAATGGGGTATTGGGTGGACATGGATGACCCGTACGTAACGTACAAAAACGACTATATTGAAACGCTTTGGTGGCTTTTAAAGCAACTTTACGACCAAGGACTTTTGTACAAAGGATATACGATTCAACCGTATTCGCCCGCAGCCGGTACAGGCCTAAGCTCGCACGAGCTCAACATGCCCGGCACGTACAAAGACGTAAGAGATACCACCATTGTAGCGCAGTTTAAAGTTAAATTTTCGGGAAAAGCAGCCTATTTGTTTGATACTGCCAACAGCGACGAAGTATACATCTTAGCATGGACGACTACGCCTTGGACGCTTCCAGCGAACTCGGCCCTGACCGTTGGTAAAGACATTGATTATGTATTAATTAAAACCTTCAATCAATATACCTACCAATCCGTCAACGTAGTATTGGCAAAGGATTTGGTGGGAAAGTATTTTTCTGAAAAAGGCAAAGACGCCGACTTTGGAAAATACAACGACGGCGACAAGATAATTCCGTGGAAAGTTCTGATGGATTTGAAAGGTAAACACCTGGAAGGAATTCAATACGAACAATTACTACCGTATGTTCAGCCCCTTCAGGACGAAGACAAGGCTTTTCGAGTGATTTTAGGCGATTTTGTCACTACGGAAGACGGTACGGGCGTAGTACACACATCTCCTACTTTCGGAGCGGATGACTTTCGGGTTGCCAAAGCCAACGGGGTACCATCTATCATGGTGCGCGACGAAAACGGAAAAGAAGTGCCTATCGTTGACCGTCAGGGACGGTTTGTAAAAGAAGTAGGCGAATTTGGAGGACGGTTTGTAAAAGAAGAATACTATTCTGACCAAGAACGCAGCGAGGTTGATTTCAAACCTACGGACGTACTGATTGCCATCAAGCTGAAAGAAGAAAACAGAGCGTTCAAGGTCGAAAAATACGAACACACCTACCCGCACTGCTGGCGTACCGACAAACCTATTTTGTACTATCCGCTTGACAGTTGGTTCATTGCGACCACCAAGAAAAAAGACAGATTGGTAGAACTCAACAAAACCATTAACTGGAACCCGGAAAGTACCGGAACGGGACGTTTTGGCAACTGGCTCGAAAACTTGGTAGATTGGAATCTCAGCCGCAGCCGCTATTGGGGCACACCACTCCCGATTTGGCGAAGTGAAGATGGAGCAGAAAAATGCATTGGCTCCGTTGAAGAACTAACCAATGAACTGCAAAAAGCGCTGGAAAGCGGCGCTTTGAGTGCGGAGCAAAGCGCGAAAAATGAATCTTTCCTCCAATCCAAAGGCACTGAATCGTTTGATTTACACCGTCCTTACGTAGATGAAATCTATTTGGTTTCTGAAGGCAGGAAAGTAATGATGCGCGAGACGGACCTCATCGACGTGTGGTTTGACTCAGGAGCAATGCCATATGCGCAGTTCCATTTTCCGTTTGAAAACTTAGATAAATACCCCCAAAGTATGGGTGGAACCGCTGAGAATGAATCTAAAACTTTATTCCCAGCTGATTTTATTTCCGAAGGTGTGGACCAAACACGCGGTTGGTTTTTTACCCTTCACGCCATTGCGGGTTTGCTATTTGATTCGGTTTCGTTTAAAAATGTTGTTTCTACCGGATTGGTTTTGGATAAAAACGGCAATAAAATGTCGAAACGCCTCGGCAACGCGGTGGATCCGTTTATCACCATTGACACCTACGGCCCCGATGCCACGCGTTGGTACATGATTACCAATGCCGAACCTTGGGATAACCTTAAATTTAACATAGACGGTATTGCAGAAGTACAGCGGAAGTTTTTCGGAACGCTGTTCAATACCTACAATTTCTTTGCCCTGTACGCCAATTTGGATGGTTATAAAATCGACCAGTTCAATCGCGTACCGCGCGAGCACTTGACCGAGTTGGACCGCTGGATCATCTCAAAACTGTATACATTGGTCAAAGAAGTAGGCGAGCAGTACGATGGTTACAATCCAACCAAAGCAGGCCGCTTGATTCAGGATTTTGTATGCGATAATTTATCCAATTGGTACGTACGTCTGAATCGCCGGCGTTTTTGGCAAGGAGAATTAACCGACGACAAACGGGCTGCTTACGAAACGCTTCAACATTGTTTGGCAGCAGTAGCTCAGTTGATGTCACCGATTGCCCCTTTCTTTGGCGATTGGCTGTATCGTAATCTCACGGATAGTGTGCGTGAAGAGTCCATTGAAAACAATACGCCGTTCAAACACGAATCAGTGCACTTTACTGATTGGCACACCTACGGACCGGAATGGGTAGATGCTGATTTAGAAGCCTCTATGCAATTAGCGCAGGACATTTGCTCATTAGTACACTCGTTGCGCAAGGGTCATAAAATAAAAGTTCGTCAACCGTTAACGAAGGTTTTGATTCCTGTATTAAGCGAAAAAATCCGTCAGCAAATTGAACACGTTGCTCCTATCATTATGAATGAAGTAAACGTGAAAAGCGTTGAATTTGTGAGTGATGATTCCGGTATTTTGAAGAAAAAAATAAAGCCGAACTTCAAAGCCCTAGGGCCTAAGTATGGCAAAAACATGAAGAGCATTGGTGAAAGCATCATTGCCATGACCGAGTCTCAAATTCGTAAAATTGAAAAAACTGGGCAGGTAACCCTGACTATCGGAGAGTCAACATTCGACATTTTGCATTCCGAAATCGAAATTCTAACTGAAGATGTTCCGGGCTGGTTGGTAGCAAGTGCAGGAAGTCTGACCGTAGCGCTTGATGTAACGATTACGGACGAGCTTCGTCAGGAAGGTATTGCCCGCGATTTCGTTAATCGTATCCAAAACCTCCGTAAAGACAGCGGTTTTGAAGTAACGGACAAAATCAAAATTTCACTGGAAAATAACAATGAAGAACTTGCCGATGCCGTAGCTACCAACAAAAACTACATTTGTCAGGAAGTGCAGGCTATCGCCTTGGATTTGGTAACTGATTTGAACGGCTCCGCTTCCGAAATCGAAATGGATGAGTTTTTATTGAAAGTGAAGATTGAAGTGGCATAAATTAAAGCAACTTCCTGTTGACTGATCAGTCAACAGGAAGTAAAGCTTATTAAATTATACTTTCCAATTGGATCAATATATAAGATGAACACAACACAACTAAAATCAACTCTTCATACACTTATAGAACGTATCAATGATGATGCCGTTCTACAGGCGTATGTTGTATTGTTATCAAGAGAAGCCGAAGGCACTCCCGATTTTTGGGACAATCTGGATACTACTACCCAAGCTGCGATTCAAGAAGGTCTGCAAGATTTAGATGAAGGTCGTAAAACAGATTTCTTCGATTTTATGAAAACACAGTATGGAATTAACCGTTGAACTTTCAGAACGCGCCCGCCGAGACATAGAACAAATCGCTGATTATTTGGCTAAAAATTGGTCGGAGCGTACCAAAATAGAGTTTTTGATATTGTTAACTGAGCAAATGAAACTTATCAGCACAATGCTTTATCTCTACAAAGCTTCTCAAAAACAATTCAATGTACGCGAGTGTGTAATGAATAAACATACTGTTTTGTATTATCGCGTATCGGAAGAAACTATTGAAATTATCACAATTCGCAATACTCGACAGAAACCTGAAGAGTTCTAAATTGACAAAACAGAAAAAGCCGTGAGATTCACGGCTTTTTCTGTTGAAATATACTTATAAATTATTTCTTTGAAGCTACCATCTTCGCCAATTTAACCAGCTCGGGACCATCCAATGCTCCTAAATGACTGGTGACTATTTTTCCATTTCCATTAATAAAGAAAAGTGTAGGATACCCTTCGATGGGGTACATATTGGCCAATTGAGGTCCTTCGCCAATTTCCATGTCTTTTTTGATATTGATAAAAGTGGCATTAAAATACGTTCCTACGTCACTACGGGTGAATACCGTTTTTTGGAGCATTTTACAAGGTCCGCACCAACTTGTATAAGCATCAAAAAAGATGAGTTTTTTCTCTTTTTTAGCTTTTTGAAGTGCTTTTGACCACGGTAATTCTACAAATTGAATACCGGTGTCTGCGGCAGAAACTGTATTGGCTTTAGGCGTAGTAGCAGCAATACCTGACAACATGACGGCAGCCAAGGCGAAAGCAGAGAGGAAGCGTTGCATTGATTTAGAGATTTATGTTTTAAAAGTTAGATTTGTGTGTAGAACGCAAATTTCGTGCTAAATGGTTTACGACACCTATAAAACTTACCAAAGCAGCGAATATTGGACTGTACCGTTGAGCGGTATCAACAACTCCTGTTGACTGTTTACCGTACGCAGGATAGGCTTACTTTTGGCATCAACACGTACATAATAGCTTTGCCCGTTTACTTCATAAAGCCCTTTTTCTACCTGAGAAATGCTCTTTCCGCTTACAACTCTCACATACCCATTCGGAACGTTTGCGCTGATGGTGCGCGTAAGTCCTCCGTTGGCGGGAGCAATTTCATCAGAAATATCAATAGCTCCATGACGATACATAACAGTAGGAATTCCAGCCGTATTAAGGCGGTAGCCTTTATAAATCAGGTCGGTCAAAGAATCAGGCCATGTAGTAGCGTTAGGATCAGCAAGAATAGCCCAATCCGCTTGTCCTTTGGTCGTATTGGCCGCGCCCATTGGGTGCAGAATTTGCGGTTCACCCCGGTCGTGCCACATTTCGGTTACATCGGCAAAAGGCCCTTTCCAAAATTGCAGTAACGAGCCCCGATTGAGGTCTAACGTATAATTTGCGCCTTGAGGTGAACCTACCGAAAGGCAATGAGTACGTTTCTTTTTTTCACCATCGTGCTGGATAAACGAACGTACTAATTCTGCTTTCCCGTTGGCTTCCACTTCAATGGTTGGAATTGGGTCCGGCTCAGGGACGGATGAAAGGATATGCAGCGGATATGGACGTACTCCTTGGGTAGATACAAACATTCCTAACGCCGGGCGTCGCCACGTCAGCTTGTGATAGGTCAATTTGAATGGATGACTTCCTTTGGTCAGGTGAACCGTTACAGGGACATAGTTTTGAAGAAAATCATTCCATCTGTAGGGCAACACTGTTTTCCCATCAATATCTAAAGCGGCATTGGCCATGTAGGCCAGTTGAAGCAGGTAATCAGCCTCCTGTGCTACTTCCATTTGCCCCTCATAGACTAAATAGAAACTATTGTTTCCCAATCCCCACTCGCGGGTCAGAATAGAAGTTGTATCTTTTTTAAGAATATTTTCCGTCAACAATTCTTTTGGCTTATCATTCCCGGCTTTATACAAGGTATAAGTCAGGTTGCGAAGAGCAAGCAGTCGGCTATCATTAAGAAGCTGATAAAATACATTTCTAAAAGCAGCTGTCCCGGAATTTACTTCCAACGACAGGGAGGTTTCGGGAGTGGGGATGACATTTAGAAAGGCATTTTCCTGAATTGTGGTGCCATTTAGAGTCAGTTTCTCAATTTGAGCTGCGCTGTTTTTAGTGGCTTTTTTATACTGTATGGTTAAATTTTGCCAAAGCCCAGGCGCTTTACAAGCATTTTGGAGAGGTGTTAAATTTCCAATACTTCCGCAGAGGTTGGCGTCTGTTTTTACCGCCTGCCAGCTATCATTCAGCCGAATGTCATACCCACCCGGAAGTTTGAGCGTGGCACTCCCCGCAGGCGAAAGCATAAAATCAAGCATCAAAATCACGTCTCCCACCCCAAGGTTAGCTACGGCTTTTGCTCCCGAAGTTCCTACAAGGCTGCTCGTATTTTTATCGGTCATGGGAGTGGTTTTTATAAACCCGCTTTTTTCAGGATGCATCATTACTGATTGCGCTCCTTTCCAAGCACCTGCCAATTGAAAGGGGCCGCCTTCGCTCGTAGCGAGTTGCGTCATGCCACTATTTTGGGCTTGTAAAGAAAAAATGAAACCGGCTGCCAAAATCAGACAGCCGGTGTGAAAAGCAATGCGTATTTTCATATTCAAAAGAAATTCAGCTTTGTGTTTTGTTAATACAAACTCTATTGCTTTTGATTTCTACTGTATTTTCAAGATTTTTCGACGCGCTATCCGGCCATTTTGCTCGGCATTGAGGTAATAAACGCCCGGGGCTAACGCACTAAAATCCAATTCATCTTTGCTTGAAGAGGTTTCCTGACGCAACATAACTCGTCCAAATCCATCACTTATCATTACCGATACGGGCTTGTTCATTCCACCCTCGATTTCAATCGTGCAACGGGCCTGCACCGGCATAGGATATACTTTGAACCATTCGGTACCGTTGACAGGTGCAATACTCAATACTGGATTTACCACCAACACAAGTCGGGAAGTAGCAGGGCCATTACCGCAACCATTACTGATTGATACGACACGATAGGTATTGGTTTTGCCCGGTCTGACGGTAAATCCATAGGGCGTAGCCGATGTTTCAAACGTAGTATCTTTCACAGCTAAACTATCCCGATACGTGATTTTCCAAGGAATTTCGCCCGTAAATGCAATCGCCAGCTTAGCACTTTCATTTTCATAGATACTCGTTGGACCAGAAAAAGTAGCGGTCGGCAATTCCCGTACAGTAATTTGAACTGGGCTTACTTTTCCTTTTACCGTAAAATTAGAAGCTACCCCAACCACTCTTACAAAGTAATTTCCGGCCGTTGCCGCGGTAGGAACAGTAGCCGTGAGCGGACTGCTGATGCCATCCGTTGTAATCGTCTGGAAGCTTGCATCATCGTTTGTTTTTGAAATTTGAACCCTAAACTGCGTGTTAGAAGGGAAGAAATCAGACGAAAAATAAGGCATTGTAAAGGTTTTTCCTGCACAAACACTGGTCACGCTGGGATTTCCCACGTCAATGGTAGCGACGCGTACGTTGATTGTCGCACTTCCAGCAGGACTGCCTTCACCACAACCGTTGGTAATTTTAGTAACCGTATAAACCGTTGTTTCCAAAGGACTTACTGTAATATTCGTAGGATTTTGGGTCGTTGTCAGCGTCAATCCGTTTGAAAGCGTATACGTCCATGGTCCCTGTCCAGTAAACATCAAAGAAAGCGGTGCTGATTGCCCCTGTGTAATCGTGGCTCCACCGCTTACCTCAGCACTTGGGAGTGGCTGAATAGTAACCGTAATCTCGGACCGAGGACTTTCACATCCGTTTGTACCAGTTTGAGTTACATAAAACTGATAATTACCGGGAGTCTGCGTAGGAGGAATATTAGGCGTATTTTGAGGTGTTCCCCCTGTTTTATTTGTATTGTACCATTTCAAGTTACTGCCCGTTGCTGACAAAGGTTGCGGAGTTGCATTTTGGCAGATAACTAATGGGAAAGTGCTTACGGTTGGAGGCGAGGTAGTCCTTACATTTACTTTAATTTCAGTACGGGGCCCTCGGCAACCATCTCTAAGTTGCAAAACCGCAAAGGTGCCTTCAAATCCCGTATCCGTCGTAATGGTGGGAGTTTGGGTAGTCTCTGAATTGTTAGATAAAAACCACAATAAACTCTGCCCCGTACCCTGCACTTTAGCATCTAATTGCAATGCGGGATCAAACTGACACAATAAATATTCCTGTTTTGTCACTAATGCAGTTGGAGGAAGCGGCTTGATGTTCACCTGTACCTGACTGCGCTGACTTTCGCAGCTGTATTGATTCGTTTGAGATACGTAATAACTTGTTGTCAGAGAATTGTCGGTAGAATTGTTGGTGGAAGGAGTAGGAGCTACCCCTGACCCTGTGCCATTAGTAGCTTCCGTATACCATTTAATATTACTTCCACTGGCTGTTAAAGGCTGAGAAGCAGCCGTAGCACAGTAAACAATGGGAGTTGGTGCCCCGGGATTGCCAGGAGTTGGGTTCACTACAAATGTAAATACCCGCGCACTGCCCGTACAGGTAGCAGTGGCCGGAATGACACTTACGTTGGTTGTTACTACATTTTGAGAGTTGTTCAAAGCACTGAATCCGCCTCCGATATTTCCCGAACCCGTTATTCCAAAACCTACGTTGGTAGGTGTGGACCAATTGAAGTTGGTATTGGGTGTATCGCTGGAGAATGTTATTGGAGAACCCGCAGCACCTGCACACAGGGTTACGTTAGAAACTGCATTGGCCGAAGGGGTTGGATTGACCGTAATCGTAAATGTACTTGCCGGACCTGCGCAGGAATTCGCAGTAGGATTCACGGTTATGGAGGCCGTTGATGCAGTCGTAATTGGGTTAATTACGGTATAAGCGGCTATATTGCCGCTGCCACTTGTACCAAATCCGACGTTACGGGTACTTGCCCAAGTATATGTCGTCCCTGATGTAGGGCTGCTGAAATTAATGGGAGCGCCTGTAGCAGCACCGCAATAGGTTATATTTCCAATAGGAGTCACAATAGGCGTTGGATTGACAGTAACCGTAAAAGGACGTACCGGCCCCGTACAGGCAGCGGTTTTAGGCGTTACGTTTATCGTACTGATTACAATTCCGGAACCTCCATTGGTCGCTGTATAAGCCGCGATATTCCCCGAGCCTGAAGTTCCAAAACCTACGTTAGAAGAAGCACTCCACGTATAAGTTGTACCCGTAGTTGGACTTGAAAAACCAATGGTGGGTGCGGCAGTTGTATTACAAAACACTACATTCCCTACTACATTTACTTTAGGAGAAGGATTTACTGTGACGGTAAACGTTTTTGAAGCCCCTACGCACGTATTGGCCGTAGGGATAACAGTAACTGTACCTACTGTTGCGGCATCGCCGTCCACTGTAGTATAAGCCGCAATAGTTCCTGAACCCGAAGTTCCAAAACCTACATTGGAAGAGGATGTCCAGGCAAAAGTAGTACCCGACGTAGCACTGGAAAAATTAATGGCCGGGGCACTTGCATTTCCACAAAAAGCAGCATCTGTAATGGCTGCTGCGACCGGAGTAGGATTGACGGTTACAGTCAAACCGGTAGCAGGACCTGTACAGGTACCTGTTGTAGGTGTCACCGATATAGAGGTTACCAAGGGATTTGTACCTGCATTGGTAGCGGTATAAGCTCCAATAGTTCCCGAACCTGTCACTCCAAAGCCAACATTTATGGAACCTGTCCAACTAAAGGTAGTTCCGGCCACAGGTCCTGAAAACGCAATGGCAGCACCCGGATTTGTATTACAATAAACCGCATTGGAAACACCGCTAACGGTAGGGGTTGGATTAACCGTTATGGTAAAACTTCGTGAAGTACCTGCACAACCACCTACCGAAGGGGTTACAGTTACTGTAGACACGATTTGTGTTGTACTTGAGTTAATAGTGGTATATCCACCGATATTTCCTGAACCCGAGGTACCAAAACCTACGTTTGCACTACTCGTCCAATTGAATGAAGCACCCGACGAAGGGCTTGAGAAAGAGGTTCCTGCTACAGGAATTCCCCCGCAGAAAGAAGCGTTGGAAATCACATTAACGGTTGCGGAAGGGTTAACAACGACGGTAAAAGTAGTGCTTGTCCCGGTACAGCCTCCAAAGCTTGGAGTGACCGTTACCGTAGCAGACAGTGCAGAAGAACCTCCATTGGCCGCCGTAAAAGCAGGAATATTACCTGTACCTGAAGTACCGAAACCTACATTAGCACTACTTGACCAAGTAAAAGTTGCCCCTGACGTAGGGCTTGAAAAGTTAATGGCAGCACCTGGAGCACCGTTGCAATAAGAAGCATTTCCAATGCCGTTTACTGTAGCCCGCGGTCTTACAGTAACCGTAAAGGTAGTTGGAATACCGGGACATCCTCCTGCTTTGGGAGTCACCGTTACGGTTGCTACTGCGTTGGCAGATCCGTTATTGTTAGCCACAAAAGAAGAAATATTCCCCGAACCTGACGTACCAAAACCTACATCTATGTTGCTGCTCCAATCAAAGGTAGCTCCCGCCGTAGGACTTGAAAAATTGATAGCCCCTACCGAAGCATCGTCGCAATAAGCGATACTGGCTACTGGATTTACAGTCGTATTGGTTGGAAAAACGGTTATAGAAAATGATCGTGGTGTTCCCGTACACCCATTTGCGGAAGGGGTGACCGTCACGGTGGCGGTTACGGCTGAAGAAGAACCGTTAGCGGCAGTAAAGCCGGGAATGTTTCCCGACCCCGTAGTTCCAAAACCTACGTTGGCAGTACTTGTCCACGTAAAAGAAGCACCCGGAGTCGGACTGCTGAAATTGATACTGGCAGCCCCCGATCCATTGCAAAGATTTACATTTGAAATAGCATTGACATTTGATACTGACTGAACCGCTACTGTAAAAGTGATAGGAATACCCGTACATCCATTCACCGAAGGGGTGACTGTCACCGTTGCCGTTGTTCCAGCGTTAGTTGCTGTAAAACCCGGAATGTTACCGGAGCCGGAGGTTCCAAAACCTACATTAGCTGAACTTGTCCAAGTAAAAGAAGCTCCTGCACTGCTGCTGCTAAATGAAATTCCTCCTACCCCAGCTCCACTACAAGGTGTAATGTTAGCTACCGGGTTAACGGTCGCAATAGGATTAATCTGAAAGGAAGTGCTGGCTGCCGAAACGGTAGCTCCTGATGATACTCTTACTTTATAGCCTGCTGCGGCAACGGCACCCACGGGCAACGTAGCCGTTATAGGACTTCCGGCCCCTGTACCGATTACATTGGGACTGGCAGGAAAAATACCTGCGGCATCCGAAAATTGTATTGAAAAAGTAGGAGTCCCTGAAAAACCAGTAGCTGTAAAAGCGACTCGTATTTGTTGTCCGGCACAATAACCTCCAGCAGGAATCGCCCCCGAAGTATTGGTAACCAGTACCGCACTGATGCTTTGAGCTGCGCTTTCAGAAATCACCCCACACAACAGCAAAGTAACGCAGCTAAGAAAAAGTAGTTTTTTTAACATAATCGAATTGAACATTGATTTTTATAAAAACGGTTAAAATTAGCCCTTTATTGAAAAATTGGTACTTTTCATAGGGGGTCTTTTATTTTTCGTTACTCAAAATCGCCTGATAAACCAGTTCGTGCACGCGTCGCCGAATCTTTTTCCGGTTGATTTCCGTATTCTCCGCATTAGGATTAACGCGGTTGGAAAGAAATATAAAAACCAATTCTTCTTTCGGATCCACCCACACCATCGTACCCGTAAAACCCGAATGACCAAATGATAGGGGTGAAGCAGAAGCCGCTACATAATTACTTTCACCATTGGCAGGTGCTTTGTCCCAGCCCAAGCCTCGGTGATTTGCATTATCAGCCATTTTAGCAAAGAAAGGCAAGGTTTCTTCCTGAAAATAACGTCGGTCTCCGTAAAGACCTTTTTGTAAGTTCATTTGCATCAAAATTGCCAAATCATACGCGCAACTGAACAATCCAGCATGACCGGCTACTCCGCCGTATACCGCCGCCATCTGGTCATGAACCGTTCCTCTCAGCAATTGATTTCTATACGAGAAATCGCTTTCAGTCGGAGCAATCTGACTTTCTGGAAAACGTTCCAATGGTTTAAATCCCGTCTCCATCATTCCCAAAGGCTCATAAAAATTTTGGCTTAAAAATTCATCCAAAGGTTGATTGGTAATGCGTTCAATTACTTTTTGGACCATTAAAATTCCCAAATCACTGTACACAAACGAATATTTTCCGTTCACTTCTTTTCTCATGGGCGATTGTACTACCCATTTCCACACCGAGTCTTTTAACATAGACTTAGAAAACAATTTAGGCGCAATCTGCATGGAATAAACACTATCCTTGAGTGAACTGTAATATTCGGTCATCAGTCCGCCGCCGCCTGTTTTTGTCCGTTCCCAGAGTTTGGGATAAAAAGCCACTAACCCCGAACGGTGCAGTAACAAGTCTTCCACAGTAATATTGGCCTTATTGGTTCCAATAAGTTCAGGCAAATAGTGTGCCGCTTTTTGTTTTAGGTCAATCGCATTTTGTTCCTGTAAGTACATGACCGCCTGCAAAGTAGCCGCTACTTTTGTAACGGAAGCTACGTCATAGAGTGTTTCATTGGTTACTTTTTCATTATAACTGTCATAACTTAAGGTTCCGTAATTTTTTTGAAAAACGACCCGCCCCTTTCTTGACACCAACACCTGACACCCCGGAAAGATGTGTGCCTGAATGGATCTCTCAACAAGCGTATCTATTTTGCTCAATCCTGCTGAACTCATCCCCACTTGCTCAGGCAACCCCAAAAACAGCCGATGCAATGCCTTTGTCTCGTATCCTGTACCTATATTATACATTCCTTCAATCGAAACTGGAAGTTTACCTTTGAAAGGCAATGCCCCAAAAATCTGCTGAGCGGCAGCGATTTCCAAATCAGGCAGGTTTTCGTAGGCGCAAATCACGGCTGACGTAATTGGCAATTGTTTGAGCGCATAAGGCGTTCCGAAAAGGCTCACAATTACCCTTGCTTTCTGTTGCAAACGATTCAGCAAATCAATCGTAGCGGGAGTAATGGTAAAAGGCCGGTTGAAATTGCGACGTGTATCATGCAGACTCACTATCACTACTTTAGCGCCGGCTGTTTGTGCCAACAAACTTTCTATTTCATCGTTGGTAGTTGGTTTTTCAGCATAGACAACATGTTTGAAAGGAGCATATCGACTGAGGGTTTGCTGAAATAAATTAATTCCTCCGCCTCCAATGGCTATCGAAGCAAAGGTACAGGTATCCAAGGCTGCAATGGGAAGTAAGTGATTTTCATTGTGTACGAGCGTAACTGCCTGTTCGCATAAATCGCGGGTAAGGGCACGAAACGTCGAAGTTTGCAAGTCCGCATTAAGGGTTGAGGGTAAAATCTGCTGAAGACGATTTAAACCTAACCAATATTTAGCCCGTAAAATCTTGCGTACCTTTTCATCAATCACTTCGGGGGCAATAGTGCCTTTTAACAGTCCGTCTTTGATGCGTTTAATGGATTCGGCCACACTTTCGGGATACAATAAAATGTCATTTCCTGCCAAAAGAGCTTTTACATTGGCTTCCACCGCCGTACGTCCCCGGCTCACTCCCTGCATATTCATCGCATCTGTAAAAACCAGTCCCTGAAACCCCATTTGTTTTTTGAGCAAATCAGTCACTACTTTTTCAGAAAGAGAAGAGGCCAGTAAAGGAGTGTTATCTAACACAGGCACGTATAAATGTCCCGTAATGATACCCGTCAGGCTATCGGCAATGAGTTTACGGAAAGGATATAAATCGGTTTCGGTCAAACGGTCCGATGAGTGAGACAGTACAGGCAACGTATAATGTGAGTCGGTATCGGTATCTCCGTGACCCGGAAAATGTTTGGCAGTAGCAATGACGTGTTGGTGCTGCAAGCCTTTCATATAAGCAGCGGCTTTATCAGTAACGTTGTCACGGTCTTCTCCAAATGACCGTAAACCGATAACAGGATTTCGCGGATTCGAGTTAATATCAGCCACGGGGGCAAAGTTGACTGTAATGCCCAAACGTTGGCATTGACGCCCTATTTCCAATCCCATACGATACACATACCGATTGTCCTGAATAGCTCCCAACGTCATTTGTTTTGGAAAATCATCAACGCTGTCCAATCGCATTCCTAAACCCCATTCGCCATCAATTCCAATCATTAAAGGCACGGTTGATTTTGTTTGGTATCGGTTCGTCAATTTAGCCTGACGGGAAGGGCCGCCTTTAAAGAAGATAAGGCCACCGATATGATAATTCTGAATGAGTTGGTCAACGTACCGATAATACGTCTCGTTTCGGTCAGAATACGTCGCAATCATAAACAGTTGACCGATTTTCTGTTCTACAGTCAATTTACTAAATACACTGTCAGCCCATTGATTTTCAACAAATACGGCACGAGAAGGCGGAGTATCCCTGCGTAAGGATGACTCTCGTTTGTATTTTATTTTCCTTTCGGGTTTAGATACTCCAAACACACCAATTAATCCTGCGCTTACCAAAAGCCCAACAACAGCTCTTCCAAAAAGAATCTTCATTTAGGTAGTTAAAATAGATTCAAAAGTACAAAAACGTCAGCACAAAAATTGTACAAAACTCATTTTTGATTAGTTAGTTAACTATTGTTTACTATTAATTACATTGTAAACTAAGTTTCTATAATTAAGCAAATACGCAAAATTAAATATGAAATAATTTTTCACAACTCATTAATAATCAAAGGATTTTGCTTATTTGCTCTATTTGCAATTTTCCCTTTTTACTTAATTTATTTGACTCATTTATTTTATTGTAATGCCGATTGAGTTTCGTTCCTGCTATTTTTAATGGAGAACTGCCAATCAATTTTTATTTGTTTCTCATTACGTTCCGCACGGGCGGCCCTGTTTGACAATTATTAAAACATCTTTTTGAAATAACTCCTGTGTTCGAATTCTGCGATTTAAGCATTGCTTGGCTAATGCCGAGAATTCTATGGCACGGACCACCCCGCTCTATTATTTTGAGCCAACTGGCAGATTTTGGTGTATAGTAAAACCGCGCGGGCGGCACCGTCAAATTTTTGAGCTAATTCAAATGCCTCATCTGCCGGTAAATTTTCATAAGAAGAGCTATTATTATGGGTATTCAAGTTGTCTTGCACTAATCGAATTTTCGTTTCATTGGGGTATTGTTTTACTAATTCCTGCGTAAAAATTGCATGCTCTTGCTTTGTTCTTTGAGCATATACTTTGGACATTTTTTTTCCTGTTAAGGGTTCAATGGCTGCTAATAAGGCACATGAACCATTCTTTTCGTAGCCATAATGTTCCTTTTTGACTTTGCCTGTTTGCATAACAATAGGCTCAACACTATCACCAATTAAGAAACAAGCGGGGCCTCATCGAAACACACACCGGGGTATTGAGCATCGTAGATTCGGTCAATTTAATACGATGTTTCTGCATTGTATTTTTCAGAAACACATAGAAAAACTATACCAATTTAGTTTACAGAGTATTTAGAAAAAGGCTCTTACCCTATATGGGACTGATAACAAGGCACTCATTATAGTTTACACCACTAAAAACCAAATATAATTTTCTAATAACATTAGTATAATATCAAGGTAATATTGAACTTCTACTTTTGTGGTGTTAAAGCCAAAAACTTTATGACACCAATAATCATGACCCCCAATCAAAAAATGTTGAACGTCTATCGTATGAAACGACAAATTTTAGTATTCATAGCGGCGCTATTATATAGCGCTTTTTCTTTTTCCCAAACAGGAACCATTCGCGGAACAATTACCGATGCAAAAAACAAAGAAACGCTCATAGGGGCTACCGTACGCCTTGCGGGAACACAAATGGGCGCGGCTACTGACATAAACGGCTTTTTCTCCATTGCCAAAGTACCTGCCGGGAAATATACCATTGAAATAACCTATGTTTCCTATAAAACGGAAAATGTAGAAAATGTTACAGTAGAAGCGGACAAAGTTACAGAAATAAACAGTTCCCTTTTAGAAGCTGCCGCCACGTTGGCAGAGGTTAGAGTGGTAGCTACTCGCCAAACCAATACCGAGGTATCAGTGATCAGCGAAATCAAAGCTGCCCAAAACATTGTCAGCGGAATTTCGTCACAACAAATTGCCCGTACCCTCGACCGAGACGCGGCTCAGGTAGTGAAGCGTGTACCGGGAATTACCATCGTGGGTGACCGATTCATTACGATTCGCGGGTTGAACCAACGCTACAACAACGTTATGTTGCATAATGCCTTTACCCCTTCGATGGAAACAGATGTAAAGGCGTTTTCGTTTGATGTGATTCCGAGTGGTCAGATAGACCGCTTATTGATTTACAAAACACCTTCGGCTGACTTACCAGGAGAATTTGCGGGAGGAATTGTTAAAATCTTTACCAAGAATATCCCTGATGCAAATACCGTTACCTTGGATTATAGCTTGGGTCTCCGTCAGGGAACAACCTTCCAGGACTTTCAGGCATCAAAACAGGGAGACAATTATTGGACAAGTTTCAACAATGGCTATTTGGATTTACCGAAAGATTTCCCAAAAGATATTCGTGCCATTGGCAACAATCCTGCCTTGATAGAATTAGCGGGTCGTTCATTACGTAACGAGTGGATACCTGTCAAGTCCAGTGCTTCACCTGATCAGCGCGTATCATTGACCGGCAACTTTAAAATGAGTCTGGGAAAAATTCGTATTGGCAATATTACAGCCATCAATTTCAGCGAAACCCGACTTTTTACCGATACGCAACGCAATGATTATAATATTGGAGCAAACAATCAAATCGAAACCTTATTTGAATACGATGACAAAGCATATTCACGTAATAACCGAGTAGGTATTTTGCACAACTGGGCGGTTCGCTTTAACGAAAACCACTCTATTGAATTTAAAAACCTGTTCAATCAAATCAGTAACGGACGCTATGTGTTCCGTACTGGACAGGATATTGCACAAAACTATCGCCCCAACAATCACTCTTTCGACCAGATATACCGCGGAATTTATTCAGGCCAACTCACAGGTAAACATGAGTTTAATGATGACAAAACAACCATTGATTGGGTAGTTGGTTACAACAATTCGTATCGTGACCAACCTGATTATAAACGCTATCGTTCCGACGTGGTGAATGCTACAACGGGAAAAACAGAAATCTATATTCCTGTCGGACAAGCGCAAGCGTACTTCTTAGGCCGGTTTAATTCAACCATGAAAGAAAATGGCTACACAGGTTCCGCCAATTTGACTCAAAAAATTAAAGCTGGAGAGAAAGACATCGAATTGAAATTTGGTGGATTTTATGAGTTGAAAGACCGTTCCTTCAAAGCCCGTAACTTAGGATATGTGCGCGGGGGCAACTTTAATGCTTCTTTGTTAAGCAGTGATATCAATACCCTTTTCCAAAACATTCGGAATGACGGAGGAGTTCGTTTGGATGAGCAAACGAACTCCAACGACTCCTACACTGCCAAAAATACGTTGATTGCGGGTTATGGTTTGATTAATATTCCTTTTACCAAACAATTCAATGCCATTGTGGGCGTGCGGATTGAAAATAACCGCCAACAAATGAACAGTGCATTTTTGGGAGGTGCCGCAGCCAAAGTAGACAATAAAATTACGAGCGTGTTGCCTTCGGCAAACTTCACGTACAACTTCAGTGAAAAAACATTGCTGAGAGCGGCTTATGGGATGACCGTCAATCGCCCCGAATTCCGGGAGTTGGCTCCCTTCTCGTTCTTTGATTTTGACTTCAATGTGGTATATGAAGGAAATCCTAACTTGAAAATTGCAACTGTTCAAAACGTAGATTTACGTTGGGAACATTATCCCACTCCTTCAGAGCTAATCAGTGTAGCTGCCTTCTATAAAAGCTTTAAGACTCCTATCGAATCAACGGTAGATTTGGGTTCAACGGGTGCAGGTTCAAAAACATTTATTACCAACAACGCCGAAAGTGCTTACAGTACAGGTCTTGAAATTGAAATTAAGAAAGGGCTCGGAAATTTGAGAACCGGCTCAGCCTTCTTTGAAAAGACAAGTTTGCTATTCAATACTGCCTTGATTTATAGCCGCGTAAACTTAGGTTCAAAAGGCTTAGGTCAGTCCAATAATCGCCCGCTGCAGGGTCAATCTCCATACATCGTAAACGTGGGTATCAACTACAACGATACCAAGAAAGATTTGCAAATCAATTTACTCTACAATGTAATCGGTCGTCGTATTATCGCGGTGGGTTTTGAAGCTTACCCTGATTTGTATGAAATGCCTCGTAATGTCGTGGATTTGACCTTCTCAAAAGGATTTAACGAGCGTTGGACCATTAAAGGAGGTGTTCAGGATCTATTGAACCAGCCTTGGAGAATTATGCAAGACGCCAACAAAGACAATAAGCTAAAATCAGGAAACGATTTAACTGTCCAAAAATACCGCACAGGCCAATTGCTTAGCTTAGGATTCGCTTACCGCTTACTATAATTTTTTATCTTTTAAATTTAACTAAACAACAACACCGATGAACTTTCGTCGTCTAACCCAGACAGTCCTCACAGTTCTGTCATTAGCATTGATTTTCAATGCCTGTAAACAAGAAGAAGAAATCGGACCTGCCCCTACAATTACTGCTGGTAGCACTGCCTCCGGATTAGTAGGTGCCACCGTTAAAGTAACTGCTACTATCAATGCTCCCGAAGGACTCAAAACATTGACTGTATTGAAAAATGGTCAGGCTTTTGATAGCAAAGCTTATACTGGTGCAACCACCGATAGTTATACCAAAGATTATACTGTTGAAAGCCTCCCGGTTGGATCATCGGTAGTTTTTACTTTTCAAGCTACAGATGCACAAAATCAATCATCAACTGTAGCTACACAAGTAGTTACTGTATCGTCCGTTCCTGCTAAACCGGTTATTACAGTTCAAGGTTTACTTACGGGTAACGTCAATTGGACAAAAGGCAACATTTATAAGTTAGTTGGCTTTGTACGTGTGGGTGCTGATACTACTGAAACATTCTCAGCGACTGCTGCTACTGCTACTTTAACCATCGAAGCCGGAACAACCATCATTGGCGACCGGGCTTCTAAAGCTACTTTGATTGTACAACGCGGCAGCAAGATTATTGCCAACGGTACCGCCGATGCTCCTATCGTATTTACTTCTGAGCGGGCTCCGGGTCAGCGTGAATCAGGTGACTGGGGTGGTTTGGTCATTTGCGGAAGAGCCGTAAACAACCAATCAACGGGTGACAAAGGAATCCAATTGGAAGGTAGCTATAAAGGCTGGCACGGTGGCTCAAACGATGCCGATAATTCAGGCTCGTTGAAATATGTACGTGTTGAATACGCTGGTGTACCTATCAATCCGAACCAAGAAGTAAACTCATTTACCTTCGGTTCTGTTGGAAGCGGAACAAGCTTTGAATACCTTCAGGCTTCTTACGGTCTGGACGATTCCTTTGAGTGGTTTGGCGGAACAGTAAACGGAAAATATTTGATTGCTTACCGTGGTTTGGATGATGACTTTGACATGGACTTCGGTTTCCGTGGTAATCTTCAATTTATCGTAGGTATGCGTGGTGCAACCCTTGCTGACCAATCCGGCTCTAACGGTTTTGAAATTGACAATGACGGTCAGGGTACAGCTGCTACACCGTTTACTTCGGCAGTAATTTCCAATGCGACTTTGATTGGACCGAAAGAAACCAATGCTACTTCTATCAGTCCACAGTTCCAAAACGGTATGCACTTGCGTCGTAACAATAAAATGAAAATTTACAATACCGTGGTAACAGGTTATCCAAACGGTATTTTTATTGACGGAACTGCTACGCTAGCCAATGCCAATTCAGGTGATTTGGTATTAAATCGTGTGATTATAGCTGGGGTACCAAGTTGGGGAACTGGCGGTTTTGGCGAAGGTACAACGGTTGCACCCAACGGTTTCTCTGTACGTGATGTAAATACAGCTACTCCTGCAGCAGCTATCACTATCGGAACAGATAAGCCTTCCGTATGGTTTGCTGCTCAAGCTGGCAATAAAATACTCAATACTTATGCTGGTTTAGGCTTAAACCAATCTGTATTTCAAGCAGTTACGCCAACTTTCACTTTAGGAAATGGTGGTACGCTTGCTACAGGCGGTGTGGTTCCTACAGGTACTTTCTTCACTGCTGCTACTTTTATCGGAGCTTTCGGTTCAGAAAACTGGACTGCCAAATGGTCTAACTTCAGCCCGGGCACTACAGACTACAGCAAATAAATAATTGCTTATATTTCGGGGAGTCGTTCAAGTTCGACTTCCCGAAACTATGAAATCACAATTTTCAACTTCGTTCTTTCTCTTTTTAGTTGCCTTCTGTGGCGCAGGTCTTTGGGGCTGTAAAAACAATCCTTATGAAACAGCAAGTTATTTCTCTGACAATGAAAGAGATACACTTTTAGCTAACATTATCACCTATACCAGCCAATATGCGAAAGAGGCTACCAATGCTACGCGCTTTGAGCCCCGGTTTCGTAAAGAATACGTGAGTAGGCTTCCTCAATACAAATTTGCCAACTATTTCATCGCTCCGGATTCTACGCATTATTTTTTCATTATTCGGCCGGTAGGTAGCGGAGGTGGGTTTCAACGCGGCGTAGGCGGGAAATTTAAATTGGGCAAAAATTTAATGCCGACCGATTACGAAGAAATGTGGTGTACCCCTCATTTCAAAAATGAAAACGTCATTTATGAGCGCGGCGGGTTTTTGTTTAAGGCAATGATAAAGAACGGAAATGTAGACAAGTTTTTGACCATGAAACTCTACGTAGAGTGGCCTGACTCAACCCTTGTCTATGATAAAAAAATACATGAATGGGTAGCCCGATAAAAGGCGTCCTTAAAAATTTCATATTGGTGTCAGATTATAAGAAAGACTGGAGGCGCTTGTTTCCGGTCTTTTTAATTAATGCCCTGCTGAAAACACTTAACCCATAAAGACGTAATCTATGAAACATTATTTACCTTTTCTTACCTTACTTTTTATAGTTATCAATAGTTCGGTAGCAATTTAAGCGGCAATAGAGCCAAAAGCATATAGTTCTTTGATTTTCGGGTTATTTTTAGTCATCTCTTCTACATTTGGGAAGATTTGAAAAAATCTTTCTATAAGTAAC